>ERZ761602.549-NODE-549-length-79731-cov-10.380403_pt1 | contig 79731 bp, 68 predicted proteins | sample MGYA00512165_ERZ761602 | MGnify/ENA primary metagenome ERZ761602 (study PRJEB28899, sample SAMN02445085) | bioreactor sludge metagenome | biome: EBPR sludge; isolation source: Thorneside wastewater treatment plant | place: Australia: Brisbane, Thorneside...
CGGCGTGGTCAGCATGTGCATCGGCGGCGGCATGGGCGCGGCGGCGGTGTTTGAGCGGGAAGCGGGGTGAGGTTTTGGTTGGAGGGGGGGGCCCCGGCATCGGCGCCGCGCATGGAAAGGAACCGAGGTCAAACCCCGCGGTCTGCCTCACCCCGCACCCACATCCTCGATGCCCCGATACACCTCCTCCAGCTCCAACACCAGACCGAGCGCGGGCACCGCGACCTCCCCCGAGCCGCGCCCCTCGACCAGGGTCCAGCTCCCCTCCCCTCGCGTGTAGACCTCGACTCGCCGCTCGGGCTGGCTGACCAGCAGGATGCTGTGGATGCTCTCGCAGCGACGGTAGTGGGCGAACTTGACCTCGCGATCCAAGGCTGCAGTGCTTGGCGAGAGCACCTCCACCACGGCAACGGGGTTCTTCAAGGAGACGGGCGGGGGGCCCTGGAGCTGAGGCCGGCCACACTGAACTGTCAGGTCGGGGTAGCAATACAGGCCGGTCTCGGCGACGAGCACGCGTTGGTCGGATCCGAGGATCCGGCAGCGGGCAGGGTCGAGGCGGGCCCCGATAGCGCGCAACAGGTTCGAGGCGATCAGGTTGTGCACGATGTCGGCGCCCGCCATCGCCCAGGCCTCGCCATTGACGAATTCGTGCTTCACCTCGGCGTCTCCCTCACTTGAGAGGTATGCTTCGAGGGCGGCGGTCCGGTAGGCGACGGGCATGCCCCATCATAGCGCGCTTCCGCGGCGCTCGACCTCTCGGCTCCCCAGGCCGTCGCCCTCTTCCGCATCGCGTAGCCGGAACCGCTGAGGCATCCCCGCCCTGGGCGAGCTGCGCAGCTTCCAAGTGGTCGGCGTCGACCCCGAGGTGATGGGCATCGGCCCCGCCGTCGCCATCCCCAAGGCGCTACAAGCTGCCGACCTCAGCATCGACGACATCGATCACTTCGAAAACAACGAGGCCTTGGTCGATGCATGGCTCCCTTCTCTGAATTGCCTATTGCAGTTTTTTCAGCACATGCTATTTTTCCAGCATGAACGATCCGCTCTCCCGCCGTGAACGCCAGGTCATGGACCTGATCTACCAACAGGCCCCGGCCTCGGTCGCCTCGGTCCGGGAGGCCATGGACGATCCGCCCAGCTACAGCGCGGTGCGGGCCTTGCTGAACACCCTGGTCGAAAAGGGCCACCTCCGCACCCGTGAGGAGGGCCGGCGCTATGTCTATTTGCCCACGGTGCCGGCGACTGAGGCCAGCATCCCCGCCTTGCAGCGGGTGGTCAGCGCTTTCTTCGACGGCTCGACCGCCAAGGCCGCCCTGGCCCTGCTCTCCCTCGACTCGCCTCTGTCTGAGGAGGAGATCGCCACCTTGGAGCAGGCCATCGCCCGAAGCCGGGAGCAGGGCCGATGAGCGGACCTGCCGCCATGGCCATCGCCACGGGGGTCCTCCTCGACGCCAGCCTCAAGGCCACGGTCTGGCTCGGCCTCGGTCTGCTGGTGGGACCGCGCCTGCGCCATGCCGCCGATCGGCACGCGCTGCACGCGGTCTCCCTGCTGACGCTGCCGGCCTGGCTGTGGGTCGCGTCCGCCCGCGGCGCAGAGGTGGCCTGGGACGCTCCCGCCTTGGCCCTCGCCTGGGGCCTTGGCGCGCTCGCCTCGCTCCTCCCTCTAACGGTCGGCCTCTGGCGCCTCGCCCGGTTGCCGCTCACGCCCGTGGACCGCGTCGGCGGCGTCGCGGTCTTCACCAGCCCGCGCGTCGACGGGCCGCTGACCTGGGGCTGGTTGCGCCCGCGGGTGGTCCTGCCTGCGATGGCCTGGGACCCGGGCGCCCGCGAGGCCGCGCTCGCCCACGAGCTCGCCCATGTGCGCCGCGGCGACTGGTTGCTCCACATGCTGACCTGGGGGGTCTGCGCGCTGTTCTGGTTCCACCCCCTGGTGTGGCTCACCTGGCGCCGGATGGGCGACCAGGCCGAGCTCGCGGCCGACGACGAGGCCGTGGCCAAGGGCGTCCCGCCCAGCCAGCTCGCGGCGGTCCTCCTGGGGCTCGCCAGCCACCGTGCGCCGTACTCCAGCCTCGGCGCAGCCTCGTCGTCGACCGCCCGCCGGATCCGCGCCGTGCTGGACCTCCGCCCCCGCCGCGCCTCGCGCTGGCGGGCGCTCGCCCTGATGGCCGGCGCCCTCCCCTTGGCGCTGCCCACGCTCGGCGCCTGGCACCCGTGGACCGCCGCGCCCGAGACCCTCACCTGCCAGGCCTCTCCCCCACCCGGACTGCTCCCATGACGCGCCTCTCCTGCCTCTCCCTGCTCGTCCTGCTCCCCTCGGGCTGCCACTTCGAGGACGCTGTGGCGCAGCCCGAGCTCTCGCCGCTCCGCCCCGATCTCTCGCCGCTTCGCGGTGATGCGCTGTACGAGCTGGCCACCACCGATGTTCGCGGCGCCCATGAGGCCACGACCGCCATGCTGGAGCGGATCCGCGAAGCCCCGGTCGGTCCCGAAGCGGCCCACCGCCTCGCGCTCACCTGCCCCTACAACCGCGCCAGCTTTCAGCTGCCGATCGCGTTGAAGATCGCGGTGGACCGCTTCGACGTCGAGGCCCTCGATCCGCTGGTCATGCAAGACTGGTATACGCTCAAGCGCGGCCTCGCCCTCCATGTGGCGCTGCTCGACGCCGTGGGCGCCGAGCTCAGCCCGCCCCGGCCCGGCGACTTCTTGCATGCCTGGCTCTTCTTCAACGGCGCCTTCCTCACGCGCGCTGAGCTGGAGGCCTCCGCTGACCCCGTCGCCGCCTCTCTCCCCTTGATCAAGGCCATCACCCTGATCACCGAACAGTACGACGAGAGCACCCGCGCCCGGATCGAGGCCGACACGGTCACGCTGCAGGCCGCCACGGGCTCCGATCGCCTGTTTCTCCCGCTGATCGCCGGCTGGCAGTCCGCCCTTCGCCGGATCGAGCCCTTCGTCCACCAAGAGGCCGAAGCCAGGGCCGTCCGCCAGATGATCGAGGCCCTCGACCTGCTGCTCCAGCAGACCTGCTGAGCGCTCTCCGGCCCTTGCACCAGGCCCGCTCACGCGGCCCTCATCTTGAGCGAGCACGACTCTGGTGCCAAGCGACCCGTCCTGAACCCTGCGCCGTGCTCAGGCCCGTCTCAGCCGCCCGCTGGCGGCGTAGCCAGCGACCGCCAGCACCTCGCGCAGGCTGCCCTTGACCCGCGTGTAGGGCGCGGGCGCGCTGCCGACGGCCTCAACCTGGGCGAAGTGTCGGGCGAAGACCCGGCGCACGCGGAAGACATGGTAGCTGTCGCTGACGACCAGGATTCGCGGGGCCTCGAGACCCTCGCTCGCCATCAGACGGGCCGCGAAGGCGGCGTTCTCCTCGGTCGAGGTAGAACGGTCCTCGACGACGATCGCCTCGGCGGGCACCCCCAGAGAGCGCGCGAGGCGGGCGGCGGCCTCGCCCTCGGCGACCGGGGCCTGCCCTCGACCGCCGGTGAAGACCAGCCGGGGTGCGCGCCCCTGGAAGTAGAGCGAGACCGCGTGCCCCGTGCGACGCTCCAGCGCGGGGCTGGGCAGCCCGTCGGCCATCACGCGGCAGCCGGCGACGACGATGGCGTCGTGGAGCCCGGTCGCCGGGCGCCGACGCCCATGATGGTCCAGCAGGAAGGCGGCAGTCAGCCAGAGAGAGAGGCTCATGACGAAGAGGGGCCATCGCGCTGGGCCACCCCTTGGGCTGCACCGGGGCCAAGCTGACCGCCACCCTGCTGCACGAGCTGCGGCGCCGCGGCCTGCGCTACGGCGTGGTCAGCATCTGCATCGGCGGCGGCATGGGCGCGGCGGCTGTGTTTGAGAACGAGCAGGCTTAGGTCAGCCACCCGCTGGCGGCGGCTTCCACGGCAGATGAGGAGCGTGCAGCTCCTATGGCGCTTCTCCAACCCACTCGGCGGCCCACATGACCTGGTTGGGGCAATAGGTGGAACCCGAGATGTTGCTCCCCTTCAGAAAGACGCCGAAGAGCGTGTCGCCGTTCTCGGCGTCCAGGACCCAGCCGTAGATGTAGTACCAGAAGGCGCGGTCGTCGATGCTAATCCGCGAGTCGGGGTTGGGAGCATACCCGTCGACCTTCCCGGTTTCGGGGCGGCCGTTGAGAAGACTGTACTTACGCAAGGATACAGGCTTGTCCTCGTCAGGCCGTCCCCTGCCCCAGCAGAAGAAGTCCATGTTGGCGTTCAACAGGCAGTCCATGGGGAGCTCTCTATCCTCCAGCTCCATGAGCAGCGAGAATCTTCCGTGCTCACCCGGGGCGCTCAGTGTCAGGTCGCTGCCGAAAATGGGAAAATCGTTCATAGGATCGCGGACATCATTGTAGCTGTATCTGGAGCATTCCTCTGCCCCAACAACTTTGGACAGCATCCATGGGGAGGCGAGGTCCGCGGGAGGGGACGTGTGGTCGCCTAGCTGGTACCGACCCGCACGAGGAGGGACTGGATCTGGCTCTGGATCTGGCTCTGGCGCCAGTTCGGGCGTAGAACTGCAGCCGACGCTCAAGGTGATTGTCGCGGCCAGCGCAAGGTGGAACCTGAGGCTTGGTTTCATTGGGACTCCAGCCATTCAAGAAGTTGGTTCTCAAGCTCGGCCCACCGTGCTTTTGTTACTGTCTCTTTCCGGGAGTAGGATTCCTGTGAGTATGGTGTCCCTGAATCATCGGCGGGATTGTAGTGCCAGGCGTAGTCGGTGATTGATACGATTGGGGAGTCAAATGCCTGTGTCTCGCCAAAGTACACATTCAACGATCGCCGACTGTTTATCGAACCGAAGAGGATCTGGTTGTAGTTCTCATGATCAGGCTCATGGTGGGTTTTGCAGGCGAATCGACGTCCGTCTCGATGGCAGTACAGCAGGGAAGAGACGGTCACTAGCATTTCCTCCTCGAACTCGTCATACGCCCACCTGAGGATCGCGCCTCCGAAGTGGTCTGGCTCAGCGCGTAGAACAGCCAGACCGAAAGGCGGCTCCCCGTAGTAGTAAAAGTCATAGTATGCAGAAACAGGATCGCTTTGAAACAGTCGGAATCCCTCGGGTACGCCGATGCTGCGTTCCGTCCAGTAGTACAACCCGATGGCAGGCTCCTCCAGGAGCTCCTCCTCCCCTTTGCAGCCGCTGAGCAGGGTCCATGCCAGAGGGATCAGGAAGTGACGTGATACCATTCCAGCTTCTCCGTGGACAGCAGGAGAAAGGGGTCCGAGTCGATGGTCAAAGTCCACTCCATGCCAGCGGCAGGAATGGAGATGCCCCGGTTGGCCCGGAAGGTCGCGCGTGCCTGCGGCAGCTCCGAATCCCCGCTCGCCTCGGTCCAGTCGAACACGAAGGGCAGCAGCCGCACCTTCTGAACCGTCACGGATGCGCCGCTGGTGGGTACGCACCTAAGGCTCACCGTGCCGGTGCCCCTCCACTTGTCGAGCATCAACAGCCAGGCGTACCGATAGAGGGCGACACCCTGGTGCCGGACCTGCCGGAACTCGATAACCACTCCGTCCAGCCAATCCGGGCTCCCGTCAGGGGAGAAGGAGAAATGACCAGCGCTCTGGCGTCCCACGGGGCGAAATTCCTCGGGCGGGAGGACCAGGCTGGCGCTGGACCAGGAGCTCAGAACGGACCAGAAGCGCTGGTAGCCGAGCCAGCTCATGCGGGGATTGCGGTTGTTGAACTCTATGTCCTCTTCGTCGTTGCGCAGGCCGAGGCCATACCAGGGCTCCTCCTTTTCGGTCCCCGACCTCCATGTATGCCAGCCCGCCACGGTCGCCCCGCCGGCCGCCGCGCCGGCCAGGCGACGAATCACCTCCTGGGCCTGGTAGAGCTGCAGCGCCGAGGTGTCGACCCGATCGGACATGGACGCGGGATGGTAGTCGACGGTCCCCGCCGACTCTGGCTTCACGTTGTACTCCAGCACGCTGATCCCTGACTCGAACATGGTCACGTCGATGTCCAGGCCGGCCTGGGCCAGGGCGGCGTACATCTGCTCCAGCTCCCAGGCCAGGCGCGAGGCGTGCTGGGGGCCGGCGGTGCGGCCGGCATCCCTGGGCTTGCGGTGGTACCAGTGCAGGTCGACCCCATGGGCCAGCTTGTCTCGGTCCTCACCCGCCAACGTGGCGAAGCTGGTGACGAGCGCCTGGAAGAAGCCGAACTTCCAGCTCCATGTGTGGAGATAGTTCGAGCTGGACGGGCTGGTGTCGCTCGCCTCCACGTCCCAGCTCGACAGGCCGGGCAGGAGGATGCGAACTCCCCCTCGGCTGCGAAAGGATGCCTCCACGATCCGTGCCATATCTACTAGCAGCGCCGCCCAGGTCTGGGCTGACTGCGAAAAACCGCCGGGACCGTAGGCGAAAAAGCCAGAGAGGCGGTTGTCCGGTTCGATGTTGGCCAGGTCGATCTCGTTGCACAGCTCCAGGCCATAGATCACATCGGACAGGACGAAGCCCGGCTCGGTGGCCGCCAGCTCGTCGGCCAGTTCGGCAAGCAGCGCACATGCCTCGTAGGTGTAGCGAATCAGCCAGTCGTAGTGATGGCTGGCCACCGATGGCCGGATGTCGATGTACCTCTCTACGAAGCTTGGATCGGACCATGTTGTAGAGACCGGCTTCTCGACCCTACCGTCGTCGGTCGTCGGCGCAATGCGGGTGTCGGTCTTGGTGCCATGAAGGCCCAGGGTGAGCACCGCCATCTGTCCGCGCTCCAGCAGGCCGCGAAGCAGCGCGAGCAGTGCCAGCTTCCTCTCTGCAGCGACGGTCCCAATCTCGGAGGCCGCCGGGAGGGGCTCCCCGAACAATGCGCCCACGGTCAGGTCGAGCTCTGTTGTGCCAGGATGCCGCAGAATGCCAACACCCAGATCGTCGAGGTCGTCCAGGATGGCACGGGTCTCCGCAAGATCGACCGCCGCCAGGGATCCGTCCCGCAGTTCGATCCCCAACCGGGCCCCATTCAGTCCCGGCAGGCAGGCCGCACCCAAGGCAACCAGCCCACCGCCTGGTCGGGGTCGGTCCAGCTCCACCGGCAGCGAGGGACCGTCCAGCGAGCCCGACGCCGACTCGTCCGACCCCGGGTCCACCAGGCGGCCGAGCACCTGCTGACGCTTGAGGATCCATGCCAGCCGTTGCGGACTGGGCGCCGGTGCGGGCTGGGCCCCGGTCAGGCGGGCGTGCATGCGCAGGAATCGACGCCGACGCTCGGCCTTGCGAAGGACCACCCGTCGTTTGAGTCGCATCCCGGCGGTGAAGGCCGGGCGCTCGGGCGGTGGCGGCTCAGCCGCTCGTTTCAGCGCACGAAAGGCCTCCTGCCGCGCCAGGCGCGCCTGCACACGGGCCTCGTTCAAGCCCTGTACGTCCCCCGCCGAGCAACAGCGCTGCGCCTGGGCGACCGCCGCGCTCCACGCCGGGGGAAGGCCCTGCATAGCCCTCAGTCCGCCAAGAACAGGGTGACGACGAACATTCCGTCGACCTCGGCGATGGTGCTGCCGACGGTCTTTCGGACCTCCATCGTGAACTCGACATCGCCTCCGAAGGGGCCCGCGATGTTCTCGGGCGCTGGGCGCAAGGTGAGGTATGCGGCACTGGTCCAGAATGGGTTCCCGCTGCCCGCTCTCAACTCGCTGGGCCGGAGGCCCGAGTAGCAGGACTCCCACATCTTGAACTTGACTTCGGTGTCCGGGGTCATCCGGAAGCCGATGAACTGGGCCCGCATGGACAGGGCCTGGCCCAGAATCTGGCGTAGCTTGTCGGGCGAAACGATCACGCGAACCGTCCCGTCGTCGTTGCTGGTGTAGACCTGCCTCTCGAACACGATTTCCATGGTCTTCATGGGACTTCCTCGCATGGGTGTAGCATACGCCACGGTCTCGCGCAACGCGCACAGGAGCGATCTACAAACTTCCGGCACCGGTCAGAAACGGCGGTCTCTCGGTCTCAGCCGCCCGCTTGCGGCGTAGCCAGCGACCGCCAGCACCTCGCGCAGGCTGCCCTTGACTCGCGTGTAGGGCGCGGGCGCGCTGCCGACGGCCTCGACCTGGGCGAAGTGCCGGGCGAAGACCCGGCGCACGCGGAAGACATGGTAGCTGTCGCTGACGACCAGGATTCGCGGGGCCTCGAGACCCTCGCTCGCCATCAGACGGGCCGCGTAGGCCGCGTTCTCCTCGGTCGAGGTGGATCTGTCCTCGACGACGATCGCCTCGGAGGGCACCCCCAGAGAGCGCGCGAGGCGGGCGGCGGCCTCTCCCTCGGCGACCGGGGCCTGTCCTCGACCGCCGGTGAAGACCAGCCGGGGTGCGCGCCCCTGGAAGTACAGATCGACCGCGTGCCGCGTGCGACGCTCCAGCGCGGGGCTGGGCAGCCCGTCGGCCATCACCCGGCAGCCGGCCACGACGATGGCGTCGTGGACCCCCGGGGGCGGGCTGCGGCGGCCGTGGTGGTCGAGCGCCAGGGCGGCGGCGGCCCAGAGGCAGAGGCTCATGGCGAGGAGGAGTCGGCGGGAGAGAGGGCGCTTGGGCATGACCCCCGTGAGAGCAAGGCCCGTGCCAGGCTCAAACGGCCATCGCCGCGGGCGAGGCCCCCTGCTCGATCAGCCGGGCCGCCCCCAACACCGCGGTGCCGGAGGGGTCGTCGGGCACCACCACCGGCAGGCCGGTCGCGTCGCTGAGCGCCCGGTCCAGGTCGCGCAGCAAGGCCCCGCCCCCGGTGAGGATGATGCCAGTGTCGGCCACGTCGCTGGCGAGATCGGGAGGCGTGTGCTCCAGCCCGGAGAGCACGGCGTCGACGATCATGCGCACCGGCTCGGAGATGGCCCGGTGCACCTCGTCGGCCTGGAGCAGGCAGGCCCGAGGCCAGCCGGTGTCGATCGCTCGACCCCGGGCCTCGAAGCCGTCGGCCTGGAAGCCGGGCAGGGCGCAGCCGAGGGCCAGCTTGATCTCTTCGGCCATGCGGGCCCCGATCAGCAGATCGTGCTCCTGGCGCAGGTGATGGGCGATGGCCTGGTCGAGGTGGACCCCGCCGAGCTTCATGCGGTGGTGGTGGACGACCCCGCCCATGGAGAGCACCGCCACGGTGGTCGAGCCGCCGCCGACGTCGACGATCATGTTGCCGCGGGCCTCGTTGACCGGCAGCTCGGCGCCCAGGGCGCAGGCCACCGGCAGCTCGACCAGGACGACCTCGCGCGCGCCGCTGGCCTCGACCGCCTCGCGCAGGGCCCGCCGCTCGACGTCGGAGAGGCCATGGGGCACGCAGACGGCCGCCCGGGGAGCGACCCAGAGGCGGCGCCCCTGCACCTGGAGCATCAGCTGGCGGAGCAGGGCCTCGGCCATGTCGAACTCGGCCACGACCCCGTCGCGGACCGGCAGCACGACCCGCACATCGCTGGGCGTACGCCCGAGGATCTCCAGGGCCCGGTCCCCGACGCAGAGCACCTTCTTGCGCCCGGCGGCGTCCTCGTGCATGGCGACCGCGCTGGCCTGCCGCAGCACGATGCCGCGCCCGCGTACGTAGATCCGGGTGGCGGTAGTGCCCATGTCCACCGCGAGATCGGCGGAGAGCACCCCCAGCATGGACTGGAGCATGGGGAGCTCCTTTGGGAGAGAGGGAGGAGGAGAGAGGGGAGAAGCGGCGGGAGGGAGCGGCAGATGAGGCCTGGGGCCTGCTGCGGATGCTATCACGAGCGCCCCGAAGCGGCCGAGATCCTTGCATCGAAGGGGCGCAAGCGCTAGGGCGGCCCCCGCTGGCCAGCCTTGGAGGTGACCATGAGCGTGATGGAGAAGATCCGCAGTTCGACCGACAGCACGTGGATGCGGGCGATCCTGGTCATCATCGGCCTCGTCTTCGTGTTCTGGGGGGTCGGCGCCGGCGCCGGAATGCAGACGACCCAGGCGGTCGCCATGGTCAACGGCAAGCGCATCACGGACACCGAGTTGCAGCGCGTGATGCGTGACCAGGTCAACGCCATGGGCCGCTCCAGCCTGGACGAGGACCAGATCACCACCCTCACCACGCAGGTCCTCGAGCAGCTCATCGCCGACGAGGTGCTGCTGCAGGAGTCCTACAAGGCCGGCATCGAAGTCAGCGATGAAGAGATTCAGCGCTACATCTTGGAGATCGACGCCTTCCAGGACGACAAGGGCAAGTTCTCCCCCGAGATCTACGGCCGCGCCCTGAAGCGCCTGGGCTACACCAAGGCCCGCTTCGAAGAGCAGACCCGCGAAGAGATGATGCGCGGCAAGCTCCGCGAGGTCGTCGCTGCCGGCGTGGTCGTCACCACCGCCGAGGTTCGTGACCTCTACAACCGCAGCGCCACCCAGGTCGAGCTGGAGTTCGTGCGCGTGCAGGACAGCGACATCGCCTCGCGGGTGATCGTCGAAGAGTCCGAGGTGGACGCCTTCCTGGCCGCCAGCGCCGACCAGGTCCAGGCCGCCTACGACGCCGACAAGGCCCGCTTGTACAGCCAGCCCCGACGCATCGGCCTGCACCGCATCCTGATGCGCAAGGGCCACGCCGGGGTCGCCGACGCCGACGTCCTGGCCCGGATGGAGGAGGTGCGGGCCAAGGCCGTGGCTGGCGAGGACTTCGCCTCCCTCGCCCGGACCTGGTCCGAGGACCTGACCGCAGAGGGCGGCGGCGACGCCGGGACCGTCCCCGAGCCGACCATGGAGCCCCGGCTGGCCAGCGCGGCCATCGCCGCCGGCGCCGGGGGCATCAGCACGGTGGTCGAGACCGACAACGCCTTCGTGCTCATCCGGGTCGACGAGATCCTCGAGGCCGCCGTCATCCCGATCGACGACGTCAAGCGGGACATCGCGCGCCAGATCATCTCGCGCAGCCGCGCCCAGGAGCAGGCGACCCAGCTCGCGGCCAGCCTGCTGCAGGCCTGGACCACCGAAGGCCAGGCCCCCGTCGCCCTGATCGAGCAGTCCGGCCTGCGCCTGCAGACCGCCGGGCCCTTCTCGCCGACCGAGAGCTTCATCCCCGGCCTGGGGGTGGCCCCCGCCCTGGTGCAGGCTGTCCAGCAGCAGGCCAGCACCGGCGTCCTGTCCGCCGTCTTCCCGGTCGAGGGTGGCCGCGTGGTGGCCGCCATCAGCGCCTGGTCCGGCGCCGACGAAGGGCAGTTCGAGGCCATCGCGCAGCTGGTGCGCATGCAGCTCCTGCAGCAGAAGCAGCAGGAGGTCATCGACCAGTGGCAAGGCCAGCTGGTCGCGGGCGCCAAGGTCGAGCAGCTCCTGCGCAACTGACCCCGGCGGGCCCCAGCACGCCCCGAAGCCCCAGCACGCCCCGAAGAGGAATTCCCTCCCCTTCGGGGCGTTCCTCGTTGGGCGGTTTGTATTGACACGTCAACTACTTACATGGTTCACGGTCTACATGCATGGATCTAAACCTCCAGAAACGTTGCAAAACATTTCCTATGTGGTAGTTTGCGAAGGCGTCGGGTTTCCCCCGACACCACCTGGACAGGACCCGCCGACTGCTGCTCTCGATGCTCCGATCAAACCGATCACTGCTGTCCTTCCTGCTGATGAGGGCCACGGCCTCGCCAGGCGACGAGGCCGTCGACCACGCTGACGCTCCTCGCCCTCGGCGGGTCCTGCTCCCAGGTGCCTCCTCCCTCTCCCGCCGCGCCCCTGGCGGCCCCCGGTCCCGGCCATGAAGACCGCCCTGGCCTTGCCTCCCGAAGAGCAGAGCCAGAGACGCAGCCGAGATCTGACCTCGCTGATCCTGCGCACGGCCGCCGAGCTCGGCTGGAGCGCCCGGCGAGAGGGCGAGCCCCTCGCCAATCGCCGTGATCAGCTCCCACCCGACCGCTTGTACTACCGCTCCAGCGACGGCTGGGAGGCGCCGATCTGGCGATACCCGCCTCGGCCGGGCGGCAGCGGCGAGCCCCTGGTGCTCAGCCACGGCCTGGGCCTCAGCCCGGGATCGATGGATCTGCGCGAGGACGCCTCCCTGGCGCGGGCCGCCTGGGAGCGGGGCTACGACGTCTACCTCGCCGAGCACCGGGGGGACCGCAACGCCCTGCCTCCGCCCGGTGCCGGGGCCTTCGACTTCGACGACCTCGTGGAGCGCGACGTGCCCGCCATCCTGGAGGCCGTGCTCGAGCGGAGCCGCTTCAGCCGCGCGCTGTGGGTGGGCCATGCCCTGGGCGGACAGCTGCTCTACGGGCACCTCGCCCGCGGTGGCGCCGATCAGCTGGCGGCCGGGGTCAGCCTGTGCGCGCCGGTGCGCTTCGAGGCCCCGCGCAGCGCGGCGCGGATCGCCGCCATCGTCAGCCAGCTCCTGCCCCCCACCTGGCGGGTGCCCAGCCGCACCCTGCATCGCCTGCTGGCCCCCAGCGGCGCTACCGGCTCGCTGGGGGCCCTGGCCTCGGACACCAGCGGGCCGGACCTGCGGGGCCTGATGCTGGACGGGGTCGGCGACGTCCACAGCGGGCTGGTCCGCCAGATGTCCCGCTGGGTCGCCAACGGCTGGATGTGCGACCGGCACGACCGCTTCGACTACACCGCCGGACTGAAGGGCCTGCGGCTGCCGCTGATGATCCTCAGCGCTGGCGGGGATCGCCTCTGCCCGCCGACCGCCGCCCGTCCGGTGGCCGAGATGCTCGACGCCCGGGACCTGTGCTGGGAGGAGCTGCCGGGGGACTGGGGTCACCTGGACGTGCTGGTCGGCCGCCGGGCCTCGACCGAGGTCTTCCCGCTGATCCTGGACTGGCTGGAGGCCCACCGGGCCGGCTGCGGATTCCGCGCGGCGCCCGGCTCCAGCCCGGTCCAGGCCAGCCGGCGACTTCACGAGTGAATTGGCGTTAGACGCTGCCCATGCGCGGGCCATCCAGGGCTCGCCCGGGAGCTCTGCTCATGGCCAAGAATGGTACCCGACTGCTCTTGTGGGTGACGGCCTTTGGCCTCGCCCTGGTGGTGGCGGTCGGCCTCGCTGTCTTCCTGATGACCCGGGACCGCCTCCCCGGCGCTCCGGACGAGGCGCGCTGGCTCTATGTCAAGGTGGGCTCGCTCTCGGACGCGCCCGTCACCCCGGGCCTCTTCGACGACCCCGCCGACCTGCCCCCCCTGACCACCGAGCTGACCCGGATGCTGCGCGAAGCGGCCGACGACCCCTCGGTCCCCGGCCTGCTCGTGGAGATGAGCGACTTCAACTCGGGCTGGGCGCAGGCTCAGGAGCTGCGCGACGCGCTCAAGGACTTCCGCGCCTCCGGCAAGCCCTGCATCGCCTGGGCCGAGGGCTGGACCAACCTCGCCTACATGGTGGGCAGCACCTGCACCGAGGTGCAGGCCATGCCGACCGGCGTGATGCTGGTCAACGGGCTGGCCATGACCCAGACCTACTTCGCTGGCACCTTCGAGAAGATCGGCGTGACCGCCAACTTCGAGCATGTCGGCGACTTCAAGAGCGCCGTCGAGCCCTACGAGCGCACCGGCCCCAGCGAGCCCGCCAGCGCCGCCAACGAGGCCCTGCTCAGCTCGCTGTACGGGCAGCTCGTGGCGGCGATCGCCGAGAACCGCTCCCTGGACGCCGCCCAGGTTCAGGCGCTGATCGACTCCCCTCCCCTCAGCCCGGCCGAGGCGCTGGAGCGCGGGATGCTGGATCGGCTGAGCTTCCGCGACCAGATCCGGGACCAGATCGAGCTGCACGACGGCACCGCCCCGACCGAGCCCGAGGCGCCGATCGAGCGAGAGCCGGCGGTCGAGGGGGCCGACGAGGGCGCGCTCGCCAAGGACGACGAGGACCGCACCGAGCTCCTCCACTACCGCGAGTACCTCAAGAAGAGCCGGAAGGGCTGGGACAAGAGCCAGAAGGTGCGCATCGCGGTGCTCCACGCCGAGGGCGCCATCGTCAACGGCAGCGGCGGCGAGAGCCTCTTCGGTGGCAGCTCGATCGGCGACCGCACGCTGAACCGGCAGATCAAGGAGCTGCGCGAGGACGACTCCGTCAAGGCCATCGTGCTGCGGGTCAACTCGCCGGGAGGCTCGGGCAGCGCCAGCGACGCCATCCTGCGCGAGCTGGAGCTGACCCGGGGGGTCAAGCCCCTGGTGGTCAGCATGGGCGACTACGCCGCCAGCGGCGGCTACTTCATCAGCATGGGGGCCGACCACATCGTCGCCCAGCCCTCCACCCTGACCGGATCGATCGGCGTCTTCGGCGGCAAGCTGAACCTCTCCGGCGCCCTGGTGCAGCTCGGCCTCAGCCAGCACACCTGGCAGCGGGGCCAGCAGGCCACCCTGCTCTCGGGCATGCACGACTTCGACGAGGCCGGCCGCGAGCGCTTCCGGAGCTATATGCAGTCCTTCTACGACCACTTCCTCGCCCGGGCCGCCGAGGGTCGTGGCATGACGGTGGAGCAGATCCACGCGGTCGCGCAGGGCCGGGTCTGGACCGGCGAGCAGGCGCTGGAGCACGGGCTCGTCGACGAGCTGGGCGGGCTGGATGTGGCCCTGGCCAAGGCCCTTGAGCTGAGCGAGGCGGGCGTCCCGATGGAGCAGGTCCGCGTCGTCCGCTACCCCGCGACCAAGACCTTCTTCGAGCAGCTGATGGAGGAGCTGGAGGGCAAGGACCCGACCGTCCAGGCCGCCCAGGCCCAGGCGCGGGCTCTGCTGGCCGTCGACCCCGAGGCGGGCACCGCCCTGGCCCACCTCTGGATGCTCCAGCAGGTGCTGGCCGAGGGCGAGGTGGCCGCCCTCATGCCCGGCAGCGTCGAGATCCGCTGAGGCTCATTCCACGACGACAGCGTGGAAGCGGGCCTTGCCGGCGACGAAGGAGGAGAGGGCGGTGTTGACCTCCTCCATCTCGTCCGCGCTGCTGTTGCGGGTGGCCGCGACGCCCACGGCGTAGACGCCGGCCGAGGGGAAGGCCGAGGCGGGGATCTCCACGCGGAGCTCGCCACCGCCATGGGTGAACTCGTAGAGATCCTGGATGGACTCGGGCATGTTGCTGTAGCGCGGCTCGCTGCCCCCGCTGCCCATCACGAAGACCAGCAGGCCGTCGAAGTCCTGGTCGCTGATGTCCACCACCATCGGCTGCCCGGCGGTGTGGCGGTCGGCGATGGTGACGTCGGCCGGCGGGGGGGCCTGCACGCCGATGGTGCGCTGCTTCTCGTCCAGCTCGGTGGAGAGGGAGACGGACTCCGACGCGTAGGCCAGGCCGTCTTCGCTCTCGTTGGCCGTATAGCTGCCGTCGCCCTGGTCCTGGAGCGGCAGGCGGCCCCCGTTGGCGGCGCTGACCAGGTCCAGCTCGGCCCCGGCCAGGGGGGCCTCGTCCAGGCCGTCGGCGTCGGCGGCGTCGGCCAGGAAGGCCTTCAGCGTGGAGCCGCGGGCGAAGTCCGAGCCCGAGAGATCGATGCCGCTGCCGACGTCGGGGGGCTGGACGCCCAGGTAGATGGCCTCGACCACCAGGGGGTTGGTCAGGCCCTGGACGGTGTCCTTGATGTCCTTGATCTGCTCGCAGGCAAACAGCAGGGGGAGGAGAAGCATATCGGCTCCAGTGCGGGGGGAGGGAGGGCCGCGGACGCGGGCGCTCAGGGTAGCGCGTCTGCAACCCGTTGACAGCCGCCCACACTCCGCATAGACCCGACCGCCCTGTCGTGCCCACTCTCGGGGCGACCAGCCGCATCTCGGAGACCCCCATGTCCAGCGCCACCCAGAAGACCGAGTTCCGCCGCAAGCGCCGCCACGAGAACGCCGGCCGCGCCCGCAAGGCCCGGGCTGCGCGCCTCGGCACCACCCCCGCCTTCCCGCTGCACACGCCGGAAGCGGACGCCAACGCGCCGAACCAGGTCAGCCCCGACCAGGACAGCTCCCAGGACTGAGCCTCGGCTGCCCGCGGGCCCTCAGGCCGGCAGGCGAAACAGCCGCAGCGCGTTCTCGGTCGTGCTCTGAACGAGCTCGGCGGTAGCCATGCCTCGAAGCCGGGCGACCTCGGCGGCGATCGCCGGCAGCAGCGCCGGCTCGTTGCGCTTGCCTCGGTGCGGGGTCGGCGCCAGCCAGGGGCTGTCCGTCTCGATCAGCAGCCGCTCCAGCGGCGCCGCCGCGGCGACCTCGCGCAGGGCCGCGGCCGACTTGAAGGTGACGATACCCGACAGGCTCAGGTGCGCGCCCGCGTCCAGGACCCGGCGCATGACCCTCAGGTCGCCGGTGAAGCAGTGCCAGAGCACTCCGGCGCCCTCGAAGGCCCCCTCCTGCTCGAGGATCTCGACCACCTCGTCCCCGGCGTCGCGGTCGTGGACGATCAGCGGCAGGTCCCGGGCCAGCGCCAGCCGGGCCTGGACGCGCAGGGCCTCGCGCTGCTCCGCCCGGGGCGACTGGTCGTAGAAGTAGTCCAGGCCCGCCTCGCCGACCGCCACGACCCGCGGGTGCCGACAGGCACGGGCCAGGCGCGCTGCCAGGCCCTCGCGCGGGACCTCTCCCGGGCCCTCTGCCAGGAAGCGGGCGTCGTGCGGGTGCAGGCCCACACTGGCCCAGACGTCGGCGTGCCGGCTGGCCACCGCGAGGGCCGGGGCGGCGCTGTCGGCGCCGTAGCCGCTGCCAATCACCAGGAAGCGGCTGACCCCCGCCGCCCGGGCCCGCTCCAGCGTGGCGTCGACCTCGGCGGCGTCGCCAAAGACCCCCTCGACGACGTGGCAGTGGGTGTCGAAGAGGCTCACGCCGACCTGCCCGGGCGCAGCTCGGCGCCGAAGCGCGAGAGCAGGGCGTCCATCGCCAGCCGCGGGTTGACGTTGGCCTCCAGGTCGAGCTGCGCCTCCCGCATCGCCTGGTCCAGCCGCACGAGGCCCAGGTAGCCCAGCCGATCGGCCCAGGCGTCCACCAGCTCCAGCCGGTCGGAGTTGTAGAGCCGCTCGGCCGGCGCCCCCGAGGCCAGCCGATGCAGGACATCCCGCATCAGCAGCTGCAAGGCGTCCAGGCAGAGGGCGATCTCCCCGCTGACCTCGGCCCGTTCGCCGCGGGCGTGCTTCTCGGACCAGGCCAGGCGCGCCGCCGTGCCCCCCCCGATCGCCGCCACCAGCGTGTCACGGGCCTCCCGCCAGGCCTGCAGCCCGCCCTCGGCCAGCGCCAGGGCGCGCAGCGGGCACCCCTCGCCCAGGCGGGCCAGCTCCTCGGCCTGCTCGACGTCCCGTGACTCCAGCCAGGGGACCAGCCGGCCGGCCTCGACAGGACCGAAGCGCACCCGCTGCCCCCGGCTGCGCACGGTCGGGAGCAGATCCATCGGCCTGGAGGTCACCAGCACGAAGCCCGTCGCCTGGGGAGGCTCTTCGAGCGTCTTGAGCAGGGCGTTGGCCGCCTCGGGGTTGAGCGCGTCCGCTGGATCGATGATGATCATGCGCCGGCGGGCGTGGAAGGGGTGCAGGCTGAGCTGGGAGAGCAGCTCGCGCGCCTGCTTCACCGAGATGATCGGCGTCGCCTTCTCGGGATCGAGGCCGACCTGGATGATGTCGGGGTGCTGGTCCCGCAGGATGCTGCGGCAGGACCAGCAGACCCCGCAGGGCACAGCCCCAGCCCCACTTGCCCCAGCCCCACTTCCCCCAGCCCCTGCTGCATCGCCGCTGCGCTCGCAGTTGACGGCCATCGCCAGCCAGCGGGCCGAGGTCCCCTTGCCCACCCCGGGAGGCCCCTCGAAGATCATGCAGTGGTGCAGGCGATCTGCGTGAAAGAGGCCCAGCAGGCGGGCGCGAAGCTCCTCGTTGCCAGGAGGCAGCGCGAGCGGTGGAGGGAGGGTCGACACGGGTCGGGTGTTATCATGAAGCGGATGGCCCCGACCGAGACGGTGGCCCGCGCGGAGGCCCTCGTGCTCATCCCCTTGCTGCTCGGCGCCGCCCTCGCGGCCTCGCCGGCCTTCTACGATCCCGACCAGGTGGCAGGGGCCAGCGCCCTGTTCAAGTCCGCCACCGACGAGGTCGGCCCGCGCTACCTGGCGATCGAGGGCCAGCTCCGCAAGCTCTCGCCCGCGGTCGAGGACCTCGAGCTGGCGACCGCCCTGGCCCACGACAGCGTCGGCAAGGCGGGCCTCGCCTGGGCCACCGAGACCCGCACCGCGGCGGTCCAGGCCCGGATCAGCGCCCAGGCCCAGGTCGACCAGGTCCAGGATGGCTACGTCCAGGCCTTCGAGGCGGCCCTGGCCCGCGCCCTGCCCGGACTCAGCGCCGGGCGCGAGGTCAAGGAGTGCTTCGGCGGCACCGGCATGGCCGCCCTGATGGCCCGCCGCACCCCCTGCGCGGGCGACGATCTCAGCCCCGCCCTGGCCGCGTCGATGGACGCCGATCCCGCGCTCAAGGCCGAGATCGCGCGCATCGCCGCCCTGCCCTGGCCCGAGCTGACGCTGCCCACCCAGGCCCAGCCCGTCGTGGCCCTGACCGGCTCCGAGGGCTTCATCGAGCTGGCCCCCCTCGCCCGGGCCATCGCCGGTGAGCGCCTGGAGCGGCGCGCCGACGCCTTCGACCGCGCCGTAGCCCCGCTGATGGACGACATCGACGCCGGCGACGCCGAGGCCCTCGCCACGGCCAGGCAGGCCCGTCAGAGCTGGGAGCGCGGCCTCGCCTCCGAGGGCCTGGTCCTGCTCCCCCTGCTGGAAGAGGCCCTCGGCCGCATGAAGAAGGGCGCGGGAGCCTCGGTCGGCCTCTGCACCAACCCGGCGGCCCTGGGCGGCTGCGAGGGCCGCGACCGCACCGCCGAGCTGCTGCCCCTGCTGGCCGCCGACAAGAAGCTGGCCAAGGCGGTCGCCTCGCTGCCCTGAGCCCTGCCCTGCAGACGAGCAGCGCGCGCCCGCGGGGAGCGCCCCAGCTCAGCCGCCGGTCAGCGCGCGGATCTTCTCCAGCAGCGCGGCGAACTCGACCGGCTTGGTGGCGAACTCGTCGCAGCCCGCCGCCAGGGCCCGCTCTCGATCGCCGCTCATGGCGTGGGCCGTGACCGCGATGATCGGGATGGCCCGGAAGCGCGGGTCGGCCTTCAGCCGGCGGGTCGCCTCCCAGCCGTCCACCACCGGCAGGCTCAGGTCCATCAGGATCAGCCCGGGCGCCTGCTCCAGGACGGATCGCTGGGCCTGCTCGCCGTCCTCCGCCACCCGCAGCAGGAAGCCCAGGCGGGCGAGGCGGCGCACGATCAGCTCGCGGTTGACCTCGTTGTCCTCGACGACCAGGATCGTCAGCGGCGAGCCGGAGCCCGTCATGGCCGCTCCGAGGCGCCGACGGGCTGCGGCCGCCGTGGCAGCTCGAACCAGAAGCGCGCCCCGACCCCGGGCCGACCGAAGCCATCGATGCGCCCACCCAGGATCCCGGCGAAGCGCTGGCTGATGCTGAGGCCCAGGCCCGTCCCCCCGTGGCGCCGCGTCGTCGAGGAGTCCGCCTGGACGAAGGGCTGGAAGAGGCGGCCCAGGTCCTTCGGGTCGAAGCCGATCCCGGTGTCCTCCACCTCGAAGCGGAGGCGCTCCTCCCCGACGGCCTCGACCCGCAGCCAGACCGTGCCGTCGCGGGTGAAGCGCAGCGAGTTGGACAGCAGGTTGAGCAGGATCTGCCTCAGCATCACCTCGTCGGTGTGCAGCGCGCCCAGGTCCTCCGGCGCCACCAGCTCCACCCGGTTGCCCTGGGCGACCGCGGCGGGGCGCACGACCCCCAGGACCACCCGCAGCAGCTCGCCCAGGTCGATGTCCTCGAGCCGCGCCTCCAGCTGGCCGGACTCCACCTTGGAGAGATCCAGCACCTGGTTGATGAGCTGCAGCAGGTGCATCCCGGCCTGGCGGATCCGGTCGAGGTCCGCGGCCACGGGGTGGGCCTGCTGGGGGCCGGACCCCAGCAGCGGCTCCAGCTCCTCCAGGAGGAGCTCGCTGTAGCCGAGGATGGCGTTGAGCGGGGTGCGCAGCTCGTGGCTCATGTTGGCGAGGAAGATGCTCTTGCTCTCGCTGGCTCGCTGGGCGAGCTCCAGGGCCAGCCGGGCCTCGTCGCCGGCCTGCTTGAGCGCCGTGACGTCGTGGGCCACGGCGTAGATGACCCCGGCGGCCGGATCGGAGGAGGCCCGCCAGTTCAGCCAGCGCCAGCCTCCATCGACGCAGCGGTAGCGGTTGTCGAAGCCGATGGTGGGGACGCCCGCGGCGAGCTGGGCGAGCTGGTCCAGCGTGGACTGCAGGTCGTCGGGGTGGACGAAGTCCAGGAAGCGACAGGCGAGCAGCTCCTGCTCGGTCCAGCCCAGCGTCGCCATGAAGGCGGGGTTCACCTTCAGGAAATAGCCCTCGGTGTTGGCGAAGCAGAGCAGGTCGAGCGAGAGTTCGAAGAAGCGCGAAGGATCCATCGGCCCCTCGGCGCCGCCGGAGGGGGCCAAGGAGGGCGACGGGAGGCCGCGGCTATTGTCGGGCACGCTCACATCCTCATACTAATGGAGGCGAAGGCGGCCTTCAGCGCAGCTCCAGCCGCAGGGAGGCCGCCGGCCACTGCCGGTCGACGCTCCAGAGCAGGCTCGACGCGAGCTCCAGGCACTCGCAGGGCGAGCTCCAGCCCAGCACCGGCCCGTGGCTGAGGACTTGCGCGCCCTCGATGTCCAGCTGGGCGCGGTAGCCGGTCTCCCAGGCCGCGCGACGCAGGCGGAGCTCGGAGCGGCTCTGCAGCAGCCCCTCGGTCCGGACGAGGCTCACCGCGCTCGTCAGGGCGTCGTCCTCGTAGCGCAGGGCGAGGTCCTGCACCCCAGGCTCGGCCATGGCGAACAGCCCCCAGGCCTCCAGCCGGGCCTGCCCCCAGAGCCGTGGGGCGAGGCCGTCCTCCTGCAAGAGCAGCTCGCCGCCACCGAAGAGGGGCACGCCGCCGGGCAACACGAGGCGACCGCGGGCGGCGGGGCCCACCGACCAGGGCGTCCAGGCGGGCTCCTCGCCGACCGGGGCGACCAGCGTCCCCTCCTCCGCGGCGGCGGCGAAGCGCAGCCCCCACTCGCCGACCAGCAAGCCCGAGCCGAGGCGAGCCCAGGTCGGGAGCCAGGCGTCCACCCCGGCCTGCGCCAGGATGGAGGGGAGGTCCAGGGTCCAGGTCCGCGCGGCGAGGCGGGCCCGAGGCTCGACCCGCAAGGGCCCCGGGCTCCAGCCGCCCGCGAGGCGCAGATCGGCCTCGGCCCGCAGGAAGGTGTCCGGCTCGATCTGCCAGGCCGCGGCCCCCTCCCCCAGCAGGTCCACCCGCGCCCCGCCGTCCAGGGCCAGCCCGGGAATCAGGCTGCGCGCGGGGCTGCGCGCGACGAAGCCGAGCAGGTGCTGGACCTGGCTGGGCTCCCCCTCGGTCGGCGCCCCCAGGGCCTGGTAGCTGTCGTGCTCCAGCCGCAGACCTCGCCAGCCGGCCACGAGTCGGCTCTCGGCCCAGGGCAGCCCGCGGCTCTCGTAGCTCTCGCCCATGTCGGAGAGGTAGCTGCGGTCGGAGACCACGCTGCCCTCGCCCGCCAGCCGCCAGGGGCCGTCGGCGAAGCCGCTGTTGAGGCTGCCCCCTCCCCTCGCCTGCCCCAGGACCGTGTCCCAGCCCCCGTCCAGGCGCGCGATGCCCTGCCCCCCCGGCACGGCCCAGCGCCCCTCGCTGCGCAAACGAGCCCCTCGTCCCGTGCGCAGCTCGGGCGTCAGGGTCAGATCCGCGCCGGGGCCCGCGACCAGGTAGAACGGCAGGCCCACGCGGAGCCCGTCCCGATCGAAGCCGAGCTCGGGGGGCAGCAGGCCCGAAGCGCGGTCTTCCAGCGCGAAGCGCCCCGGGGGCAGGGGCAGGACCGGCAGACCGCACAGGCGCAGCACCCCGCCTCGCCAGGCCGCGGCCCGCTCGTTCAGGCTGACCTCCCGGGCCTGGACCTCCCAGGGGGGCTGCTCGCAGGTGCAGGTGCTGAGGCGGACCCCGCGGGCGTCGAGCTCTCCGGACGCTCGCCAGCGCAGGCTCGCCGCGCTCAGGCGCAGCCGACCGGCCTCCAGATCGATCTCATCGGCCAGCCCGGCGCCTCCCTCCAGGGAGAGCTCCGCCCGGGCGAAGCGCACCGTCTGGCCGTCGCGGGTCCAGCTGCCCTCCCACAGCTCCAGGCTGCCGGAGCTGCGGTCCAGGCGCAGCCGCTCGGCGGTCAGCAGGTCGGCTCCCAGGCGGGCCTGCACCCCCTCGCCGCCCTCGACGACCGAGCCCCGCAGCTCCAGCCAGCCGGCCTCGATCTCCACCATCTCGGAGCGGTCGAGCGGAGCCGCCACCTCCTCCGCTCGCCCCGGCGCGCCCGCCGCCAGCAGGAGGAGCAGCCCCGGGCTCACGAGATGCCGACCAGCTCCCGGACGGCGCCGGCCAGGAAGATCGACCCGGCAGCGATGACGAGGCCGCCTCCGGCTCGCGCCAGCGGGAGCGCCTCCTCCACGGGGCCCGCGGGCAGGACCGGCACGCCGATGCCGATCAGGGCCTCGGCCAGGGTGCCGGCGGAGAGGGCGCGCGGGTGGGCGCAGTGGGTGGTGACGATGCGGTCGACCAGCCCCTCGAGCGCGACGGCCATGGCGCGCGGGTCCTTGTCGGAGGAGGAGCCGAAGAGCAGGGTCCGCTGCCCCTGGCGAGGCAGGGAGCGCAGGTAGGCCGCCAGCGTGGTGGCGCCGGCGACGTTGTGGGCGGCGTCCAGCAGCAGGTCGGGGGTGGCCCACTCCAGCCGACCAGGGTGGCGGACCGCGGCGAGGCCATCGACGGCCGCCTGGACCGGGAGCCCGCCGCGGCTCTGCAGGAAGAGGCTGGCCATCGCCAGGGCGACGCCGGCGTTGTCGACCTGGTGGTGCCCCGGCAGGGCCAGCGGGACCTCGGCGAGCTGCAGGGCCCCCATCTCGAACCAGAGCTGACCCTGGCGGTTGGCGCCGACCTTGTACTGCTCGCCCGGCAGCACCAGCGGAGCCCCCCGATCCGCGGCGATGGCCCGGACCACTCGCATGGCCGCGCCGTCCAGGGGGCCGAGCACCACCGGGACGCCGGCCTTGATGATGCCCGCCTTCTCGGCGGCGATGCTGGGGATGTCGGGGCCCAGCTCGGCGGTATGATCGATGCCGATGGAGACGATGGCGCTGACCTCGGGGCGCACCAGGTTGGTGGCGTCCAGCCGGCCTCCCATCCCCACCTCGACGATGGCGACGTCGACCTGCTCCTGCGCGAGGTGCAGGAAGCCCGCCGCGGTCGAGAGCTCGAAGTAGGTCAGCGCCCCGGCCTCGGCGCCTTCGTCGCCCAGCTCCTCGCTCCAGCGGCGACGGGCCAGGGCGACCTCGTTGAGCAGGCGATCCAGGGCGGCATCCGCGATCGGCACCCCCCGCACCCGGATCCGCTCGTTGACGTGCTGGAGGTGGGGCGAGGTGAGCTCACCGGTGCGCAGCCCGACGGCCTCGAGCAGGCTGGCCACGGTGCGCACGACGCTGCCCTTGCCGTTGGTCCCTGCGATGTGCAGGGTCGGCACGGCGAGGTGGGGCGCGCCCAGGGCGTCCAGGAACCGGCCCATCCGGTTGAGCCCCAGCCGCACGCCGTTGCGCGCGGCGTCGCTGAGGATGGGGTGGTCCAGCATGCGTCAGCCCGCGGGGCAGAGCAGGCCGAGGAAGCGGCAGATCGTCTCCCGCAGCTGCAGGCGGGGCACGATCTGGTCGACCATGCCGTGATCGAGCAGGTACTCGCTGGTCTGGAAGCCGGGGGGCAGGGTCTGGCCGATGGTCTGCTCGATCACCCGGGGGCCCGCGAAGCCGATCAGGGCCTCGGGCTCGGCCAGGATCAGGTCGCCCAGCATGCTGAAGCTGGCGGCGACCCCGCCGGTAGTCGGGTGGGTGAGGACGCTGATGTAGGGCATCCGGGCGACGTCGCGGAGCTGGGAGAGGGCGGCGCTGGTCTTGGCCATCTGCATCAGGGAGAGCACGCCCTCCTGCATCCGGGCCCCGCCCGAGGCGCTGACGATGATCACGGGCTGGCGCAAGGCGACCCCCCGCTCGATCTGGCGGGTGATCAGCTCGCCCACCACCGAGCCCATCGAGCCCCCCATGAAGGAGAAGTCGAAGGTGCCCACCTGGACGGGACGACCGTCCATCCGCGCGCTGCCGGCGAGGTAGGCGTCGGGTTGCCCGGTGCGGGTCTGGGTGTCGCGCAGGCGCTTCTCGTAGGCGTGGGAGTCGACGAACTGCAGCGGGTCGAGGGGCCGGACCTGCTGGTCGTGGCGCTCGAAGCTGCCGGCGTCGACCAGGCAGTCGATGCGCTCCTGGGCGGAGAGGCGCAGGTGGTGCCCGCAGCGCAGGCAGACCCGCATGTTGGCCTCGAGGTCTTCCTTGTAGAGGAGGGCCTTGCAGGACGGGCACTTGGTCCAGAGCTGGGGTCCGTCGGTGCGGTTGGGCCGCGGCCCTCCCTGGGGCTGCGGTGGCGCCTGCTCGAACCAGCGGGGTCCATCGGTCATCGGAACGCTCGAAGGAGGGCGGGCGAATGTATCGCGCCGCCTCCTGGGGCTCCACCCTGGCCCTCGAGCCCGGACGTCGACCCGGCCGGTTGGTCGGGCAAATGACGGAGAATCGGGGTAGATTGGGTGCGGTCCTTCGCACGGGTAGCCGATGCCTCCTCGCTCACGCTTCGTGCTTCTCCTCGCGGCAAGCGCGGCGTTGGGGCCATCGTGCAGCGACTTCGGGCTCACCAAGCCCAGCCCGCACGAAGAGGGCGGCACGGGGGGCACCTGGAGCGACCCGGAGTGGGGGGCCTGCGGGCCTCCGGAGATCGACGACGAGGTCTCGGTCAACGAGAGCTGCGTGGTCGAGGTCGCGGTGGCACCCCTGGACCCCGAGGAGCTGTGGAGCGTCGAGGAGTTCCGCAACTACCCGGAGAGCGACCAGGTGGTGATGGCCCCGGTGGTGGGCCACCTGACCGACGACAATGGCGACGGGATCATCGGCCGCGGCGATATCCCCGACGTGGTCATCGTCACCGACGACGCCACCCCCGGCAGCAGCAAGCACGGCAGGCTGCGCGTCCTGAGCGGGGCCGACGGCTCGGTCCTGGTGACCATCGAGCGGCCCTCGAACTTCGAGGACCAGATCTTCCCCTACCGCTACAGCAACGTCGCCCTGGGGGACGTCGACAGCGACGGGCAGGCCGAGATCGCGCTGGTCGTGGAGCTGATCACCGGCGGCGGGGGCGGCGGCGGCGGCGGCGGCACCGATCCCGACACGGCCGAGCCCGGGGACGGCGGCGGCGACGGCCCGGCGGACACGGGCAACCCGATCCTGCCTCCCCCTCCCCCGGCGCCCCCGGCGCCCGACATGAGCTGCTCGGTGGCGGCCTTCCGTGTGGATGGCACGGCCGCCTGGGTGGCCCAGGATCTGCGCATCGACTGCGCCGGGCACGCCCCGGCCCTGGCCGATCTGGACGCCGACGGCAAGCCCGAGGTGATCCTGGGCGCGCTCGTCCTCAACGGCGAGGACGGCAGCCTCGCCTGGCAGGGGGATCGCGACAGCGGGCGCTACTACGCCTACGCCGAGATCGGCCTGCACTCCGTGATCGCCGACCTGGACGGCGACGGCCAGCAGGAGCTGATCGCCGGCCGCACGGTCTACAACGCCGACGGCAGCGTGCGCTGCCAGGCCGACGGCCCGAACGACGGCTTCAACGGCGTGGCCGACCTGGACCTGGACGGCCGCGGGGACTTCCTGGTGGTCGGCGACGGCCAGGTCCGGATCTTCGACGCCGACTGCGGCCCCATCTCGTCCTGGGAGCTGGGGGACGGGGGCAACGGCGGCCCGCCCACGATCGCCGATGTCGACGCCGACGGAGTGCCCGAGATCGGGATCTGCTCGGCCGAGGCCTACGCGGTCTACCGAGCCGACGGCCGGGTGCTGTGGAGCCAGCCGGTCAGCGACCAGAGCTCGCACGCCACCGGCTCGATCGCCTTCGACTTCGAGAGCGACGGCCTGCCCGAGATCGTCTACGCCGACGAGCTGGCCCTCTACATCTTCGACGGCGCCACCGGCGAGATCCGCCTGGTCGACACCCGCCACGCCTCGCGCACGCTGCACGAGTACCCCACAATCGCCGACATCGACGCCGACGGCTCGGTCGACATCCTGGTCCCCAACGGCGGCGGCCACCAGGACCGCTCCCGCCTGGGCATCTACGCGCTCAGCAGCGCCAGCCGGGCCTGGCAGGCCGGCCGCCAGGTCTGGAACCAGCACGCCTACAGCGTCACCAACATCGACGACGATCTGGGCATCCCCGCCTCGCCGACGCCGAACTGGCCGACCCACAACAGCTTCCGCAGCGGCGACCCCAACCCCAGCAACGGCGGCCTCTGGCCCGACGCGGCCCCCGCCGTCCGCGTCTGCAAGGAGGACTGCGCGCGGGGCCTGCTGGTGCTGGACGTGGCCATCGCCAACCAGGGGGCCGGCGCACTGCGCGCCGGGGTGCCGCTGATCGCCTGGTACGAGGACGACGGCGAGCGCGTCCTGCTGGACGTGGTCTGGGTGGACCAGGTCACCGAGGCCGGCCAGGTCTCAGCCGTCGCCCGGATCGAGGTCGGGGACGCCCGCCTGGCTGGCCGCCCCGTCTACGTCATGGCCGACGAAGACGACGTCGGCGTGAACTACGCGGAGGAGTGTGACGAGTCCAACAACTACTTGATCGTCACCGACACCCGCTGCGAGGACTGAGCGCCCTCAGAGTCCGGCCATCGCGGCGATGTCGGCCATCGTCACCACCGTGTACTTCTTGGCGCAGAGCTCGATCATCCGGGCGTAGGCCTGCAGGATCCGCCCCTGCTCGGCCTCGCTGCGTGGCCGGCTGGGATCGCTGGCGTCGAGGTCGAAGGGCGGGCTTCGGGGCACGGACTTCTCCGCGTCCATCCAGAAGGTGTAGGTCCAGGGATCCTTGCCGCGGCGCGTGAAGTTGTTCTCGTGGATCAGCGCCGTCACGAAGGGAGGCCGGGTGCCCTTCCAGCTCTCCACCTGCCGCTCGATGTAGTCGTGGGGCTGGCCATCGGTCGACGGCTCGCCGGTCCGGTAGCGGTTCCACCACAAGCTCTCCTTGGCCTCGCCGCGTGCCGTCCACTGGTAGATGGTGATGTCCGACGGCCGCGCCAACAAGCCATGCTTCAGCTGGAAGGGGCTGTCGCCCAGATCCTGAGCCTTGTGGGTCCAGACCACCGCCTTGGCCCCGTGCTCCTTGTACCAGCGGCAGGCCGCCTCCTTGATGGCCGGGTCCCGGGTCGGCACGGCCACGCAGGAGGGCGCCTTGCCCAGCAGCGCGGCGATGAGCGCAAAGCCCCCCGGCTCCTCGGGGTGCAGCTCTCCGGTCGCCAGGTCCAGGGCGCGGGTCTCGAAGTCGTTGATGCGGCTGGAAAGCGCCTCGCCGCTCAGGCCCCGCAGCCGGCCCTCGAAGCCGGTGAAGATCGGATGGGGAGGACGGTTGTGGGTGCAGATGCCCTGGCCCTTCAGCTTCTCGATGACCTCGGGGTGTGACTGGGCGTAGCGCTGGACCATCGGGCCGGTCAGGTAGAAGTCGCCCTGCACCCCCGCCTTCGAGAACAGGTCGCAGAGCTTGCCGACGATCTCCGCGCTGCTGCTGAGGTAGCGGAAGTTCTGGACGTTGATCACGAAGTTGACCCAGGCCTTCGGGGTCGGCGGCTCGGCAGCGGCAGCAGCAGGCGGAGAGCTCAGCAGGACGGCTCCAGCGGCGAGGCCCTGGAGCACCGAACGGCGGCTCGGATCACGAAGGATCGGATCACGAAGGCTCGGATCACGAAGGCTCGGATCACGAAGGCTCGGATCACGAAGGTCGGGCACACACACCTCTCATCCCTCAGCGCCGCGGGACTTGCGCGCGCATGCAGGCGGCCAGCACCGTCTCCCAGGGCTGACAGCCGACGACCCGGACCGGCTGCGCACCATTGGCCAGCGCAGGCCCGCCGGGACTCCAGCCATCGGGGAGCAAAAACCAGGTCGGGATTCCCGTCACGCCCCAGCGACGGGCCTCGTCGCCGAGCGCGTCCACCCTGGACTGCATCTCGGCGCCGTCCGCCGCTTGGACGGCCTCGTCCGGGTCCAGCCCTGCCTTCGACGCCAGCTCCCGGAGCACCTGCGTGTCCTCGATGTCCCGTCCGTCCCGCCAGTGCGCGTCCATCGCGGCGTCGCGGAAGGGGTGCAGGCGCCCGCGTTCACGAGCGAATTCGGCCATGGCCAGCGGTCGGCGGGTGTTGGGCAGGCGGTCGGAGAAGCGCATGGAGACCCCGAAGGAGGCCGCGAACCGCCCGAGCTGCTCCTGCATCGGCCCAAGGGGCCGCCCAGGGAAGAGCTCCGCCAGCGGCATCCCGCCGCGGGGCGTGCTCGGGTGGAGCTCGAAGCCCTTCCACTCGAAGTCGATCTCGAAAGCCTCGACAAGCCTGCCGAGTACGCCGCGTTCGGCGATGAAACAGTAGGGTCAGACGAAGTCGCTGAAGAAGAGCAGCGTTGCAGACATGAGTCACCTCCCTGGGAGCGAGTCAGGTAATCGGGAATGGACCGGACGGCCGCCCGGCCTGGAGCCAGAGGCCCTCGCGGCGCAGCTCCTCCACCACCGCCTCGTGGACGGCAGGGCGCAGGGCGCGGAAGGCCAGGGTGCGCGGTCCGGGCGGCTGGCCCGGGCGGGCCCCGCCCTCGACCTCGGGGTGGACCCGGTTGGTGCAGAGCGCGACGGCGACGCCCTGGGTCGGCGCCAGCCACAGGCTGGTCCCGGTGAAGCCGAGGTGCCCGACGCCGTCCAGCGGCCAGTGTCGGCCCGCGCTGCTGCCCTCGGGGCTGCGGCTGTCGAAGCCCAGCCGATGGCTGCCGGGGCCCGCCTCGGTGAAGGCCCGCTGCACCGTCTCGGGCCGCAAGCCCCGCGCTTCGCCTCGGCCGCAAGCCAGGAGCCAGGCTCCCGCCGAGGCCACCGCCAGGGCGTCGCCGAAGAGCCCGGCATGCGGCGCCAGCCCTCCCATCACCGCCGCGTTGAGGTCGTGGACCTCGCCGACCAGCACCCGGCCTCGCTCGGGGCAGTCCTCGGTCGCGGCCGCCCCAGGCCAGCCCCAGCGCAGATCCTGGCCCATCGGCGCGCGCACCCGCTGCTCCCAGAGCCGGTCGAGGCGATCGCCGCCCGCGGCCTCCAAGGCGGCCCCCAGCAGCAGGAAGCCCAGATCGCTGTAGCAGTGGGCTCGCCCGGGGGCGGCCACAGCCGGGATCGTCCGGGCGCGCTGCATCAGCCTCTGCCGCAGCGAGGCCGTGCCCCAGCTCGACCGCTCGGCGATCACCTCCTCGAAGAGCGGCGCCCAGGCGGGCAGACCGCTGCTGTGCTGCAAGCAGTGGCGGGCGCTGACCCCCTCGGGCGCATCGGGCAGCAGCGCCCGCAGCGGGCGGTCCAGATCGAGCAGCCCGTCCTCGGCCAGGGCCAGGGCGAGCGGCGTCGTGGCGAGGATCTTGGTCAGGCTGGCGAGGTCCCAGGCGGTGTCGGCCTGCACCGGGCGCGGGCGCGGCTGGAGCTCGGCCTGGCCGAGGTGGTGCAGCAGGAGCGGGCCCTGGGGACCGACCACCGCGAGGGCGGCTCCCGGTACGACACCGGCCTGGACCGCGGCAGCCAGGACCTGCGAGACCCCCATCACAACGCACCCATCGGCCGGAGCCCCTGGGAGTCGAGGCGGACCTGCCCGCCATGGACCCAGGCGCGGTTGCGCGAGCCGTGGCCCACGGGCAGCTCGGCCAGGATCGGGACGCCCAGCGGGCTCAGCCGCTCGACCAACACCTGGAGCAGGGTCCAGTCGGCGCCTTCGGGGACCGGACAGCCGGTGAAGCTGCCCAGGACCACCGCCCGGGCGCCGGCGAAGCCGCCGGAGTGCAGCAGCTGCATCAGGGTCCGGTCGATCTTGTAGGGGACCTCGCCGACGTCCTCCAGCAAGACCACCGCCCGGCGGGCGTCGAGCGCCCAGGGCGTGCCGGCCAGGCTGGCCAGCATGCAGAGGTTGCCGCCGACCAGCCGCCCCCGCACCGGGCCGGCCGGACCCGCGACCAGAGTCCCCGGCAGGTGCGCCCGCCGCCCCTCCATCAAGAGCGCGCGGAGGGCCTCCTGGCTGTCGGCGTCGGCGAGATCGGCGAGGCTCTGCAGCACCGGCCCATGAACCCGCAGCCCGGCGCGACGCCGGTCCAGGGCGCAGAAGAGGGCCGTGGCGTCCGAGAAGCCGATGATCGGCCGCCGGTCGAGGCTGAGCGCGTCGAGGCCGTCGAGCAGGTGGACCATGCCGAAGCCCCCCCGGGCCATCCAGACGGCGTCCAGATCCGGCGCGCTGAGGCCCCAGCGCAGGTCCGCACGGCGCTCTTCGATGCTGCCGGCGAGGTACCGGAAGCGCCGTCCCAGGGCGGGAGCCGGGACCGGGACCAGCCCCCAGGAGGCGATCAGGGCCATGCCCCGCTCCAGGCGCTCGGGATCGAAGACGCCCGAGGGGGCGATGATCCCGACTCGGGATCCAGGTCGCAGCAGCGGGCGGAGGGTGGGCATGTCCGGACGTTCCCCAGCGGATGAACACGAGCCTGGAGTAGCTTGCGCGGGTGACCGGCCTCTTACTCTCCTCCATCGCCTGCTGGGCCCCCGACCGCGACCCGGTCCTGCGCGCGCCCGAGGGAGACCGCCAGGAGGAGCACGCCGCCCCGGCAGCGCCCCCGACCCCTGCCCTGCCCTTCTCGGCCTGGACCTCGAGCGCCCCCACCAGCATCGTCGGCCCGGGCGGCGAGACCCTGGCCTTGCTGGAGCAGGCCGGGGTGCGGGTGGAGGTGCTGCGGGTCCTGCCGCACCGGATGCTGTTGCGCTGCACGGGCTGCGCCGGCCCCTCTGCCGGGGTCGAGGGCTGGCTGCAGAACGAGTTCGTGTGGTGGCCGGGCGCCAGCGAGCTGCCCGAAGACCACCCCCTGAGGAGGGCCCAGGAGCTCCGCGGGCGCTGGGCCGCTGGCCTGGACCTGCCCCCGGGCACCGACGCCGACGCCCTCTGCGCCCTGCTCGACGGCGGCTACCAGGGCGCTCCCCCTCGCTTCACCGTCGCCGGCGCCAGCCTGACCCTGCCGCGAGCGGTCAGCGGCTGGCTGCCTCCCCAGCTCGAGGGCCAGCCCCCTCCCGCGCCCGGTGCCTGTCAGCGGTGATAGGCCAGAGGTGGGAGGACTCGGATGCCGCGTGTGATCAGCTCTATCGAAGGCAACGGCCAGCGCCTGGACGGCGGCGCGATGTTCGGCCACGCGCCCAAGGCCCTGTGGGAGCGCTGGGCGCCTCCCGATGAGCGCAACCGCATCGCCCTCGCCTGCCGGGCCTTGCTCGTCCAGGAGTCCGGTCGGACCATCCTCAGCGAGACCGGGATCGGCGCCTTCATGGACCCCGACTCCCGCGACCGCTTCGGGATCCTGCAGCCCGAGCACCGCCTGCTCGACAGCCTCGATCGGCTGGGGCTCAGCCACGCCGACATCGACGTGGTGGTGCTCTCGCACCTGCACTTCGACCACGCCGGCGGCCTGCTCTCCGCCTGGCAGGCCGGCGCCCGCCCCGAGCTGCTCTTCCCCCGGGCCCGCTTCGTCGTCGGGGCCGAGGCCTGGGCGCGCGCCCGCAACCCCCACGATCGCGACCGCGCCAGCTTCATCCCCGAGCTGCCCGCCCTGCTCGAAGGCAGCGGCCGCCTGGAGATCGTCTCGCACCCCGGCCCCGAGGTCCAGGGCGCGGTGGTCTTCAGCAAGACCCTGGGCTCCGAGTACCCCCTGCACATCAGCTACGGGCACACCCCGGGCATGATGCTGATCGAGATCCCCTCCCCCGACGGACCCGTGATCTTCGGGGCCGACCTGGTGCCGGGCAGGCCCTGGGTGCATCGCTCGATCCACATGGGCTACGACCGCTTCCCCGAGCGCCTGCTCGACGAGAAGGTCGCCCTGCTGGACGACCTCGTCGCTCGCCACGGCCGCATCTTCTTCACCCACGACCCCGCCTGCGCGATGGCCCGGATCACGCGCGACGAGCGGGGGCGCTACGGCAGCACCCAGGACATGCCCTCCCTCACCGCCTTCCCGGCCTGAGCGATGTCCGCGCCTCCCGACGATCCCGGCGCCGAGCTGCGGGCCCTGCTCCAGTCCTTGCTGCGCACCACCCTGAAGGACGGCGTGGTCGACCTGGGCGAGCGGCTGGACGGCGAGGTCCTGCCGACTCTCTACGCGCTCGCCAGCCTGCCCGGCGAGGTGGTCCGGGCCGAGCTCCGCTCCTCGGGGCTGGACCACTGGGATCCGCAGAGCGGCAATCGGCCCACCCGCTCCGCGATGGAGCGCTCCAGCGAGCTGCTGGTCCGTCGCGCGACCCGGCTGGCGGGGGTCCGGGGCGCGGCCGGCGCCTTCGGCGGGCTGATGACCCTGGCGCCCGAGCTGGGCCTGTCCCTGGTGCAGAGCCTGCGCCTGGCCCAACGCCTCGCCGCCGTCTGGGGCCACGACACCGACAGCGAGCCCGGCCGCCTGCTGCTGACCCGGGCGCTGGCAGCGGCCTGGAAGATCGACCTGCCCCGCGACGGGATGCAGACCACCCACCTCTCGCAGGTGCCCGGGCTGGTGCGCAGCAGCCTGCAGATGCAGACCTTCTCGGGCAAGGCCCTGGCGCGCTCGGTGGCGGCCCGGGCCGTCGGCATGGCCGGCAAGCGAGTCGGCAGCGTCATCCCCGGCCTGGGGACCGGCCTCGGCGCCTGGAGCGCGCGCAAGCAGGTGCGCGAGCAGGGGGCCGTCTTGACCGCGTTCTTCTCGGCGGCCTGGGAGGGGCGCAGCGGGGGAGAGGGCAGCATCCTGGAGGCGGTCGAGGTCAGCCTCCCCTCCGAGGACTGAGGGCGCGGAGGGCTTGCCCAACCGCATGGATTCGCGCTAAGCGAGCCCGAGCGCCTCTCGGCTCCCGAAGCTCCCCGATGCCTCCTTCCTGGCGAAGAACGTGCCCCTGCTCTCCCTGGTAAAGCAGACGCTGCGCATGAGCGCCCTCCCCGCGGGCAGCCTTGCGCCGCCCCTGTCCCTCACCGCCGACGAGGGCACCTGGATCCGCCTGTCGGACTTCAAGGGTCACCTCAACATCGTGCTGGTCTTCTTCCGCGACGCCGCGGACCCGGCGACCGCGCAGATGCTGCGGGCCTTCGCCTCGCAGATGGGCCAGCTCGAGCAGCTCGAGACCGTCGTCTTCGGGATCAGCACGGCCCGCACCGACAAGCTCCGGCAGGTCCGCGCCGAGCTGGACCTGCCCTTCTTCCTGCTCTACGATCCGCTGGCGGTCGAGTCACGGCGCTTCGGTTGTTCCGGGCGGATCCGGCCCACCACCCGCCTGGGCTTCGCGGTGATCGGCAAGGACGGCCGGGTCAGCCTCTCGGCCAAGGGGATGCCCTCGGTCGAGGAGATCCTCTCCCACCTCGCCCAGGTCGAGGGCCGCGCCCCGCAGCCCGGCAGCGGCGCTGGCGCCCCGAGCGAGGCCGCCTGGAAGGTGCGCGAGCTGGCCTCGGACGAGGCGGTCAACCGCCTGGAGACCGACAAGCGCTTCAAGCTGGTCGACGTGCGGACCCGGTCGGAGTTCGAGGCCGATCACGCCGCGCAGGCGATCCACCTCCCGGTGGACGAGCTGCCCGCCCGCTACCGGGAGCTCGGCCAGACCACCCACCTGCTCTTCATCTGCCAGACGGGCGATCGATCCGCGCAGGCCGCGGCCTTCCTGGCCAGCATCGGCGGGCGCGAGGTCTACAATGTCTCGGCCGGCATGAGCGGCTGGACGGGCGACCGCAGCAGCCTCACGAGCGTCTGAGCTCCTCCAGCGCGAGGCGCGCGACCGCGGGCCTCCCACTCCTCTCCCCTGCCCTCCTCTCCTCATCCCCGAACCTCTCGCCCCGAGCGTGGTCCCACCGACCATCGGAGCCCCAATGCTTCCCGTCCTCGAGGTCTACCTGGCGACCGTCGGCCAGGTCCCGCCCACCACCCAGCCGGGCATCGCCGAGCTGCTGCTCGAAGCGGACTTCGTCGTTCAGGGGGTGCTGCTGGCGCTGGTCGGCATGAGCATCGGCTGCTGGGTGATCATCTTCAACAAGGCCAGCATGCTGCGCCGGGCCGCCCGCCAGGACCAGGCCTTCCTGGACCTGTTCTGGAAGAGCCAGCGCCTGGACCAGGTCTACGACCGCATCGAGCGCTACGCCGGCAGCCCGGTGGCGGCGATGTTCAAGGCCGCCTACGCCGAGCTGGCCCGCCTGACCCGCGAGGACCGACAGACCTCCGGCGGGCTGGCGACGACCCTGGACGCCCAGGACAACCTGGAGCGGGCCCTGCGCCGCGCCGCCAGCACCGAGCGGACCGCGCTGGAGCGCCTGACCCCCTTCCTGGCGACGACCGGCTCGACGGCGCCCTTCATCGGCCTGCTGGGGACGGTCTGGGGCATCCTGCGGGCCTTCCAGAAGATCGACGCCTCGGGGCAGGCCACGGTCGCGACGGTCGGCGGCGACATCGCCCACGCCCTGATCGCCACCGCGGTCGGCCTGGGCGCGGCCATCCCCGCCGTCATGGCCTACAATTTCTTCAGCAGCCGCATTCGGGTAGTGAACTCCGACATGGACAACTTCGCCAGCGACTTCCTCAACATCGTCAAGCGGCACTTCGCCTCGAGGTGAACCATGGGCATGAGCACTGGAGGCAACGAGGGCGGCATGATGTCCGAGATCAACGTCACGCCCTTCGTGGACGTGATGCTGGTCCTCCTCATCATCTTCATGGTGACCGCCCCGATGATGACGACCGGGATGAAGGTCGAGCTGCCCCGGGCCCAGGCCCCGGTGATGACGGTGGACGCCGAGACCCAGATGATCCTCAGCGTGACGGTGGACGGCAAGTACTACATCAACAAGAACGAGTTCACCCTCGAAGAGCTCGGCCCCAAGCTGGTCGCCATCGCCGAGAACAACCCCGACCAGGACGTCTTCCTGCAGGCCGACGGGCAGGTCCCCTATGAGAAGGTGGCCCAGCTGCTGGCCCTGGCGACCACCGCCGGCATCGCCCGGATGGGCATGGTGACCCAGCCGGGGACGACCCCGTGAGCGCCCGCACGATGCCCTCCTGGCAGGCTCGCAGCCCCAGCTGGGAGATCGTCGCTTCGGTGGGAATGCACCTCGCCCTGCTCGCCGTCGCCCTCTTCGCCCAGCACTGCGGGCCCGATCCGGCGCCCTTGATCGACATGAGCAAGGTCATGCAGGTCCAGGCCGTCGCCCTGCCCAAGTCGACCAGCGCGATGCCCGACCGGCCCACCCGGACGCCCGATCCGCCCAAGGGGGCCAGCACAGCAGCGGACGCGCCGCCGCCGCCGCCCAACGCCAGCGAGATGGTGATCCACAAGGACGACGCCCCCAAGCCCAAGGGCGAGGACAAGCCCCGGGACCGGACGAACGACCGCGAGGCGCTGCTCAACGCGGCCCGGCGCGAGGCCCTGGTCAAGGACCCCAACGCCGTCCTGGGCGACGTCGATCGCACGCGCACCGACCCCAACGGGGTCGATCCCAAGGACGCCATCTTCGGGGCGGGCACGGGCAGCATGGATCCCGAGCTGGCGCGCTACATCGCCGCCTGCCGGGCGGCCATCCTGCCCAACTGGACCCCCCTGCCCGCCACGATCGCCGCCCGCCCCGATCTGAAGGTCGAGATCGTCGTCATCGTGACCGAGCAGGGACGGATGGGCGACTCGCAGGTGTACACATCATCGGGCGACTCGGGCTTCGACCGCTCGGCGGTGCTGGCCCTGGCCAAGACCGGAACCCTGCCCGCTCCTCCGGCCCGGTTCCGCGACAGCGCCTCGCAGGGGGTGCTGATCACCCTCGCCGCCCGCGATCTGCAGTAGCCTCCTCCCCCCTCTCCTGGGCCGCGCTCCATGACCACCCGTCGCCACCTGCTCTCCGGACTCGCCGCCGGCACCGCTGCGCTGGCCCTCCCCTGGCCTGCCCGGGCCCAGGACCCCGTCCCGCAGGAGCAGGGCCGGATCCACATCGTGGTCGGGGCCCCTGGCTCCACCAAGGTGCCGCTGGCCTTGCCTCGCCCGATCGGCGGCAGCGCCAAGGCCACCGAGTTCTACGAGATCGTGCGCCGCGATCTGGAGCTGTCCGGCTGGTTCAACCTGATCAGCGAGGCCGCCTACATCGAGCCCGCCGGGACCGGCGTCCAGCCCGGCGAGTTCCGCTTCGAGGACTGGGATGTGCCCGGCTCGGTCGGCCTGGGCAAGACCGTCCTCTCCGAGCAGGCGGGCCGGTTCCGCGCCGAGGCCTGGGTCTACGACGTGCCCGGCCGGCGGCGGCTGGGCGCCAAGGCCTTCACCGGCAACGCCGACGCCCTGCGCTCGCTGGCCCACAAGGTCGCCAACGAGATCGTCTTCCGCATCACCGGCCAGTACGCGCCCTTCGGCACCCGCTTCGCCTTCGCCGGGACCTTCTCGGGCAACAAGGAGATCTACGTCGTCGACTTCGACGGGCACGGCCTGACCCGCATCACGCAGAACGGCAGCATCAACCTGCAGCCCGCCTGGAGCCCGACCGGGACCCGGCTGGCCTTCACCAGCTACGCCTCGGGGAACCCCGACTGCTTCGTGGCGGACCTGGCCGGCGGCAAGATCACCCGCCTCTCCTCGCGCACCGGGATCAACACCGGGCCCTGCTGGTCGCCAGACGGCTCGCGCATCGCCCTGACCCTCTCGGCCAACGGCGACCCCGACATCTACATGCTGGACAGCCGCACCGGCGAGGTCCTCACCCGCGTCACCAAGTCGCCCGGGATCGACGTCTCGCCGGGCTTCAGCCCGGACGGCTCCCGCATCGCCTTCGTCAGCGACCGCGGGGGCGGGGCCCAGGTCTACATCGCCAACGCCGATGGCAGCGGCGCCCAGCGGGTCAGCTTCCAGGGCAACCACAACACCGACCCGGTCTGGTCGCCTACCGGCGATCGCATCGCCTTCGTGGGCCGCTCGGGCTCCTTCGACGTGTTCACCGTGCGCATCGACGGCAGCGGCCTGACCCGCATCACCCAGGGCATGGGCGACAACGAGGATCCCAGCTGGAGCCCCGACGGCAACTACCTCGCCTTCTCCTCGACCCGCACCGGCAGCCCCCACATCTGGATGGCCACCGCCGACGGCAGCCACCAGGTGCAGCTCACTCAGGGCAAGGGCGGCTACACCAACCCCTCCTGGTCCCCGCAGCTGGCGTGAACGATGAATGACGACCCCCGACCCCGGGCCTCGATTGACATGGGCAGCAACTCGCTGCTGCTGCTGGTGCGGGACGCCGCCGGCGAGACCGTCCACGACGAGGCGGTGGTCGTCGGCCTGGGACACGGCCTGGGCGACCGCGGGCTCTTCCGGCCCGAGCGCATGGAGGCGGCGATCGAGGTCCTGCGCCGCTTCGTCACCACCGCCGCCGGCCTGGGCGTCCCCGCCGCCGAGATCCGCGCCGCGACCACCAGCGCGGCCAGGCGGGCCCTCAACGCGAACACCTTCCTGAAGCGTATCCAGGACGAGCTCGGGCTCAGCATCCCGGTCATCTCCGGGATGGAAGAGGCCCGGCTGACCTGGCTGGGCGCCCTGGACGGGCTGGCCCTGCCGCTGGGCTCGGTGGCCGTTGTGGACCTGGGAGGAGGCAGCACCGAGGTCGTCTCGGGCGAGGGCGAGCGCATCGCCTTGCAGACCAGCCTGGAGCTCGGGACGCTGCGCCTGACCGAGGCCTGGTTCGGCGAGCGGCCCGAGCGCTACGATCCCCGGGATCTCTCCCGCCTGCGGGCCCACTGCGAGCAGCTCTGCCAGGCCCTGGCCCCCGCCCGCCACCCTCGCAGCGTCGTCGCGGTCGCCGGCACGGCCACCACCCTGGCGGCCTCCACCTTGGAGCTGAGCGCCTGGGACCGGCAGGCCGTCCACGGCAGCCGCCTGACCCGCGCCGATCTGCGCACGTGGATCGACCGCCTCCTGGACTCGACCCCTGCCCAGCGGCGAGCCTGGGCGGCGGTCTCTCCCGAGCGGGCCGACTACCTCCTGGCCGGTGCCTGCGTCCTGGAGGCGGTGCTGACCGCCCTACAGCGGGAGAGCCTGCTGGTCAGCGATGGTGGTCTTCGTCACGGGTTGTTGGCCGTGTGAGGAGAATGTGCGGGAGATGTCACCGCATGCATCGTTCGCTACCATTGGCCGATGGCTCGGCTACCCTGTCGGTAGGAGAACCGATGAACTCTCGCATGCTGCTGCCGCTCCTGTCTCTCTCGCTCTTCGCCTGCACCGACATCAAGAGGGGCGAGGAGATCGTTGGCAGCGTCGGCTTCGAGGACATCGAGCTTGAGCAGAGCACGGTCGTCCCGACCGTCTTCGCGGTGCGATGGCAGACGACCGAGCCCGTCGAGAGCTTCGTCCGCTTCGGCGAGGTGGGCGGCGCGATGATCTTCGAGACCCCCGTCCTTGATGTCGCCTCCGAGCACGAGGGCATCATGGTCGGTGTGCCCGAGGTCAGCGAGGGCTGGTTCGAGCTTGTCGGCGTGAAGGACGGCGTCGAGTCCACCTCCAGCCGCTACGAGTTCAGCACGGGTCAGCTCAGCGCCGACATCCCTCGCCCGCGCACGGTGCTGGGCGACAGCAGCCGAGCCACCCCGGGCCTGATCCTGGCCCCGATCGCCCTGGACATGAAGCGCTGGACCACCTTGATGGACCACCACGGCCGCATGGTCTGGGCCTGGGGCGGGGATCACCTCGACACCCAGCGCGCCCGGATGACCCAGGACGGCAAGGGCGTCATCATGATGGACCGGATCCAGAACAGCAAGGACATCGAGCTGGTGCGGGTCGACTTCTTCGGCGACGAAGTCTGGCGCATCACCCTGGCCGACTCGCACCACGACTTCGCGCTGATCACCGACGAGAGCTTCCTGGTCATGGGCTACGACGTCCGCGAGGCCCAGCTCTCCAGCGGCCCCCGCCTGATCATGGGCGATCAGATCTTCCAGTACGGGCTGGACGGCTCCCGCTCGACCCTTTGGTCGGTCTGGGACCACGTCGAGGTCGACGAGGCATCGCTGGGCGGCGAGTCCATGGAGGTCCCCGGCTCGCTGGGCTGGTCGCATGGCAACTACCTGTACCTCGACCGGGACAAGGACCAGGTCCTCACCACGATGCGCGACATCAACATGGCTTTCGCCATCGATCGCCAGAACGGCGAGGTGCTCTGGAGCATGGGAGGCCAGCAGGGCGAGTTCCAGGCGCCCAACCCGACCCCGATCCTGAAGTACCCCCACAGCGTCTGGCCGACCGAGACGGGCTTCACCGTCTTCAACCAGGGCATCATCCAGGAGTCGGACTGCTCCTGGGCGGCGCATATCGAGCTGGACGAGGCCACCTTGAGCGCGAAGGAGACCTGGTCCTACAGCTCCCCGACCTGCTACCAGACCTACTACCTGGGCAACGCCCAGCCGCTGATCGAAGACCGCACCCTGGTCTCTTTCGGCAAGGTCGGCGTGCTGGACGAGATCTCGACCGGGACCGGCGAGACCATCGTCCGCCACAGCCTGGACATCCCCGCCGAGTTCCTCTACGTCGAGCACATCGGCGGGGTCTACCCGGCCAACCCCTGAGTCAGCGGCCCAGGACCCAGCACTTCAGGTAGCGGCTCTCGGGGAAGGAGAGGGCCGCGGGGAAGTCCAGCGGCGTGCCGGCCTCGTGCAGCAGCCGCAGCGGCGTCTCGGCCTTCAACGCGCCGGACTGGATCATCGAGCCGAAGTCCTTGGGCGACAGGCCGCCGTGGTTGCTGGCCACCATCAGCCAGCCGCCAGGATCGAGCACCCGACAGCAGGAGGCCACCAGCCGGCCGAGGTCCCGCGTGACCGACCACTCGCCCCGCGGGCCGTGCGAGAAAGAGGGCGGATCGGCGATGATCAGGTCGAAGCGCGCGCCCTTGCGCCGCAGGAGATCGAGCGCCGCCAGGGCGTCCTCCTCCATGAAGCGGGTGCTGGAGGGATCGAGGCCGTTGAGGACCATGTTCTGTCGGGCCCGCTGCAGCCAGGTGGCCGAGAGGTCGACCGTCAGGACCTCGGCCGCGCCGTGGGCCGCCGCCTGGACCGAGAAGGCGCCGGTGTGGGCGAAGAGGTTGAGCACCCGGCGACCGGCGAGGTGCGGGGCCAGCCAGGCCCGGGCCTCGCGCATATCGCAGAAGAGCCCGACATCGTGACTGGCTCCCGGGCGCACCGCGAAGCGCAGGCCCAGCTCGGAGACGACGACCTCGGTCTCGGGCGCCTCGCCCCAGAGCAGGCCGCGAGCCTCAACCGAGGTCGAGGGCTCGTCCGTCGGTCGATCGGCCCTCCAGATCGCCGTGGGGGCGCCCAGCTCGACCAGCCCCTGGACCAGCGCGGGCAGCAGCACCGCCAGGGAGGGATCCTCCAGCGCGATGGCGAGCTGGTCCCCCCAGACATCGACCCGCACCCCGGGCATGTCGTCGTTCTCGCCGTGGACCCAGCGCCAGGCGTCGGTCTGCGGCGGCAGGGCCCGGCGGCGTCGGGCGGCGTCGAGGCGGGCGCGGATCAGCGCGGCGTCGATGGGGCCGTCGTCGGTCCGCCAGACCCGCACCGCCACCTTGCCCGCGGGGCTCCAGATCCCGCTGCCCAGCGAGCGTCCATCGGGCGCACGCAGCGACACGGTGCTCCCCGCGGCCAGGGCCTGCTCGCCGCCGGTCAGCTCGTCCCGGTAGACCCAGGGAAAGCCCCGCCGCAGCCAGCCTTCGCTGTAGCCGTTGACGCTGAGCTGGCCCCGCCCCAGTCCCGCCGGCACCCGCGCGGGCGGCCCTTCGCGACGGGGCCCACGCGGCGGCAGCGCCGGCCCGCTCCCCCGCTTGCCTCGGCCTCCTCGGAACCCGGTCGCCATCAGGCTCGGCCCGGACCCCACGCGCAGGCGCCGCTCACGAGGCCGGCTCGCGGACGGCGATCACGCTGGTCCCGGTGACGATGAAGTCGCCCGGGACCGTGCCCCGCGGCGTGACGACCTGTTCGAAGGCGTCGCCCTGCAGGATGTAGGTGGGGCAGCGATCGTGGAGGCTGGACACCGTCGCGCCCGAGGGGCCCAGCTGGATGGCCGCCTGGTGGCGACCGGCCAGGACCCGATCCAGCGTGAAGCCGCTCTCGCGAGCCCGCGCCGCGCGTGACCCGACACACCAGCGGATGTTCTCCTGGCCACGGCGGTCCGGCAGGGCGAGGCCGGGGTGGTTCGGCTCGCGACCTACCTCGGCCACCTGTCCGGGGGCGATGCCCAGCCGGGAGAGGGTGTCGGCGACCATCAGGCCCATGTAGGCGCGCCCGTTGAGCCGAACGAACGAGATCAGGCCGGAGGGGACCTGCAGGTTCTCCCCGCCGCGGAGCACCACGGTCTCGCCGGGGAGGAGCTGCTGGCCGGCCACCAGGATGCCCGGCGCCATCGCGGTGAAGCGCACCCCATCGGCGGAGACATCGACCCGGCCGACGCCCTGGTCGCTGCGGTTCATCCAGCGCCCGTCGCTGAGCAGGTCGTAGCTGTAGCCGGCGACGACCTCGCTCATCGGCACCGCGGGGAGGGCGAGGCCGGACATCACCAGCTCCAGCACCGAGGTCCCCGAAACATCCAGGATGATCGTGTCGGCGCTGGAGGTGTGGGCCGGTGGGCGACGGGTCTCGCGCAGCGCCCGGTCGAGGGCGGCGGACTGGGCGATGACCAGGCCATGGCCCCCGCGGGTCCAGCGATCCCGGTCGGCCGGCGGAATGGTGAAGGCCGCCAGCCACAGGGCGGCCGGGTCGATCACGGGGAGGGAGTCCACCACCTCTTGCAGAGGGGCGCTCCCGGGGTCGAAGCCTTCCAGCAAGACGACCGGGTCGGGCGGCAGGCTGGGCAGCGGCTGCCCCCGGACGATCCGCACGAGGCGCCCGCCGCGCAGCGCGGCGACGATGGGGTCGGGCAGCCAGCAGCGCTGCATCGGCACCGCCCGATAGACCTGGGTCTCGCCGACGATGCCCTTGAGCGAGTAGCGGCCGACGGACTCCCAGCCCACCTCGGACTGGTTCATGCACATCAGGGTGGTGGCGCTGAACCAGATCTGGCCCGCCGGACACTTGGCGTTGATCCGGCTGGCGAGGTTGACAGCCTCGCCGAAGGCGTCGCCGTCGATCTCTTCCACGTCGCCGGTGGCCATGCCCAGGCGAAAGGTGAAGGAGGCGTCGGCCGTGACCCGATCCACCAGGTCCACGCCGGCGCGGACCGCGTCGGTGGCCGAGTCGAACAAGGCCATGAAGGAGTCGCCCAGGTTCTTGACGACCCGCCCCCGATGGCGCTCCAGCACAGGCACGACGGCCTTCTCGTGGTCAGCCACGAGCTTGCGCACGCCATCGCGGTCCTTGCCGACCAGCTGATCGGTGTAGTTGGCGAGGTCGGTGAAGACCACTGTCCGTGTGTGGGTCGACACCCCACCCTCCTGAGCGTCCCCGAGCATAGCCCACGGCGAGCGAGCGCGTCGAACGGACCTTCCCCCTTTTTTGCCCACCGGAGACCACGCCACGGGAGGCTGATCAAGGTGCGGATCGCGCCAACCTGACAGCTTGTCAGGCGTGCCCGGCCGCCGCCGCCGCGCGGCCTGACAGGTTGTCCAAAGGGCCTGCCGAGAGTGCGCCCGAGGGGCAAGCGACGGCTGGCCTGGATCTTGCTATTGCAGTAGGCGCACCCGCCCCTTCCACGCGCGATCCGCGAGAGACCATGGCCCGGCCACCTCCCCGCATCATCGCCGCTTTCGCCGCCACAGGCCTCGCCGCCTGGGCGCTGGCTTTCGCGGTCGACATGGGCATCGCCAGGCTCCTGGCCATGCCCGACGGCTCCAGCCTCGCCCAGCCCGGTGACCCGGGACCGGCACCCGACGCGGCCACGGGGGACGACGCCGACGCCCCTGCGGTCAGCAGGGTCCGACGCCCCTCCAGCAGCTCACGCAGCGACTACGTCAAGGCCATCGTCGAGCGCAGCATCTTCGACTCCGCCGCCGTCGGCGCGTCCAGCTCGGGCACCGTGGCCGAGGGGCCCGAGGCCAAGAGCGACCTCGACGCCCGCCTGCTGGCGACCGTCGTCGCCGAGCCGCTGGAGTACAGCTCCGCCCTGATCGCCCGCTCCGGCGGCGCCGAGGCCCGCGGTTACGGCGTCGGCGACTCGCTCTTCGACGAGGGCACGGTCGTGGGCATCGAGCCCCGCCGGGTGGTGATCGAGCGCAACGACGGCTCCCGTGAGTACATCTCCATGGACCTCGACGCCAAGGCCGAGAAGCTGCCGACCGGTCGCTCGCTGGCCGGTGACGCAGACAAGGACGAGGGCGTCGAGAAGGTCAGCGACACCAAGTTCGTGGTCGACGCCAAGCTGGTCGAGGAGGCCATGAAGGACCCCGAGAAGCTGGCCAGCCAGATCCGGGTCACCCCCCACAAGGGCGCGGACGGCTCGGTCGAGGGCTACCGCCTCTCCGGCGTGCGGCGCAACTCGCTCTTCTCCAAGCTCGGCATCAAGAACGGCGACGTCGTGCACGCCGTCAACGGCAAGCCGCTGAACAGCGTCAGCTCGGCCATGAACGCCTACGAGACCCTGCAGAAGGACAAGAACTTCAGCTTCGAGATCACCCGCCGCAACCAGAAGCAGACCTTCGAGTACGAGGTCCGCTGATGCCGCACCCCTCTCCCCGAACCTCCGCGCCGACGCCCGTCGTCAGCCCCGAGGAGCCCATGCTGTCGCCTTCCCCGCTCGTCCCCTCCCCCCTGCCCGCCTCGTGGCTGACCGGGCTGCTGCTCGCGCTCGTCCTGGCCTCGTCGACGGCCCAGGCCGCGCCCGCGACCGAGGGGCCACCGCCTCCCCAGGACGAGTCCCCGGAAGACGCCATCCTGCGCCGCGCCGCCGGCGGGGGCTCCAAGCCTCTCCCGACCGCCGAGGCGCCGGCCGGAAGCGGCGAGCGGGGCAAGCCGCCCATCCTCGAGGGCCGCAGCACGACGGTCACCATCGACTTCGTCGACACGCCGATCGTCGACCTGATCAAGTACTTCGCCGAGATCACCGGACGGAACTTCCTGCTGACCGACGACCTCAAGGGCAACGTCACGATCATCAGCCACAAGCCCGTCACGGTGGGGGAGGCCTACGAGGCCTTCCTCTCTGCCCTGGAGAGCGCCGGCTACACCACCGTCACGGTCGGCCAGCTCACCAAGGTCGTCGCGACCAGCGCCGCCGCCAACGCTCCGCTCAACGAGTACTACCAGGGCAACATCCCCTACACCGACAACTACGTCACGCAGATCATCCAGCTCACCAATGTCGGGGTCACCGACATCGTCAGCGTGGTCCGGGACCTGGCCGGGGCCAAGGCCAAGATCATCGCCTACGCGCCGACCAACACGATGATCATCACCGACAGCGCGGTCAACATCCGGCGGGTCTACCGGATCGTCAGCCAGCTCGACGTCGCGGCGCCAAAGTCGGGGCTGCGCATCTTCCCCATCCAGCACGCCCAGGCCTCGGAGATCCAGCGGGTCATCCAGGAGATCTACGGGACCCAGGCCACCTCCAGCGGCTCGCAGAGCGCTCCGACCGCGGCCAACCGGACCGCCGCCTCCCGACGAGCCGCCCAGCGCCGCGGGGCCGAGCCGGCGGCCGAGGCCAGCACCGCCAGCACCGTGGGAAAAGAAGGCAGCTACATCGACAAGATCATCACCGATGAGCGCACCAACTCGATCATCGTCCTGGCCAACGAAGAAGGCCAGAAGAAGATCGAGGATCTGATCGCCGAGCTGGACATCGACGTCGATCCTTCCAGCCGGGCGATGATCAAGGTGCTCTACCTGGAGCACGCCAAGGCCCAGGACGTCGCGACGGTGCTCTCCAACCTCTCCGAGGCCGGCAGCCGCAGCAGCTCCAGCGCCGCATCGCGGACGACGGCCAACCAGCGCAACATCCGCACCCCTCCCGGCTCGCCTCCCGACGCCGCCGAGGACTCCGCCGGCAGCGCGGTGGCAGCCTTGGACGGCGGGACCCGCATCACCAGCGACGAGAACACCAACTCGCTGGTCATCGTGGCGACCCCCGACCAGTTCCAGGTGCTCGAGCAGGTCATCGCCCAGCTCGACGTGCGCCGCAAGCAGGTCTTCGTCCAGGCCGTCATCCTGGAGATGGCCAGCGACGGCACCGTCGAGTTCGGGCTCGGCGTCCACGCCGGCGTGCCGGGCAGCGATGGCGGCCTCTCTGTCGGCTCGGCCCAGCTCGGCGGCTCCTCGCTCGGCCTCTCGGCCGAGAGCCTCTCCGGCCTCGCCCTGGGCGTCTACGGCAAGAGCATCGACGTCTCGGTCGGCGACCCGGCCTCGGGCACGGCCACCACGCTCTCCATCCCCGCCTTCGGGATCGCGCTCAACGCCCTGGCCAGCAACTCCGCCGTCAACATCGTCGCCTCGCCCGAGATCCTGACGATGGACAACGAAGAGGCCAAGATCATCGTCGGCCGCAACGTGCCCTTCCCCGTCTCCTCGGGCCGGGACAACAACAACAACCCGATCATCAGCTACCAGCGCGAGGACGTCGCCACGACGCTGAAGGTCAAGCCGCAGATCAACGAGTCCAACTTCGTCACCCTGGAGCTGTTCCAGGAGGTGACCGAGGTGGAAGAGGACGACAGCGGGCTGGACGCCACCACCGCCGGCTTCATCACCAGCAAGCGCTCGGCCGAGACCGTCGTCGTCGTCAAGGACAACCAGACCGTCGTCATCGGCGGCCTGATCGGCAGCACCGACACCGAGGTCGAGACCAAGGTGCCGATCCTGGGCGACATGCCCCTGATCGGCGCCCTCTTCCGCGGCCGACGCACCGTGGCGCGCAAGACCAACCTGCTCATCTTCCTGACTCCCCACATCATCGACGAGCCGGCCGACCTGGAAGAGGTCTACCGGATCAAGTGGGCCCAGCGCGAGGAGTTCATCCGGCGCTTCTACGGCAAGAGCCGGGACGAGCAGGAGACCGAGCTCTCCGGGCTGCTGCAGTACAGCATGAACAAGATCGACCAGCCCAGCCCCTGGCGCACCAAGACCCCCAAGGCGGACACCACCGTCACCATCGGCACCTCCAGCGTGGAGTCGACCGAGGGTCGGGTGATGCTGCGCGAAGCCGAGGCTCAACCGGAGCCGCCGCCGGCTGAGCCCGCCGAGCCGACCGAGCCCGCCTCCCCCGCCGAAACCCCCTGAGCGAGACGCTCCTCTTATGTCCATCCGCCGCGAGTCCATCGACAGCATCCTGGTCCGCCAGGGCGTCTCGTCCGCGACCATCGAGTCGGCCCGCGTTGCGGCCGACAAGGCCGGCGTGGACCTGATCGAGGGCCTGGTCCGCGCCCAGTCGGTCGATGGCAAGCTGATCGCCCGCAGCCTCGCCCAGCAGACCGGCCTGCCGATGCTGGAGAGCATCGACATCGACCGGATGGACCCGGCTCTGGTGCGCGGCCTGCCCCTGGGCCTCGCCCGCGAGAGCGGCGTGTTGCCGCTCTGGCTGGACGAGGACGGCAGCGTGCTGATCGCCATCTCCTCGCCGACGGCGCTCTCCGGCCTGGACGATCTGCGGCTGGTCTTCCACCGCCCGGTCCGCCCCATCCTGGTCGCCCCGACCGTGCTGCGCGACGCGACCAACAAGGCCTGGGACCGCGCCAGCCAGACCGCCAGCGCCGTCATGGAGGAGATCGACGAGGGCCAGGGCAAGCAGACCGACGATCTGCAGCTGGCCGAGGACCTGCTCGACGACCCCAACCAGGCGCCGATCATCCGCTTCGTCAACTCGCTGCTGACCCAGGCCACCAAGGAGCGGGCCAGCGACATCCACATCGAGCCCTTCGAGAAGGAGCTCGCGGTGCGCTTTCGGGTGGACGGCGTGCTCTTCGAGGTGGTCAAGCCGCCGCCTCGCCTGCAGGCCAGCATCGTCAGCCGCGTCAAGATCATGGCCGGCCTGAACATCGCCGAGAAGCGCATCCCCCAGGACGGCCGCATCCGCACCCGGATGGCCGGCCGCGAGATCGACATCCGCGTCTCGACCATGCCCGTGCGCCACGGCGAGCGGGTGGTCATGCGCCTTCTGGAGAAGGGCAGCGTGTTTTCGCTGGAGGGCGTGGGCATGGACCCCGACACCCTCCGCCACTTCCGCAAGCTGATCCGCCTGCCGCACGGGATCATCCTGGTCGCCGGACCGACCGGCTCCGGCAAGACGACGACGCTGTACAGCGCCCTGTCCGAGATCAACACGCCCGACAAGAACATCCTCACCATCGAGGATCCGGTCGAGTACGAGCTGCGCGGCATCGGACAGACCCAGGTCAACCCCAAGATCGACCTCACCTTTGCCAGCGTGCTGCGCGCCCACCTGCGCCAGGACCCGGACATCATCCTGGTCGGCGAGACGCGCGACCGGGAGACCGCCGAGAACGCCGTCCAGGCCTCGCTCACCGGTCACCTCGTCTTCTCGACCATCCACACCAACTCGGCTCCGGCGACCTTCACCCGCCTGATCGACATGGGCGTCGAGCCCTTCCTGGTCGCCAGCTCCCTGGTGGCGATCGTGGCCCAGCGGCTGGTCCGCCAGCTCTGCCCGCACTGCAAGGAGACCTACCGCCCCTCGGACGAAGAGCTGCACGACGTGGGGCTCGACCCGGCGACCTTCACCGGCCAGCTCTGGCGGGCGGTGGGCTGTCCGGAGTGCAATATGAAGGGCTACCGGGGCCGAATGGGGATCTACGAGCTGCTGGTCGTCAGCGAGCGCATCCGCGCCGTGGTGACCGGCGGCAAGGACGCCGGCGTCATCCGCAAGGTCGCCATCGCCGATGGCATGCGCACCCTGCGGGACGACGGCATCCAGAAGGCCCTGGAGGGTCGCACCTCGCTGGACGAGGTCATGCGGGTCACCCAGGAAGACGTGGTCGAGCTGGACTGAGCAAGGAGTCAATCACCCATGGCCGCCTTCGAGTACCGAGGCCTGGATCGAGCTGGAAAGCCGATCACCGGCATCGTGGACAGCGAGACCGCCAAGGGGGCGCGGGGAAAGCTGCGCAAGCAGGGTGTCTTCGCGACCGAGGTCTGGCAGCAGAAGTCCGGCAAGGCGACCAAGGGCCGCGGCCTGAACATCGAGATCGACTTCAGCCGCTTCTTCAGCCGGGTCAGCCTGAAGGACGTCAGCCAGATGACCAGCCAGCTCTCGACGCTGGTGGGCGCCAACATCCCGATGGTCGAGGCCCTCTCGGCCCTGATCGAGCAGACCGATCACCCGACCCTGCACCTCGTCCTGGTCGAGATCCGCGAGAAGGTCAACCAGGGCGACACGCTGGCCGACGCGATGAAGGCCTACCCCAAGGTCTTCTCGGACCTCTTCGTCAACATGGTCCGGGCCGGCGAGCAGTCCGGCGCCCTGGACGTCGTGCTCAAGCGCCTGACCGAGTACAGCGAGTCCCAGGTCAAGCTGCAAGGCGAGCTGCGCAGCGCCCTGACCTACCCCCTGCTGATGGGCGGCATCAGCTTCCTGATCGTCATGGGCCTCTTCGTCGGCGTCATCCCGCGCATCAAGCGCATCTTCGACAGCTTCGGCGCCGGCCTGCCCTTCATCACCCAGGTCATCCTGCACATCAGCGACTTCCTGGTCGGCTACTGGTGGCTGGTCATCCTGATGCTCGGCGGGGCCGCCTTCGGGCTGAGCCGGGCGATCAAGACGCCCAAAGGCCGCCACCTCTGGCATCGCTACGCCCTGCGCATCCCGATCTTCGGCGGCATCAACCGCCTCGTCGCCGTCAGCCGCTTCTGCCGCACCCTCTCCACCCTGCTGGACAGCGGCGTGCCCATCCTGACCGCCGTCGGAATCGTCAAGACCGTCGTCGGCAACGACATCATCGCCGCGGCCATCGAGAGCGCTGGCAAGAACATCCGCGAGGGCGAGAGCATCGCCGCCCCGCTGAAGGCCTCGGGCCAGTTCCCGCCCCTGGTCACCCATATGATCGCCATCGGCGAGCGCACCGGCGAGCTCGAGCCGATGCTCGCCAAGGTGGCCGACTCCTACGATCAAGAGGTCGAGCGCACCGTCGGCACCCTCACCTCCCTGCTGGAGCCCCTGCTCATCCTGACCATGGGCGGCGTCGTCGTCATCGTCGCCCTCTCCATCCTGCTGCCGATGCTCAGCATGACCTCGATCGTCCGTTGACCCCCTCACTCCGGAGCCCCCCATGAAGACCTCCCTCCTCCGCAGCGCCCGCCGCGCCTCCCTCCTCCACAGCCAGCGCGGCCTGACCCTCGTCGAGATCATGGTGGTCATCGCCATCCTCGGCGCCCTGATGGCCGTCGTCGGCGTCAACGTGGTCGGCCGCCTGCAGGACGCCAACGTCGAGACGACCAAGCTCCAGATCAAGCAGATCGAGCAGAACCTTGCGATGTACGCCGCCAAGAACAAGGGCCGCTTCCCCACCACCAGCCAGGGCCTGGAGGCCGCCGCCCGCTACTTCCCGGACAGCACCGTGCCCACCGACGCCTGGGGCAACCCCTTCCAGTACTTCAGCCCCGGCACCAGCAGCGAGAGCCCCTACGAGATCATCAGCTACGGACGGGACGGGGCCGAGGGCGGCGAGGAGCACGACGCCGACATCAAGTCCTGGATGATCGGCAAGGAGGAGTAGCGCCCCGTGCGGACCCGCTCGCCATCCACCCGTCGGCAGGCCATGACGCTCATCGAGATCGTCGTGGTCATCGCCGTGCTCGGGTTGATCGCCCTGGTCAGCATGCCCGCGCTCAACGCCATCTTCGACCTGCAGCAGCGCGCCTCGGCCCGCGAGATCGCCCAGACCTACACCTGGCTGGTCGACGAGGCGGCCCTGCGCAACGCCACCTTCCGGGTCGCCTTCGACCTGGACCGCGGCACCTGGAAGGTCGAGGTCGGCGATCCCAACACCGTCGTCTTCGCCAGCCCCGAAGAGCGCGAGGAGGCCGACGAGGCCCTGCGCGAACAGATGAAGCGCTACACCGCCCGCGAGATCGAGGAGGGCCGCGGCCCCGAGCCCGACGCCCTCTCCCGCTTCGAGGGGCTCAGCGACCCCTCCTTCACCACCGGCGAGAGCCTGCCCGACGGGGTGCGCTTCGACTACGTCTGGACCCCCCAGTACGGCGAGGTCGGCCTGCGCCCGGATCCCGACTTCAAGCCCGACGACGAGGACAGCGAAGCCAGCCCGAACATCGCCTACAGCTACATCTTCAGCGACGGCACCGCCGAGCACACCCTGATCCGCATCGTCGACGTCGACGACGAGAGCCAGGGCTACACCGTCGAGATCGAGCCCAGCAGCGGCCGGGTGCAGCTCCACACCGAGGCCGTCGCGCCCGGCGACACGATGGCCTGGCTGCCTCGTGAAGGGCCGGGGCTGCGATGAGGCGCGCCTTCACCCTGCTGGAGGTCGTCGTCGGCCTGGGCATCCTGGGCCTGGGCCTGATGGTCCTGGTCGAGACCCAGATGAGCAGCCTGATGTCCTCGGTCGAGGCCGACCGGATGAGCCGCGCCCAGCAGCTCGCCAACGAGAAGATGCTGGAGATCCAGCTCCTGGTCGAGGTCGAGGGCTTCACGGAGTCCGACAAGGGCGAGCAGGGCAGCTTCGAGGACTTCGGAGACGAGAGCTGGCGCGGCGACAGCCTGGGCCTGGACGCCGGCGAGGGCGAATTCGACGGCTACTACTACGCCTGGACGCTGCGCCGCATCGAGCTGACCATCCCCACCGACCTGACCGGGGTGGTCGACGATCTGAGCGAGTCGGGCCTGCTGCCCGAGAACGAGAGCCAGCAGGACGCGCCCGAGAGCCAGTCGCTGGACATCAGCAGCTTCATCAGCAGCGAGCAGATCACCGAGTACCTGGCCGGCTACATGCGCGAGCTGCGGGTGGTGGTCTGGTGGGGCAGCGAGGAGCCCGACATCGACGGCGCCGGCGGCCTGCCCGAGGACAGCATCGAGCTGCTGACGCACATCATCAACCCGACCGGCGAAATCAAGCCGATCCTGGGGGGCTGATGGGCGGACGGAACCCACGCAGCTCACGCGCCGGCTTCACCCTGCTGGAGGTCATCGTCGCCCTGGGCGCGATGGCGGTGATCGCCATGCTCTCCTTCTCGGCGCTCTCGGGCTCGATCGCCGCGCGCGACGCGCTGGAGGCCGAAGAGGAGCACGCCCGCGCGGTGGGCGGCGCCATGGACCGCATCAGCCGCCACCTGGAGCTGGCCTACCTGACCAGCAACACCAGCGCGCAGGAGACCTACCGGACCGTCTTCGTCGGCAAGGACGAGAACGAGCTCGACATGCTCTGGTTCGCCAGCCTGGGCCACCAGCGCCGCTACAAGGACAGCCGCGAGTCCGACCAGACCGAGATCACGCTGTGGACCGAGGACGATCCCCATATGGACGGGGCCTACGTCCTGCTGATGCGCGAGGCCCAGCGCATCGACCACGAGCCCGACCAGGACGGCGTCATCCAGCCCCTGGTGCACGGCGTGGCCCGCTTCGATCTGCGCTACCTGGACCCGAGCACCGGCAGCTGGACCGAGGAGTGGGACAGCACCGGCGCCGACCAGCCCAACCGCCTGCCCCGCGCCGTGCAGATCGTCCTGGTGCTGCACGCCCAGGACCCGCAGGACGAGCGCCTGACCGTGCTGCGCCCCTATGTGCGGACCGTCGGCCTGACCTTCGCCAAGTCGCTGAACGCAACCGCCGCGGGCCTCTACACCACGGAGCCGGCGCAATGAGGCAGCTCTGGCAGACCCTCACCCGCCGCCGCTCCCTGCGTGATCCCCGGGGTCGGCAGGCGCTGCGCCAGGGCGGGGGCCAGCGCTCCGGCGTGGCCCTGCTGGTCGTGATGACCACGGTGCTGATCCTGACCGTGCTGGTGACCGACCTCGCCTACACCGCCCGGGTCCGCTTCCTGGTGACCGCCCACCGGGTCGACCGCCAGCAGGCCTGGTGGATGGCCCGCAGCGGGGTGGAGATCTACGAGCTGCTGATCCTGGCCGACCGCGAGATGGGCGACATGATCGAGCAGTTCGCCGGTGACCTGGGCATCGACAACCTGCTGGAGATGGTCCCCCAGATCAACACCGGCCTGCTGACCATGCTGATGGCCAGCACAGGCAGCTCGGGCCTGGACGAGGACGACGAGGAGCTCCAGGCCCAGGCGCAGGCAGCCCTGGAGGGAACCGAGGCGGTCAGCGACGAGGTCCGTGAGAAGGCCATCGAAGAGGGCGGCGGGCTCTTCAGCGAGCGCTCCTGGCTGGACATGCCCGGCGACTTCGCCGCCGAGGTCCAGCTCGAGGACTGCCGGATCAACATCAACCTGCTGCGCAGCGCCACGACCGCCACGCTGGAGGAGTCGCCCACCTACCAGCTCATGCTGGGCCGCATGGCGGGCGACGAGAACGAGGCCTGGCTGCGCGAGCGGGACCTGACCGCCCGCGACCTGATCGCCAACCTGGTCGACTGGGTCGACGCCGACAGCACCCGGGCCGGCAACCGCGGCGGCTACGAGGACAGCGACTACCAGAACCAGGAGCCGCCCTACCACGCCAAGAACGGCGCCTTCGAGACCATGGACGAGATCCGCCTGGTCGAGGGCTGGCAGGACGAGGTCTACGACCGCTTCGCCGAGCAATTCACCATCTACGGCTCGGGCAAGCTGAACATCAGCTGCGAAGACCAGCAGATCGACTGGGCGATCCTGCACAGCTCCTTCGTCCAGAACCCCCCGCTCAACGATCAGAGCGCCCAGGAGTACATCGACCTGATCAACGAGCAGCGCCTGCTGGGCTTCCTGAACACCCCCAAGGAGTACGTCGCCTTCTTGCGACAGATCGGGGTCGAGCCCAGCAACGAGCTGCAGGGCATGCTCACCAACAAGACCAGCGTCTATCGAATCATCAGCACGGGCCTGGTCGGCAGCAGCGCCGTCACCATGACCCAGGTCAGCCAGTTCGACTCTCGTGGCCGCAACACGATGCTCTACTACCGAGTCGAGTGATCCCCTCCTTCCTCCAGTGAACCATGGCCCGTCTCATCGCCCTCGATCTCGGATCCCACCGCGTCAAGCTCGCGGTCTACGAAGGTGGCTTCGGCCGCTACCAGCTCGAGCAGCTCCTGGCCGCCCCGGTCGAGGCCGAGAACGGCGAGCACGCCTCCTACGAGGCCCGGCTGGCCGGCGTCGAGGCCCTGCGCGCCCAGCTCAGCGACAGCAAGCGGCCGGAGTGGGTCGTCGCCTGGCCGGCCGAGCGCACCAGCCTGCGCCAGGTGCGCCTGCCCTTCAGCGAGAAGGCCCAGATCGAGCGGGTCCTGCCCTTCGAGGTCGAGGGCATGGTCCCCTTCGACCTGGAGACCGTCGAGCTGCGCCACCGGCTGCTGCGCAGCGCCCCCGGCGAGGGGCGGGTCCTGGCCGCCATGGTCGAGCGTGACGGCCTCCAGGACTGGCTGCGCATGCTCAGCGAGGCCCACGTCGACCCCCGCTCGGTGGACATCGACGTCGACCTCTCCAGCGAGCTGGCCGGGGCCGGCGTCCAGGCCGTCATCGACCTGGGCCACAGCCGCACCCTGCTCTCCATCTGCCAGGACGGCCAGGTGGTCGCCGCCCGCGCCCTCGACCAGGGCGCACGGGACCTGACCGCGGCCCTGATGAAGGCCCACGGCCTCTCCTGGGCCGAGGCCGAGGCCCGCAAGCACGCCGCCCAGCTCGCCGGAGAGGCGCCGGCCGCCGCGGTCCAGGTCGAGTGGGAGGGCGAGGAGACCACCGCCCCCGGTGTGCGCGCCGCCAAGGTGACGACCAACCTCGCCGCCGGCTCCGAGGCGCTCGACGACGGCCGGGTCCTGACCGAGGCCCTCCAGCCCCTGCTGGCCGAGCTGCGCTCCTCGCTGATCGGCTTCGAGGACAGCCTCGCCCTGGGCATCGACGAGGTCCTGCTGGTCGGCGGCGGCGCCCACCTCGGCGGCCTGCGCAAGCTGCTCCAGCAGCTGCTCGGCGTGCCCGTACGCCTGCTGCAGTCCCCCTCACCCACCATCCCGGAGACCGAGGCCGGAAGCTGGGCCCTGGTGCAGGCCCTGGGGACCCGGGCGACCCGCGGCAAAGACCCGGCCATGGAGCTGCGGCGCGGCGAGCTGGCCTACAAGGGCGACCTCTACCTGATCCGCCAGGTCGGCCTCTACGGCGGGGTCTTCGCCGCCTGCGCGCTGCTGGCCGGCACCGTGATGTTCGGCGTACGCGCCGTGCAGCTCGACAACCGCATCGCCGAGCTCGACACCCAGATCGCCGACGCCCTGGTCGAGGTCCTCCCCGGCGAGATCACCGCCGCCCAGGTCGACTCCCCCCAGAAGGCCCTGGCGATCATGGCCGAGAAGTCGGCCGAGGCCCAGGCCCAGGTCGAGGAGCTCGGGGGCATCATCGCCGACGAGCCGCCTACGGTGGGGCTGCTGCGGGACCTCGGCAAGGCCCTGCCCCCGCACAGCGAGGCCCGCATCGACGTCGAGGAGCTGACGGTCACCACCACCACGATCACGGTCAAGGCCGAGACCGATGGCTACGAGACCGCCACCCGCATCGAGAGCAGCCTGCAGGCCGCCGAGCGCTTCAAGGGCGCCAAGAAGGGCGACGAGAAGAAGACCCGCGGGGGGGCGATCTCCTTCACCGTGACCATCCCGCGCGAGAGCAGCGTCGCCACCAGCGAGGAAGGCTGAAATGAACATCGCCGAACGTCTCGAGCCGCTGTACGAGCGGGTCCGCGACCAGCTCGCCGGCATGACCGAGCGGGACCGACGCATCCTGGTGGGGGGGCTGCTGGTGCTGGGCCTGGGCATCGTCTTCGGGGGCATCTGGCAGATGAAGAGCTCGCTGGACGCCCGCGAGAAGCGCCTGACCGAGCGGGTCGAGGCCCTCAACCGCATCGGCCTGCTCTCGGTCGAGCTGGCGGAGACCCGCACCAAGTCCGACCAGATCGCCGCCCGCATCGCCGAGCACGAGAGCACCGACGTCTCGGCCTACCTGGAGCAGGTCGCCCAGCGCAGCAACGTCTCCGACCGCCTCGACTCGGTCCGTCAGAAGACCACCGCCGAGACCGGCAGCCTGGTCGAGACGGTCTACGCCGTGAAGCTCTCCCGCCTGACGCAAGAGGAGCTGGCGACCTTCCTCTACGAGATGGAGAGCACCGGCTACCCCCTCAAGGTGCGCCTGATCACGGTCAAGGCGCGCAAGCGCGCCGACGAGACCACCCTCAACGTCGACATGGACATCTCGGCCTACAAGCTGCTGGCCTCCGTGGAGGAAGAATGACCCGAATCATCGCCCTGGGCCTCTCCGGTGTGGCCTTCTTCCTCTTCGTCTTCATGGTCGGCCTGCGGGTCCACTTCCCGGGCGAGCAGGCCCGCGATCGGCTCGCCTTCGAGGTCCAGGAGGCCTCGGGCGGGGCCTGGCTGCTCTGCGGCTCGGCCGCGCGCCCCTACCGGCTTGTCGGGCTGGCCATGGACGACGTCGTGCTCTTCAAGCGCGCTCCGAAGGGTCGAGGCGCCGCGGCTGAGCAGGACGCCGTGCCCTTCCTGCGCTTCGAGCGCCTGGGCGCGCGGCCCCTGTGGTTGCCCCTGCTCAAGGGCGAGCGGGCCGCGGCCCTGGACATCGGCCTGCTGGGCGGCGACCTGGACCTCGAGCTCCGCTCCGGCGAGCGCAGCCAGCGGCTGGTCCTGGACGGCCAGGAGATCGACATCTCCCGGCTGCCCCTGGAGGGAGAGGAGTGGTCGGTCGACGCCCGCGGAATGCTGACGGTCGAGGCCGATCTCAGCATCGGCACCGAAGACGTCAAGGAGAGCGAGGGCACCCTGCGGCTGCAGATCGCCGACCTGCTCTTCCAGGAGGCGACCATCATGGGGATGACCCTGGAGCCGACCCCCTTCACCGAGGCGCTGCTGGCCTTCGAAGTGAAGGAGGGGCGGGCCGAGGTCACCGAGGGGCGCTTCGCCAGCGATCCGGTCACCATCGCCGTCAGCGGCGAGATCGTCCTGAACAAGTCCTGGGAGCGCAGCCGCCTGCGCCTGGACTTCAGCGTCACCTTCAACGAGCAGTTCGACAAGATGGCTCGGCTGGTGCCTGATCTGAAGGCCGCCCGCAACGAAGACGGCGCCTACCTCTTCAAGCTCACCGGGACGCTGGACAACCCCCGCTTCCGCGAGCAGCGCTCCTCGGCCCGGGGCAAGAGCACCATCACCCGCAAGGGTGACGGCGAGGACAAGGCCATCGGCGCCCCCTCGGGCGGCGACGACGCCGAGGCGGATCGCCGCCGCGAGGAGCGCCGCGAGCGCATCGCCGAGCGCCGACGCCGGATGCAGGAGGACGGCGCCGAGCTGCCCACGACCATCCCCCGGCTGCCCGGCGACAAGGGCCCCCTGCCCGGCCCCGGGCGCTTCCCCAACGTCGTCGATCCCGACCGCTTCGGCGACGGCGAGGACATCGTCGACGTCGAGCTGGGTCGGCCCGACCTGAGCGGGCGCCGCCTGGACATGGTCGACGAGCCCCCCCCGCTGGAAGACGAGGAGCTGCCTCTGGAAGAGAACTTCGAAGAGCAGCTGTGGGAGGAGTGAGGCGCCGGGCTCAGCGCGGCGTCTGCTCGCTCAGGCGGTGCTGGATTTGAGCGAGCAGCTCCGCCGTATCGGCCCGCCCGGGCTCCAGGCGCTCGGCGATCTTGGCCTCGGCCAGCGCCTCCCGAAGGCTGCCGATCTCGACCAGCAGGCGCGCCAGGGTGTAGCGGGCCAGCCAGACGCCAGGTCCGAGCTGCGCGGCCAGCGTCGCGTAGCCCAGCGCGCTCTCCTCGCGCTCTTCCACACCGGCGTTGGGATCCAGCCGCGTGGCCCAGCCCAGCTCGGCCAGGACCTCGACGTTGCTGGTGTCCCGGCGATGCGCGGCGTTGAGGGCCCGCAGCGCCTCGCCCACTTCGCCAGCGGCCAGGCGCCGCTGGGCCTGCATTCGCAGCAGCTCGATCTCGCGGTCGACGCTGAGCGGGCCCTCGCCAGCCTTGAAGGCCGCCGCCGCCGGGCCGAGCATCGCCAGCAGCTCGCCGGCGTGGGCTCGGGCCGCCGCGGAGAGGTCGGGATCCTGCATCAGCCCGCGATACCGAGCGCTCAGGCGCTGGACCATCTCCTCGACCTGCCGGGCGTCGCTGCCGGCGGCGAGGCCAAGCACCACCCCCGGAGGCGCACTGCGAAGGCGCTCGACGTCGCTTTGCAGACGCCTCTGCATGCGGAGGGCGTCCGAGCGGCCCTCCCGCAGGCGGCTGAAGGAGACGATGCTGGTGTTCTCCGACTCGGGGTCGCTGGGGACGGGCCGGGCGCGCCGAGGAGGCGGCTGCCGCAGCGCGCGACTGGTGGAGGCCGGGGGCGCCTTCATCCGCGGGTGGCCCAGCTCGATCAGGCCCATCTTCTCGAGGGCCTGGAGGTCGGCGGCGACCCCGTTGGCGTCGGTCTCCGCTCGGGCGAGGCACTCGCCCAGGGGGGTGCTGGGATCCGGCGACTCGAGGAGCTCTTGCGTCTGCGCCAGCAGCGGCAGCGCCCGTAGCGGGGGGTCGCCGACCAGGCGATGCAGGGCCAGGTACGAGCAGCGGAGCAGCCAGGGGGCGCCATCCGGCTCGCGCGCCCGCCCGAAGATCATCGCGCCCATGCCGTATCGATCGCCTGCGCCCCGACCCGGCAACGCCTCGAAGCGCAGCTCGCCGCCGTGCAGCGCGGCGCTGACCAGCTCCCAGCCATGGCTGTCCAGCGCGCCGCCCTCCCCCCAGATCATCCAGCCGCGCGCCCCGGACCCGGCCTCGCTCAGCGTCAGCCGGCCGCTGGCGGCCCGGGACCACAAGCCCGCGATGGTCCGCAGGTTGGCGCTGTGGACCGGCGTGCCCAGGTAGGCGCTGGAGTCCGGGACCCTCGCGTGCGAGGTGGCCCCGTCGTCGACGAACGAGGCCAGGCTCTCGACCGGGGAGCGGCCCCGGGCGTTGACCCGGACGGCGGGGGGGGCCGACGCGGTCGAGGCGAGGCGAAACTGGTCGGCGAGATCGAACATCGGCGCCGGGCGACGCAGGCAGACGGCGCAGCTGACCGAGGCCAGGAAGCTGATCACCTCCGCCTTGCGGGCTTCGTCCAGCGTGGCCAGGACCACCACCCGCCGCAGCGCAGCACCGTTCGGCCGGCGGAGGTCCGCCAGGATGCCCTCCACCTCGGACACCGTCGCCGCGCCTAGCGAGAGGGAGAGGACCAGGCCCTCGACCCGACCCGATCGCAGGGCGTCGGACACGCGACCGCTCTCGCTGACGACCTGCGTGACATGGCCCTCACGCTCGAGGAGACCGCGCAGCAGCTCGGCCTGGGCGCGGTCGCCATCGGCGATGAGCAGGTTCATACGGGCTCCGGACCAATTGCAGCGAGAAAAGGGCGACCTGGCGGCATATCATGTCCCGCAAATGAAACAACAACCGTTCCCCTCCCCCGAGGCTGGGCTGGCCGGCTTGCTGCATGCCGCCGCTCAGCAGGGGGACCTCTTCTGTATGGACCTGGGGCCACGCTGGACTGTGCTTACCTGGCCGGCCGGCGAGGCCATCCGCTGGAGCTGGGGCGACGGTTCGGACTGGCTGGCCCGCGCCCGAGCCGCCGGGGGGGCGAGCCCGCGCACCGGGCAGCCGCTGCCCGGAGGACTGGTCGGCTGGCTCGGCTACGAGGCCGGGGCGAACTTCGAGCGGATGCCCGCACCACGCGGCGCCCGCCCCTTGGACGACCTGCTCCTCTGGCGCTGCGAGGGCAGCATCGCCTGGGACCGGGCGCTCGACCGCTGGTGGGTGCAGGGCGATCCGGGCTTCCTGAGGCAAGCGCGCACGCTGCGCGCCCGGGCCGGGCAGGCCTCGCCCTTCGCGACGCGGTCCTCAGCCTTCACCCCGCTCCCGGCTCCCCCCCTCCCCCCCCCGCAGGCGGCGTCTCGCTACCAGGACGCGGTCGCCACCGCGCTGGACCGCATCCGCCAGGGCTGGGTCTACCAGGTGAACCTGGCCTGGGAGCAGCGCGGACCGGCGGTGACGGACCCCGTCGGTGCCTGGCTGGCGCTGCGCTCCGCCAACCCGGCCGAGCTGGGGGTCCTGATCCGCCAGGGGTCCCGCTGGGTGCTGGGCAACTCGCCTGAGCTGAGCCTGCGGGCCCGGGCGCAAGGCGCGGGGGGACGCGCTCAGACGCAGGGCGCGGGTGGACGCGCTCAGACGCCGGGCGCGCAGATCAGCGTCCACAGCCTGCCGATCAAGGGCACCGCCTCGCGGCTGGGGCCCGATCCCGCGGCGGCGCGGGCGGCCCTGCTGGCCAGCGAGAAGGAGCGCGCCGAGCTGACCATGATCGTCGACCTCGTGCGCAACGACCTGGGGCGGGTCGCCGTGGCCGGCGGCGTCCAGTACGGCCACCGCCGGGCCCGGGTCTGCGGCGACCTCTGGCACGCCGAGCAGGGTGTGGCGGCGCGGCTGCGGCCCGGGCTGGACGCCTGGGATGCGATCGCCGCGACCTTCCCGCCGGGCAGCGTCACCGGCGCCCCCAAGGTCGAGGCCATGCGGCTGATCCACGAGCTGGAAGAGGGGCCCCGCGGAATCTACACCGGCAGCGTGGTGTTGCTCGGGGACGACGGGGAGCTGTGGAGCAACGTGGCCATCCGGACCGCAACCATCGCCGACGGAGAAGCCCGGATGCATGTCGGCGCGGGCATCGTCGCCGACTCCTCGCCGGTGGCGGAGTGGCAGGAGACCCTGGCCAAGGCCCGGATGCTGGCCCGCCACGTGTTCGCCGGATGAGCACCCCTGGGGCGCTGCCCCCCGGCTTGTACGGCATCGCCGACGCCGCCTTCGGGGACCCGGTGGTCTTGGGCGGCGCGCTCTACGCCGGAGGTTGCCCGGTGGTCCAGCTGCGCTGCAAGGGCTGGCCGGCCGCCGAGCGCCTCGCCGCCGCAACGGAGCTGCTCGGGCTCGCCCGGGAGCAGCGGCTCGCGTGGGCGCACGAGCCCCTGCTGATCGTCAACGACGACCTGGAGGCGGCCCGGCGGAGCGGGGCCCACGGGCTGCACCTGGGGCAAGACGACGGCCCGCTGGCAGAGGCCCGGGCGCTCCTGGGCCCCGCAGCCCTGATCGGCCGGTCGACCCACACCCTGGCGCAGGTCGAGGCCGCGAACCAGGAAGGCGCCGACTACATCGGCTTCGGACCGGTCTTCCCGACCGGGACCAAGGCCGACGCCGACGCGGTGGTCGGCCTGGAGCTGCTGGCCGAAGCCGTTCACCGCAGCCGCTGCCCCGTCGTCGCCATCGGCGGCATCACCGAGGCCCGCCTCTCCTCGGTGCGGGCGCGAGGCGCGCGGGGCTGGGCGGTCATCTCGGACCTGCTGCGGCATGGCCGCGCCTCCCCGGGCGGCCTCCGCGACGCCGTGCGGCGATTTCGATGAGCGCATCGTTGTGTTCAGGCAAAGCCTTGGGTTACACTTGCTCGGTCAAGACCCCTCTCCCCCGGGCGGCTCCCCTCGCCTCTCCTCGTCCTCGTGCTCCCGGAACCCTCATGCTCCGCCTCGCACTGCTCGGCCTCCCCCTCGCTCTCTTGCTCGGCTCCTCGCCTGCCGAGGCCGGTCGTCGTGACCGGAAGGCCGCCATCCAGGCCGGCGCCGAGGGAGAGCATGCCGCGCCTCCCGTCGCCGGGAGCACTGCCGAGAAGGAGGGCTCGATCTGGGACTGGATCGAGGCCGCCGACAGCGGGGAGGAGGCCCCGGCCGCCGAGCCCGATCCGGCCCTCGTCCCCGTCGACACCGAGGCCATCGAGGCCAGCGAGGAGCTGGAGAAGAGCCGCGACTCCGAGCGCTCCATCCTCTCGCAGGCGACCCGCTACCAGAGCCCGGTCCCCTTCTACGTCGACCCCAAGGGCACCCTGGACAACGATCCGCTCTACCTGAGCTCGATCGACCCCGCCGAGTTCGACATCCCGCTGGTGGTCAACGACGCCGTGATCAAGTGGATGGAGTACTTCACCGGCAGCGGCCGCAAGCACTACGCGCGCTACCTGGGGCGATCGACCAAGTACCAGCCGATGATGAAGGAGAAGCTGCGGGCCGCGGGGATGCCCGAGGACCTCGTCTACCTCTCCATGATCGAGAGCGGCTACAACCCGCACGCCTACAGCTCGGCTGCCGCCGCGGGGCTCTGGCAGTTCATCGCCAGCACCGGCAAGATGTACGATCTGCGCATCGACCAGTGGGTGGACGAGCGCCGCGATCCCGAGATGGCCACCGACGCGGCCATCCGCCTGCTCAGCGATCTGTACGCGCAGTACGGCGACTGGTACCTGGCCTGGGCGGCCTACAACGCCGGCCCCGGGCGCATCAACCGGGCCCAGAAGACCTACGGCAAGATCGACTTCTGGACGATGGTGAACAAGGGCTCCTTCCGGCCCGAGACGGACAACTACGTCCCCAAGCTGCTGGCGGCGGCGATCATCGGCAAGCACCCCGAGCGCTACGGCTTCACCGACATCGAGTACCAGGAGCCCGATCGGATCGAGCCGGTCGAGGTCGGTCCCGGCATGGGGCTGGACATCCTGGCGCGCAGCGCGGGCATCAGCAACGAAGAGTTCCAGCGCCTCAACCCGCACCTGCGCCGCTGGGCCCTGCCGCCGACCCCCGACAAGCAGCTGGTCTACGTGCCAGCCGGCGGCAAGGACAGCTTCCTGGCCCGGCTTGAGCAGGTGCCCGCCGAAGAGCGTCGCAGCTTCGCCCACCACACGGTGCGCAAGGGCGAGACCCTGTCGACGATCGCCGGCCGCTACGGCATCTCGATGTCCGAGCTGCAGACGACCAACCGCATCGCCAACGCCAACAAGATCTACCCCGGGATGAACCTCGTCATCCCCAGCAAGACGGCGGCGCTGCCGCAGGCCCTGACCTCGACGGCGGGAGGGGGCGCCAGCAGCAAGGCCAGCAGCTCGGCGCCCGAAGCGGCCCCCAAGGCCAAGAGCGCCCCGGCCGCCACCGCCCGCACCCAGACCATCAGCCATGTCGTGCGCAAGGGCGAGACCCTCTCGGGCATCGCCGCCCGGTACGGCGTCAGCGCCGCCGATCTGCAGAGCTGGAACGGCCTGCGCAACGCCAACCACGTCATGGTCGGGCAGTCGCTGAAGGTGCAGGCCAAGAGCAGCAGCAGCAGCAGCAGCTCGACAAAGAGCAGCAGCGCCCCCAGGGTCCACGTCGTGCGCAAGGGCGACACCCTCTCGGCCGTCGCCGCCCGCTACGGCCTCAGCCTGGAGCAGCTCAAGCGGCTCAACGGCATCAAGGGCAGCCACATCGAAGTGGGGCAGAAGCTCAAGGTCCGAGGCTGAGCATGCTCTCGGTCGAGGAGGCCCGCGCCCGCTGCGAGGCGGTCAGCCCCGCCCCTCGGCTGGAAGAGGTCGGGATCGAGGCCGCCCTGGGCCGGGTGCTGGCCCGGGACCTGGACTGCCCGGGCTCGCTGCCGCCCTGGGACAACAGCGCGATGGACGGCTTCGCCCTGCGGGCGCTGGACGCCTCCGGTGAGGTCGTGCTGCGGGTGCTCGAGACCATCCAGGCCGGCGGCGTCGGGCGGCTCGAAGTCCTGCCGGGGACCTGCTCCCGCATCATGACCGGCGCTCCCCTGCCCCCGGGCGCCGACGCCGTGGTGATGCGCGAAGACACCGAGCTCCTGCCGGGCACGCCCGAACAGGTCCGGGTCCGCGGTCCGGCCGCGCCCGGCCAGCACATCCGCCGCGCCGGCAGCGAGCGACGCCCTGGCGAGCGCCTGCTCTCGGTCGGCAGCCTGCTCGGACCCGGGGCCGTCGGCCTGCTGGCCGGCGCGGGCATCGACCGGGTCCCCGTCTGGGCGCGGCCCCGGGTGGCGGTCATCGGCACCGGCGACGAGCTGGTCGCCCCCGGCTCGCCCCTTGGACCCGGGCAGATCCACGGCAGCAACAGCCTCGCCCTCTGCGGCTGGATCGAGCAGGCCGGCGGGCTGGCGATCGACTGCGGCGTCGCCCCCGACACGCTGGCCGGGACCGTCGACGCCTTCGGCCGCGCCCTCTCCGTCCAGCCCGATCTGCTGATCAGCACCGGCGGGGTCAGCGTCGGCGACTTCGACTTCGTCAAGGAGGCCTTCGCCTCGCTGGGCGTCGGGCTGGACTTCTGGAAGGTGCGCATGAAGCCCGGCAAGCCCCTGGCCTTCGGGCACATCGGCGCCGTGCCGATCTTCGGCCTGCCGGGCAACCCGGTCAGCTGCCAGGTCAACTTCCTCCAGTTCGTCCGACCGGTGCTGCGGCGGGCCCTGGGTGATCCGCGCCCCTACCTGCCCGTGGTGCAGGTCCGCGTCCTCGATGGCTTCCACAAGAACCCCGGGCGCGCCGAGCTGGTCCGCCTCGCGCTGCGCCTCGCCGAGGACGGCAGCGTCGAGGGACGCACCACCGGCGACCAGGGCTCTGGCCAGGGCAGCAGCATGGCCTGGGCTCACGGCCTCGCCCTCCTCGGCGTCGAGAGCCAGGGCTTCGCCCCCGGCGAGCGGCTCCCCACCCAGGTCTTCGACTGGTCCTTCACCGCCCGCGAGGCGGACCCCACCCCCTGGCGCGCCGGGTGAGGCCGCCGGGCTACCTGCTCAGCGGGGGCCGCTCGTCGAGGATGGGCCGGGACAAGGCCCGGGTCGAGGTGGAGGGCGAGCCGATGGCGCTGCGGGTGGCCCGGGCGCTGCGCGAGGGAGGCGTCGAGCCGGTGACCCTGGTGGGCAAGGACCCCCAGCAGGCCTCGCTGGGCCTCCCCTTCCTGCACGAGGTCGAGGCCGACCACCACCCCCTGCACGGCCTCGTCAGCGGCCTGCGCCACGCGGCCTCGTCGGGGCACCGCTGCGCCTTCTTCAGCCCCTGCGATCTGGCCTGGCTGTCCAAGGAGAGCGTCGCCCGGCTGCTCGCCAGCGGCGGTCCCTGCTGCGCACGCGCGGGGGATCAGCAGCAGCCCCTGCTGGCCCTGCTGTCGGTCGAGCTGGCCGACGAGCTGGAGCGGGCCGCCCGAGCGGGCCTCTCGGTGTACGCCGCCCTCGCCCACCTGCCCCGCGTCGAGGTCGAGCCCGACAGCCTCCGCAACGTCAACCGCCCCGAGGACATCCCGGCCTCCTGAGGCCGCTATACTCCCCCTCCCCCCCTCGGGAGCCCCGATGTCGACCTCCACCCAGATCCTCGTCCTCAGCCCCGCGCCGCCCGCCGAAGAGCTCGCCGCGGTGGCCGTCGCCGCGGGCCTGCACCTGCACCGCTGCGTGGCCCTCGCCCCCGACGACCTGGCCCACGAGCTGCTCCTGGCGCACTCCTTCCCCGGGCTCAGCTTGTTCGTCGGAGCCCCCGGCGCGCCGCTGATCGAGGCCATCGAGGCGCCGCTGCCCGGCCCGGCCGAGTGGCTGCGGCGACTCGCGACAGAGCGTGACGGACCCGCCGGTTGCCTCGCGACGCTGGAGCTCGGCCGCTGCGGCGACGGGCTGCTCGCCAACGCCTCTCCCGACCATGCCAGCCTCGCGCTCAGCGCCGTGCTGCCTCCGCTGCTGCCGCTGCTCCTCCCCCCGTCCGCCGAAGGCCGGCAGGAGCCCCTCGCTCCCGGCTCTCGCGCCGTCGTGAGCGAGATCCCCGGCGAGGCGGCCCCGGCCCGTCCTCCTCCGGGGGGCAGCGGCTGGGAGGCGGCCCTGCTGGCCCTGGGCGGCAGCCTGGACCGGGACCGCTTCCCCCCCCTGCCCGAGGCCTTCGAGCGCCTCGCCCCCGCCCGCAACGTGCTCGAGTCCGCCGGCGAGCGCGGCCGCGTCCTGCTCCCCGACGGGCGCGCCTACGGCGCCTTCGGCTTCCCCGACCTGATGCGCCCGGGCTCCAAGGTGCTGCTGGTCGGCGAGGGCGAGCCCTGGCCCGAGATCGTCGCCCTGCATCGGCACCCTCGCCGGGTCGGGACCTGCGTCGACGGCGACGGCGGCCTGCTGCCCGGCACCGACCGCGATCCCGACGGCCCCGCGGTCGAGCGCACCGGCGCCCCCCTCCCTGGCTTCGGCACCCTCTTCGCCCTCGACGGCAGCGCCGTCTACGTGCGGCGCGAGGCCAAGGTCTGGTCCTGGGACGGGCGCAAGGAGCGCGACGAGGGCAGCCCCGGCCAGGTCCTGGCCAGCCTCCTGCTGCGATGGTCCCAGCGGTAGAAGCCCAGGACTGCGTTAGCTCCCCGGTCCCCATCCCCGCGGAGCCCCCCCCATGTCCGAAGCGCAGCCCACCGAAGGCCAGGCCCACGCCATCCTTGAGCCCGCCGCCACCCGCGTCCGCGACCCCCTCTCGGGCCGCAGCCTGTGGCTGGCCGGCATGATCCAGGGCGCCCGTATCGTCGGCGAGACACTCACCTTCACCCTGGCGGCCTCGCCCGGCCATGGCGCCGAGGACCTGGCCCGGATGCGGGAGTCCCTGCTGCGCAACATCGAGGGGCTGGGCTGGAAGGGCGAGGTGCGCTGCCAGGTGAGGCCCTCCATGAACGCCGTGCCGGCCAAGGCTCCCGATCACGGGCACAGCCACGACCACGGGCACTCGCACAGCCACGGCACCCCCAAGACCCCCAAGGCGCCCCCCGTCCGCGGGATGGAGGGCGGCGGCATGCAGGCCCACGGGGGCCCGATCACCAAGAAGGACATCCCCGGCGTGGCCCGCATCGTCGCGGTCGCCTCGGGCAAGGGCGGCGTCGGCAAGTCCACCGTCGCCACCAACCTCGCCATCGCCCTGCAGCGCCAGGGCTGGTCGGTCGGCATCATGGACGCCGACATCTACGGCCCCAGCGTGCCCACCATGCTGCACCTCAGCGGCCGCGTCTTCGCCAACGACGACAAGAAGATCGTCCCGATGGAGGCCTACGGCATCAAGGCCATGTCGATCGGCTTCCTGGTCCCCGACGACGAGCCGATCATCTGGCGCGGCCCGATGGTGATGGGGGTGGTCAAGCAGTTCCTGCAGGACGTGGCCTGGGGACAGCTCGACGTCCTGATCATCGACCTGCCCCCGGGCACCGGCGACGCCCAGCTGACCATGATCCAGGCCGTCGACATCGCCGGCGCCGTCATCGTCACCACCCCCCAGGACGTCGCCGTGCTCGACGCCGTGCGCGGGGTCGAGATGTTCCGCAAGCTCGAGGTGCCGGTCCTGGGCGTGGTCGAGAACATGGCCTGGATGGACCTGCCCGACGGCAGCCGCATCCACCCCTTCGGCGAGGGCGGCGGCCGCCGGACCGCCGAGCGCTACGAGGTGCCGCTGCTCGCCCAGGTCCCGCTCGACGGGCGGGTGCGGGAGGGTGGCGACGCCGGCCGGCCCGTGGCGCTCGAAGACGGCGGTCCTGGCGAGGCATTCACGGCGGTCGCCCGCGCGGTGAAGGCCGCCCTCTCCTAGCCCTTTTTGGGATAGCGGACCCCCATGGCTCCACTGACTGACAGCCTGGGTCGGGTGCACACCTACCTGCGCATCAGCGTCACCGACCGCTGCAACTACCGCTGCACCTACTGCATGCCCGCGGAAGGCTTCCGCTGGATGCCCCACGCCGAGGTGCTCAGCTACGAGGAGATCACCCGCCTCGCCCGCATCTTCGCCGCCGCCGGGGTGCGCCGCCTGCGGCTGACCGGCGGCGAGCCGACCCTGCGCAAGGACCTGCCTGAGCTGGTCGGAATGCTCTCAGAGATCCCGGGGATCCAGGACATCGCCCTGACCACCAACGGGCACTTCCTGGTCGATCAGGCCGAGCCCCTGGCCCGGGCCGGCCTGCGCCGCATCAACATCTCGCTCGACTCGCTGCGGCCCGAGCGCTTCGCCCGCCTGACCCGCGGCGGCGACCTCGCCCGGGTGCTGCGCGGCATCGAGGCGGCCCACCAGGCTGGCCTGCGCCCGGTCAAGATCAACGCCGTGCTGCTGAAGGGCGAGAACGAGGACGAGGTCGAGGAGCTGGTCGAGCACTTCGGGCAGCAGGCCGACCGCACCGAGCTGCGCTTCATCGAGTACATGCCCTTCGAGGCGCGCTGGCACCAGTGCGTGCCAGCCGCCAAGGTCCGCCAGCGCCTCGCCGAGCGCTACACGCTGATCCCGCAGCGGGGCAGCAGCGGCGAGGGCCCGGCGCGCTCCTGGATGATCGAGGAGAGCGGCCTGCTGGTGGGCTTCATCAGCCCGCTGACCGAGCACTTCTGCGCGGGCTGCAACCGCCTGCGCCTGATGGCAAACGGCCACCTGCGCACCTGCCTCGCGCACGAGGACACCCCCAGCCTGCGCGACCTGCTGCGCCAGGGCGCCAGCGACGAGCAGCTCGACCGGGCCATCCGCGCCATGGTCATGGGCAAGCCCTGGGGCCACGACTGCCAGGCCGACGGCGGCACCCTCTTCGAGGGCGTCATGACCGGCGTCGGCGGCTGATGGCGGCTTGCCCTCCTCGGCCGCTGCGGCTAACGTCCGCTCTCTCCCTGCCCTGCTGAGGATCGATGCTCGCCGCCGCCCTCGCCCTGACCCTGACGCTCTCCCCCGCCTGGGCCGGCTACCCGCAGGACATCATCGTCTCGGGCATGGACAGCTACCAGGGCCAGTCCGCCGGCACCGCGGACGAGGTCAACCAGGCCTGGCGAACCGTCGTCAAGGACCTCGGCACCGGCATCGCCAACAAGGCCCAGGGCGGCGCGACCCTGGGGATGGACGGCTTCGACCTGTCCATGGGCGCCTCGACCGTCTTCGTGCACGGCCACCGCTACAACGGCGGGCCCACCGCCTGGGAGCTGGCGCGCGAGGGCAACCAGGCGGCCGGCGCCCTCTTCATCCCCGAGCTCCAGGTCCGCAAGGGCCTGCCCCTCTCGCTCGAGGCGGGCGCCCGGGTCGGGTGGGTCAGCTTCACCCGACAGGGGATCGTCGGCGCCTACGGCCGCTTCGCCCCGCTGGAGGGCCAGCCCAAGCTGCCCGAGCTGGCCATGCAGCTCGGCTACACCGGCTACATCGGCAACGACGAGCTGGACCTGGGGGTCGCCGACGCCAGCCTCTCCCTGGGCAAGACCGTCGCCTTCGCCTCGATGCAGCGCTCCAAGACGCGGACCGTCCACCCCCACGCCGGCGTCGGCTTCAACTGGATCCGCGCCACCCCGCTGCTCTCCGAGGAGCGCCTGGGAGAGCTCAACATCAGCTCGATGCGGGCCAAGAAGTCGGCCCCCGACTACGACGCCGAGATGCGGCAGCTCGTGATCCACGCCGGGATGCGGATCGTCTCCGGCGATGTGGGCTTCCACCTGGGCCTGGCCGCCCCGCTCGACGCGCGACCGACGCTGGACACCCGGGTCGGCTTCGTCTTCTGAACCGGTGCGCCTCGCCCTGGTGATGTTGCTGCTGGGCTGGCTGCCGGCCTTCGCGCAGGAGGCGCCGCGGGTGCAGCTTCGCGCCCGGGTCCACGATGATCTGCGCAGCATCACCGGCGAGGTCGAGCTCTTCGACCCGGCCGGCACCAGCCTGCACGATCTGCTCTCGGCCCTGCCGATCCCGACCGACGACCTCCAGCTCCGCCGCACCTTCCCGGGCGCCACCGAGCAGGGCCGCCTGAAGCTCCTCCGACAGGAGCCCACCCGCGAGTCCGAGCGGGCCCTCTTCGTGGCGGTGCTGCCCGAGCGTGTCGATGCCAGCGGCTTCGTCAAGGGCCGGGGGCTCTTCGCCAACGGCCTGTGGCACCCCCAGCCGATGCGGGGTCGCGCCCTGGTGCTGGTCGACTGGCAGGTCGAGGTGCTCGTGCCCGAGGGGAGCGTCGGGGTGCTCAACGGGGTGGTGCTGGAGGCCGAGGCCGCCGATCGCAGCCTTCGCTGGGAGGGGCGGGCCGAGCGACTGGCCCTGGCTGTGCTGCCCGGGGCCCGCGTCCAGACCCACGCCGTGGCCGGGGGGAGCCTGCGCATCGTCGAGGCCGGCCCCCGCCGGCCGCGCCGCGACGCCGAGCTGGTGCGCCTGCTGGAGCAGAGCTGGCCGGCGCCGCAGGCCTGGTCCAAACCCAGCCCGCCCGACATCACCGTCGTCGAGAGCCCCTCCTGGCGACGCCTGAGCCGCGAAGGGCCCGGCACGCTCTTCCTCTCCGACCTCGCCCTGCGCCTGAGCGGTGGCCTGCGCAGCTACCACCACTCGGCCGTGCGACGCGGCCTGCTGCGCGCCGGCCTGCCCCTGGAGGACCCCGGCCTGCGCGAGCTGGTCGCCGACACGCTGGCCGAGCGGGTCGCCGAGGGCCCCGACGCGCGCAAGACGCTGGGCTGGCTGTCCTGGATCCCGCAGATCGACGACCTGCTCTACGACGGCAGCCTGCCCTTCTACAGCGAGGTCTTCGACGAGCAGTGGCCCGGCGACCCGGTGCTCGACGACCTCTCCGAGCTGAGCGACCGCAAGGCGCCCGGCCGGGTGCTCCAGCACCGCCTCGATCACCGGCTGGGCGAGGGCACCGCCCTGGCCCTCTCGCGCCGCCTGCTCGAGGGGGTCGACCCGACCGAGGCCCTGGCGGAGATCGGCCTGACCCGGGAGGGCTTCGAGGAGCTGCGTCGGCTGGCCGGGCCGACCGATCTGCGGGTCGACCTGGTGCGAGCGGGCGAGGAATTCGTCGTCCAGGTGCAGCGGCAGGCCGAGCCCGACGCGCCCGCCGAGGCCATCGTCCTGAGGGTCGACGACCACGAGCAGGCCTGGCTGGCCGGCCCCGGACCCGCCGAGCTGCGGCTGCCGCTGGCCGACAAGCCCCGCTCCGTCGAGATCGACCCCCACGGCGACGTCGACCAGTCGCCGCTCTTCGACCGCTGGCCGCGCCGCTGGACCGTCGTCGCCAGCGCCTTCCCCGCCGAGCTGAACCTCTCCGAGGGGCGCATCACCGCCTTCGCCGACCTGACCTTCCGCCGCCAGTACGACACCCGCTGGCTCTTCGACCTGGGCCTCGCCACCGACTCCCGCGACCTGGTCCGGGCCCAGGCCGGCGTCTTCCACTTTCGCGGGCCGCTCCAGGACCGCCGCAGCCGCCCGCTCCGGCTGTGGGCCCTGGCCGGCCCCGCCCTGCTGGACCCCGGCTACCGCCCCACCAAGGACGGGCGGGTCGCCCTGGGCGGCGGGATGGGCTTCGCCTGGGAGACCCGGGTGGACACCGACCTGCCGATGCGCGGCTACCGCCTGACCGCGAGCGTCGACGGCGGGCTGGTCCCCGGCTCCTCGGCCCGCTGGGGAGGCCTCCGCGGCGGCCTCACGGGCCTGGTCCCGGTCGGAGGTCGGCTGGCCCTGGCCGGGAGAGCCTCGGGCGGCCTGGTCGTCGGCGAGGTCGAGCACCGCCTGCTCAGCCTTGGCGGGAGCGGTGGGGTCCGGGGCCTGTCCTCCGCGGATCTGCTCGGCCACCAGGCCGCCATCGCCAGCGTCGAGGGCCGCTGGAACGCGCTGCGCCAGGCCAGCGTCCCCCTCCCACTGGCCTGGCTCTCGCAGCTCCAGCTGACCGCGGGCCTGGACGCCGGCGCCCTGCGGGCCAACCCCGGCAGCGCCAGCTCCGAGCCCACCTCTGGCGGGACGACCCTGGCGAGCGGCTGGGCCCTGGGCCTGGGCGGCAAGGCCGACCTCTTCGGCGCCCGCCCGACCTACGCGGCGGTCACGGTCGCCGGGCTGCTGGACAGCCAGCCCTCCATCACGCCGTCCAGCCGCTGGCCGCAGATCGCCCTGCGCCTGGACCGGAACTTCTAGCTGCTGATGGTGATCGAGTAGCTTGTGGAGCAGCTCCCCGAGGGCCAGCCGCTGGCGTAGAAGCGGATGGCCCAGAGGTCCTCGTCGGTGTCGAAGAGGTCGCCCTCGTAGCTGACGCTGAGGGCGGCCGAGCCCGAGGCGCTGTCGCGCAAGGTCGCGGTGCTGCCGTCGATCTGGTACAGCTCGATCGCGTAGGTCCCGCTGGAGGGCAGGCCCGTCACCCGCACGCTGATGCCGACGTTGTCGTACCACTCGTCGTCGGCGTCCCAGCGGAACCAGTCCACGTCCCCCGACCCGTGCAGGGTGATGGTGGCCATGGTGATGCTCTCGCTGGACCAGATCGAGTCGTCGACCTCGCCCAGGTCGAAGGCCGCGGCGAAGCTGTCGTTCTCTTCCCAGGTGTCCCAGGCGTTCTCGTTGACCATGCCGTCGCAGTCGTTGTCGATCGTGTCGCAGATCTCGGTCGCGCCGGGGTTGACGCTGGCGTCCCCGTCGTCGCAGTCGCCGTCGTTCTCGGTCCAGCCGTCCGCGTCGTCGTCGACCTCCAGCGGGTCGTAGACCGTCAGGACCACGCTGTCGCTGCCCACCTTGTCCTCCTCGTCCAGCACCGAGAGGGTGATGGTGTGGACGCCGAGGGACAGCGTCGTTCCGACCGAGGTGTTGCCGGCGCTGTCGGGCGCCCCGCTGGCCAGCAGGCCGTCCCGGTCCGACTCCCAGCTGGTCCGCAGCAGCTCGGTGTCGGTCTCGGCGTCGCTGACCATGCCGCGCAGGCTGATGGTGTCGGTGTAGACGTGGCGGCTGCCGTCGGCGGGCTCGGAGATCGCCGCGCCCGGCCGGCCGTCGGCGATCACCTCGATCGCGGTGCCGGCCTCGGCCAGGTTGCCGTCCTGGTCTCGCGCCAGCAGGCTGAGCACGTGGTCCCCCTCGCTCAGGCCGCCGGCCACCTCGACCACGACCGAGCCGGTGGCGCTGGCCGCGCCGCTCCAGAGCTCGCCCTGCAGGCTGGAGGAGAGGCTCAGCTCGAGGGTGTCGGGTGTCTGCTGCTCGTCGCTGACCGTGCCGTAGACCGAGAAGGTCTCGCCGGCGAGGAAGGAGTCGCCGGCCTGGGGCGAGACCATCACGACCGAGGGCGCCCCGGAGGCGCCGACCCCGACCTCGAAGCCCACGCTGGTCGATCCGCTCTCGCCATCGGTGTCCAGCACGGTCAACGTCAGGGCGTGCGAGCCGGCCGAGAGGCCGGTCAGCGCGAGGTAGAACTCGCCGTTGACGTCGGGGCTGTCCTCGCCCAGGTCCCCGTCCAGGCTGCTGGTCCAGTACAGGCGCAAGTCTTCGGCGGCGTCCTGGGAGTCGTCGGCCACCCCTTCGACCACGATGACCTCGTCGGAGAGGAAGGTGGCGCCGTCCAACGGGCGGATGATCGAGACGACCGGTGGGGTGTTGAAGGCCATCACCTTGGTGTCCCCGCACGCGACGAGGGACAGCGTGGCGAGGCAGGAGGCGGCGGCGCGCAGTCGCATGGAATCTCCGCGAGGGCTGGGAGGCTGACCCTCGGTGTGGGGCGCATTGTAGCAGCTTGATGGCGACGAAGGAAAAGCATTTGACGGGCAGCGGGCCATGGTTACCTACCGGTCGGTAAGTACCGGAGCCCCCACATGCCGCCCCCCGAACAGGCCGACCCCCAGGTCGACACCGAGACCGACAAGGATCTGCGCGCGCGCATCCTTCGCGTCTCGGTCCGCCTGTTCGCCGATCGGGGCTTCGGGCCGACCTCCATGCGCGAGGTCGCCCTGGCGGCGGGCTGCACCAAGCCCGCGCTCTACTATCACTTCGGCAGCAAGGAGGCCCTCTTCCGCGCCACGGTGGAGCAGTGCCTGGACGGCCTGCTGCCCCTGGTGGCCCAGGCCAGCGCGACCAAGGGCTCGGTCCGGGATCGCATCCTGGCCCTCGCCCAGGGGGTCTTCACCGCCACCCACAGCGATCCCGAGTCCATGCGGATGATGCTGGTGATGCAGACCCGACCGGACAAGGGTCAGCCCGACATCGACTTCGCCCGCTACCACGAGCGCAACCAGGCCCTCATCCTCCGCCTCTTCGCCGAGGGCATCGCCACCGGCGAGGTGCGCGAGGACGTGAACCTCGAAGACGCGGTGCTGGCCTTGCTGGGAGCGCTTCACTCCCGCGCCTTCCTCGCCCTCAAGGGCCTGCCTTCCAGCGAAGACAGCCCCGCCCGAATCGTCGACCTCCTCTTTCGCGGGCTCGCCCCCGCCTCACCCCCTCGGAACCTCCCATGAGACCATCGGCCTCCTTGCCCCTCCTCGTTCTGCTCACCCTGGTCGGGTGCGGCCAGGCAGACGCCGAGGTAGCCTCCGAAGAAGCCGAGCCCACCCGGGCGGCGGCCCCCGTCACCGAGGTCCGCGTCGAGCTCGCCCGCCTGGAGACCGGCGTGGCCGAGATCGACATCCAGGTGCCCGCCGAGGTCAGCGGCGCGCGCGAGGCCCTGCTGGCCTCAGCCACCGGCGGCTTCGTCGAGCGCGTCTACGTGCAGGAGGGCGAGGCCGTCAAGAGCGGCCAGGCGCTGGCGAACATCGACCAGCGCAGCGCCCTCGCCCGCCGGGACCAGGCCCAGGCCCAGGCCGAGCTGGCACAGGCCGAGGTCGGCCGCCTGGAGACCATGGGCGATCTGATCAGCCCGCAGCAGCTCGACCAGGCCCGCACCCAGCTCCAGCTGGCGCAGTCCAGCTACGAGCTAGCGAAGATCGCCGCCGAGCGCGCGGTGGTCCGGGCCCCCTTCGCCGGGGTCGTCAGCCAGCTCAGCCTGGAGCAGGGCGAGGTGGTCGGCCCGGGCAGCCCCGTCGCCCGGCTGGTTGAGCTGGACCGGGTCGAGCTCTCGATGTCGGTGGCCGACCGCGACGTGGTGGGCCTGCGCGAGGGGATGGCCGTCAGCGTGCGGACCGACGCGACCTCGCACACCTTCAGCGGGACCCTGATGGCGATCAGCCCGGCCGCCGATCTCCAGACCCGCAGCTTCCTGGTCAAGGCCCTGGTCGAGAACCCCGACCGGGCCCTGCTCCCCGGGATGATCGCCCGGGTGAGCCTGCACGAGACCTTGCAGGACAACGCCCTGGTCATCCCGCAGGACTGGATGGTCACCCGCATGGACGGGCTGGGCGTCTTCGTGGCCGAGGGAGAGATCGCCCGCTGGCGGCCGGTGCAGCCCGGCCGGGTCGTCGGCGACCAGGTGGTCATCGACTCGGGCATCAGCGCCGGCGACACCCTGGTCATCACCGGGCACCGCAGCCTGATGGACGGCGACCGCCTGCTGGTGGCCCGCAGCGGCGTCTGCTGCACCGCAGGCCGCGTCACCTTCTGATCCCAGCCGCTCCAGACGAACCCTGCCGCGCAAGCCCGGCAAGGAGCCCTGCATGATCCGCTTCTTCGTGCGCAACGCAGCCACCGTGCTGCTGCTCTCGATCTCCGTCCTGGTCTTCGGCTGGATGTCCTACCGGGATCTGCCCCGGGAGAGCTTCCCCGACGTGGAGATCCCCGTGGTCCTGGTCAGCACGCCCTACATCGGCGTCTCACCCGAGGACATCGAGGCCCTGGTGACCTTCCCGCTGGAGAGCGAGCTCGCCGGGACACCGGATCTGAAGAAGATGAGCAGCACCTCGGCCGAGGGCGTCTCCATCATCAGCCTGGAGTTCGAGCCGGAAGCCAGCATCGAGGACGCCCTGCAGAAGGTGCGCGACCGGGTCAACCGCGCCAAGGTCGACCTGCCCGAGGACGCCGAGGAGCCCAGCGTCCAGGAGGTCAGCTTCAGCGACTTCCCGATCATGATCGTCAACATCGCCGGTGACCTGGACGAGGAGAAGCTCAAGGGCTTCGCCGAGGATCTGCAGGACGATCTGGAGCGGGTCAACGGCGTCCTGGACGTCAAGCTGGCCGGCGGCATGACCCGACAGCTCCGCGTGCAGGTCGATCCGGTGCGCCTCGCCTCCTACGGCCTGGGCCTGGGGGATGTGACCAACGCCATCGGCAACGAGAACGTCAACATCCCGGGCGGCGAGGTCCAGGCTGGCGGCAGCACCTTCCTGGTGCGGGTCCCCGGCGAGCTCCGCACCGCCGACGCGATCGGGATGGTGGCGATCAAGCGGATGGGCGACCGCCCGGTCTTCATTCGCGACATCGCCACGGTGGTCGACGGCTACGCCGACCGCTCCACCTACGCCCGGATGGCCGGACAGCCCTCGATCTCGATCTCCATCACCAAGCGCACCGGCTCCAACATCCTGGCCATCGCCGATGCCGCCAAGCTGATCGTCGAGGAGCACGCCGCCACCTGGCCCGAGGGCGTCGAGCACCGGGTGCTGGGCGACCAGTCCGAGCACATCGCCCGGCAGGTCAGCGAGCTGGAGAACAACATCCTGACCGCGCTGATCCTGGTCGTGGGCGTGCTCGTCTTCGCGCTGGGCCTGCGGACCAGCCTCTTCGTCGCCTTGGCCATCCCGCTGTCGATGCTGGCCAGCTTCGCCATCCTCCAGGTCCTGGGCATCACCCTGAACATGGTGGTGCTCTTCGGCTTGATCCTGGCGCTCGGCATGCTCGTCGACAACGGCATCGTCATCGTCGAGAACATCTACCGCCACATGGAGGAGGGCAAGGACATCGTCGAGGCCTCGATCGACGGCACCGCCGAGGTCGCCCAGGCGGTCATCTCCTCGACGGCGACGACCGTGGTCGCCTTCCTGCCGCTGATCTGGTGGACCGGGATCATGGGCCAGTTCATGGGCTACATGCCCAAGACGATCATCATCGTCCTGATCAGCTCCCTCGTGGTCGCCCTGGTCGTCATGCCGGTGGCGACGGCGCACCTGGGGCCCCGCCGCGCCCCCGACGCCGAGGGGGCCGCCAAGCCCACGCGCCTGCCCGGCAGCACCGCCGTCCTCGTCGCCTACCGTCAGCTCCTGGAGTGGTCGATCCGGCGCCGCTACCTCAGCGCCTTCATGGGCTTCGCCTCGCTGATCCTCACCTTCGTCGCCTACGGCTTCCTCAACCACGGCACCGAGTTCTTCCCCAACGTCGAGCCCGATCGCGCCACCATCAGCGTCCGGCTGGCCGACGGCGCCGACATCGAGGCCACCGATCGGGTGGTGCGGGAGATCGAGCAGATCCTGCTGGCCGAGCCCAACATCGACGTCTTCGTGGCCGAGTCGGGCGTCTCGGGCAGCGGCAACCCCATGGCGGGCGCCCAGGCCGCCAGCAACCAGGCCCGCTTGACGGTCGACTTCCCGCCGCACCCCAACAACGCCGACGAGGGCGACCCGCCCCGCCTGGAGAGCACCTTCCGGACCCTGGACCGCCTGCGCGCGGCGACCTCCCTGATCCCCGGGGCGGAGATCACCGTCGAGCAGGAGCGCATGGGCCCCCCGGTCGGCAAGCCGATCTCGGTCGAGGTCAGCGGCGACGACTTCCACGAGGTCGGCCGCGCCGCCCAGATGGTCCAGCGCGAGCTTGCGCGGATCGACGGGGTCACCGACCTCTCCGACGACTACCGGGTCGGTCGGCCCGAGGTCCGCCTGCGCATCGACCGGGGCGCCGCCAAGCGCATCGGCGCCAGCACGGTCCAGGTGGCCAACGACGTGCGCACCGCCATCGCGGGCAACAAGGCGAGCACCCTGCGCGACGGCGCCGAGGAGTACGACATCGTCGTCGAGCTCGACCCCCGCTACAAGTCCGACCTGCAGTCCGTGCTCAACCTGCGGGTCGCCGGCCGCGAGGACACCAGCCCCAGCACCTTCGCCGTCCCCCTCTCCACGGTGGCCACCGCCTCGATGATCGGCGGGTCGGGCTCGATCCGGCACATCGACCAGCGGCTGGTGGTCACGGTCGAGGGCGATGTCGAGCCCGGCAAGAACGAGAACGCCGTGCGAGAGGCGGTCGAGAAGCGGCTCGGGGAGATCCAGGCCGGCGGCGAGCTCGAGAACGGCATCGCCCTGCGGCTGGGAGGCGCCGACGACGAGCAGCGGGCCGCCCAGGAGTTCCTGAGCTGGGCCTTCATGGTCGCCGTCGCCCTGATCGCCGTCGTCCTGGTCAGCCAGTTCAACCGCTTCAGCACGATGTTCATCATCCTCTTCACCGTCGTGCTGAGCCTGGTCGGCGTGCTGTGGGGGCTGATCCTGACCGGCACCCCCTTCGGCATCATCATGACCGGCCTGGGGGTGATCTCCCTGGCCGGCGTCGTCGTCAACAACGCCATCGTGCTGATCGACTACATCAACCAGCTCCGGGCACGGGGCGTGCTGCTCAACGACGCGATCGTCCAAGCCGGCATCACCCGCTTCCGCCCGGTCATGCTCACGGCGGTGACCACCGTCCTGGGCCTGGTGCCGATGGCGATCGGGCTGACCATCGACTTCGGCCGCGGGCGGGTGCTGCTGGGCGGCCCCAGCGCCGAGTGGTGGGGCCCGATGGCGATCGCCGTCATCTTCGGCCTGACCTTCGCCACCGTCCTGACCCTGGTGATGGTGCCGACCTTCTACTCCATCCGGGAGGACCTCACCGACCGCCTCGGGCGGCTGTTCTCCCGGCGCTCCCGGGCCTCCGAGGCGAGCGTGGCGGCCTCCAGCACCATCGCCTTGCTGCTGGCCGGCCTCGGCCTGCTGGCCTCGGGCCCTGCCGCTGCCGGCACGGTCAGCCTGGAGCAGGCCTGGGGCGCGGCCCTGGAGTCCAACCTGGACCTGGCCATCATCGCCGAGCAGACCCGCCAGGCCGAGAGCCGCCCCGGACAGGCCTGGGCCCTGATCCAGCCCAAGGTGAGCGCGAACGCCACCTACACCTTCAACCAGCACGAGGCGGTCCTCGACTTCGCCTCGATGATCCCCGAGGACCTGCTCCCCCTGCTGGGCGAGGGCTTCAGCGCCGATCCGACCGTCATCCAGCAGAAGCGCCAGGCCGCCGCCAACTTCAGCGTGGTGCAGCCGCTCTTCAACGGAGAGGCCGTGCCGCTGCTCTCGGCGGCCTACAAGACGGCCGAGGCGGCCCGCCTCGACGAGCGCGCCCGCCAGCAGCAGGTCCGCGCCGGTGTGGCCCAGGCCTTCTACGGCCTCGCCCTCGCCCGCGAAGGGGGAGCCCTGGCCGACGCCGCGGTCCAGGCGGCCGAGCGCCACCTCAGCCTCGCCGAGCGGCAGGTCGCCGCGGGCCTCGCCCCGGCCCGGGCGATGGTCCAGGCCCGCCTCAGCCTCGCCCAGGCCGAGCGCGAGCGCGCCCAGGCGCAGTCCTCGCTCGTCTCCGCCGGCCAGGCCTTCCACCGCCTGACCGGGCTGCCCGCCGACTCCGAGCCCGTGCTGCCCTCGGCCGCCGCGGCGCTGCCCGCCACCCTCTCCTCCGCCGAGGCCGACGCCCTCGTCCAGCGCAGCGATCTGCAGGCCGCCGAGCTGCGGACCCGCATCGCCCGCAACTCCTACCAGAGCAAGGCCCTGGGCTTCCTCCCGGTGATCGACGCCCGCTTCACCGAGGCCTGGTCCGAGGTCTCCGGCTTCACCGGCCAGAACTGGACCTGGATGGTCGTGCTCCAGGCAAACTGGACCCTCTGGGACGGCGGCCTGCGCCTCTCCCAGCTCGGCGAGCAGCAGAGCATGGTGCGGATGGCGGACCTCTCCCACCAGCGTCAGCAGCAGGAGGTGCGCGAGGCGGTCCGCAACGCATGGCAGGAGCTGGAGCGGGCCCGCGCCAGCCTGAGCGCGGTCGAGGCCGAGCTCGCCCTGGCCGAGGAGAACGTCCTGCTCGCCGAGCGCGCCTTCCAGGCCGGTTCCGCAACCTGGCTGGAGGTCAGCGACGCCTCGCTGGGCCTGGACCGGGCGCGCATCGGCCTGCTCCGCGAGCGCATGAACCTGGACCTCGCCGCCATCCAGCTCCAGGTCGCCGCCGGTCTTCTCTGAGCCGCAGGCATTGTCCCGGCCGTCCAAGGGGAGTAGGTTCCGGGCTGGAGGTCCCATGGCCCTGGGCAGCAAGCTCCTTCGTCAGCTCGGTCGCCGAGCCACCGACAAGCTCATGGACAAGGTCGGCGGACGCCTCGTCTCGGGGATGGCGGACACCTCTTCGGACGCGCCCAACGCCTTCCACAAGCCCAAGCGCGACGTCTACCGACATATGCGCGACGGCACCATGCCCGACGCGCCCGCTGCCGAACCGGCTGCCCCCGCCGACGAAGCGACGCCGGCTCACGACCACGATCACGGCCACGACCACGGCCGCCGAAGCTGAACGGGATGAGCGCTGTTCCCGCCCCAGGCGAGCCCGGCAGGACGCTCCCCTTGCGCGCATGGGTCCGGCGAGCCTCGCCCTCGACCCTGACCTGGGCCTTTCGCTACGAGGTCGAAGAGGGCCGCGCCGTGCTCCGCGTGGCGCGCCCGGGGGTGCTGATCGTCCCCCCCGCCCGCTCGCGGGGCCACGAGGACCAGCTCTCTGCCGACCAGCTTCGCGCCAGCGTGCTGCTGTATGTGCCCAGCGGCCCCGGCGCCCGACGCAGCTGCTCCCTCAGCCGCCTGGACGACCGCTTCCTGCTCGACCTCGAGCCCGAGGTCTGGACCGAGCTGCGGATCGAGGTCGAGACCCTGACCGGCCAGGACCACATCCTGCCCCCGATCGCGGACGAGGTGATCTCCCTCACCGGCGAGGTCGACCCGGCCCTGCCCACCTTGATCGACATGATCGACCTCGCCCGCCTGATCGAGAAGATGCCCACCCCGCGCCTGGACGAGGACGAGCTCGCCGAGGAGATCATCGAGGCCGGCGAGGAGGGCTCGGCCCCGACCCGCGAGTCCGAGCGGCTCCGCCGGCTCAGCGGACCACGGCCGCTGCCCCGGACGATCGCCTCTCCTCGGCTGGAGCGCCAGCCTCCCCCCGTGCTCTCGCCTCCCCCTGTGCTCTCGCCTCCCCCTGCGCCGCTCTCCACAGCGC
>ERZ761602.550-NODE-550-length-79505-cov-7.564896_pt1 | contig 79505 bp, 81 predicted proteins | sample MGYA00512165_ERZ761602 | MGnify/ENA primary metagenome ERZ761602 (study PRJEB28899, sample SAMN02445085) | bioreactor sludge metagenome | biome: EBPR sludge; isolation source: Thorneside wastewater treatment plant | place: Australia: Brisbane, Thorneside Wastewater...
GGGGCGGAGTCCTGTGGGTCCAAAAGCGCGGCTGTTGCGGGATGTTTTCTCACCGCAGGACGAGGGCGCGGCATCGGGCCGGGCGGCGAGCGATCTGGCTTGTGGTGCTTAAGAGTTCACCGTGAGGCGGGGAGGAGTTGACCCCTCGGATCCTCGTCATCAAGATGTCTGCGATCGGGGACGTACTCCACGCCTCGCCGGTTGCCCAAGCCTTGCGAGAAGCGCATCCGGCCGCCGAGTTAGGTTGGCTCGTCCACACCCACTGCCAGGCAATGATCGTGGGAAACCCATACCTCACGCGGGTCCATCGACTCGACCGAAAGAAGTTTCTGAGCCGCCTGTTTCAGCTTCGACGAGAGATCTTGCCGCACCGCTACGAAGCCGCCCTTGATCTTCAGGGCCTCCTAAAGTCGGCCCTGGTGGCGAGGATCTCAGGAATCCGCCGACGAATCGGACCCGCCGACGCCCGCGAACAGGCGGCCCGGGTCCTCTACTCGGAGCTTGCCCCGCCTCAGCCTGGGGTCCACATCCTCGATGTCTATCTCAACCGGGCGGCGACCCTTGGAGCCACCAGCCGACCCTCGATGTACGTTCCCCAGAGTCCGGCCGACGAGGCTCACATTGAGCGGCTTTGGACCGAACTCCAGCTCGATCCTCACCGGCCGGTGGTCGTTCTCAACCCCAGCGCGGGCAAACCCAACAAGCTCTGGGGCAACGAGAACTTTAGCGAGTTGGGCCGCAAGCTCGAGGCCCAGATCCTCGTCACCGGGGCCCCGGCTGACCGGCCGATGACCGCCGCGATCGCCGAGGCCACCGGGGGCCATGACCTCGCCGGAAAAACCAGTCTCACCCAACTCGCCGCCCTGCTCAAGCGGGTGGATCTCTTTATCGGGGGCGATACCGGACCGATGCACATCGCGTGCGCGGTCGGGACCCCGGTCTGTGCTCTGTTCGGTCCCACCGATCCCGCGATCCTCGGCCCGATCGGCGACCAGCATCGCACGGTCTACCGTCCGCCCTCGATGGAAAAGATCTCCGTGGAGGATGTCGCCGAAACCGTCCGGTCCCAGTTGGCGTATCCTATACGCTAACTGTGGGATCCCGAGGCAAGCTACCCAAGCCGCAACATTTCCAACGCTACCTAGAGCAGCGGATGCTCAATCACGTCAAGCATCGCCAGACGGGTGTGGCCGTGCTCGGCGGATTCTTGGGAGTCGGCGCGGCAATGGCAACGGGGATGCTTGTGGGTCGCTCGTTCGGTGTTTTCTTTGGAGTCCTCTTGGCGGTCCCGGCTTTCTACATGGTCCAAGGTGCGACCAAGGCCGCTCTGGGAAAGCTTTTCAAGCCCAATTCTCCCGAGGCACAGTGGGAGTACACGGTCTACGCCGCTCTCGACCGATTCGAGGAGGCCAAGACCCGCCGAGGACTCTCCCGCGCCGTCGATCCCGTCGCCAATCAACTGCTCGATGCTGCGGCCTTCTATTGGGAGCGGATCCAAACCCTTCTCGACGGGCCTTACTGGACTTCCTCCAACCTCAGCGTGGACGCAGCCGCGACCCGGGCCGAAATTCTCAAAGCTTCGAACCTCGCCATGGACGAGCTTGCCGTCCTCTGCGCCGGGTGTATTGGAGAACCCCCGACGACCCGCAAGGACGAGTTTAGTCAGATGGTCAAGGACTTCACCGAGCTGCGGATGGATGACGCCTTCGAGCGGTTGGCTTACATCGCCGACGGGAATGAGGGACGATTTGTCCACCAGAGCCCCCATCTCCAGGCGATCTTTCACCCTGCTCGAAACCTCGCCGAGAGGCTGAAACTTCTCTGTGAGGAGGTCGAACGCTATTCCAGCGAACGCGCCACTCAGACCCTCTCCGGCACTCTCCACGAAGGGACCAACCAGATCGACAGCCTGATCCAGAACCTGCAGATGCAGCGCAACGCGGCCGAGGAGTTGCGCCGCGGACTAGAAGACCAAGCTCGCTAGGTTCGGCCCTCCCGCCTGTCCGACGGGAAGCTCAGAGGTGACCCCGGTCAGGGTCAACCAGGTCCCGCAACCCGCCCGTCTACCAGCTTCCAAGTCGGTATCGATCCGGTCGCCGACCACCCACGTCTCGGTGGGTGAAGCTTCGAAGTCGCGCAGAATTCGGTGCAGGATCCGAGGCTCAGGTTTGCCCAAAACAAGTGGATCGCGATTGCTCGCAGTTTTGAGACTGGACACGATCGAACCGGCCCCTGGGCTCAAGCGCCCCCCTTCCAGCGGATAGGTCGGATCGGGGTTCGTCGCGATGAACTCGGCCCCTCGGAGAAGGTGCTGCAAAGCCGAATCGAGCCAACGATAGCTGAATTCCCGGCAGATCCCCGCCACGACGGCGTCGCAGGGGGTGGAGTCGTCCTCAGGATCGCGGACTGCCTCGACTCCTGCTCCTTCGATTGCTCGCTGGAGGCCGGGCTCTCCCACGACATACACCCGTCGATAGGCCTCCTCGCGGCAGGTCCAGGCGGCTTCGTCGGAGGTGCCGTAGCATTCCCTGTCTTCGGCCGAGAATCCCAACCGGCGCAGTTTCGCCCCAATCTCCGCGCGGCCATAGCTGGAATTGTTCGTCAGAAAGGCGACCTGGATCCCTGCGGCCCGAAGGCGGGCCACGCATTCCCTTGCCTCGGGAAGCGGAGACTCGCCCCGATAGAGGGTTCCGTCGAGATCGAAGATGACCAGCCGCGTCATCGCTTCCTAGTGCCGACGCGCGAGGACGAAGTCGATGAGGGCTTCGAGTGCAGAGCGGGCATCAGAAGGTGGGAGCGTGCGGAGTGCCTCACGGGCCCGGCAGGCGTGATCCTCGGCGATCGCAAGCGCTTCCGAAAAGGCTCCGCGAGTCTCCATCCAACCAATCACCATCTCAATCTCGTCGTCGGTCCAGGTCGATCCAAAGCGGTTCTGGATGAAGTGGCGCTCCTCCTCGGTGAGCTTCTCTCGAAGAAGAATGAGCGGCAAGGTGGCACAACCTTCAATGAGATCGGTGCCGGGAGTCTTGCCCGTCTTTTTGCTCTCACCGCGGAAGTCGAGCACGTCGTCGACGATCTGGAATGCCATGCCGATGTGGTCCCCAAAGCTGGCCAACGCCTCGACCGACTCGGCGGGGGCCTCGGCCACCATTGCTCCCACAGAACAAGCACATTCGACGAAGGCTGCGGTCTTCATCCGCAGAACCGCAAAGTGGTCTTCGGCGCTGAGATCAAAGACGTCTCGAAGCTCCAGCTCTCGGGCCTCCCCTTGGGCCATCTCCACCACGGCTTCGCTGACGTTTCGGATGATCGCGAGATCCCCGTCCTGGGCCAACATGACCATCGCCTTAGCGAGAAGGACGTCGCCGCTGAGGATCGCCCCCGTGTTCCCGAAAATGGACGCCGCCGAAGGACGACCCCGCCGCACCTGGGCGTTGTCGATCACATCATCGTGCAGAAGCGTCGCCACGTGAATGATCTCAAGGCACGCCCCGAGTCGGGCGACCCGATCCACCGCACCGCGATAGCCCGCGGCCCGGGCACTGAGCAAGACCAAGGCGGGGCGAATTCGCTTGCCGCCGGCTTTCAGGGTATGGCGGCAGACGTCCGAAACGAGCCGGACCGGCGAATCCGACGCCAAGTCGAGTTCGAGTTCGACTCGATGCAGGTCCTTCTGGACCCTCAAGACCGCCGAGTTCCAATCCAAAATTTTCACAGTTTCTTGCCCCAATGCATACAAATCGTTCCGAAGAAAAAGTCCTTCCACTGGACTTCGACAAACCCGGCCTTGGCCATGCTCTTGGCCAACTGCTCTCTCGTCATGAACCGTTCCGTACTCTCTGGCAGGTACTTGTAGGCTCGCTTAGCTCCAAACAAAGCCCCCAATGCCGGGCTCAGTGTGTGGAAGACGAATTTTGAAACTCCCCGCACGATGGGATTACGTGGGATCGCCATATCAACCGACACGAATCGGCCGCCAGGCTTCAAGACGCGGTAGGCCTCTTGGTGCGCCAAGTCTTGGTCAGGGACGTTCCGGATTCCCCAACCCACGGTGACGCCTTCAAAGGAAGCGGACTGGAAGGGTGCGCGGCACGCATCGCCCAACGCAAGTCCTGCGGCTGGATCTTTTTGATCGGCCCGGGCCAACATCGGGAAGCAGAAATCGTAGGCGAAAATTTTCCCTTGTGCGCCGACGACCTTTCGGAGGGGATCTAGGAAATCTCCTGTGCCGCAACAAGCGTCTAGGACGGTATCACCGGCTCGGAGATGCAGCTTATCGACCGCCGCCTTCCGCCATCGGTGATGCAGGCGGAGCGAGAGAATGGCGTTGCACCGGTCATAGGTGGGTGCGATCTCCGAGAACATCTGTTGGACCGCCGACCGCTTTTCGTGGCCAGCCGTTAACCAGGGGTCCGGGGAGGTCGCTTTTGACTCCATCTGCATCTTATTTTACGTAATCGGCGGGCCCAACTTTATGAACTTTCAGAAAAAATTGAAAATTAGGTCAAAAAACGGTACCTGCGGATTCAAGCCCAGCCTGACGACAATGGCCATAGGGTGCATTTGATTTGAAGCGTTGTCGTCGAGGTTTTACATTGGTCGAGATCATGATCGTGGTCTTGATCATCGGGGTGCTTCTCGGCATCGCGGTTCCACAGTGGCGGAAGGCCCGTGAGCGATCCCAGAAGATCACTTGCTTCCAGAACTTGAGAAAGTTGGACGACGCCAAGGACATTTGTGCCGTCGCCAACAAGCTTGACGAAGGCGACCCCGTGACCGAGGACATGATCTTCAACGAGTTCATGAAAGACACCGAACTCCCGGTCTGTCCGGCAGGCGGAACCTACACCCTTGGGAACGTCGGCGAGCCGGTGGTCTGTTCGCTTCACGGCGAGTACGTTCCCGAGTAACCCAAAAATAGGGCGGGCCTGACCCGATCAAAGGTCCGGCCCGCTTCTTGTTCGTGCGCCTAGCCAGCGCCGATGCCGTACTTCTTCAGGAAGGAGTCGAACTCGTTCTTGAACTGCGGCTGGATGAGCTGAACTTTGGCCTTCTGGCGGGCTTCTCGGAGCATCTTTTCCAGGTCATTCTTGACGACCCCCCTGTCGACCATTAGGTTGCGTCGGATCCGTTTCTTCAGGATATCAGTCAGTGGAGCCACCTTCTCGGGAATGATGTTGACCTTCAGGAACTTGATGGCGACCCGCTCACCGGCGATCCAGTCGCTGGTCTGGCCGATTTTGACGCCGTCCAGAGTCTTCTGGACAGTCTCTGAGAACTGGTCGACCGGCACGTCGCCGATCAGGCCGCCATTCGCTCGGCTGGAGTCCTGGCTCATTTCTTTAGCCACGTCTTCAAACTTGCGGCCGGCCTTCAGGGCATCGTCGACCTTCGTCTTGTCCTCGGGCTTGACCGCGATCATGCGGAGAGTCCAAAGTCGAGGACTGGTGAATTCTCTCGCGTTGCCCTTGTAGTAATTTTCGACCTCAAGGTCGGTGACGTTGATGCCCAGGGTCAGCAGGTTGAACTGGGCCGTCTCCAAGGTCATCTGGTACTCCAGATCGGCGGGGCTGAGCCCAAACGCAGCGAAGTCCTTCTCGAAGTTGGGATTCCGTTCCTTCTTCAGGTCCAGAGTCTCGGTGACCTGGGCCTTGGTCGGAAAAACCCCCTTTTCCTTCGCCAGTTGCAACGTCAATCGCTCTTCGAGCAAGAGTTGCAGCGTCAAAAGCCCGGGTGGGGCGATCTCAAAGTTCCCGTTCCCGAGGGACCGTCCGACTCCGGGGAGAAACTCCATCCGTGAGTAGTATTCGCTGGCCTTGACCTCCTCGCCGTTCACCGTCATGACGGTTCGGTTCGGGTCGATCTGGGCTGAAGCCAAAGAGAGAGTGGCCAGAGAAGCAGTGGCCACGAGGCCTAGCATCCATGCGAGCTTTTTCATAGTTCGATGATTGTACGGACGATCAATCGTCCTCTTCGCTCCGTCGAGCGCGAGGGACAAGTCGAATAATCGTGCCAGGAAGAGGGTAGTCCTTGCGCAACCGGTTTTCCAGATAACGCAGATAGCTGAAGTGGATCAGTTCGGGGTCGTTGCAAAAGAGCAAGATCGTCGGCGGGCGCGTGCTGACCTGAGTGGCAAAGTAGATCTTGAGAAACTTGCCCTTGCTGGTATAGGGTCGTTCGAAGCAGGCGTCCTGGATCAACCGGTTCAGTGGTCCGGTCGGGATGCGGAAGTTCCAAGCGTCGGTGGCCTGAAAGACGTGGTCCATCAGCCGCTGCAACCCGGTCGCCTCTTGGGCGCTGGTAAAGGTGACGGGGGCGTACTTCACCTCGGGCATCTCGGCCCGCAGGCCGTTAAGGAATTCCTTCTTTTCCGGCGTCATCATCCGGACGTTGCCATCGGGCGGCTCTTTGGTATCCCACTTGTTGACGGCGATCACCAGGGCCCGGCCTTCGTCGTGGCAGAGCTTCATCGTGCGCTTGTCGCCGTCGGTCAGTCCTTCTTCGCCATCGACCACGACCAATCCACAGTGGGCACGTTCGAGGGCTTGGGTGGCGCGCAGAGCCATGTAATATTCGACCGTTCCCTGGATCTTGCCCCGCCGGCGGAGACCGGCGGTGTCGATCAGCCGGACCTGGCGACCTTGGAACGTGACCACAGTATCGATGGCATCCCGGGTGGTGCCGGGGATATTGCTGACGATGCTTCGCTTCTCGCCGGTAAAGGCGTTGAGCATGCTCGATTTGCCTACGTTGGGTCGCCCCACGATCGCCAGCTTCAATTCGTCCGGCGCTTCTTGTAGCTCTTCAACATTGGGGAAGTCTCGGGTGAGAATGTCGAGCAGGTCATCGACGCCGTTCCCGTTGAGGGCCGAGATCGGTACGACTTCGCCAAGCCCGAGCTCATAGAACTCTAGTGCCATCTCTCGTCGCTTGACGTTGTCGGCTTTGTTCGGCGCGATCACGATCGGCTTCCGAAGGGCGCGCATCCGGTCCGCAAGTTCGATATCCCCCGCGCTCACTCCGTCCACTGCGTCGGTCATAAAGATGACGGCATCGGCCTCGGCCAGGGCGACCTCGGCTTGGATGCGGATCTGCTCCACCAGAGGGTCATCATCGCCAAACAGCATCCCCCCAGTGTCCACGATTTGGTAGTGCTTGCCGTAATACTCTCCTTCGGCATAGAGTCGGTCTCGGGTGATGCCGGGGGTGTCCTCGACCACCGCCACTCGCCGCCCAATCAGGCGGTTGAAAAGCGTGCTTTTGCCGACGTTGGGTCGGCCCACGATGACGATCACGGGCAGTTTTAAGCTCATCGGCGGACCTAGGAGGGTACCCGATCAGGTACAAACCGCCCGTGAGAATCGTTGCAATCGGTCTAGGAATCGCACTGATCGGGGCTTCTTGGGGTAGTGAGGAGGTCGGCTACGTTGCCTTTGGGCGGTCGTCCTTGATCCTCGGATCCATGGATAAGCGAACGGTCTTTGGGGTCGGTGTGCAGTCCATGCGCCCCGAACGGGCGTTACGGATCCGTGGTAATCAGGCCAAGTTGGTGCGAGAGCTGTATGCCTACCGCAGCGAATCCAATTGGTTTTGGGCCCCGCCTGGGCACGCTTATCACGTGGGTGCGCTGGTTTCGGGCCGCTATGAATTCGGCCAGGGTGCGACGCGCTTCTTTGCCGAGGGCGGATGGGGTTTGCAGTACAGCAACAGGGGTTCCCATGACATTGAGTCCCGCTGGAATTCCACTCCGACGGTCGGGATCGGAGCGATCTTCGACTCCAATCTCTACCTCACACTTCGCTTGATGCACGTGAGTAACGGTGGGCTCAGCAATGGTCGCAACAAGGGCCAAAACTGGCTGATGTTCATGGTCGGAAAGCGCTTCTAGATGAGCGTCCGATACGAACTGATCGCGACGTGTCCGCACACGGGGGCGCGAAGAGGCAGGCTTCACACGCCGCATGGAGTCATCGAAACCCCTTGCTTCATGCCCGTCGGAACGCAGGCCACGGTGAAGACTTTGACTCCGGCCGACGTTCGAGCGATGGGCTACGGGCTGATCCTTAGCAATACCTATCATCTGGCCCTGCGGCCGGGCGAGGACCGAGTGGAGCGACTCGGTGGACTCCACAAGTTCATGGGCTGGGATGGTGCGATCCTCACCGATAGCGGGGGCTATCAGGCGATGAGTCTGAGCTCGATGCGGACGATTGACGACTCCGGAGTCGCTTTTCGCTCTCACCTCGATGGATCGCTGCTGCACATGTCTCCCGAAAGATCCATCCAGATTCAAGGGAAGCTAGGGGTCGACATCAGCATGTCGCTGGATGTCTGTCCTCCCTACCCATGCACGCGCGATGAAGCAGCCGAGGCGATGCGTCTCACCCACGCCTGGGCACCAAAAAATCTGGGTGCCGCCCGCGAGGGGCAAGCGGTGTTTGGGATCGTTCAGGGGGGAGTCCATGAGGACCTGCGCCGCGAATCGGCCGCTTTCTTTTCGGAGATGCCCTTTGCCGGTCTCGCGATTGGTGGGGTCAGCGTGGGCGAACCCACCGAGATGCAGTACCCGGTGGTGAAGCTCGTTGCCCCGCTTCTGCCAAAGGAAAAAGCTCGGTACCTGATGGGGGTCGGCCATCCCCAAGACATCGTCCATGCCGTCAGCTGCGGGGTAGATATGTTCGACTGCGTCCTACCAACCCGAATGGCCCGGCACCACTGCCTCTACACCTTGCAGGGGAGGGTGAACATCGGAGCCGCGAAGTATGCGGACGTTACCGAGCCGGTCGATCCCGATTCGGTGTTTCCAGGGCTGGAGTGGGTGACTCCAGCCTATCTGCGACATCTCTTTCAGGCCAAAGAGCCGCTTGGCGCGCGGCTGGCGACACTCCATAACCTCTCGTTCTACGCTCGGCTAATGCAAGAAGCCAGGTCCGCGATCGAAACCGGGACCTGGCCGGAGTTTGCTACTCGTTATCAGCGGGCGTAGGTCGACTTGCTTTCGGCAATCCCTTGGGGACTGATCAATGTTGGATCGTAGATGGCGCAACCGAACCCGCAGATCGGGCCCTGCTTGGCTCCATCGCGACAGAGCGGAACAATGACGCCCCACATCTTGGCCGGGTTTGCGCTAGGATCGGCAAACTTGAGGTCGACGGCGGCTTCGGCGCTCAGAGCTTGGCCCATCCCCTTGACCACCGCCGAGACCCACTCGGAGGCAAGGGTGATTTCGCGCAGGTCTCGCCCCAAAAAGTCGGCCGGCGAAGCACCCAAAAACTCGGCAAAAGCCCGGTTGCCATACACGATCTTGCAATCCAGATCGAGTTGGACGAAGTAGAGCGGCATGGCCTCCAAGAACTTCTCGGAGTGGAAGGCACCGGTGAGGAGGCCAACCCCTGTGCTTTCGCCTAGAATCGAGTAGCGCACGTGCTTACCGACGATCTCGGCCCGAGTGCGTCCATTACTCTTCCCGCGGATCCGGGTCCAGTAGGTGTGGATCGTGCCGAGAGAGACGTCGAGTCGATCGGCGATCTCTTTATCGGTCAGGCCTTGGGAGCTCAATCGGAGAACTTCTTGCTCTCGCGTGGAAAGCTGCTTTCTCAGAAAGCCCTGCAGGTTTATCTCTTCCTTCATCGTTTGCTCATCCTATAGCGTCACAACCAAAAGGTGTCCGGCGGGGTGCGACCTATCCCTGAGGGTGCCCCGAAGGTGATGGACTGCTAATCCGGCGGGCAAGTTCCAAATCGTAGGAAGTAATTCCGCCCGAGTCGTGAGTTGTGGTCCAGACCTCCACCGTTTTGTAGGTGAATTTGACGTCAGGATGGTGATTGAGAAGCTCGGCATGTAAGGCAATAGTGGAAACAAACAGCGCACCCAGAGGGTAGCTGCTATTCTCGAAGGTTTTTCGGAGACCATTCTCATGGATCTCCCACCCAGGCAAATCTGCCAGGGCCTCTTTCACCTTCGCTATGGGAAGGACGTCGTAGCTCAACATCACCATTTCCAACGCTCCAGATTCTACACCTATTCTCTTTCCTGAACGTATCCCCAAGATGGGGCCGGGTAACCTGAGAGCAATGCGAACGCACCAGTGGATCGACCTTGTTCGGTCCCAAACGGCGCTGTCCCAGGATGCGTGGGGACTCCCTGGAGTCCATGGTTACCGGATGTTCTGCCCCGAGGCGCGTCCGGTGCTGTTCGCATCTGCCTATCGAGCGGACCCGCGCCCCACGCTCATCCTGACGTCATCTCACGACAAAGCTCTAGCGTGGCAGGCAAAACTTCAACTTTGCGGCGTCCCCGAGCTTGAGATCTGGCAGCTCCCAAGCGGCATCAGCTCTCTCTTTGAAGATGCCGCCCCCGAAACGATCGCACTCAGCGACCGCCTCGGAGCCCTGCGTCAGCTGGCTTCGGGCGAGAACGGGATCGTCATCGCCACTCCTTCGGCTGCCCTAGAGCGCACTCTGCCCGCCGAGACCCTTTTGGAGGGGACCATCGAGGCATCCAAAGGGGACGAATTGAACCTGGATAGGTTCGTTTCGACCCTAGTTGCTCTCGGTTACGAACCGGCCAACCCCGTCACCATCCCCGGTCAATATTCCCGCCGCGGAGGCATTCTTGATGTTTTTCCGACAGGTGCGCAGTTGCCGGTGAGAATTGAGCTTTTTGGCGACGAAATCGACAGTTTGCGGCAGTTCGACCCCAACAGTCAGCGCTCGGTCGGGCCCATCAACCGGCTCCGGATCAACCCCAGCCGCGAGACGATGTACCACCTCGACCCGACTGCTACCGAAGAAGATCTGCGCCGGGTCCGGTCGGAAATCGCCGCCATGCTCGTCCGGACGGCGGAGGTCGAAGCCGCCGAGCTCCACGAGGATTCTGCCCATCGACTGGAAGAGCTGATTCAGGGCGACGCCCGGGCGATCGAGCAGGGCGTCTATTTCGACCGGCTGGACCTCTACCGGCCGACGCTTCACCCCGATTCCGGTTGCGCCCTCAATATGCTCTCCGACCGAGGCCTCGTTCTTCTGGATGAGCCCGTCGAACTGAGCTTGGTCGCCCACAAGGCCGAAGAGGAACTCGCGGCGGCGCTCTCGGCCCGCAGGTTCCGGGGCGAAATCTTGAGTTGCGTCGTCGGGGATTACCTCGCTCCGGTGGAGCAACTGGTCGAAGGCCCCCGAGTTCGAGGGTTGGCTCACTTCGACGACCTGCCCGAATGGTTTCGCGCCGATGAAAATGTCGAGGTTGGGGTCCAGACCCTCGATTCCTACCGGGGCCGCGCCGAAAGCTTGGCCCAAGCGATGAAGGAATGGTCGGCGGCTGGATACCGAACCGCCATCGCCACCGATCAACCGACCCGGGCCAAAGCGGTTCTCAACCAGGTGGATCTATTCCCACAAGAGGAGTCGGCGGATGGGCTTTGCTTGGTCCACGGCAACCTTGCCGGCGGATTTGTTTGGCCCAACCACCAATTGGCCCTCGTCACCGACCAAGAACTCTTCGGAGTCGGAAGACTCAAGCTCCCCCAGCGCAAGTTCAACGAAGGCGCGCCGATCGCCAACGTCCTCGATCTCAAGACCGGAGATTACGTCGTCCACATCAACTACGGAATTGGGATCTTCCAGGGCCTCGTCAAGCGGCAGGTCGGAGGAGTGGAGAAGGAATGTCTCTATATCCAATACGCCGGTCCTGACAAGCTCTTTGTTCCCGCCGACCAGCTCGACCGGATCCAGAAGTATCTGAATCCCGGAGACGCCGAACCTAAGATCAATCGACTGCACAGCGGCGAATGGCAGCGTGCGGTGGGAAAAGCTCGGGAGGAAGCTCGGGCGTTCGCCCGCGACCTGATCCGCCTCTACGCGAAGCGGAAACAGGTCCAGCGCACGAGCTTCGGCCCCGACAGCCCGTGGCAAGGGGAGATGGAGGCGACCTTCCCCTGGATGGAAACTCCGAGTCAGCTGACCGCGATCTCGGAGGTGAAGCTGGATCTTCAGACGGACTACCCGATGGACCGCCTGATCTGCGGTGACGTAGGATTCGGGAAAACCGAGGTCGCGATCCGTGCCGCCTTCAAGGTGGCTCAATCTGGAAAGCAAGTCGCGGTGCTCTGCCCGACGACGATCCTCAGCGAGCAGCACTACCGGAACTTTAGTGAGCGGCTAGGAGCCTTTCCGACCCGACTCGAAATCGTCAACCGATTCCGCACTGCGGCCGAACGAAAAGAGATTGCCAAGCGCCTCAAGGCGGGCGAAATCGACATGGTGATCGGGACCCATGCCTTGCTCAACCAAGAACTTGAATTCAAAGAGTTGGGCCTCGTGATTATCGACGAAGAGCACAAGTTTGGGGTCAAGCAGAAGGAGGCGCTCAAGTCGCTTCGGGTCTCGGTTGATGTCCTCAGCATGTCGGCCACTCCGATCCCCCGGACGCTGAGCATGGCGATGATGGACATCCGCCAGATGTCGCTGATCAACGACCCGCCTCCGGGCCGCCTCCCGATCCGAACCTTCGTCCGCCCCTATGGCAACGAGGTCGTCCGCGAAGCCGTCTTGCGCGAACTCGCCCGAGGTGGCCAAGTCTATTACGTCTACAACCGGGTCGAGGGGATCTGGCACGTTGCCGAGCGCCTGAAGAAGCTTGCCCCTATGGCCCGCATCGGCGTCGGACACGGCCAGATGTCTGAGAAAGAACTGGAGCCGGTGATGCTCGCCTTCATCAAGGGTGAGCTCGATATCCTGCTCTCCACTACCATTATTGAGAATGGTCTGGATATCGCCAACGCCAACACCATGATCATAGAAAATGCCGACCGATTCGGCCTCTCTCAGCTCTATCAGCTTCGGGGCCGTGTGGGTCGCTCGGATCGGCAGGCTTATGCCTATATGCTCCACAACGGCGAGCGGAGCCTGACCGAAAATGCCATGGCCAGGCTCCAGTCGCTCCAGGAGTTTTCTTCGCTGGGATCCGGCTATGCCCTTGCCGTCCGGGATCTACAAATCCGGGGAGCAGGCGATCTCCTCGGAGCCAAACAGAGCGGTACGATGGCGACGGTCGGGTACGAGCTTTTTGTCCAGATCATCCACGAAGAGATTCAGTTCCTCAAGGCCCACGCCGATGGCGATGAGCCTCGTGAATACAAAGATCCGCTCGAAGGCCTCACTCCACTTCCAACCCTCGACTTGCCCGTGATCGCTCTCATTCCCGAGAGCTACATTCAGGATCAGGCTCAAAGACTTTACTACTACAAGTCGATCATGTCGAGCCGGTCCGCCGAAGAACTGGGGCAGGTTCGGGCCGAGATCGTCGACCGCTATTCGGTTATGCCGGTTGAAGTCGAAACCGCTTTCGCAGTGATGCACTGCCGACTCCGCGCCCAGATCCTGGGAATCGAAAAGGTGGACGGAACCGGAGGACGTCTGGCCGTCAGCTTCTTCGATCCCGAACAATACACCCCGAGGTTCTGGTCATTAATCCAGCAACGGTATAAGTCCGCCTATGTCGGACGTCAACAGTTCGTCTGGCCTTTCACTGGGGATGCCCTATCGGCGTGTGAAAGGATGCTTGATGTATTTGGCGAAGTTCTGGCCAAAATGGAAGAGCAAAGGATGGCGCTTCAATCCTAGTCAGCGGCACCGCCCTCAGGGAGGACTCGGCACGTCTGAAGGCGATGCACTCTTTCGAACGAGGAGAGGAGATCGAAGAAAAATCAGTCCTCTCGATGGGCTTCGATAAACCAGAGTTGCTTCTCGATCCCGCGGCTGATCTCCGTGAATAGATCCGAGGTGCTCGGGTCTCCGGCTTCGGCGCTCTTGATGAGTGCTTCCAAAACCTGGCCGGCAAATTTTGCCACGACAGTGGCTAAGGCCTCAACCATTTCCTCATCTTCCAGGAGTCCTTCTGGAAACTCGCCGAGGGTGCTTCCCGCTACGACCGTTGCCGGCCGGCCGTCGGGCACCCCGCCCAGTTGCCGAATGCGTTCGGCGATGAGGTCAACATGATCAGAGACCTCGTGGGCGACCCGGTCGAAGAGTTCGTGGAGGCTGATGAACTCCTCGCCGATGATGTTCCAGTGAGCTTGCTTGCAACAAAGCTGCAGGTCAATCGCACTGCACAGAGCGGACTGAAGGAGCGGGAGCGACTTCTTTTTGGCTTTGTCAGGCAGAGGATTGAGCGTTTTGGGCATATAGGGAGGCTACCCAATCCTCTTGGTCCGTGCTACTGAGTTGCGAAAGCAGTGAAGTAGACCTTGAGGATCGGTCCCTCGTCGCTGTCCCAATCCGGCTCTTCGAGCTCTTCGGGATCAGGCAGTTGGGTGATTTGGGGCGGCCCCTCGTCCTCGTCTTTCTTGCCTTTCTTTTTCTTCTTTGGCTCTTCCTTTCCGGGCAGCACTGAGTTCAACTTGTAGTTGATATCTGCGGCCAATTGTCGCTTCAACAGTCGCACGCCGTCGGGATGGTTGACCGTCCGGATGGTGGTCCGGCGCAGCCGAGAATAAATCGAGTCGATGATGACCGGGGCGGCCTTTTCTAGGTCTGCCTTGGCCACTCCATCGGCCGGATGAAGTTGCACCTTGCAACGCAGATAAGACTGTCCTCCCGCCAGGTTGATCAAGAATTCTTCCTTGAGGTCTACCAGTTGGTCGACCTTGGCCAGCTTGACGGCGGGCTCCTCCTCCTTCTTGCCCTTTTTGGACATAAAGAATCCTCCGCCTCCCAGCACGAGGACCAACACCAGAATGATTGGGAGTTTTCCGCCCTTCTTTTTGCCTTCGCCCTTTTCCGCCTTATCCGACATCGCTTATCGAGCCTCCGGATAGCTTCTTCCACATTTCCCCGGGAATTTCACAGTCGGTTTGAACCTTTGGGTAGGTCCAAGAACCCAGAGTCGGGGCGAACCGAACGGTCGGGTGAGCCTCGCGCGTCCAGATCGCGTAAAGGTAGATTCAAGAGAGCAGAGTCATGGTGCTGAAGCCCTCCGAAATCCAAAGTTTGAGTCAATCCCTGGTGGAGGCCGTCAGCCAAGCCATCGTCGGCAAAAGAGAGGTGATTGAGCAGGCCGTGCTCGCCCTTCTCTGCAACGGCCACCTGCTGCTAGAAGACATCCCCGGAGTGGGCAAAACGACGATGGCAAAGGCCCTCGCTCGGGCCATCGGGGGGGAATATCGCCGGCTCCAGTTCACCCCTGACCTTCTGCCCGCCGATGTCACCGGGGCCGTCGTCTTCAGCCCTAAAGATGGGTCTTTTGAGTTCCGCCCCGGTCCCATTTTCGCCAACATCGTCCTCGTCGACGAAATCAACCGGGCCACCCCCAAGACCCAGTCGAGCCTGCTGGAAGCGATGGAAGAGCGTCAAGTCTCGACCGACGGCGTCACCCGTCAGTTGCCCAAACCGTTCTTCGTCATTGCGACTCAGAACTCGGTCGACATGACCGGCACCTATCCGCTGCCCGAGGCCCAGCTCGACCGCTTCTTCGGAAGGCTTTCCCTGGGCTATCCGGGGCGGGATGCCGAGGTGGAGATCCTCCGGGCCCAACAGTCGGTGAAGCCAGTCGAGTCGATCCAGCCAGTGGCCAGTCTCGACCAATTCGTTCTCGCCCAAGCGAGCGTTCGAGAAGTCTTTATCCACGAGGCGGTCAGGGGTTACATCGTCGATATTGCCCGGGCGACGCGGGAGCACAGCTTGTTGGCGATGGGCGCAAGCCCGCGGGGAACGCTCTTCCTGATGCACGGTTCTCAGGCGATGGCGGCCCTCTCAGGGGCCGAGATGGTCCATCCCGACCACGTAAAGCGGGTTGCCAAGCTCGTCCTTGGTCATAGGGTCATCGCTCGGGGCGAAGTCCGCGCTCGGGGGATGACCACCGAACAAATCATCGATCAGGTTCTCGATGCCGTCCCAGTCCCTCTCCCAGTCGGTCGCTAGCGCACCGCTGTTCCGGCGGGTCGCGGCGATGGTGCCGCCCTACGCGGCCCTGTTCCTGATTATCATGGCCTTGCTGATCAATTCGCCGGCGCTGTTCTACATGGCCACGGCGATGGTCTGCACAATCCTTGCTTGCCGCCTTCAGGCCTATCTGAGCGTGCGGGGGCTGCGCATCGAACGGGTCACTCCTCCCGCCGCCCGGGTCGGGGAGCGAGTCACGGTCAGTATCACGGTCTGGAGTGAAAAGCGGATCAAGCGTCCGCTGATCTCCATCCGCGATGGGTTGCCCGATCGCTTGGTCGTTTCCGAACGAACTCCGAGTCTGCCGGTTGCCCCGAGCTTCGATCAGCCGATCCAAACCCGCTACAGCTTTCGACCTTTGCGTCGGGGAATCTTCCGGTGGTCCACGATGCAGATCGTCGGTACCGATGCCCTTGGGATTGTGACGATGAACCGTGACTACCGCACCGAGGCCACCGAACTCGTGGTCTACCCACCGCGGATCGCGGTATCGGTCAATCTTCAGCCATCGGGTGGGGCCGGGGGGATCTCCGAGGCCGAATCCGGGCGCTTTCGCGGCTCAGGCATTGAACCCCGAGGGGTTCGCGAGTATCAAGCCGGAGACCCACTGCGCCACGTCCATTGGGCGAGCAGCGCACGGAGCCGAACTCTGATGGTGAAGGAGTTCGAGGTCGGATCGAGCCTCGCGGCTGCGTTCTTTTTGCAGCGGACCCAGGGCACCGACTTCGGAACCGGGTTCAGCTCCCTCGAAGCCATGTGCGGGCACACCGTGTATTTGGCGGAAGTCTTTCTAAAGAGCGGAGCCACGGTCAAGATTCCGACTGTCGAACTCGTCCCCGCGTCGGCGGCAAACTACGAGGATCGACTCCAGCAGATCAATCATGCCTTGGCCCTGCTCGAACCGACCTCAGAGGACTCGCTAGCCGCCGATGTGATCCAATCGCTCTCTCGGATTGGAGAAGGGGGTTCTCTCTTCGTGATGCTCGCGGCTCAAGATCCCGAACTGCCCGATACCCTCGCCCGCCTCAGCCAGTTTGACCGGGTTTGTCTGATCTACGATGCGGCGGATTACGATCCCAAAGCGGCCGCCCGTTCGGCCGCCGACCCGATCTATCTGGAGCGTCTGCGCCAGGCGGGGTGCCGAATCGTTGCGATGCCGGTCGTTGAGGAGTTTCGATGAAGCGGGTCACCGGCCGAACGCACGGATTCGATCACCTCTTGAGCGCAGTCTGCGCGATCCTCGCGGGGTGGTCCAGTGGAATGTCGATCGGTCTCACCGAGGTCGCATACCTTTTCTCTGGACTTGCCGTGGTCGGAGCGCTCATCGGATTTCTCTGCGGACGATTCTTGCCCGATCAAGTGGCATCCCATTGCGGCTGGGTCTACACCGGCATCGCGCTGGCGTGCGTCTTCTTTGCCCGGGATCTCAATGGCCTGCTGCCCGGTGAAGGATTTCCAGTACAGATCCTGGCTGCGGGCGTTCTCTCGTGGGTGGTCTCGCTGGGAACCCTGGCGACCTGGCGCGATTCGACCTTGACCTTCCAAATGGTGCCTTGCATCGCCATCTTTGGGTTGGTTGGGGCGTTCGATGTCTATGCCGCCGCTCCGGCGATGTTCTTTATCTTCATCATCTGTGCGGCCGCGCTCTTCTTTCGGGCGCACTACCGCGAGATGGTCCGACAAGCCGGTTCGGCTCTGAACCCCGGGGCGGCCGATCCACTCTCCCGTGCGGAGGTGACCGAGCGGGCCGTGAACTCTGGAGCTTGGCGCTGGATGGCTGGGCCGGAGTGGGCCGTCGCCTCGGCCCTCATTATCGTGGCCGCGAGTGTCTTTGGGGCTCCTGCGATCCGGCAATCCGTCCAAGGCGTGACCGAAGCAGTACGGGTCCCTCTCAACAATCCGACCCAAAGCCAAGGCGGCGGTACGAGCTTTACGGCTTCTGCCGATGTCCAAGTCGGCCAGGGTCCGACGACCCAGAGAAACATTCCCGTCCTCAAGGCCAAGTTCAGCGGGACGACGTATCTGCGCTCCGAGACCTACGACGGATTTACGGGCCGTGGCTGGCGCGATGACTTCATCACCAGTTGGCCACAAATTCCGACCGTTCAGGAAGTCGCCCCGCAGGGCGAAGACCGACCCTTTGAGATTCGCTACATCGCCGGACAACACGACCGGGTCTACATCCCGGGCGAGGTGGTCCAGGTGGATCTCGCTTTTTTCCTCATCTCGCAGCTTGCCGACCGCAGTATCCGTTTCCGCGATCCTGTCCGGAGCGAACTCACGGTGACGGGAACCTCGCGGCTCTTGCCTTCCCTGGATGGTTCGGAAGTCCCGGGCAGACCCCCTTACGGGTGGCAGAACTCTAGGTTTTTGAACACCGATCAGTCCAGCGCGCGGTTCCGAAAGTGGGTTCAGGAAAGCACCGACCACGTTCAAGCTCCCGCCGAGAAGGCCGAAGCCCTCCGCGCCGCGATCTCGGTTCAAGCAAATTACAATCTCAGAGCCCCCGCGATTCCTCGCAACCGGGACCTTATCGATACCTTCCTCTTTGGGACTCGGGAGGGGTACTGCGACCTCTTTGCGACCGCGATGGCGATCGGGGCGCGTTCCCTGGGGATTCCTTCGCGGATCGGGATTGGGTTTCTCCTGCGGGATCCACGGCGGGATGAGGAAGGCTATTTCACGATTCGCGATTCGGACTACCATATGTGGGCCGAGTTGTACTTTGAAGGGGTAGGGTGGGTCGTTTTCGATGCCACTTCTGGCTCAACTGATGTCACGCCGAAGGAGGGCGAAGCCTCGGAGTCTGCGGTCCCCGAGTGGGCTTTTGCCAGCGTCGCCGGGGTGATCGCGGCTGGGATCGCGATTCTTGGAATCCCCCGTGCGCTCCGGGTGGTGCGGGCGATCATGGGCCGGATCCCGATCCGCAGCGACCTCGACCGGCTGTATCTCTCACTGGATCGGGCGCTCTTCCGAAAGACTGGCAAACCCCGACGGTTCCACGAGACCGGTAGCGACTATTTGGGCCGAATTCTCGGTGAGTCGCACCCGGCGTATGCCGGGCTCTTGGCGATCTATCAGTCCCTAGAGAGCGACTTCTTCAGCCCAGAGGGCCCGAGCAAGGAGCGATTGCAGGATCACCGCGCGAAGATCCGAGAAGCGGCCACACTAGAACTTCAGGCGAATGGTCGACGTTAAAAAAGCTCTCCAAAAGTCGGTGATCCTTGTTCATGGGAACGAGGATCTGCTCCGGCGCCGAGCCCTCACCGACCTCGTGGCCCAGAGCGAGGTTGACGAGATGGATCGCTCGGTGATGTCGGCCGATCTGCAGAGCCCGGCCGAATGGGTGGCGGCCGCCGGCACCATCCCCTTTCTCAGCGATCGCCGGATGGTGATCGTGCGCCAGCTCTTGAGGCAGGGAAGTCCTTCGGCGAATGCCAAAAAGGAACTCGCAGCGATCCCGCCGAGCGGGCTCCTCGTCTTGGTGGCCGACGACGAGGCCAGCGCCGGAGAAGACCGGCAACGAACCCTCCAGAGCCAGAGCAAATCTTGGGCGACAGCCGTCACCGCGGCGGGCGGAGCCGTTCTCGACTGCTCCTCTCCCGATGGAAAGGTGCTGGTCGATTGGGTGAAGGACGAGGCCGAAAGGCAGGGCCGAAAGATGAGCCGACCCACGGCTGAAATCCTCGTCGAGATGGTGGGAGGAAAGCTCAGCCGTGGCCTCGACGAGGTGGAAAAGCTTGTGCTCTACACCCTCGGCCGATCCGAGATTCGCGAAGAGGATGTTCGGGCCGTGGTCTCAGCCAGCCGCGAGTGGAACATCTTTCGCCTCGTGGATTCGGTCGTCTCGGGGAACCCTGGCGTCGCCGTCAAGCAACTTCGGACGATGATCGCGGGCGGAGGCAAGGCCGAAGAAACCGCCTTCCGAAGTCTCTTCCCACAACTCTCGCGCCAATTCAAACTGATTTGGCAGGCCCGGATGGTGATGGATGCGGGGGGAGGATTGGGAAAGATCTCTCCCGCCCACATTCAGTCGATGCCCGAGAAGCCCAGGCTGGCCGATGAGAAGGACTGGGTCCAACGCCGGATCTTTGAGGCCGCGCGGAAGCTGCGAGCTGAGCACTGCGAACGAGCCCTGGCCCTTGTTGCCGACGCCGAAGCCAAGATGAAAGGCCAGGGCGCCGCATACAGCGGATACGACACGCTGGAACAAATGGTGATCGACCTGGCGCGGGGAGCCTAGTTAGTCAGCTCGGATGCTGAGGATCTCGTACCGGATCTGGCCGACCGGAGCCTCGAACTGCACCACATCCCCGACCTTGTGCCCGTAAAGGGCCATTCCCATCGGTGATTCGTTGCTGATGAGATCTTCGTCGGGATTGGCCTCGAAGCTACTGACCATTCGGACCTCGAACTCGACTCCTCGATCAGCGTCCTTGACCTTGATCCAGGCTCCGATGCCAGCGAAATCGGTTGAAACCATGCCCGGTTCGATGGTTTGGGCCGCACTGAGGATGCCCTTGAGTTCACCGATCCGGTTTTCGACGATCGCTTGCTCGAACTTGACTTCATCCAGCTCGTTGTTGTCTTCGCTGAATTCTCCGTGGTCCTTACTATCGCGCAGGCGCTCGGCGATCTCCGCCCGCTTGACTTGGGTCAAGTGGTCGAGTTCCGCCTGCAAGGCCTTGGCTCCCTCGGGAGTCAGCAAGATGGCTTGCGGCGATTGTAAGAGTTCGAGTTCTTCCATGGAGTCAGTCCGAAATTGCCTGGCGGGACATTATAGCGCGTCTGGCTGATAATGTTACGAATCCCTGTGACAAAAGGTTCGGTAGATCCTTCCATTTCTTGCAGATGTTAAACTCTGGTGAATTCATGAGGATCCCTTCACAATCTGGTCTGCTCTTGCGCAACTCCACGATCGGCCGAGGTCTGATCCTCGTCCTGGGTCTGTTTGCGCTCATTGGGTCGTCCGCGGCCCAGCAGCGAGACCTCGCCCTAGAAAGGATCGTCAGCGGAGTCAAGCCCGGGGTCGCGGTGGTGGTGCGACAACAGCCGAGCGGGGCCGAGATCGTCGATGTGACCATGCTCGACGCCACCTATCCAGCGAACCTCTTGCGGCAACAGTGCGACCAACTCGCCCGCCTGGCCGGGGTGCCGATGCTGGGTGCCCAGTTTTGGGACAGCGCCCCCGGCGACGACCGATTCAGTTTCCAGAAAGCTCGCTTCGGGACCGACAACCTCATCGATCGAGAGACCGGGCAACTGTGGCTGGACCCGATTCTCAAGGCCTTTGCCGGAATACCCGCCCCTCACACCATCGAGAGCCTCCTCATCACCTTCGAAGGCTTCACCGCCAATCAGCAGACCATCCGCACCTATCTCGACGACCATGTGGCCGTGCTCGGGACGGCCGTCCTGGCCCCGGCCCCAGCGGTGGAATACCGGGTTCGACTGCTCACCCAAGACCAATCCAAGATCACCGTTCCGAAGGTCCACACCCCCGAAAACGTGAAGAAACCGAATCCGGAGCAAGCTCGCCGAACGAACTCCGTTCTTCCTGCGGTCTTGTATTTGGCCATTGGGTTGTTGGGGGCAGGGTGCTTGGTATACTTCGGCTTCCTCGCGGTGGGCAAGCCCTCCGCAAAACGACCCCGGGAAGGTTCGAAGTAAGGTTCTTGTACACATGATTGATGCCGGCTCTATCACGCTTGACCAACTGATCACTATCGGTTTTGAGAACAGTGCGTCTGACGTCTTTATCAAGGCGAATCAGGTACCGATGATGAAGCAGTTCAGCGTCGTGCGACCCCTCCCCGGAGAATGGCCGGTCATCGACGACCAGACCGCAGAACGGCTCGTGCGCTCCAAGATGAGCGACCGGATGATCCGAATTTTCGACGAAACCTCGGAGATGGACCTAGCCTTCCAGGTTGGGGAGATGTGCCGGGTGCGGATGAACTGTTACCGGCAGCGCGGCGGGGCCGCCACGGTCATGCGCTTGATCCCGCTGACCATTCGAACCCTCGAGCAACTGGGCCTACCCCCGGTGCTGGGCGAAGTCACGAAGCACCGCCAAGGACTGGTCCTCGTCACCGGTCCGACCGGATCGGGGAAGACCACGACCCTGGCCGCCCTGATCGACATAATTAACCAAAACCGGCCCTGCCACATCGTCACGGTCGAAGACCCGCTCGAAATCGTTCACAAGGACAAGTCGGCTTATGTGAGCCAGCGAGAAGTCGGGATCGACACCGAAGACTTTCAGCCCGCCCTGCGCGCCGTCGTCCGCGAAGCCCCGGACGTCATCCTGATCGGTGAAATGCGCGACGTGACCACCATGAACGTCGCCATGCAGGCCGGTGAAACGGGGCACCTCGTTTTCTCCACGGTTCACACCTCCAGCGCGTATGAGACCCTCGACCGGATCATCAACATGTTTCCGCCGCACGAGAAGAACCACCTCTGCTTGCGCCTTGCCAACTCACTGAAGGCGATCGTCGCCCAAAAGCTGGTTCCGCGATGCGACGGCCCCGGACGGGTAGTTGCGAATGAGATCCTGATCTGTACCCCGACCGTCAGCAAGGCCATCGAAGATGGGCACTTTGGCGACCTCTATCACATGATGAACGAGGGCGCCTTCTGGGGCATGCAAACCATGAACCAGTCCCTAGCGCGATACGTGAAGGCCGGCGTCGTGAGCGAAGAAACTGCGCTCAACTACGCAGGAATCGTCTCGGAACTCAAGCAGCTCCTTCGCCGGTGACGAAGAGGGCCTACTGGAGGCCCTTTTCAATGGATAGCAAGACTTCCTCGACCTTCTTGGAGAATTCGAGGATGTCCTTCTCGAAGAGTTTAGCGAGTCGGTTTCCGGCTTCCTTGTCCTCTGAAGTCATCAGCATGAAGGCTTGCGTCCTCATCTTGGCCGAGTCGCTGTAGAGCTTTTCGAGGGCCTCCGCGAACCCCTTTTCTTTTGCAGAATATTCAAAGGATGGCCCAAGCCCCTCTTCCTTCCCGAGGTTCTCCAGCCCTTTCACCAATTTATCCGCTTTGGCACTCACCAAAACCTCTCTGATGTTCTCTTCGATATCGGGTCCTACCATCAAAGAGAGGATCTCTTTGGCAACGGATTGGGAGTTTTGGCGGCCCTGTGCCTGTTCAGATCGGCGTAGGAGTTCGTGCAGGGTGGTTGCCGAGTACTTCGCAAGAAAAATCTGCAAGGGTGCGCTAGGGGATTGTTCCCCATATTGCAAGAGGCCTTTGATCCTGCGAGCCGCCGAAAAATGGACGTGTTGGAAGGCAATCGTTTCGAGGAGCGTTGCCCTAGCTTCCTTGGATTTGCCCACTTTGTGGAGCACCTCTGAATACGCTTCTAATGTATCGGGCAAGGTTCCATACTGCCTCGACGAGCGCAGGAACGGGATCGCCTCTGAATAGTGAGCTTCAGCCTTCGAATAGTCCTCAAGTTCCACGAAACATTCGGCCAAAACTTCGAGACTAGAAGCGATCTCGTTATCGTCCTTGAGTTCGCGATAGAGAACTAGACCTTCTTGGTATTCCTTGACTGCGAGTTCCCACTTCTCTTGGTTGGAATAGATGTTCCCCATGACATCGTGGAGCGCCGCTTGACTCTCCTTTTCTCCCAGCTCAACCGCCAACGAAAGAGCCTCGCGTCCGATCTTGAGGGCTTCTTCCAGAAGACCCTCCTCTTCCAAAAGCAGCGTCAGACGGTAGGCGGTGTAGAACTCGCCGTCCTTGAAGTCGATCCGGACTGCCAGGCGCATGGCGTCCCGAAAGTGCTTGATCGCCGACTCGGCATTCTCCAGGCCGTAGTAGGCTTCGGCCAAGTAGTACTGGACGGTGTATTGAAGGGAGTCGTCTTCAATGCTTCCCGCCAGCTTTTCGGCTTCTTCGGCCTGCTTCAGCGCCTCTTCGTAGTCCTCCTCGGCCAGATAAAAGTCGATTAGTTCGAAAAGATATTCGAGAATCGACTCGGTTTCATTGGCCGATCGGGCCTCGGCCAGATCCTTCTCGATCTCCGCTTTGGTCCGTGGCGCGGTCGGCGGCTCTTCCTGCACAACCGCCAACCGTGGAACCCCGAAACGATGGACCTGGAAATCGGCAACCGGGCCAGGAGTCACCAGTAGAGCGGCCAAAAGCAAGAGATTCATCCCCCTATTCTATGTCGAGTGGCGCGAATCTGTGTCCTGACGGGACACAATTTTTTGCCAGCTCGATCAGGTTTTTGCAAGCTTCCTAGGAATCCCTCGGGTCGTTGCCGAAAGAACCATGTAGAATCCGGCGAGCAACGGCGCATGGCTCAACTCATTGACGATCTTTTGCGAGAACTGGTGGCGGTGGACGCCAGCGACTTGCACCTCAAGGCAAACAACCCACCCCTCATGCGGATCCGCGGGGACCTGCACCGGGTCGATCACCCACCGCTCAATGACCGACAGAGCCAAGATCTCCTGCTCTCGATCCTGACCGAGGAGCGCCGGGAAAAGCTCTACACCTTTAAAGAGGTGGACCTCAGCTATTACGTCGAGGGCCTGGCCCGCTTCCGGGTCAATATGTTCTGGCAGCGCGGCCATATCGGAGCCGTCTTTCGAGTGATTCCGTTCAAGATCCGCACGATCGACGAACTGGCGATGCCCCCGGTTTGCAAAGAAATCGCGATGCTCCCCCGCGGATTGGTACTTGTAACGGGACCCACCGGCAGCGGAAAGTCTACAAGTTTGGCCGCGATGATCAATCACATCAACCTCCATCGGCGGTCGCACATCATGACCATCGAGGACCCGATTGAGTACGTCCACGCCGATAAGAAGGCCATCATCAACCAGCGCGAACTCGGCACCGATACGCACAGCTTTGCGGGTGCCCTCAAGCACGTGATGCGGCAAAACCCGGACGTGATCCTCGTCGGCGAGATGCGCGACCTCGAGACCATCCAGCTCGCGATCACGGCTGCCGAGACTGGCCACTTGGTCTTCAGTACGCTTCACACCGTCGATGCGGCCCAAACCATCGACCGCATCGTGGACGTCTTTCCGCCCCAACAACAGGCCCAGATCCGGACCCAGCTCGGGGTTACGATCCAGAGCGTGATCTCCCAAACCCTCTTGCCAACCAAGGATAACTCCGGCCGCATTGCCGCTTTTGAGGTGATGGTCGCGACCCCGTCGATCCGGACGCTGATCCGGGACGGCAAGACCCACCAACTCTATCTGAACATCCAGACCGGCGGGGAAGAAGGCATGCAAACCCTGGATGGCTGCCTTTTGGCCTTGCTCAAAGAGAACAAGATCGATTTTGATCACGCGGTCGCCAAATCCAGCAACGCCAGCGAATTTGTCCGCCGGGCCCAGGCTCATGGCCTGATTGGAGAGAACCATGCAGCACATTAACGCCCTGCTCGCTCAATGCGTCCGCCTAGGGGGCTCCGACCTCCACCTGAAGACGGATACTGGCAAGATCTATATCCGGATCAATGGCGAATTGGACGAGGTGGAGTATCCGTTCTTTAGCGATGAGGAGTTCCGTGACGAGCTCAAGTTCATCTTGCGCCCGGACCAGATGGACCGCTTCGACCGCTCGCTGGAGCTCGACTTTGCCTACGAAATCCCGGGGGTGAGCCGGTTCCGGGGCAACATCTATCAGCAACGGGGCCACGCCCAAGCGGCTTTCCGGGTGATCCCCTATGAGATCACGACGATGGAGGATCTGCAACTCCCCTCGGCTTGCTTCGACTTCATTCAGAAGCCTAGGGGCCTCGTTTTGGTGACGGGTCCGGCTGGGAGCGGCAAGTCCACCACCCTGGCGGCGATGATCAATGCGATCAATAAGAGCCAGCCCGTCCACATCGTGACCGTCGAAGACCCCGTCGAGTTCGTCCATGACGACCACGTCGCCCTAATCAACCAGCGCGAACTGGAAACCGATACCCACAGCTTCGCGAACGCTCTCAAATACGTTCTGCGGCAAGACCCCGACGTGATTCTGGTCGGTGAGATGCGCGATCTTGAGACCATTCACCTGGCGATCACCGCGGCCGAAACCGGACACCTTGTCTTCGCGACCCTTCACACCGTCGATGCCGTTCAGACGATCGACCGCGTGATCGACGTCTTTCCCCAGGCACAGCAACAGCAAGTCCGGATGCAGCTCTCGGTCAACTTGGTTGGGGTCGTTTCCCAGACGCTCGTCCGCCGCAAAGATGGCCGAGGACGAATCGCGGCCTATGAGGTACTGAACGCCACGCCCGCCATCTGCAACCTCATCCGGGAGAACAAGAGCTATCAGATCGGCTCGATCCTCCAAACCGGGGCCAAACTCAAGATGCAGACCCTGGACCAATCGCTGGCCAAGCTTGTCGAGCGAGAACTCATCACCCTCGAGGACGCCGCCGCAAAGGCCAAGGACCCGGGCGAGTTTCGCCGACTGGTGGCCCTTGGGAATGCCGCGACCGTCGGCCAAGCTCCGCCTCCAACAGGGGGCGGTCCGGCCGTCGTTGGTGGACCGCGAGAGGTTCACTTCTCGGAAGAAGAGAGCGAAAATCCTCCACCGCCCCCAGCTCCGCCGAGTCGTCCGGGCGGGCAGTTTCGTCCCGGATATCAAAAAGGGAGCTAGGGCCTATTTTTTGGCGACCTGACGACCGATGCACAACTAAGGCGCTCTTAACAGCGTCTTAAACAATGCCATGATCCTGAAGACATTCATCATCGGGTGGTTGGTGGGGGCAGTTCTGATCCACGCGATCGTTTTGCTCTCGGCGCTGATGCGGCGCGAAGAAGATGATCGAGAATTTGATCGTCCACTCTCGGCGTAGTCTCGATGCGCTGAAGCCATCGTTCCAGGTCTTGCGATTGAGTAAATCGCAAGACCTTTGTCATTCCGGGGGGATCTGCGGCCCAGGTTCTGATCCGTCGGCGCTTTCTCGCGAAGCTCTTCGCGTGCCAAAGCAGGATGGAATCGAGGCTCAAGAGCTTGGCAAAGGTCTCGCGGTTCCCGTTGCAGCAGGGTTCGCCCGTCCTTGCGCGGTGGATCGAGCGCCGGAGAAGTCGCCAGAAGGTAAAGCTCCGCGAATAGTCCAATCCGACGATCAAATCGCAACGGGGCAAGATCTCAGTCAGCCAGTTGCCATAGGCGCTGTCCAGAATCCAGGCCTCGCCAACGATGATTTGTTGCACCCGCCGGACCTGCTCATCCTCGGGCACTTGCACCCAGTTGGGTTCAAAGCACAGATCGTCCACCAGATGGACCGGCGCCCCGGTGAGTTCGCCCAGACGCAACGCCAGGGTCGATTTTCCCGAGCCCGTGACCCCGTAGGTCAGAATGCGCACGCTCTGCATCGGCTCAATGATACGCCGTGATACACTTCGGGCATGAAGTTTGGGCAGTTCCAATACCCGATGCCGATCAATGAGCCCGTCCTTAGCTATGCGCCCGGATCGGGCGAGCGCGCCGCGATCAAATCGAAGCTCGCCGAGTTGAAGGGCCAAAGCTGGGATGTTCCGCTTGTAATTGGTGGCCAAGAGGTGCGGACCGGCACCACCGTCGACCTGCGCCCCCCGCACGAACGCGCCCACAAGCTCGGACATTTTCATAAGGGAGGCGCGGCCGAGGCCCAGAGTTGCATCGACGCCGCTCTGAGTGCCCGGGCCGAGTGGCAGGCGCTCAGCTGGGAGAACCGAGCCAACATCTTTTTGCGGGCGGCCGATCTCATCGCAACCAAATACCGAACCCTGATGAACGGGACGACGATGCTTGGCCAGAGCAAAAACATCTATCAGGCTGAGATCGATAGCGCCTGCGAGATCATCGACTTCTTGCGGTTTAACGTTCACTTCTTGGCCGAGATCTATTCGCAACAGCCGATCAGCGGCCCTGGAATGCACAACCGGCTGGAGTGGCGTCCACTCGAAGGATTTGTCCTGGCTGTCACCCCGTTCAACTTCACAGCCATTGGTGGAAATTTGCCCACCAGCGCGGCCCTTTGTGGGAACACCGTCGTCTGGAAACCGGCCAATACCCAAGTCTATAGCGCCTACGCCTTTCTGCAAATCTTGCAAGAAGCCGGTCTGCCCCCTGGGGTGATTAATCTAGCCTTGATCGACGGCCCCGTGGTGGGTGAGGCCTGTATGAATCATGCCGACTTTTCGGGGGTCCACTTCACCGGTTCGACGGGGACGTTTAACCGAATGTGGACGACCATTGGCCAGAACATCAGCCGGTACAAGGCCTATCCACGAATCGTCGGAGAGACGGGAGGAAAGGACTTCGTGATGGTCCATCCGAGCGCCGACCCTCAGGTGGTCATCACCGCACTTTTGCGGGGGGCTTTCGAGTACCAAGGCCAGAAATGCTCCGCCGCAAGCCGGTGCTATATCCCGAGCAACATCGCCCAACGGGTGAAGGAAGGGCTCGTCGAAGGCATCAAGAGTTTCAAGATGGGTAGCGTCGAGGACTTCTCGAACTTCATCAACGCCGTGATCGATGAAAAGAGCTTTGACAGTATTGTCGAGTATCTGGAAGAAGCCAAGAATCATCCCGACGCCACGATCCTCGCGGGAGGCAATGCGGACAAGTCCATTGGCTTCTTCGTCGAACCCACACTCATCGAAGCCAAAAACCCACAATACCGTACGATGTGCGAAGAGATCTTTGGCCCCGTCTTGACCCTCTACGTCTATCCCGAAGATCAGTTCGAAGCGACTCTGGACCTCGTCGATCAGACCTCGCCTTATGCCTTAACCGGATCAATTATCAGTCAAGACCGAACGTCGGTCGAGTTGGCTGTGAACCGCCTGCGGAACGCGGCTGGAAACTTCTATATCAACGACAAGCCTACGGGTGCCGTCGTGGGGCAACAACCCTTTGGTGGCGCCCGCGCGAGCGGAACCAATGACAAAGCCGGGTCGATGATTAACCTTTATCGCTGGCTCAGCGCCAGGACGATCAAGGAAACCTTTAATCCACCCACCGACTACCGGTATCCGTTTATGCAAGAGTCGTAAACCGCAATTCACCGGTTGTCGGCTCGCCCTTTTCGGCGTACACTTAAGGAGATGGCAGCGGTTCTGGCCGCAACCGAAGGAGTGATCCGCTGTGCCGGGATTTTTGCGGCATACCGCAACGGGCAGCGGATTAAGCTCTCCCATCGCCAGGCCGAACAGGTCTTGGCTTACTTGGTCGTGCATGGCGAAAGTCGCCGAGATGACGTCGCGGCCGCGATCTGGCCCCAGTCTCCCCGCGACAAGGGCTTCGATTCCCTCCGGCAAGCCATCGCCGCCCTGCGCCGAGCCGGACTCGGGGACTGGATTGTAAGCCGCCGCTTTACCCTGGCGCTTGATGGGGTGGTCCGGGTAGAGGTCCCCGTTACTCGCGCCGATTTTTGCTGCAATTGGGATGACGAGTGGGTTCAGTTGTACAGGACCGGGGGAACCGAGGGGAGGTCGTTATTGGAGGAATACCGGCGGCTCTCCCTCGACCCTGCATCGCCGAACTCGGATGCAAAGGCAGCAGATCGGGTTATGGCCCGGCGACTCTATATGAGCGGAAGACTCGGTGAGTCGCTCGATTGGTATGGCCGACTTGGGAGAGAGGCGATTGCGGCTGGCGATCTGAGGCTAGGTCTCTACGACTTTGGATCGATGGTGATCACCCTGCGAGAAGCCGGGCGGATGGCGGAAGCGGAGACCCTTCTCCGGCGTGTCCAGGTGCGTGCCGAGCGGCTGGGGGATCCTGATCTCAAGACAACGCTGGAGTATCAGGACGGACTATTACAATTCTATAAGGGCAACGTGGAGACCGCGAGTGTGATTCTGGCCCGGACGGCTCGCCGGGCCTTGGAGTCGATGGGAGGCCTTCGCCGGGCCTTCCTGGAAGTCAATATGGGCCTGGTGGCATTCGATCTTGGGCAACCCGAACAAGCTTGGGCCTGCGCCCAAAGAGGAATCGTCGAGGCGAGTGCGGCCGGGGATCACCTGGCCGAAGTGAGTGCCCAAACTTTGGCCAACATGGTGCTGGCCAATGACCGTGACCCCCAAGCGTTGATCGAAATATGGCGTCACTATCACACCGCTCACCGCCTGAGGTTTTTGCCGATCGCGGCCATGATGAGTGACCGAATTGCCCAGGCAAGCAGTGCTCAGAAGGATTGGGAAGGGTGTGCGCGGGCGCTCAGGTTTGGTCAGTCGCTTCGAAACCAACTCGGCACTCAGCCGACTTTCTTCGAGCGCCGGATATTGCAGGCCACGGTCCAGGATTTGCGCCGAGCGGTCGGCGGTCGGTCGGCAAGGCAACTCCTCAGATCCGGGGTTCAATCCGCCTCTTCCGACGGGTCGGAAGGGCTCTGAGAGGTCCTCAACCTGCTTGCCGGGAAAATTCTTGGGTCTCATCGGGCAAAGTGCGCGGGGAACTGAACCCAAAATCACAAAAATGGCGTAACCTATTCCTATCGGTATGGAGACTGTGCTGGCCATCTTGGGTGTGCTCTTCGGATTGGTTGGCTTGGGCCTAGCCGTCACCGCGCTCAACGCGCTGCGACAGCTTCAAGGGCAACTCGCCAAACTCCAAAAGCAGCTCGAAGGCCTTAATGCCAACCTGGCAAAGCAAGAAAAGCAGCTCCAATCGATGCGGAACCAGGCAAAAACACCGGCGATGGCCAACCCCGCGTGGGTACCCTTGGTCGGTACGTTGCTGGGAGCGAAGAAGAACGGGCTTGCCCCGACCCTCTTGGGGCTCGGATGGCAAATCTTTCAAACCGCGAGAGCGGCCAGGAAGGAGAAACCCAGCCTTCCCGCCAACATCTATACAACGGAGGCAAACAATGAGTGAATCGGATGACAAGAATAGTCTCGTCTACTTGCTCGCCGGCTTTGGGCTAGGCGCAATCGTCGGTGCGGCCGCAGGAATCCTCTTCGCCCCCAAGACCGGGGGGGAAACGCGAGAAGCAATCGGCTCGCGCTACAAGGAAGTCAAGGGTCGAACCGAAGAGTGGATCTCGGAGCAACGCGCGAAGCGCACCAGCAAACTCGAACCCGAAGAGTTAGGCGCCTAAGTGAAACCGCGCCCCTTCGATTGGTGGCGCATTCTTCTGTGGGTGGCGGTTGTGGCCGCCACCTGCACGTTTCTCTATGCCGTCCGGAGCATCCTGCTCCCGTTCATCCTCGCCTTCGTGATCGCGGTTCTGCTCGAACCCACGATCCAGAAGCTCCGACGCCGAGGAATGTCACGCGGCCTCGCGATCAGCGTGGTCTTTCTGCTTTTCTTTGGGGTCCTCACCGGGCTGATCTTGCGCGTCGCCCCGATGATCAATGTGCAGCTATCGGGCTTTAGCACCCGCCTGCAATCGATCACCACCAACTTTGCGACCACCCAAACGGACGGCGTCTTCGAGCGATGGAACCCGGTTGTCCGAGCTCAGGCCGGGCTTAATCCCAATCCCGTCGACCAGTTTCTGGAGAGCTTCCGGGGTCCGCTTGAGCGGGTGGGCATCCCCGCTGACCGGAGGGTTCTGGTTCAGCAGTATGTGGAGCCGCACCGAGCGCGGATCGCCCGTAGCGTTCAAAACTTTTTCAATGGCTTTTTGGGTCTGGTGATCAGCGCGAGTTCGCAGTTTTTCATGCTGCTCTTCACCCCCATCTTTGCGTTCCTGATGCTCCTCGATATGGACAGCATGAGGATCCGCAGCGTAGGATGGATCCCAAGCAGCATCCGCGCCGAAACGATCGCCCTGTTGCGTGAGGTCGGGCAGGTTTTCGTGAGTTACTTGCGTGGTGTCACGATCACGGTCGCGGTCTATGCCCTCTTGATGATGGTGGTGCTTTCGGTCCTCGGGGTCCCGTACGCGATCTTGATGGCCCTTTTGGCGGCCGCGATCTACATGGTCCCGTATATTGGGGGGCTCATCGGATCGCTCTCCATCTTCTTCGTGGTCGCGCTGAATGGACAGACCGGCAACTTCATGTTTTTGATGGCCAGCCCATGGGCCTATGCCGGCGTCGTAACGCTGGTCTTCTACGGCCTTTCCGCGCTCTACGACCAGTTCATCATGCCCCGGTTTATGGGCGGCGCGGTGGGCCTGAACATGCTTGTTTCGATGTTCGTGGTGTTGGCCGGTGGCGCACTCTTTGGTCTGGTCGGGATGATGCTGGCCTTCCCGGTTGCGGGTTCAGTCAAGGTCATCCTTCAGAAGATTCTGCGGGTCAGCAACACGACCTCGGTCGAGAGCCTGCGGCTTCCTGCCACTCCGCTGCGGCACCGCACCGCGGGTGAAGTATGAGCCTCACCGCGACTCTTCTCGTGTCTCTGCTCGCCGGGCCCCGAGCCTATGGCAAACCAGAGAAAGTGGTCGACCTCAAGAGCAACGAGATCACCGAGTGCTCGGGCTTAGCCCGTTCGATCCACTCTCCAGGATCCTACTGGACCCACAACGATAGCGGGGACACGGCTCGGTTTTTCCGCTTTGCCCTAACCGGCGAGGTCGTCGCCGAATTCAGCCTTGCAGGCGTGAAGGCGATCGACTGGGAAGACATCAGCTCCGCCACCGTTCGTGGCCGAGGCGAGCTCTTCTTGGGCGACATCGGGGACAACGCCGAGAAGCGAGCGTCGATCTTCGTCTATCGACTCGCCGAACCGAAGGGGAAGGGTGAAGAACTCAAGCGGTTTGACACGATCGAGGTGAAGTATCCGGATCGGCCCCAGAATTCGGAGACCTTGATCGCCGATCCGCAGTCCAGCGGCTTCTGGATCGTGACCAAGGTCAACCGCGGAAAGTCCGGCGTTTACTTCGCGCCATTCCCCCGCGGATCGGCCAAGGTGACCCTGAAGAAGATGGGCGACGTGGAGGTCGGCAGCATCGTTCCCGGATCCCAGATGGTCACCGGTGGAGACCTCTCGGCCGATGGAAAGTGGGTGGCCTTGCGCACCTACACCGCGGCCTACGAGTTCGCGGTCGGAAAGAAGCGGGAGGAATGGTTCCGAAGCAAGCCAATTCGCATCGACGCGCCGATCGAGGCGCAGGGTGAAGCCATCGTTTATGCTCCCGACGGCAAAGCGATTCTGACCGCGAGCGAAGGCCGCCCTTGCCCGGTTTCCCGCATTCCACTGGCTCGATAAGGCCCGCTCGGAAGCGCCGGATCCAAAGTCTGGCTCAAGAAATGGCGGAGTATTCGCACTTTTTGCCAAAAATCTACAGTGGCTTCTGATGACCGTGTTTTGAACCTGTAACGAGGAAAATCCCTGTCTCGAAGCACAATGGGTGCGCAAAAGTCAAGGTTGACTCCTGGCTCCGATGGGGGTACACCCTTATAAAACCGAGCACAAGGAGGCACCCTATAAGAAGCTCAAAATGGCTCTGCGGAGTCTTTATCCCGGCCTTGACCCTGATTGCCTGGGGTCGAACACCGGAAGTTAGAATTGAACGAAAGCAGTCGACGGTGGTCAGGGAACTGCCATTTGAGACCCGCTACGAAGTCAGTCGCGACATCGGACGCGGACGGGTCGTCAAGTCGACCGAAGGCAAGAAAGGCAAGATCGTCACGATCTTCGAGACCAAGTCCAAGAACAACCGGGTCATTGGACGCCGAGTCGTTAGCCAAGAGAAGATCGATCCCGTCCATGAGACCTACCGGATCGGTCGAGAAGGCTTCACCACCAGTCGTGGCTCCTTCACGGGACGCAAAATTCTGACCATGACCGCCACCGCCTACCATCCCATGGATGGCATCGGCTCGAAGTATGGCGGCAAAACGGCCAGCGGCATCATGGCCAAGTACGGCGTCGTGGCCGTCGATCCTCGGGTCATTCCTTTGCGAACGTGGGTTTATGTGGAAGGCTACGGGTTGGCCATCGCCGCCGATACCGGAAGCGCGATCAAGGGGAACAAGATCGACCTCTGCATGACCGACAAGAAGGCCATCTACAAGTTCGGACGCCGCAAAGTACGCGTCCACGTCCTTAACGGTCGGTGAACCTAACCGATCCTTCTGAACTCAAGGCCCTTCTGCTGCGGCACGGACTCCGTCCGACCAAGCAGTGGGGCCAACATTTTTTGGTCTCCCCTAAGGTCGTGGAGGCCATTCTCTCACGTCTGACCGTGAACCCCGCGCCTCTTTCTGCCCTTGAGGTCGGCCCCGGACCGGGAGTCCTCACCGCCGGACTCACTGATCGAGTTAACCACGTCGTCGCCATCGAGGTCGATCCAATCGCGGTCTCGGCCCTTGGCGAAAGCGCATCAAAAGCCAGGGTCCACCACGCCGACGCACTTCAGTTTGATCTTCGACAGGTCTTGCTCGAACTGCCCGAGCCTCGGGTCCTCGTGAGCAACATGCCTTATAACATCACCGGGCCGTTGCTCGCCCGGTTTGCCGCCGTCCGCGACCTCTATCAGCGTGCGGTTCTGATGATGCAACATGAGGTCGGACGGAAGATCCTAGCCCAGGCCGGCAACTCCGAGATGGGGTCGCTCAGCATCGCAATGCAGACCCAGTTCGAAATCCGCAAGGTGATCGACGCTCCCGCTGGAGCCTTCTTTCCTCCGCCCAAAGTCGAGAGCATCGTCCTCGAATTCATCCCCCGCCCGGCTGAACCCGACGAAGACGAGTTCCTTGGGTTTGTCCGTCAAGGATTTTCGCAACCCCGTAAGACACTCGCAAACAATCTCCGCGGGCGCTTCGACCCGGTCCGGCTAGAAGGTTTGGGTCTGAGCCCGACGGTCCGGCCCCACCAGATCGACCGAGAAACCTGGCGAAAGCTCTACAATGAGAGCAGATGAGCAGTGAGCTGAAGGAGCGGCTGAAGGCTCTAGCCCCTGGACTCGGGATCGATCTCATCGGGTTTTGTCGCCCCGATCCCCCTGAGTCGCTTCCGCAGCTCGACTATTGGCTGAAGGAGGGGCTCCACGGCGCGATGGACTACATGGCTCGCCACCGGGACCTCCGGGCGGATCCAGCTCGATTGCTTCCTGGAGTCCGCAGTGTCGTCGCGATCGGGGTCCACTACTACCAAGAGCGTCCGGATCAGCCCGGAGAACCCAAAATTGCCCGCTACGCCCTCGGACGCGACTATCACAAGGTCCTGCGGACCAAGCTGAACCGTCTGGCAGAAGCCCTCCCCGAAGCCCAATCCCGCCCCTGTGTGGATACGGCTCCGATCCTGGAGAGGGAGTACGCCCATCGCGCCGGCCTTGGGTGGTTCGGTAAAAATACTTGCCTCATCCACACGCGCCAGGGGAGTTGGTTCTTCATCGGCATCCTGCTCACGACCGCCGAAATCGAGCCTGATCGACCGATGGCGGGCGGCTGCGGAAGCTGTACGGCCTGCATCGACGCCTGCCCGACCGGGGCCATCGTCCCGCTTGGGTCGCATTGGGCCGTCGATGGACGCCGATGCATCAGCTCGCTGACGATCGAGCATCGAGGATCAATTTCGCCGGAGCTCGGTGCGAAGTTTGACGGTTGGACCTACGGGTGCGATATCTGCCAGGAGGTCTGTCCGTTCAACCACCCCCGCCCCCACCAACCCGAGCGCGCCCCCCACACCCGCGAACCTGATTTTGCTCCTCGGCGCTTTCCCTCTTTGGTCGAGATGGCCGAGTGGAGCGAGCCGGATTGGGACCAAGCCACGCGCGGCTCGGCCACTCGGCGGGCTAGCCTGGCCCAGTGGCGGCGCAACGCCCGGATCAACCTGGGTAAACCCACGGAGTGAAGCGCGCAGTCGTCACCGGTGGGGCCGGGTTTTTGGGATCGCATCTGGTCGATCGGTTGATCGGTGAAGGGGTTGAGGTCGTGGTTTTGGACAACCTGATCACCGGCGACCTGCAAAATCTGGAGCACCACTTCGGGAATCCCTCCTTCCGATTTGTCAAGCAAGACGTGACCGAGTTCCTCTACGTCCCAGGTGATGTGGACTGGGTGTTCCATTTTGCGAGTCCAGCCAGCCCGGTAGATTTTGAGCGTTATCCCATCCAGGTCCTCAAGGTCGGGGCCCTCGGAACCCACAAGGCCCTGGGGCTCGCCAAAGAAAAGCAAGCCGCCTTTATGCTGGCGAGTACGAGTGAGGTCTACGGCGATCCTTTGATCTCTCCCCAACCGGAAACTTATTGGGGCAACGTCAATCCGATCGGACCACGGGGGGTCTATGACGAAGCCAAGCGGTATGCCGAAGCCATGACCATGGCCTACCATACCTTTCACGGATTAGATACGAGAATCGTCCGATTCTTTAACACTTATGGACCAAGAATGCGGATGGATGACGGCCGAGTGGTTCCGAATCTAGTGGGTCAGGCCCTGCGCGCGGAGCCGCTCACGCTCTATGGAGATGGTCAGCAGACTCGGAGCTTTGGTTACGTGGATGACATCATCGAGGGTGTTTGGAGACTCGCTCACGCCACTTTTCACGAGCCCGTCAACATCGGCTCGGATGATGAACGGACGATCGCGAACTTTGCCGAGGCAGTGTTGCGGGCGACTGGATCCGCTTCGGCCATCGAGCATCGTCCCGCCCTGCCGGACGACCCGCGCCAGCGTCGACCTGATCTTGGCCGGGCCCGGGAGCTCTTGGGATGGGCGCCTTCGACCTCCTTAGAAGAGGGGCTGGAGCGGACCATTGCCTGGTTCCGCTCAAAGGGCATCTAGGCGTGGGTTAGATCCAGATGAGGTCGGGACGACGCAGGATCGTTTCTGCTCGGTCAGGCCCTACGCTCAGCACCGCCGCCGGGCAGTCGCAGAACTCTTCGATGAACTCCACATAGCGCTTCACCGCGGACGGAAGGTCTTCCCACCGGCGGACCCCTCGGAGGTCTTCGGTCCAGCCTTCGAGTTCCTGCAAGACTGGCTCGACGGCGGCAAGCTCCTGTCCATCACTGGGCACGTGCTGGATGGCCTGGCCCCGCAGTTGGTAACCGGTCGCAACCTTGAGTGGCCCAAGTCCCGCCACCACATCGAGTCGGGTGATCACGAGGCCAGTCATGGAATTCAGCCGCGCCGAATGCCGCAATGCCACGAGGTCGAGCCATCCGCAGCGTCGCCCCCGACCGGTCGTGGTTCCATACTCCTGACCCTGCTCGCGAATCTGATCACCCAACTCCCCGGCCAATTCGGTCGGGAAAGGCCCCGAGCCAACCCGGGTGCTGTAGGCCTTGCAAACTCCCAAGATCGAATGAAGATCTCGGGGGCCGATGCCAGTACCGAGGGCTGCTCCCGCCGCAATGGGGTGACTGCTGGTGACGAAGGGGTAAGTCCCGTAGTCCAGGTCCAAGAAGGTCCCTTGGGCTCCTTCAAAGAGCACTTTCTTTCCGCTTCGAACCGCCTCCTGGAGCTCCCAGTCGGTGTCCATGACAAAGGGGCGAATGCGGTCTGCGAGGGGGGCGTACTCGGCAAAAATGGCTTCCGCATCCGCAGATTCGGAGCCAAGTTGGGCGAAGTAGGCATTTTTCTGGCCGACGACCTCGCCCAGCCGGGCGCGCAGTCGGTCGGGGTCGATGAACTCGGCCATCCGAATTCCATTTCGAGAAACCTTGTCTGTGTAGGCTGGGCCGATTCCTCGGCTCGTGGTTCCGATCTTGTTCTCGCCCCGCTGGTCTTCTTCGAGCCGGTCCTGAGTGCGGTGATAGGGGAAAACCACGTGGCTGGCCGGGTGAATTTTAAGCGTGCCAAGATCTGCCTGGAGCTGGCGTGTTTTGTCGAGCTCTTCTAGTAAGCCTTTTGGACAGATCACCATCCCGGCTCCGAGAATCGAGATGCAGCTGGGATGTAGAATGCCAGCCGGAAGGAGGTGGAACTTGAACGTTTTGTCGCCGACAATCACGGTGTGACCGGCATTGTTGCCGCCGCTATAGCGGACGACGTAGTCTGCCTCACCACCCAGCCAGTCAACCAGCTTGCCTTTGGCCTCATCGCCCCATTGGGCGCCGACGATCACCAGGGTGGACATCTCTCGTTTCAAGTTCCTTGGCGGTTCGCGCCAAGGGGGAAGTATACCGGGCTGGACTCTGGTTGATCAGGGCGTGTTGACCCAAGTGACCGCTCGGTCAAGGCCTTCTTGCACGAAAATCTCGGCCCCGCGAGCGGCCTTCTGGAGGCACTCGTCGATGACCTGTCGCTCATCCGGAGAAAAGCGTCCGAGCACATGGTCGACGCCCCCGATGCCCTTGCCGATGCCGACGCGGATCCTCGGGTAACGGTCGGTTCCGAGACTCTGGATGATCGAGCGATGGCCATTGTGGCCCCCGGCTCCGCCATGAGGTCGCATCTTGATCACCCCAGGTTCAAAATCGAGCTCGTCGGCGATCACCAGGACTTTTTCGACATCGATCTTGTAGTGGCTGACGATTTGCTTGATCGCGGCTCCGCTGAGGTTCATATAGGTGAGGGGCTTGGCCAAGAGCACCCTTTCCCATTGGCCAAAGACGGACTGAAAACGGCGGGTTTCGAGCTTGACCTTGTGCTCTTTTGCCAGCAAGTCAATGGCGTCGAACCCTACGTTGTGGCGCGTTCGGTCGTATTGGGGACCCGGATTTCCGAGGCCAACGACCAAGTACTCCGGGGGGAGTTGAGGTTCAGCGAGTCGTCGTCGAAACATCGGTCTTGGAGGGTGTCTCGATGCCAACCATCGGATCGAGCCGCCCGGTTTGCATCAAGAAGATCAGCAACCCGGCCAGCAAAAATCGATAGATGACGAAGCCGAGAGTCGAGCCTTTCCGCAGGTATCCGATAAGCCAGGCGATGCTCGCATAGCCCACGAAGAAGGACACGAGGGTAGCTACAATGGTGGGCAAGAGCTGGGCTCCCAAGATGGCGGCTCGCTCGTCATAGAGCTCCTTGATGCCAGCCGCGAAGATACTCGGCACGCTCAGCAAAAAACTAAACCTTGCGGCGGTGGACTTGTCGAAACCTGCAATGAAGGCGCCGGTCATCGTGCTTCCGCTGCGGCTACTGCCCGGGATCAGGGCCACCGCCTGCCACAGGCCGACCCAGAGTCCATCTCGCCAAGAGACGTCTTTCAGCTCCCGAGTTTGTTTTCCAAGTCGCTCGGCGACAATCATGAAGACCCCGACGACGATGAGCATCGTGGCGATCACCCACAGCGAACGGAGGCCTCCCTTGATCTGGTCCTCGAATAGGACTCCGCAGATCACGATCGGAAACGTACCGACAAAGACCGCCCAGCCCAGCCGGGCCTCGGGAGTTTTGGCCGCTTCGCCACCACGAAAGCTTCCGACCCAGCCCTTGATCGCGCCCCAAAGTTCTGTTCGGAAATAGATAAGTACGGCCAGAAGAGTTCCAAGTTGAATTACCGCGGTAAACCCGGCGCCAGGATCTTGCCAACCGGCCAGTGCGGGCAAAACCCGGAGGTGGGCCGTGCTACTGATCGGGAGCCACTCGGTGATGCCCTGGACAATGCCGTAAAGGATGGCTTGGATCAGATCCATAGGGGTTCGGGGGGCGACTCTAGTCCGAGCGCGCGCAGGACAAGATACCGAATCCGCTGGCTGGTCCGCCCGTCTCCATAGGGACTCCGTGCCTGAGCCATGATCTCATAATTGAGAGTATTCGCTAGCAAGAGTGTAGCTTCGTCGAAAATCCTGTCTTCTTCGGTGCCAATGAGCTTGGCAACTCCAGCGGAGACGCCCTCTGGCCGCTCGGTGGTGTCGCGGAGAATCAGAACGGGCTTGCCAAAGCTGGGGGCTTCTTCTTGGATTCCGCCGCTGTCGGTTAGGATGAGATTTGCTCGGCGCATCAGAGGAACAAAGTCCAGGTAGTCCGGCGGCTCGATCAGGTGGATCCGGTCGTGACCATCAAGCACCTCTCGCAAAGTGGCCCGCACGTCTGGGTTCAGGTGCATCGGCACGACCAGATGAATGTCCTCATGGGTCTGCACCAGCCGGTGCGCAGCATTGGCAATCCGCCGCTGTGGTTCGCCCCAGTTCTCGCGGCGGTGGGTTGTGAGCAGGACGATTCGCCCATCGATTTCGGGAAACCATTCCCGACTCGATTTCGCGGCAACGGCCTGAACCGCGTCGATGCCCGAGTTGCCGGTGACGAAGACGGTCTCGGCGGGGATGCGCTCCGCGAGCAAGGCCTGGGCTGATTCTTGGGTCGGAGCGAAGTGGTGCGCCGCAAACAGGCCGACGGCGCGACGATTGAATTCCTCAGGGAAGGGATTCCAGATCGTGTCGGTCCGCAATCCTGCCTCGATATGGCCAAAGGGAATCTGGCGATAGAAGGAGGCTAGCCCGGCCATGAAAGTGGTGGTGGTATCGCCTTGGGCCATCAGATAGTCCGGTTTCAGTTCTTCCATCGCATCCCCCAGGCCTTGCAAGATCCGGCTAGAAAGAGTGGTCAAACTCTGTCCAGAAGTCATGATGTCGAGATTGATATCAGGATTGATACCAAAAACCTCCAGGACCTGGTTCAGCATCTCGCGGTGCTGGCCGGTGGAAAGGACCTGGACTTGGCACAGCTCGGGGTACCGCTGAAATTCGAGAATGACCGGGGCGGACTTGATGGCGTCCGGACGGGTGCCGATGACGAAGGCGATCTTGGGCCTAGCCACTTCTCAGCACCACCAGGAGCAGCATTCCGCACAAGGCGGCGGCGATGGCATACATCACCCAAACAGTTTGGCGCTGGGAGAGGCCTTGTTGCAAAAGCGTATGGTGGACATGCCGCTTGTCGGCTTGGGTGATGGGCGAGCCGCTGAGGAGGCGACGGGTAACCACAAAGATCGCGTCGAGAATGGGGACTCCAAAGACGAGGATCGGGATCACGAGAGCGACCGCCGCCGCGGTCTTCATCGCGCCGACGATGCTCAGGCAGGCGAGGGTGAACCCGAGCAAATAGGCCCCCCCCGTCCCCATGATGATCTTGGCCGGGTTGTAGTTGTGCCGCAGAAACCCCATAGCGGCCCCCGCGATTGCGGCTGCGATGAGGGCTACGCGGGGTTGTTCGCCATATCCGGCGATCACGCACAAGGTTGATGCGCTGATCGTCGCGATCCCGGCCGCGAGGCCATCCACGCCGTCGATCGTGTCCATCGTCTTCGTAATGACAAAAATGTAGATCGCCGTGATCGGTACCGCTAGCCAAAGAACGCGGACGTCAAGATACGCGCCGTCGGAGAAGGGAACGCCGAACGTATTGATCTGGATCCGCCCGACGTTGTCGAAGGCAAATTGGACCACAATGCCCGCCAGCAGCAACAAAAGCGCCTGGATTTTTGCACTGTACTGGAACAAATCGTCCAGTGCGCCGATGACCACTAGCAATCCTGAGACCAAAAGAAGTCCGATGAGATACGGCGGAAACGGTTTGTTCGGATAGGCAAAAGGCAGCACCGCAAGCAACGCAACGACCAACCCGGCATAGATCGCGATTCCGCCCCATCGGGGGAGAGGTTCCTTGTGGATGCGTCGGTCATCCCGCTTGGGGTCATCCACCGCTCCCTTGGCAAAGGCCAGCTTTCGGACCCAAGGGGTGAGAAGCCAAGTCACGGCGAGAGCCACGGCAAAGGCGAGTAAGGGATAGCGGAATCCGGCCAGAGGCCGGCTCGCCTCGGCATTCATGAGAAGCCAGGTCACCCGTCGCTCCCCAAGCGTTCGACCTGACCATCTGTCAGTCGATACAATTCTAGACCAGCTTCCTTGAACAACTGGAGCGCAAAAGCGTCGGGATAGTCGCCCTCATAAGTCACTTTTTCGATTCCTGCATTGATGATCATCTTGGCGCACGTGTTGCAGGGTTGGCACGTGACATAAATGCTCGCCCCTTGGCAAGGGATCCCGATCATCGCCGCCTGAAGAAGGGCATTCTGCTCGGCATGAAGCGACCGGATGCAGTGCCCGGCCCGCATGCAGCCATCGGGCCAATCATGCTCGGGACCATCGGCCGGGCAGTGGGAGAGCCCTCGCGGGGCGCCGTTATAGCCGGTAGCCAAGATCCGACGGTCGCGCACGATCACGGCACCCACCTCGCGACGCCGACAGGTCGCCCGGGTTTTGACCAGGTGGGCGATCTGCATAAAGTAGGTGTCCCAGGCGGGGCGTTGATCGATCACGGCTTCTCCCCTGATTATGACGGGCGCGGGTAGAACGCGGGAATGGCGTTACTCTTTTGTTTGGTGCTCGGCGCGGTCGCGGGGCTTAGTAGTGGAATCTTTGGGATTGGTGGGGGAATCATCATCGTTCCTGCTCTCATCGCCGCTTTTGGGTTTACACAGCAAAAGGCCAATGGAACCTCGCTTGCCTCGCTCCTCGCACCGGTGGGGATCTTCGCCGTTCTCAACTATCACAAATCGGGGAACATCGACTTGCGATATGCCGGGTGCATCGCCCTCGGCTACCTCGGTGCCGCCTATTCCGGCAGCAAGTTCGCGATTTCCGTGAGTAGTGAGGCGCTTAGCCGAGGCTTTGGGATTCTGCTGATCGTCGTCGGATTATTGATGGTCACTGGGAAAATGGGTTGAACTCCTAGAGATTTTTGCCGCAAACCCGATACAAATCCCAGGAATCGACGTAAACTACGACTATCAAAGCTGAAGCGAGGAGGGAACGATGAAGTTCCAGACGATTACCGTATTCATGGTCACCAACGTGGCCGGCGAAGTTCATGTGGGGGTGACACGAAACCTCCGCAATCAGATGCAGCGCTACCGGAATGGGTCCGAGACACCTCCCGGTTGGAGCCTCCCGGTGGAGAAGCTCATCTTCTTTAGCCATTTGCCCCGGCTTGACTGGGCGTTGGCACTCGAGAAGACTCTTGTCCGGTTTTCGAGGCGGAGTCGCTTGGCGGTCGCCCGCAGACTCAATCCCGAGTTGAGAGACCTGAGCTTGGGAGTTTGGGAACCGCTCGTCTCCCATGCGGTGTTGGATTCAGACCTCGCGGCCCCTTGGTACGAAGCCCAGCCGACAACCGCGAGTCCCTGGGCCGATCGCAACTAGCACGCCGACCCAGTCAGCGTTACCCAACGGTCAGAGAGTCCAAAATCCGCTTCAACTGCTTCGGTCCTGATTCGTCCGAAGCGGCGAAGCTGATGAGGACCATCCACAGCCGGTTGCCCTTGCGGAAGATCACCGTGGTCTCCACCAGAGGAACACCTTCGACTTCCAAATCGTTCACGATGGCGTGGGCCTCGTCGGCTCCACGGACCTGGGCTGTGACCAGCGAGGGTCCTTTGCCGACTTTCACTCCCTCGGACTCGAGAGCCCTAGTTCGCTCGTTGAGAACCTCGTCGGCGACCAGGCGAGTCTTGGGGCACTGCCCGGGCTTGAAATCAAAAAACGTGAAGGAAACAAACAGCCCATCGGCTTCGGCCGAGGCCGACCGGAACCGCTTGGCGATCTGGGCGATATCCGGTTCTAGCTTGCTGCTGCCCCATTCCGGAGCCATCGGCAGACTGAAATCCAAGCCCGTATCTTGGAAGCTGTATCGCTTCCACGGACCCTGGGTCGCGGGCGTCGAGGCCACTGGGGCCGACGTTCCTTTGAGCGGAAGCTTTTGAATCGGGGCGCGGAAGTCAAGCGCCCAGACGTAGTGGCTCGGCACCGCAAAGTTTAGGTTCTGGCCGTCATTCAGTTGATAGCTGACGACCCCGACCGCCTCTCCGCGTTGATTCAGCAATGGACTCCCGCTATTGCCCGGGCTGACCGGGGCCGAAAACTGGATGACCTGTAGCCCCTCTTGCCTGCGCACTTGGTTGACGATTCCTTGCGAAATACTAAATTCCAACCCCTTCGGCGCACCAATCACAAAGGTCTGGGCTCCGATTTCGGGGACTTGGCGATTCACGCGCAGGGCCGGGCGGCCTTTGTGGTCGATTCGGATGACGGCAATATCTTGGCCCGGGTTGGCATCGATCACCCCGAGTACCCGGTAGGACTTTCCATCGGCAAACTTGACCGTTGCGGCTTGAGCTCCCTCCAGAACGTGATAGGCCGTGACCGCGATGCCATTAGCATCGACCAGAAAGGCGGTTCCATTTCCGATGACGCGGCCCTTGGAGTCGTGGACGTACAGCGTCATGACCGATTTGCTGGCCGATTTGTAGATCTGCTCCGCATTCTGGGCCGATACCCAGGCGGTCATCAATGGAAACAGCAAGACGAAAGAGGCTCGATTCATCGTAGGACTCCATGGAGTTCATGCCATGGATCGAGGCGCTTTTGTGGTCAAGCGAAGCAAGATTCGTGACAATTCTCTAAGATTGCCAGGTTCTTCCCGTTCTTCTCGGGTGTGAATCTGGAGAAGATGCGGGTAAAGAGTTCAGAGATGATCGTTCAATATGACTCCCCCTTTCAGATCAGCGGCGCATTCGAACCGAAAGGGGATCAGGGAACCGCGATCGCCACGCTCTTGGATGGAATCGAAAGCGGATATCGGTTCCAAACGTTGCTCGGCGCCACGGGGACGGGGAAGACCTTTACGATGGCGAGCGTTATCGCGCGCGCCCAACGTCCAGCGCTGATCATCGCCCACAACAAGACCCTAGCCGCGCAACTTTGCCAGGAGTTCCGGGCCTTCTTCCCTGAGAACTCGGTTCAGTACTTCATCAGCTATTACGACTACTACCAGCCAGAAGCTTATGTGCCGGGGTCCGATCTCTACATCGAAAAGGATTCCAGTGTCAACGAAGAGATTGAGCGCCTTCGACACGCGGCTACCCAATCGCTATTGCAGAGACGAGATGTCGTAATTGTGGCGAGCGTCAGTTGCATTTACGGTCTTGGTTCGCCCGACACCTATGCCGAAGGGGTTGTGACCTTTGAAACTGGTGTCGAGTTCAATCTGGATGAAGTCTTGACTCGATTGGTCCAAATGCAATTCACGCGAAACGATCTGGTATTGCAGCGCGGAACTTTTCGGGTGAAGGGGGATTTGCTGGAGATCCAGCCGAAAGACGAAGAGCTCGTGACGAGAGTCGAGTTCTTTGGCGATACCATTGAGCGCATCCGCATCGTCGACCCACTGACTCGAGAAGTCATCGACGAACCTTCCAAGTGTTCGGTTTTCCCCGCAACGCATTACGTCACTCCCTTCGAACGACTCGACGCCGTGATCGGCCAGATAGAACAAGAAGCCGAAGATCAATACAACTCCTTTGTGCAACAAGGGAAACTCTTGGAAGCGCAACGACTTCGGCAGCGCGTCGATTTCGACCTGGAGATGATGCGCGAGGTTGGTTATTGCAACGGAATAGAAAACTATTCACGCTACTTTGATGGCCGCCAACCCGGAGATCCTCCTTACACACTGTTGGACTTTCTTCCTAAGGATTCGTTGGTATTCATTGATGAATCGCACCAGACCTTGCCTCAAATCAAGGCGATGTTCAACGGTGACCGCCAGCGAAAGGGAGTCTTGGTCGAATACGGATTTCGATTGCCAAGTGCGATGGATAATCGTCCGCTCAAGTTCGAAGAGTTTTTGACCCGGGTCCCCCAAGTGGTGTTCGTATCGGCGACCCCCGGACCATTTGAACAGGAGAACACGAACCAAGTCGCCCAGCAGATTATCCGTCCGACCTATGTTGTCGATCCGATCATCGATATTCGGCCCACCAAGGGACAAATCGACAACTTGATTAACGAGATCCAGATTCGGGTCTTGAGGGGTGAGCGAACTTTGGTGACGACGCTCACCAAGAAAATGGCGGAAGATCTCACCAAGTATCTCAAGGATGTCGATGTCAAGGTGAACTACATCCACAGCGAGGTTCACTCGCTTGAGCGCCCCGAGATCCTTCGCGATCTGCGCCTGGGGGTCTATGATGTGGTGGTTGGGGTGAACCTACTTCGGGAAGGATTGGACCTTCCCGAGGTGACCCTAGTCGCGATTCTCGACGCGGACAAGGAAGGATTTCTGCGATCCGAGACTTCGCTCATTCAGACCATCGGCCGGGCGGCTCGGAATGCGGATGGCTTGGTCATTATGTATGCCGATACCGTCACCAATTCGATGCAATCGGCCATTGACGAAACCAACCGCAGACGCGAGATCCAACAAGCCTATAACGATCAGTATGGGATGCAGCCTCGCACCGTGGCCAAAGAGGTCCGAGAGACGATTCGGGGTTATGAAAAAGTCGCGGAACTCGCCGCCCAATATGATGCCGAGACGGAAAACAATATTGGGAAGGATGGCCTCCCGATCCGAGTCGAAGATGTTCCCCTACTGATCGCCAATCTTGAGAAAGAGATGAAAGACTTGGCGAAATCGATGGAGTTCGAAAAAGCGGCCGAAGTACGAGACGAAATCCATCGCTTGCGGCAGATCATCGGCGTCGGAGAAGGAAAGACGACCCGAAAGCGGCCCAAGCGATTCGAAGTGAAGCGCTAACGCGGAGCGAGAATCCATTCCCCCGAGTCGAATGTCAGATACTTTCGACTCGTATCGGGATGATCCAACGTCGCGAGAATCTTGCCCTCCATCGAGCGAACTTGCACGGTTGCCGGTCCTGCAATCGGTCCCATAGACTCCCCGGCGGGGACAAAGTGTTCGCCTTCTATGAAAGGAACTTGCGAGGCCTTCAGGATCCAGTGCGGACTAGCGGTTTGCTTAAGATACTCTTGCAGGACCGAGGGTTCATCCTGTAGCGTGTAGTTGTTGTTCTTGCGGTGCTTGACCAGCAAGTTGTTGCTATTGAAGTAAGTGATCGCCTTGACTCGGGGATACTTCTTCTGAAGGCTTGAATAGAGTTGCCGGATGTTGCGAATCGCAAAAGCTGGGTCGGGCTTATTCTCTAGGGCCGAGAAGTGAGTCGTCGCATATTCGGCGATGAAGATCGGCTTCCGGGTGGCAAAGGTTTTGTAAACGTAGTCAAGCTTGTCGGTTGGGAGAATATGACGAGCTGGCTTGCGAGGATCTTGATCAAAGTAGGTCACGTTATACATATTCACACCGACCCAATCCACCCATTCATCGCCGGGATAATAGTCAAGAATCGGCCGAATTGGCGTGGTATACGGGCAGTAGATCATCGCCACGTTGGGCGCCTCCTCGCGAAAGACGTTGGTGATCAACCGAAACTTATCCTTGAATTGGATAGGGTTTCCGTGATACTTCACCCATGGGCCATTGACCTCGCTGCCGAATCGAACAAAGATCCGGGCACCGGAGCGAAAGAGGTCGCGGGCTAGCCCCCGCAGGTACGCGTCGTCTCGAACTTGGTCGAGCCCGTCGTTGGGTTCCAGGGCAATGTGGACAAACCGGTCCTCTTCAGCCAGTTTTCGAATCCAGTCCACCGGGGCGGGTCGGCCATACCCCAAGTAGAAGAAGTACATCGAGTGCCGCCGTCCGATGATCGATTCCCACTCATCGGGCAGGTTGCGATTTCGGCCCGTGGAGTCGCGGTACCGTTGCTTCAGGCTGGGGTCGAGGTCGATGTAGGCGCCCAAAAGGCACCCCGTCGCGGGTTCATGTTTGGCCAGTGGAGGGACTCCTTTGGGAAAAACGCTGACCCGAACGTCCACGGCGGGTTCGGCAACCTGCCGAACCGTTTCATGAACAGTGCATCCGGCGGTTAGCAGAGTCAGACCCCACAGGCCCAATAGAATCCAAAAATGAACGGTTTTCATCTCAAACCCCCGGGGTCTCTGTGGAATGTACCAGTTGGGATATGGCTGGGATGAGAAAGCAGGGGGAGCGGGCATCACTTCGCGGGGTCTTCATGACCCAGAGCCCAAAGGCCATCGCGGCAACCTTGGCCCGGACCTTCTTTTGGGTTGCCTCGTTGTTCGTCGTGGTCGGGGCTGTGAGCCAGTGGCCGATCACAGAACTCCACCTCCCCGAAAACTATAGCAAGATCCTCAATGCGGCCTTCATGGTCTCAGCTGCGCAGATTATCGGGTACCTCGCGGCGGGCAGCCTTGCGCTCTATCTTCTTGTTGCTCGTCTGGTCAATCGGATTTTTGTAGCCCACCAGGCCGTCGTCGATAGCCAAGTGGAGATCCTCACCCGGCTGGCCAGTGCGGCCGAGATGCGCGACGGTGCGACCTATGAACACTGTTACCGAGTCGGCCGGTTTGCCCAAGAGATTGCGATGCACATGGGGGTCGCCGAAGGAAGCGCCAAGCTCCTCTTTCTGGCCGCCCAGCTGCACGATATCGGCAAGATCGCGGTTCCAGATTCAATCCTGCACAAGCCAGGGCGACTCGATCCCGATGAAAGGAAGATCATGGAGTGGCACGTTCGGGTCGGTGGAGAGCTTCTCGAGGGCGTCAGCTCTCCGATGCTTGAGCTGGCCGAGGTGGTCACTTGGACCCACCACGAGAAGTGGGATGGAACGGGGTATCCCAACCGGCTGAAAGGGGAAGAAATCCCGCTGGAGGGACGCATCGTCGCCGTGGCCGATGTCTTTGATGCTCTCACCCAGCGCCGCCCCTATAAGGAGCCGATGCCCCTGGAAAAAGCGATCGCGATCATCAACAACGACAGTGGCACCCACTTCGACCCCGAGGTGGTAGTCGCGTTCAACAAGGCCCTGCCAAGGCTCAAGATGATCATCGACCGAAATGGGGAGTACTCCGGAGGCGGACACCTTCACATGCCCGAAGAAGTGGTCCACCAGATCCTGACCACCGAGAACTTCAAGAAGGCGGCCTAGTCGCCGGGCGGCCCGGGGCCAATCCCGACCCAGGGGCCCCGACGCTTCGCGTCGCCCTGGATCCCGCCCCGCCCTCAAGGTGCGGCAAATTCCACCACCGGCCCTGACCCCTTCGCTGCATTCGAAAGATCGATTGCTGACCCCGCCGAACCCGTCAATCGCGCAAGCTCGGCTTGAATCTTTTCGAGCTCCGCCTGATTCAGCACCGAGTAGGGCCCAATCTTCTCGCTCGACCGGGCGATCAAAAACGCCACCGGCCCCGCCGTCACCTGATATTGCTCGGCATAGTGCCCATCGACGTCGGGAATCACCGCAAAGCCAGGCTTGTTGGCCGCGACCCAGTCGGCCGCGTCCTTCTCCGTGCCGGGGATCAGGCCGATCACCGTCACGCCCTTGGGGCGGGCCTTGGCCACAAGTTCAAAGTAGGCCAGTCGCTCGCCGGCGTTCTCCAGCGACCGAGGAATGAAAACGGCCAGAACAGGACCTTTTCGCAAGAGGTCGAGCAGCGAGTAGTGCTCTTGGTCGCGCGGCGCTTGACCCTTAAACGTCGGGGCCAAGCGGTCGCGCGGAACATCGGCGTGAGGGAGACATCCTCCGCCCAAGAGCCCGCAACCCAAAACAAAAATCCAGATCCAGTTCCTCACTGCGTTTCTCTACGACGAAACAGGTCGACAGCCAGCATCGCCCAGCCAACCAAAAAGCAAATTCCGCCAATGGGGGTGATGGCCCCAAGCCACCGGATCCCAGAGACCGCGAGCAGATAGAGGCTCCCCGAAAAGATCACGATCCCGGCGGCCCAAAGGCTCCCGACTCTCGGACGAACCCGATCCGAAAGAGGCAAGAACCCGAGGGAAACTAAGGCAAGACCGTGTAGCTGGTGATATTGAATTCCGGTCTGCCAGACTTGTCGCCCATAGGCCGTGAGGACATCCTCCAGGGCATGGGCGGCAAACGCGCCCAACCCCACGCTCAAAAAGCAGAAGATCGCTCCGACCCCGGCCCAAAATCTCATCCAGAAGGAAGGCTACCACCTTCCGGATGGGGGTCAGAGGCCCGTCATGGAATTCGCGACTTGCAAGCTTCCGTGGCCCAGGTTCGGATCGCCGAGAGGAAGACTGCGCCCAAGCGCACTTTGCAGGTCGCTATAGGTTGCGCCCGGACGTCGGTTGACTACCTTGGCCGCCAGGCCGGAGACCAGCGGAGCTGAGAACGAGGTGCCCCAGCCCGCAGCCCATCGCTGGCCGAGGAAGGGAAGATAGACCGCTTCGCCGGGTGCCGAGACCCAGGTGAGGTCCGCTCCCGCATTGCTGAACAGACTGCGGCGATTCCAGGTGTTCACCGACGCCACGCCCGTGACCTTGGGCAAGCTTGCTGGGTAACTGGGGATGTTGGTCAACCCGTCGTTCCCGGTCGAAGCTACGAGGATTACTCCCTGATCCGAAACTTGGGCCGTCGTCCGTTCCAGTTCGGGGGAATAGACATAGGTGTTCAGGCTGAGATTGATCACGCGAGCGTTTCGTGCCGTCGCATCGTGGATTCCTTGGATCACGTGGAAGAGCCGACCCGTACCGGATTGGCCAAAAGCCCGAATCGGCAGGATGCGAGCATTGGGCGCCACCAGCCGGATAGCCCCGGCGACCATCGTTCCGTGCCCGAGTCCGAGCGGGACACTGTTGATGGCAGGGTTCGAGAGGGCCGAAGGCTCAAACCGGGCGGAGTGTCCCTTTGAGACGAACCTCCAGCGCCGACCCAGGAGCGGCGTAGTGGTCGGATTGATCAAGGCAAGGACTTCGTCGGAGAGTCCGCGGAGCTCCGACCCATCCCCCGATGGATCCAGATAGTCGATTCCGGGAACCAAGGAGTGCCGAAAGAAGGAGTGTCCACGATCCACTCTCGTGTCGATGACCGCGACGATCCCACTGCCCGTGCCGTGGGCATACCAACTTGAGGCAATTTGGGCCTGAGAAACCGCTCTTTGTCGGACGAACTCGCTCGGGACCGAGCGCCGGAAGAAATCGACCGGGAAGCTCCTGTCGATCTCGTTTTGCAGATCGCGAATCCCCGAAGACTGGTATCGGTCGAGATCCAATATCGGGAGCTGCACCACTTGGTCCCGTTCGACCGAGACGTCGTCATCGGTATCGTCCGAGATCTGCTGAATCAGAAGGTCGGGGTTGCGCAGAAGGGGATCGACCACGCTGTGGATGGGTTGGCCGTTCACCGTGGCTTCAAGTTCAAGCTGGTACTGGGCAAGAAACGCCGCGAGCGGGACACTTTCGGTGTAACGCAGGATGTATCTCGATTGCCCGTGAGCAAACCCCGAAAGGGCAACGGCACTAACTGCGAGGATCCAACTTCTCATCTTCATTTTCGATCTCCACTTCGAGAAGAGGGCCGTCTTCCAAGACTTGGAGCCTTAGAATCTTTTCACCCTCAGGAAGGACCATCGTGAATTGGCCGTCTTCATCGCTGGTGGTGAGCCAGGTTTTCTCGGTGCCTACGGTCACGGCAGAGCCCGCCGCGGACTCATACACTCCTGCAATTCGCACACCACTACTCTCTTTTTCAACGCGAATTTCCAGCGTGGCATCATCAAACTCGTAGCGAGACTGGCGAGCTTGCTGGGTTCCAGAGCGAAAACCGGCAACGGGACCTGCGGATTGAAAGACGAGCCGACCGCGAAGAGGCGACGTACTCTTGGCAAGATTGGGGATGAGGGCCTTGGCCCGCTGGACCCAGTTCTCCGGGGCTTCCTCTCGGCTGGCTTTGTGGACTCGGCGGAGAAGTTCGACCTCCTTCATGGAAGCCGGATCGCTCTCAATGGCGGCGGCCACTTGGGGGCTGGCAATTCCGCGTGCGTAGTCGATGAGGTGTTCCCAGGTGATCTTCACGATTGATTCCTTCGGTTTCTATGGGGTTGTGGAGATGAGGTTTGATGCACGGAAAAGATCCGATTCACCAAAAAGTGAAAAAGTGGACCAGAGGCCGGGGTGTTCCCACTCGGCTCGGGTGCGGTCGGTCGCGAGTCGGAAAGCCTCGGGCGCTTCCGCCGACGTGAGGGCTTCATAGAATGCGGTCATCCAAAAGGCGGTAGGGCCGTCAGCCGCATCCCACAGACTCGCGATCACCGTCCGAGATCCAGCGGCCAAGAGGGCCTCGATGAACCCTTGGGATTCCAATCCGACCTCGACGCTTGAGACGCCGGTGCTGCATCCGCTGAGAACGGTGAGTCCGGCGGAAAGCGAGCGCTGGAAGACATCGAAGACCGTCCAATCAAATCCGGCGAGTCGCATCGAGCTCAGGAGGGGCTGGTCTTCCCGAACGATGCCATGTGCGGCCAGATGGATCCAGCCGGCCTGGCCAATCTGGGCATCGAGCTCATCGAGCGTCCGGACCGACGGGGTCCCCAGGATCCGGCTGAGGGTCGCGAGCTCGGTCTCGATTTCGGGAGCAAGGTCATCCCCCGAGCCGACCAGCAAGCAGCCCCGACCCTCCCGAGGTGGCCGAGTTCGAATCGCGTGGAGGAGACTCGCATTGGGGATCGTCGCGACCTGGTGTCTTTGATAGAGCCGGTCGGATCCGATCGGAAGGGCGTGGATCGGCAAGGTGGCCAACGGGCCGTCCCGCCCGATCGAGCTTCGGGCCGGGGCGTCGGCCAGAACGGGCGCAAGCAGATCCGCCGCGGCTGCTAGCGCCTTCTCCGCGAGCCGCAACCCGCCAGGGGATGTCCGGGTTCGGTTGAGGTGGAAGTAGTGGGCTTGCTCGGCCAGGGCCTCGGTTGACCCGAGGACATACTCCCGCACCGTTTCTCCTTCCAATACATAGCACGAGAGCAGTCCCGAGTCGGAGAAGAACTCGATGATTCGCTCGCCAGGCAAAGGTGTTGGGATCTGAGTTTCGGCGAAAAGTGGCGTTTCGCCGAGCCTCACTATAGAGGGCGTCGGCGGCATCGTAATCTTGCAGGCCCATCAGCACGACGGCAAAGTTCCGCATTACGATGGCGAGGTCGTCGTGGGTCTGGTGAGCGGTCAGGACCGGAATCGCGGCCTCGAACTCCGCCTTCGCCTCTTCAAGCCGGTCCAGTCGGTGGAGCGTATTGCCGAGGTTTGCTCGGATCCGGGCCGCGCGGAACTCGTCGCCGTTGGCGAGAAAGACGTCGATCGCTTGGTTGCCGATCTCAAATGCCCGCTCGTATTGCCCCAAGTAGGCGAGGGCTTGGAGCATTGTGACCGCCGTGTTGCCCTGCTCGATTGGGGCTTCGGCAAAGCATTTCCAAGCCGCTTCGTAATTCCGTAGGGCGCTCTTAGAATGCCCGGCTAAGAGGTGAGTGTGCCCATGGATCCGGTGCGCCTTACCCATGCTCAAGGGGTCCTTCAACCTACGAGCCAGCTTGAGGGCGACCTTGGCCAGAACCCGGGCTCGGGAGAGGTCTTGGCGAATCACCGCCATCGCTTCCTGAACGAGTTCCGAAACGGTTTCAGGGGTTGCGAGTTCCTTGGGTACCGGAACTTCGCTCTGACACGTCTTGACCCAATCGTTTACGGTCACACGATCCCCCGGGACCGTAGCGCCGACTTCAGCGCTTCAAGGCAGCAGGCCCGGGCACTTCCTATCGACCCGATCTGCAATCCGAGTTCCCGTGCGACTTCATCGTAGGGGCGGGGCGGATCTTCCAAAAAGAGCATGGTGACCAGCTGACGGCACTTCTCCTTGAGCGACTCGACCGCTTGTCGAATCACGAGGTTCTGCTCGGATTGTTGGAACTCCTGTTCCATCGCCGAGTCTCCCGGGAGGTCGTATTCGGGAAGCGCCTCGGTCCGGGCAAGTTTGCCCCTAAGCCGAATCGCATGGCGCAACGCCGTTTGCCGAATCCATGGGGTTAGGTTGTGCGTGGTCTTGAGGTTGCCGAGATTTTTGAAGAGTTCGACAAAGCCGTATTGAAAGGCATCGGGCTGGTCACTCTCAGGGACCCGGGCTGACCGCAGGAGAGCGAAGATATAGCCGGAGTAGCGTTCGACGAGCCTTGCCCAAGCGTCACTAGGGCCTTCCGGACATCGGGGGCATCTTCCCAGTCAGAACGCTTCATTTGTCAGACCAAGCCTGAACTTGGGCACCGCGTGGCTCACCCCCGAGCAAGATCCTCCCCCTCATCGGGTGAGGAGTGTACCTGCGGGACTCCCGAGGCTCGTGAAGTCAAAATGGTGCCCAAGACTGGACTCGAACCAGCACGCCCGTGAAGGCACTAGTACCTGAAACTAGCGCGTCTACCAATTTCGCCACCTGGGCAGGAGGAACAGAAGGATACCCGCTCTCCGCAATCGGGTGGACCCCCCGTTCTGATCTGGACTCCCCCGGGTGACTTGAAGGTCGGGGGCTTTCGGGCGATCAACTCGGATACACTTTCCTTTTAATGAAACCTTCGGTGCTGGTGCTGGGGTCGGGGCCGATCCGGATCGGCCAGGGGATCGAATTCGATTACTCCTGCGTTCACTGCGTCTGGGCTCTGCAGCAGATGGGATACCGGGCCATCCTGATCAACAACAATCCCGAGACCGTCAGCACCGACTTCGACACCGGCGATGCCCTCTACTTTGAACCCGTCACCGCCGACGACGTGGTCAAGGTCGCCCAAAATGAGGGAGTGATCGGCGTGGTTTGCCAGTTTGGGGGACAAACCGCGATCAATCTCAGCGAAGAGCTTGAGCGCCGGGGAATCCCCGTTTTGGGGACCTCCCCCGAGGCCATCGCCGCTGCCGAGGACCGAGACCGATTCGAGGCCCTTCTCACCGAATTGGACATTCCCAAACCGCCCGGTCGAGCCGTGCGCTCTCTCGCCGAGGCGCAAGAGGTCGCCCTAGAGATCGGGTACCCGGTGCTGGTTCGGCCAAGCTTTGTTCTCGGAGGCCGGGCGATGGAAATCGTCTACGAACCCAGCCAACTGGAAGGTCTTTTTGCCGAAGCCGAAGCCGCTAACCCTGGGCAACCGGTCTTGGTGGATCGCTATCTGAGCGGCACCGAAGCCGAAGTCGATGCCATCAGCGATGGCCTTACCGCGCTCTGCCCGGGCCTTATGGAACACGTCGAGCGGGCCGGGGTGCACAGCGGCGACAGCATGGCCGTTTATCCGCCCCAAACCATCTCGCACAAAGTCCAGGCCCAGATGGTCGATTACGCCCAGCGCCTGGCGATTGCGCTCAAGGTCAAGGGCATGATCAATGTCCAGTTCGTCCTCGATGGCGAGCAAGCCTATGTGATCGAGGTGAACCCCCGCGCCAGCCGCACAGTCCCTTATCTCAGCAAGGTCACCGGTATCCCGATGGTGCAGCTCGCGACCCGGACGATGATGGGAGTGACTTTGGCTGAGCTCGGCTACCCCGGCGGACTTTGGTGTTCAAGCGGCAAGAAGCCCGACGGCGACCCTTCCCCGTATTCGCCCCGAGTCTCTGGAAAGGTCGTGACTGGTCAGGAATATGGCAAGGGAGAGATCGCCCAGGGGCACCTCGTCGCCGTCAAGGCCCCGGTGTTTAGCTTCCAGAAGTTGCAGCGGGTCGAACCCAGCCTCGGCCCCGAAATGAAGTCCACGGGCGAGGTCCTTGGTGTGGACTCCACCTATGAAGGGGCGCTCTACAAGGCCCTGATCGCCAGCCACGTCACGTTCAAACCGGGCAAGCACGTCGTCCTCACCCTCAACGATCGAGACAAGGAACGGGGGGTCGAAGTTGCTAAGCGGCTGCACGACGCCGGGTACTCCTTGGCCGCGACGTCCGGGACTCACCGGGCCCTGGAATTGGCAGGGATTCCAGCCCTTCGGGTTCACAAGATCCAGGAGGATTCCCCGTCGCTCCTCGACCTGATCACCAGCGGGGAAGTGAGCCTGATGATCAACACCCCCGACCTCGCCCGGACCAGTACCCAAGAGGCGATGCGCATCCGTCGAGCCTGTATCGAGAGCGGCATTGTGTGCCTCACCAACATCGACACCGCCGAGGCCCTCAGCCGCAGCATCGGCTATTACGATGGAACTCTCCAAGCCGATTGCCGACCCTACCACGAATACCTGGTGGGCGCGGTATCTTAAATCCATGTCGGAAGAGCGGGATGACAACGAGGGCAAATTCGATCAGCCACCGGCGTTTTTCCCTTATCAAGACGAAGATGAGACCGCCGAGCGCCCCGACTTTGGCGAGCCGATCGAGGTGCAAGTCGAAGGTGTCTTCGCGGCTGAATCCCGGGGTGATCTTCAGCGATTTGTGCTCTTGAGCGATGGTCTTCGCAAGGTGCCGATCCTGATCGGAGCCTTCGAAGCAGCCGCCATCACCATGTGTCTGGACGGCGTCCAGCCCGATCGGCCGCTCACTCACGATTTGATGAAGACTGCTTTGGAAAAGCTTCAATCCGGAGTCCTCAAGATCGTAATCGATGATCTCTGGAGCACGACCTACTACGCCAAGGTCTTCCTCAAGACCGCCCGGGAAGAGATCATCATCGACGCCCGCCCCTCTGATGCCATCGCCCTGGCGCTCCGCTTCGAATCCCCGATCTATGTGGCCGAAGGGATCCTGGAGCAGTCGAGCCAGAGCTAGAGCCCGAGAAGCGGCAAGATCTCTTTCAAATCCCGGATCTCGACATCAGGAGCCGGGCTTCCGGCCGGAAGCTCTTCGGGCTTCGCGTCTCCTGTTGCGCTGGGAGGGATGTCGCTCGGCTTCCGAATCCATGCCGTGCGCCAGCCGGCTTCGATTGCGGGCAAGATATCGTGCTTGTAGCTGTTGCCCACCATCAGCGTTTGGTGGGGTTCCAACGAGTGAGCCGCGAGCGCCCGGGCAAAGACCTCGGGAATCGGTTTCCCAAACCCCATTTCGCCTTCGATCAAGATCGGGTTGAAGTAGGATTCGATGCCCAAGGTTTGAGCTTCTTGGCGCTGGATATCCGCCGGACCATTTGTAATCAGCCCCATCGGATACCCCTTTTCGCGCAGCACATCGAGAACCTCGAGGGCATCGGGAAAGAGCGTCAGGCGTTCGTCTCGGATTCGGGCGTACGTGTCGCCTAGAGCCTTGGTCAGGGTTGCGTCCGCGATCCCGACCCGCTCCAGCGTCAAGCGCATCTGCTCGTTGCGGGTTGGCTCGCCGGTGCGGCAGTACTGCTCGTACCAGCCCGAGGCCTTGAGGTCGGCACCAAAAACTCGGAAGGCGGCCGCCCAATGGAGCGTCATCTCGTCCGTGGTGTAGCCCGGAATCGGGTGGAGCTCGAACGTCTCCCGGAGAGCCGCCTTGGCCGCGTCCCAATAGCCGCAGAGAGTGTCGTCAAGGTCAAAGTAGACCGCCCTTACGTCTTGGAACATCATCGGAACTTCATCGCCTCGCGAACCATCTCCATCGTCTGGCTGGCTACTTCCCCAGCTCGCAAAGCGCCGTCGGCCAAGATGTCGCGCACATCGTCGTCGCTCAGGGCGGCCCGCCGTTCGCGCATCGGCCGCAGGTATTCCAGAAGGATCTCGGTGAGTTCCTTTTTGCTTTGCATACAGCCGCGTTCACCGGCGACGTCCTCGGCCCATTGCTGCTCCCAGTTCGGCGAATAGAGCCGGAGGAACTGGCACACCGCGCACCCCTCGGGCACTCCCGGATCGGTCTTGCGCAGTTTGGTCGGGGTGGTGAAGGCATTCTTAATTTTGAGAGCAATCGCGTCTTCGGTGTCGCTCAAGTAGATGCAGTTATCGTAAGACTTGGACATTTTCCGCATGTCCAGCCCCGGCACCTTGGCCCGATTCTCGTCCTCGGGGATCATGTATTTGTACGGGGTAAAGACTTCGGTTTTGTAGAGGCGGTTGAATCGGGCCCCAATATCGTTTCCGATTTCCAGGTGCGGAGCTTGGTCGCGCCCCACCGGGACTCCCAGCGGCCGGTAGAGCAAGATATCCGCCGTCTGGAGGACCGGATACCCGAGAAGTCCGTAGGGCTCTCGCTCGGTTCCGCCCATGTCTTGCTGCTTTTCCTTGTACGTCGGCACTCGTTCTAGCCAACCGAGTGGGGTGATCATGCTGAAGAGCAGGTAGAGCTCGGCGTGTTCCTTGACGTGCGATTGGCGGAAGACGACCGACCGCTTTGGGTCGATCCCCGCTGCGATGAAGTCCTTGGCGATTTCAATTGAATTGTCGCTGGCCGCGCCCGAATCCTCATACATCGTCGTGAGGGCGTGCCAATCCGCCACCATGCAAAAGAGCTCGTAGCCCTCCTCCTGCAACTGCACCCAGTTGCGCAGGGCGCCCTCATAGTTTCCGATGTGGAGCTGCGGGTTAGTGCTCCTCATCCCGCTCAAGATTCGCTTGTTGCTGCTCATAACAATGTGCGCCCAAGAAGGAGCTTTTCGAGAAGCTCTCGCCCCGGCATCAAGACCTTCGAGACGATACTCAATTCGGGACTAATCCATCCCAGCATCAGGATGCCGAGAAACACCAGCGACCCCGTGGTGAGGTTCCATCGCACCCACTGATGTCGAACCGGCGGCGACATGAAGGTCCCCGCGATCCACATCCCGTCCAGGGGACCAATCGGCAACAAGTTGAAGAGGAAAAGGGAAATGTTGACCAAAACCGCCAGGGTCAAGAAGATCACGAGTCCCGAGGGAAGAGCGCTCGCGCCGAGCCGCAGAACGATTGCGCAGATCCCGGCGATGAGAAGGTTGCTGACCGGGCCAGCAATGACGGCGGAAAAGTGGTCCCAGCGAGGATTGCGCATCTTGTTCGGGTCCATCGGCACCGGCCGACCCCACCCGAGCCCGAATCCAGCCATGCTGCTCAGCACGATCATCAGGGTCCCCATCGGGTCTAGGTGGTTGAACGGATTCATCGTGACCCGGCCAAACATGCGCGGGGTGGGATCCCCGGCCGAATCGGCGACCTTGGCATGTGCGTATTCGTGGATCGCCAAGGAAAGCAGCACGATCGGAAGGATGTAGAGGAAAAGGGCAGCAGTTGGCATTTATTTCAAAAGGTCTGGGGGCAGGGTTTCGCGGGCAAACATCTCGTCCCAGGTCTCGCGGCGCTGAACCAGCAAAAAGTCCCCCGAGGAGCGCAAAAGCGCCGTCGCCGGCCTGGGGTACCGGTTGTAGTTGCTGGCCATTGATGAGTTATACGCCCCGGTGCAGAGAACTTGGAGCAGATCTCCCGGCTTTATTGCGGAGGAAAGTGAAATCCCATCGAAGAGTTGGTCGGTTTCGCAGTGCTTTCCGGCCACCGTGACCGTTTGCCGGTCCTCCGAGTCGTGGAAGTCGAGGACCTCATACCTTGCATCATAGAGCGCCGGTCGGGGATTGTCGCTCAGCCCTCCGTCCACGCTGACAAAGGTCCGCCCGGGGGTGGGCTTGATGTTGCCCACCGTGTAGAGAGTCACCCCGCTCTCGGCTACCAGCGATCGCCCGGGCTCTTGGACGAGGATTGGATCGAGGCTGGATCCTTGTAGCTCTTCTTGGATCGCCCCCACCAAGAGGCGGCAATACTCCTCGATCGGCATCGGCGATTGTTCGGTGTAGCGGATGCCGAGGCCACCCCCGGCGTTCAGGACCTCGCAGGTCCAGCCGAATTCGGCGTGCATCTGGCGGGCAAACCGGGCCAGAGCGGCTCCTGCGCCGCGTTGGGCCTCGGGGTCCAGGAGTTGCGACCCGACATGGCAGTGGATCCCCTTGACCGGGAGCTGGTTTTCCAGCGCCATTTGGAGCGCACGGCGGGCAGAACCGTCCCCAATGTTGAACCCAAACTTGGTGTCTTCTTGCCCGGTGCTGATCTTGGCGTTGGTGAGTGGGTTCACGCCGGGCGCGAGGCGCAGGAGCAAATCTGGCATTTCGCCCGCCGCCCGGCCCGGAGCCTCGCCCTTCCCCGTGGATCCAGGCTCCGTAGCTTGTGCCTCGGTTTGGTGCCCACGGGGACTGCGCCCCGGGCGGCGGGAAAGGATCCGAAGTTGCTCCAACTCCTGAAAGTTATCGACGACAATCTGGTGAACGCCGTGCTCGATCGCGGCTTCGAGTTCTTGTGTGGACTTGTTGTTGCCGTGAAGGTGGCACCGGTGGGCTGGAACTCCAGCGCGCAGAGCGGCCTCGAGTTCGCCCTGGCTGGCGCAGTCGATCAGAACGCCTTCATCGGCGACGATCGCGAGGAGGGCCAGGGTCGAATTGGCCTTACTGGCATAGGTGAGCTGCGATCTGCTTGCGACTGCGGTGAAGGCGGCTTGGTACCGGCGGATCCGCGCCCGCAGACTGGCTTCGTCGAGGACGTAGAGCGGGGTTCCGAACTCGGCGGCCAGCCCCTCGGCCTGGGTACGAGTCAATTGGAACCGGGAATCCATGGCTATGGATTATGGCCCCGTCAGCGCGTAGGGGATCTCGAGGAGCTATTTGGGGCCGATGGGGGAGCGGTGGCGGAGTGATGTGAGAGGATTCGGTCGGTAACCTGGAGTTCTCTCATGTTGCCCCCCGGTACACGCACGACCAAGCTACTCGGGAATCTGCACCCAGTGGGGGATTCGGAACCACTTGCCATCAACGACCACCAATCGCCGATCAACATCCAGCCGGGCGGCGAAATAATGGTTGCCTTGCCGAAGCGCCACCCTGCGCTCAGGTAGCGCACCTGAGGCTTCCACCGCCACAATCCGAAAGGAATCGCCATCGGTTCCAAGCTGAACCGATTTCGAATGATCCAAGGACGTCTTTTTCCCAGCAGCCTTCACCCCGGCATAGTTCGCCGCGGCTCGCAAGACTTCACCTGTCTGAACGTCTACGATGAAAGTGACAATCATCGTTAGCTCTCCGTTTTCGCCTCTCGTTCCTGCCGGAACAATGTCGAAGGCTTGGGTGATCAGTGCTTTTTTCTGCTCCTTGATGCGGGCATGCCGGGCCGAATGAGGGAAATCTTCGGTCGGACTGGAGAGGTAGGCGAGCGACTGGATGCCGTCAAGGATCTCGAACCCCTGATCTTCGGACTTTCTCAAGTAGGACTGTACGGCCGATGACCGGAGCTGATCCGTGTTTTGAGCAAGCCCAACCAGAGGCTCGTAGTCCACAGGAATGGTTCGTACTCCGGAGGTGGAAGGGAACCCCAAGTGCAACGAGAAGTTGCCTGTGATCCCCATGCCGTTGCTACATGAGGATCCGGGGATAGTATTGATCAACGTGAAGTAAGCATTGTCCGCGGCAGTGCTGTCGGGGGTCCACTTCAGGTCCATCAAGGATTCGGACATTCCCAGGACTTCGGCCAGACGCCTCAGCCGAGATTGGGATTCTTCCACGGAGAATCGCACTGTCGGACGACCGAAAATGGCTCCAGAGTTTTGCGTAAAGGAGAGCTGATTAAACCCGATTCCAGGCATCCAGCCCGCCGTCATTGAGATGTCCTGGAACTTGAAGATGATTATGCTCTTCGAAGCGCTAGATGTGTTGTAGCGAAAATCGATCAGCCCGATCCCGAGCATTGGACTTTCAGGATGCTGGAAGATTAAGTCATTAGGAAACTCGGCTTGAGCCTTTAGTACTAAGAAGCGAAAGTCCCTGAGCGAAGGGCCGAAGTCGGGGTCATCAAGTAAGTCCTTAATGGTCCTATTGACTAAGTGAAACTTGCCTCCTGCATCTGATCCGTATCTCACTGTATACTTAAGTTCAGTACTCGTAATATCTGGGAATTGCGAACTGTGTTGTAGGATCCAGATCCCTAAGAGAGCAATTGTAGTTGTGATCATGGTTCGTTTCCTCCGATGTGTGGTCCGCCTTGGTCCCAGACGGTGGTCCATCGCCTGATCGGCGAAGAGTCTCTAACCCATTTGGAATCGGAACCCACAAAGAGGCTGTCGTCGTAGGCCGTTGAATTACCTACTAGTCTCCGCGGGTTGGCCCCGCTGAGTGTCATGGGCCGACGCTGGAATCCTCGGGGGGATGCAGTAAGGGGTGGGATAACTTGTCTAGGAGTGAAGGCCGTGTTCGCGGCCGTCATTGCAAAAACAATATCGTCCCCTACAACCAGCCTCTCGAGTAGTACTCGAGTATGTTCTGACAGTGGGATATCCATTTGGAGTGTCTCAGGGATCGCGAAGATGATCTCGGTCTGATCCAGCGTCAATGTGCTCCAGATGGTTCCTTGGAACCCGGCAACCACTGGCGTGCGACTCGAGCTAGGAGGACCAGTGTATTTATCGGCCCAAACATCGAGTCCTCCGTCCGCCGTGCTACAGGCGTACTGAAATGCAAACCACATTGGCACTTGAGGGTTCCTCTGGAGACTGGCTTCTTCGATGTTGCTTCGGGTACCAGTAGCGGGTTTGTCTCTAAGGTAATCAGTCCGATAGTAGTCCGTCATGCTTAGAGGTTGACCGTGGGTGAAGGCAAAGAAAACAGTGGAGTTGGCGAGGTTTGTGGTCGTGATTCCAGCTAGCCAGAGGGACGTATGTTTTCCGTTGCTGGGAAGGATGCGTTTGTGATTTGCTACCGTAAGTGCGCCGATCGCGTGGTCAGAACCTCGAAGTGCTACCTCCTTCCACGGTCGCCCTGGCCAAACAATGTCTGGAGTGACCGATGGTGGATCCATGGTCACGTGGTAAGCGATAAACTTATTCTGGATCGGTACACTGAGATTGACAACAACTGAATCCTGGGTTTGGAGACCCGAGGTTGTTTTGTAGGTGTAGAAGAGCTTGCATTCGATATCGGCATAGTCTGCATTGAACCATGTAGTGTCGATCATCGCGGAGTATCTCAAAATCTTTGGGCCGACGACTGGCCCAACCCCACCCGGGCCAACAGTGTCAGGATCAGAGTTCTCTCGTTCTTCGGAGGTCAATTCATACGTTGCAATGGCGTTGCCATTAACTTTAAGACGGATGAAATCGCAGCAGACATCTTCGATGGTGGTGGGTTGATTGCCAGTGTTTTCCTCAACCAGAGCGTCGACCCAAATATCGGCGTTGGTGCCCGACCAAATAGACTCAGGTGTTTGAATCGTGATCGTGGCTAGGCCAGTACCAAAGGCTTTGGTTACTGTCGCCGGGGGAATGGCTTGGCAGACCGTCGTAGAGAGACTAAGTAGCACGCCTGAAACAAACCAAACTCTCTTCATGCTTACACTTTCTTCCTCTATCCACAGTAGTCCTTGTTTGCTAGAATTTGTTTTTCGAGCTACACTCTCCCCCGTGAAGCGCGTGGCCATCCTCGGGTCGACCGGGAGCATCGGAACCCAGACCCTCGACATCCTTCGGGCCCACCCCGATCGGTTCCAGGTAGTCGGTCTGGCGGCAGCCCAAAACGCCGAACGGCTCCACCAGCAAGCCCAAGAGTTCGGCGTCAAGAACCTAGCCCTCTTTCACCCCGAGACCGCCCACCAGCACCATCTGCCGGGCGGGGTCGAGGGGCTCACCCAGATCGCGACCCTGCCCGAAGCCGATATCGTCGTGGTCAGCGTGGCCGGGGTCATCGGCCTTGTGCCCACCATCGAGGCGATCAAGGCCAAAAAGGACATCGCCCTCGCCAGCAAAGAGGTTCTGGTGGCCGGGGGAGAGGTGGTCATGCCGCTGGTCCAAGAGCACGGAGTCACCATGACCCCGATCGACAGCGAGCACAGCGCCCTCTTTCAATGCCTGCTCGGCACGCCGAAAGAGCACGTCCAAAACCTGATTCTCACCGCTAGCGGCGGACCTTTCCGGGGCAAAACTCGGGCCGACTTGCAGGACATCACGGTGGAGCAAGCCCTGAATCACCCGACTTGGCGAATGGGCGGAAAGATCACGATCGACAGCGCGACCCTCATGAACAAGGCCCTAGAGATGATCGAGGCGCGTTGGCTCTTCGACGTCCCGATCGAGCGGGTCGAGGCCGTGATCCATCCCCAGAGCATCGTTCACTCGTTTGTCCGCACCCGGGATGGCAGCGTGCTCGGTCAGCTTGGCTGGCCCAATATGAAGCTCCCGATTCTCTATGCGCTGAGCTACCCCGACCGCGTCCCCAACGATCTGCCGGTCTGGAACCCAGTGGATACGCCGAACCTGACCTTTGAACCCATCGATCACGAAACGTTTCCGGGGCTGAACCTCGCTCGCGAGGCCATGCGACATGGAGGCACCATGCCCTGCATCTTCAATGCCGCCAACGAAGTCGCGGCCAATGCCTTTTTGGCGGGGAATTGTGGATTCCTTGCCATCACCGAGATCGTAGAACACGTCATGTCTCTCGGTAGACCGACCGAGGTGACTTTGGAATCGCTTTTGGCCGCCGATGCCTGGGCCCGGGCCGAAGCCGATGCCCGACTCACTCTGTTATGAACATTCTTCTCGACTATCTGCGGACGGCGCTGGCCTTCATGGTCATCATCACCGTTCTGGTTGCCGTCCACGAGTTGGGCCACTTTTGGTTTGCCCGGATGCTGGGGATGAAGGTCGAGGCCTTTGCGGTGATGATGGGCGGTCTGCGCCGGACCCGGCTCGATCACCGTCTGAAGGAGCCCTTGGTCAGCGGCACGATCGTCTGCCTGGTGGTGGGGATCTTGGCCGGCATGGTCACGATGAGCGGGATCGCGGGCTGGGCCACCGGGTTCCAGGTTTCACTCTTTGGGTTGGCGATCCTCGCGCCTCTCTGGATCGCTTCCCGGCTCCAGGCTTTGTATCACCTTGCAAACTATGGTGCCTATCAGATCTTGATGAAGTCCTGGATCGGCGGGGCGGTCTTGCTGGGATTCAGCACCCGGTTCAAGGGAGTTGGGCTCGAGAACGTCCTCGGCATCCTGTTCTTCAGCTCCCTCGTGGGCTTGCTCCTGATCTACTACCAACCGGTGCTGCAGAAAGAAGATGACGCGCCGATGGGCAAGGGTTCGCTCCCGACCGAAGACGGCGGCACCGAACCCGTAAACTTCCGTCCGCTCCTGGCCCGCAAAGACCGCCACGGCACCGAGTTCTCGCTCCTGCTGCTCCCTCTTGGCGGGTTCGCCAGCATCAAGGGGATGCATCCCAAGGAAGACGGCAGCGAAACCCAGATCGAGGGTGGGTTCTATAGTAAGTCCCCCTTTGCGCGGTTCTTGGTGCTCTTCGCCGGACCGCTCTTCAGCATTCTCCTCGGGATCGTTTTTCTCACCGGATACTTCGTCGTTCGGGGGACTCCGACCGAACTCAGTCGGATCGGCCAGATGGAAGCCACTTCTCCCGCCTCCAAAGCCGGGCTCAAGCGTGGTGACCTCGTCACCCAAGTTCAGGGCCAGCCGGTCAAAACTTGGATGGATATGGTGAAAGTCGTCCGAGATCGCGGGGGAGTGCCCACCCAATTCGTGATCAACCGAGATGGCCAGAGCTTGAACTTCACCATCACTCCCAAGCTCGACGAGGAACCCATGCCGGTGCTCGACGACAAAGGCGAACCGACCGAAGAAAAGCGGAAACAGGGCCGCATCGGCGCCCGCCGCGATGAAGACCCGATGGCCTTTGGCCCCGCCTTCACACGGGCTTGCCAGGCTCCGATCGCCATGGTCGCCGGCCTAGCCGGAGTCATCGCCAAACCCAGCACGGCCAAAGACAGCGTCGGTGGCCCGGCGACCATTGTTCAAACGACTCACGAGGCCAGCGAAGGCGGCATCATCGCTCTGGTCGGCTTAGCCGGGCTGATGAGTATCTCGCTCGGAGTGATGAACTTGCTCCCGATCCCGCCGTTGGATGGCGGCCAGATCGTGGTCGCGATCACCGAGATGCTGAGAGGCGGTCGTCGGCTGAGCATCGGGGTTCAGCGGACGGTCCAGACTCTCGGATTCTTCATGGTGCTCGGCTTAATGGTCTTGATGATTGCCCTCGACATCGGCCGCAGCGTCGGGCGAAACTAAGGGACCCATGATCAATCGGGCCCGGCAAAACCTAGGCGTCCTGCGCATCTATATGCGCGAGAGCCTGGTTTATCGGGCCAACTGGTTGATCTGGATCCTGACCGACGCGGTCAACTGCTTCGCCATGCCCCTGGTGTTTATCGCCGCCGCGGGTGGCCGGTCGTTGGCCGGGTATTCGACCGGGGAGTTCTTTGCCTATTACGTCACGATTCTTTTGGTCGGGTCTTTCGTCACCAGCCACTTCATGTGGGAGCTCAACTGGGAGATCAAGGAAGGGAACTTTAGCGTTTATCTCGTCCGCCCGATCTCCCTTTTCCGATACACGTTTTTCCGTAACCTGAGTTGGCGCTTCATGCGGGTGGGGATGGCGATCCCGGTGGCGATCCTGTTCCTATGGGTCTATCGCGATTCGGTCTCGCTGAACGAGTGGCGACTCGGTCCCGAGTTCTGGGTTTCGCTCGTTCTGGGGCATTGTCTCAGTTTCACGTTTGTGATGGCCTTCGCCATGCTCGCCTTGTTCTTAGAGAACGCTGAGAGTGTCTTTGAGCTTTATTACGTGCCGATGCTCTTTCTCTCGGGGCAGCTGTTTCCGGTGGATCTGTATCCCGATTGGGCATTGGCGCTGGCCCGAGCCACGCCCTTTTACTACACCACGGGCCTCCCAACGGAACTCGCCCTGGGGCGCTATGCGGGGGCCGAAGCGTGGCGGTTTATCGCAATCCAGGCCGCTTGGGTGGTGGGCAGCTATGTGGTCCACCGGATCCTCTGGAAGAGAGGAACCAAACAATACGCTGGCGTCGGGATTTGACTCTCTTGCTGATCCGCTGTTTATCGTGATGGACTCAACGGCGTTCCGTGCTCGCAGTAAAGCGATCATCATTCTGGACAAAGGGTCTGAGCTGCGAACCCCAAAGAATAACGTTGTAATGATTCGTCGCGCCTTTACTCTGATTGAGCTGTTGGTCGTCATCGCGATCATCGCGATCTTGGCCGCCATCCTTTTCCCCGTTTTTGCCCAGGCGAAGACGGCGGCAAAAAAGACCACCAGCGTCAGCAACGTGCGCCAACTTTCGCTGGCCGCGGTGATGTACTCCGGGGACAACGATGACCTGACGATGCCGCTCTTCGTCTTTGACCGCAACAACACTACTTGGCGGACGAACCAGGGCTTCAGCTATTGGGGACTCTTGATCTTCCCCTACACCAAAAATCGCGACATCTTGCTCTGCCCAAACGACCGCGCGGATGATCCCAGCCTCGCCGACCGAAACGGGCGCGGACGATTTGACAAGCGGAACGAGTTTTATGACTACATCAGCGCCGCCAATTCGAGTTACGGATACAACTTCCGGTACCTGAATAGCTTCAATCCCACCAATTCGCCGAACTTCTATGCCGGGGTTCCGCTCAGCACCTTTGGCAGCACTGCCAGCACGGTCATGATCGGGGAAGCGACGATGAAGGACCGTACCAGCCAAGCCAACGGCCAGAGCGCCGGGTCGGTGACGATCAACAATCCCATTGGCTACTCGCGCATCGAGCCGCCGTTCGGTGCGCCGCCCCAGCGCCCGGCCTGGTCGGCCTATGAGCGCCCCGGAAGCCGATTCCCCAACATCGATGCTCGGTCGCAGGGAGGGCTCTGGCCGCGCTTTAGCGAAGACAAGGTGATCATCGGTTGGCTGGACGGCCACATTAGCACCACCCCGGTCCGCCGCCTGGTCGGCACGGGCACCACGGTCGAAGAAGTTGACCGCTTCTGGAACGGCCGCGGCGAGTGACTGGATTGGAGATTGGAGATTGGAGATTGGAGAATAGAGAATAGAGAATAGAGAGTAGAGAGTAGAGAGTAGAGAATAGAGAGTAGAGAAGAGAGAGTAGAGAGAATTCTTTACTCCGCAATCTCCAATCCGCAATCTCCAATCCGCAATCCCCAATCTCCAATCTCCAATCTCCAATCTCCAATCTATAGGCCAAAGGTCCTAGCCGGTGCGAAGATCTTGGGCTCCAGACCGTCATACAAAGAGAGTCGACTCGCGGAAGAGCGTGTCGTGATGAGGTGCATCGCTAGGCGCACCCGACACTAGACAACGATCGGTCTAGGCCTCAGCACGGGCAACGTGCACAAAGAATGAGGAGGCCTCATGCTACACAGCAAGATCGTGGCTCTTTGGAAGAGCGGATCGCCGGAATCGGCAGCCTATGAACCTTCGGAATCACCGGAAGCCAAGTTTAGCTTGGTGGATTCGGTGGACCGTCTGTTCGCGGCCTATGCCGACATCCTGCTCCGCGCGACCCGGAGCCGCTAAAGGGACCAACAAAAAGCCCCCGACGTCGTCGCCGGGGGCATCTTTGTGGGTTTTCGATCCGATCCTAAAAGGAGCAGCCGCGGAGGTTTTCCTTCCCTAGGAAGCTCAGCTGCGGGCGCTTGACTTGGAACCCAGCCTTCTGGATGGCGGCAAGCGCTTCGCCCACAGACTTCTGGCTGGTGCCGGTCCACAGGTTGGTGAACCGCGCGGACTTCTTGTCGGCAAAGACGGTCAGGTCAAAGCTGCGCTTGGCCTTTACCGCGCCGATCACGATCTTGGTTGGGTCGGCCACGACCGGAAAGCTCAGCTTCAGCTTCTTGACTTCCGCCTGGGTGTCGGCGAGCGTCGCATTCATGAACCCCACTACTCGCACCGAGCCCTTGAGCCGGGTGGCGAGCTTGTTCAGGTAGGGTGCTCCCTCGGGGTTCATCGGGCAGCCCTTCTTGAGAAAGACCACAAGGGTCGGCTTGCCTACCCAAGAGGCCTGGGTGTAGTTCAAGTTGTCACTGCCCTTGAGCTTGAATTCTGGAACAGGTTGGGCTTGGCTACAAAGGGCCATCCCAAGGGTGAGTGCGCTCAGGGTCAGTCGCGAGCGCAGAGAACTGGAGAAGGAATCCATTTTCATCTTTTGCCAATTACTTGAGATTACCATAGGGTAGGTCTCAATCTACGGAACTCCGCCCCGGGCGGGCCTGGGGCCAATCCCGAGCCCGGGTGTGTGGGGCTCGGTCCTGGCTAAGTGGCCCCTCAAGCAAGAATCCCCGGGGCGAAACCACCCGGGGGACTCATGCTCTTGGGTCTTATAGGTCCTATATGTCCTATAAGTCCTATAGGACCTATAAGACCGATCAGATCTTAGTGAGCGTGTCCGTGACCTTGATCTTCCTTCTCAGGCAGGTCGGCCACGGCGGCCTCGGTGATCAGCAGAAGTCCGCTGATAGAAGCCGCATTTTGCAGGCACGTTCGAACGACCTTGGTCGGATCGACGATTCCTGCGCTCAGCAGATCTTCGTAGGTGAGGGTCGCGGCGTTGAAGCCGACGCCCTTTTCGCGAACGCGCTCCACGACGACGCTACCTTCGACGCCTGCATTTTCGGCAATCGTCCGCAGCGGCGCTTCGATCGCCTTGCGAATAATGTTGATGCCAATTTGCTCGTCGCCGGTGCCAGCCAGGCCTTCCAGCGCCTTGCCCGCCGTGATCAGCGCAACGCCGCCGCCAGGAACGACGCCTTCTTCCAGCGCCGCCCGCGTCGCCGCCAGTGCGTCTTCAAATCGCGCCTTCTTTTCCTTCAGCGCGGTCTCAGTCGCGGCGCCCACCTTGATGACGGCCACGCCGCCGCTCAGCTTTGCATAGCGCTCCTGGAGCTTTTCACGGTCATAGTTGCTGTCGGTGGTTTCGGCTTGGCGCTTGATCTGGGTCATGCGGCCTTCGATCTTCGCCTTTTCGCCCTTGCCGTTGATGATGGTGGTCGTGTCCTTGGTGATGACCACCTTGGCCGCGCTACCCAGCATGTCGGGGGTGACATTTTCGAGCTTGATTCCCAGGTCTTCGCTGATGAACTGACCACCCGTCAGGATCGCCATATCTTCGAGCATGGCCTTGCGTCGGTCGCCAAAGCCAGGAGCCTTGACGGCCGCGATGGGTAGGTTGGCGCGCAGTCGGTTGAGGACCAAGGTTGCCAGGCACTCGTTCTCGACGTCTTCGGCCACGATGATGAGCGGCTTGCCGAGTCGGAGAACCTTTTCCAGCATCGGGAGCAGGTCTTGCAGGTTGCCGATCTTCTTCTCGTAGAAAAGGAGCATCGGCTCTTCATAGATGGCTTCCATGCGGGTCGGGTCGGTCACGAAGTAGGGCGAAAGGTAGCCCTTATCGAATTGCAGGCCGTCGACGATGTCGAAAGTCGTTTCGGTGCCCTTGCTCTCTTCGACGGTCACGACGCCGTCCTTGCCAACCTTCTGGATGACTTCGGCAACGAGTTCTCCGATGGACGGGTCTTTGGCGCTGATGGTGGCGACTTCGGCCGTACCCTTTTGGCCTTCAACCGGCTTGCTCAGCGCGGTCAGGGCTTCGACGATGGCGTTGGTCGCCTTGTCGATTCCGGCCCGGATCTGAGTTGGATTGCTGCCCGCGGCGACGTTGCGCACGCCTTCCTTAAAGATGGCTTGGGCGAGCACAGTAGCGGTGGTGGTGCCATCGCCGGCGGTGTCGTTGGTCTTGCTGCTGACCTCGCGGATCAGCTGCGCGCCCATGTTTTCGAAGCGGTTTTCGACTTCGATTTCCTTGGCGATGGTCACGCCGTCGTTGATGACGGTGGGGGATCCGAATTTCTTCTCGAGGACGACATTGCGTCCCCGCGGGCCGAGGGTCACCTTGACCGCGTTGGCAAGCTTGTCAACGCCGGTCTCCAGCGCCTTGCGCGCCTCTTCTGCGAATAGGAGTTCTTTTTTGGACATTTTCGTTTTTGGTTTGGTGGAGTAGTGGGGAGTAGTGGGGTGGGGAGAGTGAGGAGCGGTGGGGGAGCAGTTGGAGAGCTATGGGGGAGATTCGAACTGCGACTTTGGGTCGAGATGATCCAGATCGTATGCTGCCGGGTCCTCACGAACTGAGGTCTCATAGTGGCGCAACAGGTTCCAAATCTTGACTCGAAGGTTTCCAACCGGGGGACGAAGTCTGGCTTCTACTGACTTTTCTGTCATTTCGAGATCGCAGCTCACCAAGAGAAGTGCTTCGACTTCGGCAAGCGAACCAAGTGCGACCCTTAGAAACTGTTGATTTCCTCCCCTTCTTCCTCGACCGTGGGATTCGGCAATGTTTGCAACTACCGAGACAGCCGCACGGCGAATCTGCGAGGTTAAGCCGAACTGCTCATTGTTAGGAAAGCCTGCCGAGACACGATAGAACTCCGCGCACAGCTCCCGCGCCAGACGGAAAACTTCAAGGTCTTCAAAGCTCCCCTTCCGCGGTACTTCGCTTCGGCTTTCCATGGCTCCCAAAGCTCCCCAACGCTCCGCCATTGCTCCTCGCTTTTCCGCTACGCCCCGACCAACGCTCCTTCCAGGACAGCGAGGACGTCATCGGCGCGGAGGATCAGGTAGTCCTTTCCGCCGACGGTGACTTCGGTGCCGCTGTACTTTCCGTACAGGACGACGTCGCCGGTCTTGACGTCGATGGGGGCGAGGGTGCCGCTATCCAGGCGCTTGCCGGGGCCGACGGCCAGGACGGTGCCTTTCAGGGGCTTTTCTTGGGCCGAATCAGGGAGGATGATGCCACTCGCGGTGGTCTCTTCCTTGGCCGCAGCTTCGACGATGATGCGATCATGTAGGGGTTGCAAGTTCATGTTTTGCGTCCTTATGTTTGGGGGTCTGGCGACCCCAGATTGACCCTAGCAGTATACCCCTTGGAGTGCCAATTTCTAGCGCTCCGGGGCCCGGAGTGCTAAAGAAACTGGGGTCTGATTTGGTGCTTTCTCGTGAGGCTCGCCGTCCCGGCCCGATGCCACGCCCTCGCCCCGCTGCGGAGAGCCAGGCCGTTCGAGAACAAGAAGCAGAGCCGGAGAGCCTCGGTCCTTGCGCTCTCCACCCATGAGCAGAGAGGGGCTGCCCTCTCTGCTCATGGGTCCTATTTCTTTTGGAGCTAAGCCGACGAGCCCCGCTGGCGTCGGCGGAGCAAGGCCACCGTTCCTAAAGCGAGTCCCACCACCGTCGCAGGTTCTGGGACGGGGCGCATCACGAAGGCTCGGATTCGCCCTGTTTGGGGGTCCCTCGCCGACCCGGCAATCCATCTGTGATCGTTCATCGCTGTGGAATAGAAGAAGGTGTCCCTGTACTCCGGTGGGAGGAGGTCATTCAAAGCGTATGTTTGTCCGGCGAGCACGACGTAGCTCTCACGGTTCAGCCACTCCCCAGTTCTGTCGTCGATGTCGCGGGCTTCGAACGCATAGTCTCCGTGGATGTTAAAGCCTCCCGTTGGCCACCAGGCTTCACGCTGATCAATTCGACGATAGCGCGTCACCTTTCCGTCTTTCCAAACCGCAGGTGAATCGACCTTTTGGGTACCTGACTCGTTCCAATGCCATTCCCAACCCTGGACCATATCGGCATTGTTCACCTTGAAGTTGCCGCCAAAAACGACCCCATTTTGCGGCTCAAAGGAGACGTACTCGCCATTCTTCCATCCTGCTGGATAAAAGGTGGGATCATTGGGACGGATCATGTACCCTACTGCAAAGCCGTTCTCATTGATGTCAGAGATTCCGCCCCATTGTAGGATGCTTGTATACTCTTGAAGTCTCCCATCTTTCAGCACTGTTGGGAACGGACGCTGAGGTTGCCCTCGCAATACTCTTCCCGCAAAACCTCCGTCGGACGTTCCGCTGGTCGTGATGAAAGGAATGTCGGAAAAACGACTGAAGGCCCCATTTTCGTACCTTGCGGCATAACTTTCCGCCGTAAAGTAATTGAACTGACCGACGGTCATATGGCCATTATCGTGGAGCTTGCGAATCTCGTAAGTCCAGTCACCTTGGTTCCGTTCAACGACCGTTCTCTGCCCGTCGAGTGGCCCTATCTCATAGTGGCTAATGTCTCTTTGATCTGGGAAATGGGTCAAGACAACCTGCCCTTGGTTGTTTAGGTGCGTAATGCCAGTTTCTAAGTGTTCGAAACCTGGTTGCGGTCGATAAAACTGGACCGAGTAAGCCGGGCTATTGCCCCAAGCAGATAAGCTCGGGGCAATAGCGGCAAACAACACAACCTGCGACTTATTCATCGCCCGCCGTGTCGAAGTTGCCCGACAGGATGTTGTAGTCGAAGATGGTCACCGATCCGTCCTGATCCAGATCCGCTAATGGATTGTAGCCACTTTGTCCGACGGAGGTATCGAAGGCATCACTGATCATGATGTAGTCGAACACGGTGACCACATTATCGCCGTCGCAGTCACCGTTCAAAAGAATCACGCTCGTGGCCCCGGATGAACTATTCGTGGGTAGGGAGATTGTCGGACTCTTCCGTTGGAGCCAAGTCGTGCCCTTCACGAAGACCTCAATAGGACCGCGTAAGGTGGTCGAGCATTGGAACTGATAGCTAGAACCCACAAGGCTCAAGGTTGCGACGCCTGCTTCTTGCTGATACCCAGCTTGCCGAATACTCCATGAGATCGGCTCTCCGGCTGCTTCGGCGGGATCTGCGAGATCAGAGAGCGAGACGGTAACGGTGATGGTGGCTTCACCAAATTGCGGAATCGCGACAAAGGGCCGATTGAGTCGCTGCTGACCCACAAACGTATTGACGCCGACTCCACTGACCCATCCATGATTGTTGATACTTTCGTAGGTCACGCTATTCCATGTGACTCCAGACTGGGCGCCAGAGAAGCTGCCCGATGGGAGGTCATAGAAAGTTCCGCTGGGGAATCGAATTCTTGCGCCGTTGAGCTCCTTACCAAGGATCCAATTGGAGTCATTGATTTCGATCGGAACAAACTGTTGGAGCGCAACCGGAGCGGATTGCGCATCCCAGATAAATCCCCGTTGTTGGCTTTGTTGGCCAACTACAACAAAGTATGAACCCACGCCAGTCCCAGATCCGTTCACGTCAACGAACATTGCGTTTGTAGTGCTGTCGAACAAGCTGTTATCGGAGAAAACCAGCGTGAAGGGATCGGTCCAGTATGCGGGTCGAGTGATCTGACCGCCGGACGAGCTACTCGCTGTCGCAATCCACCCATAAGGGGTCCCGCTGGCCGTCAACGCGTTGGCCTGGCCTGCGCCGTTGGGGAATCCATCCCAAACAGGTAGCTGGAAGCTGCCTTGCGGCGTAACGAGGATTGGCTTGTTCTGGTTGGAATTCGAATCTCGCTCTTCTCCACAAGCGTATCCGCTATCGTTGACGTCAAAGATCTCCGATTTCTCCTCCAGAACAGGCGGGTGGATCGTGAAGACGCTGTTGTTCCAAGTAAAGCCTTGTTGCAGGCCAGTTTCTGGCATGGTGCGTCCAGCCAATTTCCCTAGGGCACTCATTCCCCACAGATACGTTTGGCCGTAGCCGGCAGGGTTGGGTAGCAACTGGAACGAATATCCGAACGGGTTTGCGGTCGTCCTCGAAACCGTTCCGGGATTCCAAACGCCAACTCGGTCAAGAGATTCGAACTGCCGGGTCGCGGCAACAAAGGCTCCGTCGGAAAGTTCAACGCCAACGAATGCGGGAGTTGGTTGATCCGTCCCAACTCCAGGGATGTTGCCTCCGTAATTTCGAAGATCATAGAAACGATAGCTGTTTGGGGACTGAGCGCTGGCGACTGAGCTGATGACTAAGCTCATGACGACCAGGGACAAAGTTCGGGGGGGGGGGGCAGTAGTTTCATGGTTTACTCGGGTCACCGGACCATCTTCAATATAAACCCATTTTCGGTATGTGACAAGCAATTCTGCGAGATTTAACGAAAACTTAACAATCTTGCCTACCGCTCACCGCGAGGACGCCGCAGGTTATCCGTGAACAGAAACTGTTGCACGATCCCCGCATACGGACCAAACTCGCCGCGGAGCCAGTCGCTCGCCTCCGTGATCCGCCGAGCGCTTAGTGCCAGCCCGGCCCAATCAGGGCGGAGCCATCGCCCGAGCGATTGCCACACGTGAGTGTCCACCGGGGCCGCGTCCCACCGCCCCAGACCAAAGAGCGCGATGCACTCGGCCAGCTTAGGCCCGACCCCGGCAAGCGTCATCAGCTCCCGGCGCACGGTCGGCATTGGTTCGGAGTCCAGGCTTGCGAGCCACTCTTCTCCCCCATGGTCGGCCAGCGCGCGCAGTGCCAGGGGGATCGTCCGCCCCCGGTAGCCAAAGCCCCATTCCCGCAACCGCTCCTCGTTCACCGGGAGCAGGGCGGCCAGGTCTGGAAACAACCGCCGTCCATCGCGCCCCGGACCCAGGTTCCAAAGCCGCTCGATCATGGCCGTGATCCGTGGCAAGTGGTTGTTGCTGGTGCAAAGAAAACAAACCGTCCCTTCCAGCCGAACCCGGGGACGGACGAGGCGCAGGCCCGGATGCCGGTCCAAAAGTTCCGTCAGGCGGGGATCGGCTCGAAGCTCGTTCACGGCCGCGTCCCACTCGGGGGTCAGCGAAAAGAGCCGGTGGAACTCCGACTCGGGGGCTGACGAGGTGACCTCGAGGCGTTCTCCGACCCGAACCTCATACCAATCCGGACCGTGGACTCCGTGCCAAATCGCCTGTTGCTTGGGCAGGCTCGCCGGCCCGGGGCGGAGTCCCGTGGGGGCAGTGGTTAGGCCCTTGTTGCTTGTTTCTCCACCACGGGACGAGGGCGTGGCTCGGGCCGGGGCGGCGAGCCATCCCTCGCCAAGCCCACTTTGCTCCCGCCACAAAAAGACCTGACCCCCGCTCACCAGAAAAGGGAAGTCGACCGGGGCCGTCACGGAATAGCAAAAGGGGCTCACGAGGGCCGCAGTTCCGGGGGCAAGGAATCCAAGAATTCGGCCTCCGTCCAAACAGGCACCCCCAAGGTCTCGGCCTTCGCCAGCTTGCTGCCTGCGCCCGGTCCGGCGACGACGCGGGTCGTCTGCTTGCTGACCGATCCACTGGCCTTGCCGCCGTTCCGGATCACGAGGTCCTCGGCCTGTTGGCGGGTGAGCTGTTCGAGGGTTCCGGTGAAGACGATCGTTTGGCCGGCGAACCAATCCCCGGCGGGATCCGAAGCCTGTGGCGGGTGAACTCCGAACTCTTTTAGCCTCGCGAGGAGAACCTGATTCTCCGCGTCCTCGAACCACTCCCGGATCGAACTCGCGACCCGAGGACCCACCTCCGGGGTCGCCATCAGGGCGTCTACACCGGCTGCCGCCAGGGCCTCAATGGTTCCGAATTGGCGAGCAAGGTCTCGTGCCGTTCGGTCTCCGACGAATCGGATCCCGAGACCGAAGATCAAGCGTTCCAAGGCCTGCGTCCTGCTTGCCTCAATCGCGGTGAGCAAATTCTCGACGCTTTGCGCCCCCATCCGGTCGAGGTTAATCAGTTCCTCGCGCCGATCGACGAGTCGGTAGATGCTGGCGACGTCGGAGAGATAACCGAGGTCCAAGAATCGCAGAATCTGCTTTTCGCCCAGGCCCTCGATGTCCATCGCGCTTCGGCTGGCAAAGTGGACGATCTTGGCCGCCACCTGGGCCGGGCAAGAACGGTTCGGGCACCGAAGCACCACCATCCCGTCTTCGCGGTCGAGCGGGGTCTGACACTCGGGACAATGGGTTGGGGGAATCGGGCGCTCGGACCCGGCGGGCCGCTTGTCGAGGACGGCTCCAACCACTTCGGGGATCACATCCCCGGCCCGCCGGATGATCACCGTATCGCCAGCCCGGACGTCGCGGCGTTCGAGATCGTCGTAGTTGTGCAAGGTCGCGCGGCTTACCGTCACTCCGCCGACCACGACCGGTTCGAGCTCGGCTACGGGGGTCACGGCCCCCGTGCGGCCCACCTGGACCGAGATTTCCCGAAGAAGGGTGAAAGCCTGTTCGGCGGCGAATTTGTAGGCGATGGCGTAGCGCGGACCCCGGCTCGTCTCCCCGGCTTGGTCTTGTTGAGCAAAGGAGTTGAGCTTCACTACGGCCCCGTCGATCCCGAACGGGAGATCCGGCCGCATCTGTTCGATCTCCCGCAGAATGGTCAAAACCGATTCGGGACCCAAACAAACCACCGGCTGTCGTGGGATCTGAAAACCCATCTCGGCGAGCCGGGCCATGGTCTCCAGCTGGGTGCGAGCGAGGCGTTCACCATCGGCTTGACCGTAGGGCAAAAAGGTCAGCTCGCGCTCGGCGGTCAGTCGGCTATCCAGTTGACGCATCCCACCCGCCGCCGCATTTCGGGGGTTCGCAAAGATCTGCAGTCCCTGTTCCGCCCGGGCCTGATTCAGTTTTGCAAAGGTCTCCTTAAGCATCACGACCTCGCCGCGCACCTCTAGCCGACCGGCTGGGGCCGGGTCGATTCGCAGCGGAATCGTCCGCACGGTTTTGGCGTTGGCCGTGACGACCTCTCCGGTGACGCCGTCTCCGCGGGTCGATGCCGTTACTAGCACCCCATTTTCATAGATGAGGGCTAGCGAGAGTCCATCGTATTTGAGTTCGACGACGTACTCGAGCGGGCCGTCCGTCTCCAAAAGTCGGCGCAGCCGCTCATCGAAGGCAAAAAGCTCCTCGGCACCAAACGCGTTGTCCAGCGAGAGCATCGGGCGGCGATGGCGATGCTGCTCAAAACCCTTGAGCGGTGGGGCTCCAACCCGGTGGGTCGGGCTGTCCGGAGTCCAATATTCTGGAAACTCCGTTTCCAACCGAACTAACTCGGCAAAAAGTGCGTCGTACTCTTGGTCACCGATTTCCGGCGAGTCCAGTTGGTAGTAGAGCAACATATGACGCTCCACCTCTCGGCGAAGCTCGGTGATCCGGTTGGCTACGGACATCATGGGCACCTTACCTTTCCCCGTATCGTTGCGTGTTTGTGACATTGCGCGCAGTCTTTCGTAGAAAATGAGTCACAAGTCAAGTCTTTCGCCCCAATATTCGATTGGTAGCCAAACGGATGGTGTATCTATCACGTCTGTTATGGATACCGGTAGGCATGGGGCCCAGCAGTTTTATTGACCTAAACTCCCCAAAATGCTCTTGAAATCGTATCGCCCTCGGCCTAACCGCCGGGGGCACGTTTTTTCTCCGGAGCGACCAAAACGACCCGAAAGCCAATCTTCAGTTTGCGCTGGGTGACCTCGCCGCTCTTCAGGTCTTTGGCCGAACCCGCCGCCGTCAGATCCACCTGGGTGGTGCGAAAGACGCCCAAACTGCGATCGAACGTTGCTTTTCCGCTGCCCGTCAATTCGGTCGTGACTTCGCTCGTCGCCCCTTCCGCGCTCTTCATTGGGGCCAGGCCTTCATCTTCATAGTCCTGGGTTTTCTGGTTGACCTTGACCGCGATGACTGCTTCGGTTTCCGAAAGATCTTCGATCGTCGCCTCGGTCGTCAGGGGCTGACCGTTGAACTGCCGCTCATACTTCCAGTTGGCCCCTTTTTCGACCGCCGTACTCAGAAACTCGATTGGGACATAGACCAGGTCGGCAAACCGCTGGATATCCAGCCCGGGGAGCCGCACCGGCGGACTGAGGTCTGGGGCAGTGGTGGCCAGAGTTTTGCCTGCTCCGCTCAGGGTTACTTGGGTTTTGGGGAAGTAGCTGGTCACGCTGTCGACCCCCAGGGGTAAGGGGGCATCGTTGAAGAGGATCTTGGCGTCGATGATCTCGCTTTCAACCTTTTGCTCCCCCGCCTTTTCGTGCTTTTGGGGGGTGACCCGAACGGTCAGCGTGACGTCCACCTTGCCTTCGTTGCCGCCAAAAATCGGCAGGAATCCGTCGAACTTGGCCTCCATCCTGTAGGTCAGGGGCTGCGAAAACGTATAGGCAAGCGTCGAAGCGGCCAAGGCGAGCGCGATCATCTGGCCCATTCTACGTCTAAACTTTTGAGCCATGCCCTACGGCCCGGAACCCCTCGTCCCCGGTAGCACCCTGCGCGATCGATTCGATGTGCAGAGCGTCTTGGGCCAGGGTGGATTCGGCATCACCTATCTCGCCCGAGATCGCGAGCGGGGTGACCTGTGCGCGATGAAGGAACTGGCTCCGGCAGGGACGGTGCGCAAGTCGGACGGGACCCTGGATTGGGCCGCCGTCGGACCCGGGGCCGCCGAGCGCCTCCGACATGCCTTTATGAGAGAAGGCAAAACCCTGCGGAGTCTGCGCATCAAGGGTGTCCCCGCAGTCCGGGAGAGCTTTTCCCAAAACAAGACCGCCTACCTCGTCAGCGAGTACGTCACCGGAACCACGACCCTCCAACAGCTCCTTACTCAGCAGGGCCGCCAGTCGGGAGAATTCGTCGAGGCCCTACTCGATGATCTCCTCCCAATCCTCGACCAGCTCCACAACCGGCGGATCCTCCACCGGGACATCAAACCCAGCAACTTGCTCCTCGGCGAAGACGGCCACGTCTGGCTGATCGACTTTGGCTCCGCGCGCGAGTGGCATCGCGACGCCACGCTCAACCACACGGTCGAATACACCCCCGGATATGCCCCGCCCGAGCAGCTCAGTGAAAAAGGTCGCCGGGGTCCCGCGACCGATCTCTATGGCCTCTGCGCGACGGCCTATACCTTGTTGATTGGTGTTCCCCCGCCGCCGGTCACCGACCGGATGGCCCACGACGACCTCCGTTTGCTCGATGAGGTCCGGACCGATCTTCGCCCTGGCCTCGCCCGCGCGATCCATGCTGGCCTCGCCCTCAAGTTCGAGCGGCGGCCCCAATCTGCCGACGAACTGGCGCAGCTCCTCCGCGCCCCCGACGATCCCGATCAGACCGCCTCTCTCGAAGCCCTCGATGCCAAGTTCGCCCTGCTGAAAAAGCTCCGCTGGGCCAAGCTCGAATGCCCAACCTGCGGCGGGACTCTGCTCGAACCGAAGCCGCTCAAGGCGAATCTCTGCCCGGTCTGCCGAGGTGCCCAGGTCGCGCGTCGGTCGGTGCCAATGGGGCAATGCCCCGTCTGCCGCACGGGGGTCTGGCGCAGGGTCGAAAACCAGAGGAAGGGACCTTGGTTTTGCCCGAGTTGCAAGACCGGCAAGCTCCGCTATACCAAGCCCCTGCTCGGGCCACGCCGGGCCGAATGCCAGAGCTGCCAAGCCCAGTTCACAGAGACCAAGACCGGTGTCCAACTCGTCGGGACTGACCACACCGCGACCTGGGCGGAGTGGATCGAGGCGAGCGGACGCACCGAGTGGTTTGAACTCTGTGATGCC
>ERZ761602.551-NODE-551-length-79497-cov-7.639271_pt1 | contig 79497 bp, 48 predicted proteins | sample MGYA00512165_ERZ761602 | MGnify/ENA primary metagenome ERZ761602 (study PRJEB28899, sample SAMN02445085) | bioreactor sludge metagenome | biome: EBPR sludge; isolation source: Thorneside wastewater treatment plant | place: Australia: Brisbane, Thorneside Wastewater...
GCTCCGATTCGTCGAATGCCCGCTTATGATCCTTTGATTTTAATTCTTTATTGTTTTGATTAACATAATCAAAGAAAATCTGTCTCAAAATTTGGTGTCGCGTTTCCAAATTTTCATAACTTTGTTGTCTGTGCGCTTGAAAACTCAAAATATCCTTATCTTCATCATCGGAATTATCCAAGCGCATGTGAAATTTTAAAAAGAAGTCTCGGAGAAGCGTCCTTTCCTCACTTTCAAATATATAGTTCAACCGCATATGTCTTAACAGCAGATAAAAAGAGATAATGATATATTCACTACTTAACTCCTTTACGCTAGTACCACCTTTTACAAGGAGGTCGTCTTTAAACAACTGACAAAAAACATTTAAATTCGACAGCACAGCTTTCGCTTCCGGCTTATTTTCGTATGAGTAATTATCAATTCCATCTAACATCATTGCCTCATCTATAAATTCAGCAACAACCTCATTGGTAAGATCGGCGATTCCGTTCACACCTCTTTCAATTAAAAGAAACCTCGCCATGAGCGCCAAATGTTGCATTCTGTCATTCTTTCTAGAGATTATTTTAAAGAATTCATGCTTATGCTTATTGTCGTCTATCGATTTATACGCTTTAAAATCAAACGATATGTCATCGCTATATCTAACAATAAAATTACGGACTAAACTGGATAGTCGAGCGTGGGCAATTTCCATATAGTTAAGAGACTCGCCCTGCTGAAGTCTCCAAAAGATCTCAGTCGCTATCTTTTGATGCTCAGAATTTTTTGGGTCATCGATCCCCTTTACAACATCTGCATTAAATTTTAGTTCCTTATCAACAAATTTACGGACATCGGTACTTAATTTCGAATACGTCTTACCTACTTCATCTGGCACAACGTCAGATAAACTACTGGGTAGCTTAATACTCCCAGAAAAAAATTTTTGAACGGTGGTTATGCGTTGTTGGCCATCAATAATTTCCTTTACTGAATTCTCAGAATCAAGTCTCACCTCACGTATGATAACTTTTGGAATATAAAAACGTCTGAACAAACTATCAAGGAGACTTTGCTCTTTTTTTAACGACCACACGCTCTTGCGCTGATAAGGCGGTCGGCAAACATAGTCGGCTTTATAATCAAAAAAATCTTTTATTGAAATTGTATCGCTAGTAATTTCATATTTCTGCTTAGGATTAAATGCCATGTCATTACCTCTTATTATTTTGTTGTAAGGGCACTGAATAGTGAAAAGAGATTATGCGATCTAGCATCATCTAACTTATAAATCAGAGTACCGGAGTGTTCAATGATACTCTGAACATCCGCATAGGGCACCGCGCGCGTTGGTTCAAACAAGGGGCTTACACGAACCTGAAAACGAAACTTTCCGCCCCACGCATCTTTCTCATGCCATTGACAATCGCTGGTGGCCTTCCATACGCCATTAAGCTTCTTTAAATCATATTGATACAGATAACACAAATCATCCGGCTTAATATCAAACGCGAAGTTTTTAGCGTGACCAAAGAGATTGCGAGCAATGCATTCGCCGTATGTTTCCCAACTGCACATAAATATATATGATTTCATAAAATGAGTTGCACACCTTTGCCCCGCCAAAATCCTCGCTGATGCATTGCGCCCGGAACTGCTGCCTATCAAAGATCCAGGCCTGCTCCATTCTTCTTTAACCACTCCTTGCGCTCAATAAAGTCAGGCATAACTTTATCGACCTCATTCCAAAAGGCGTCGGTATGATCTAAGTGATGGAAATGGCAAAGCTCGTGGACAATGATGTAATCAATAATAGTCTGCGGTGCCATCATGCACTTCCAGTGAAACGCTACATTGCCATTTGGAGAACATGAAGCCCAGCGGTGGCCAAGCTCACGAACATCAATCACATTAGGCTTCACGCCAATTTTGGGAGAAAAATAATCAACACGATCAAAAATCTTTTCTTTTCCTTTTGTGATGTAATAATCACGAAAAGCAGTTTGAGCCGCCACAATCTCTCCCCGATCAACCAAGTCACGCTGCAAACAAAATCGCCCATCCCTCAGCTGAAGAGGCTCTTCTTGGTCTGCAACTAATAGCAATCGATATGATCGCCCCAAGTATAAAAAACCTTCCCCATTACGATACTCGCGCAATACACGCGTTGCATTGAGATCGCGCCACTCTGCAAGATTTTTATAAATCCAATATCGCTTTGCCTCTACTATGTCCTCAATGCGCTCATCGGGAACCTTTTCAGGCGCGCGAACGATGATATTCCCATCTCTCTCAATCACAATATCAGCGGTTGAACGATGGCTTCGGACAATTTGATAGGAAATGTCGTCTTTTTCTTTAGTGTTTTTCATTTAATTAAATCGTTGTGTCGTTTCTCTGCAAGCTTAACAATTTCAACAGCAATTCGATCATGCTTTTCGGTAAGCTCCGGAATGTCCGCTAAGAGAATTTCGGTATCAATATTTCCCCTAAGATTCTTTACTTCTATCGGCTTCCCCCAAAAATCAATAATCCCAATCGTCTCTTGCAAAATTTCAACGACTCGAGAAATCAATATCTTTAACTTGGGCAAACATTCCGGCGGCGGCTCTTTGCCTTCAAAAGAAAGCTGCAAAAGATAATCATAAAATGTGGAGGCTTCTTTAGATAACCCTTCAATAGCGTCTCTGCGGCCCTCAATAGCCTCGGCACGAATTGCCTCGTATCCTTCGGCAAGTAATTCCCAATTATTCTTATGATCCTCAATGAGTTTTTCCAACTTTTCGCTCAATCTTTTGTAAAAGGCCGGATCTTCATCAAAGTGCACAGTGCAGTGCTTGCGAATGGCATGCTCCATTTCGCTCGCCTTAGCTTCTGGATCACCTTGCGCATTTTTACGAACACTTGAAATAAAATCTTTCGAAAGTAACTCAACGGGTGGAATCTTAGGATTTATCCCTAAATCAATTAAATGTTCGTTAATCAATGCGCGAACTTTTTCCCCGGCATCTGAAATATCCAGGGAATCATCTTTGTAGCGCTCCTTAACCATACGCAGCAAATAACCAAATCGGCGCGCAGGACCTCGATAAGAATGCCCTGCTGGATTAGGCAAAATCAAATTAAGGCTCTGAAGGAATTTTTTTAAATAAACTTCAAAGTCAGCTCGAGGCTTGATGTCTTTCATAGCTCCAACTGCTAAATGCACAACACCAACCTCATTTTCGGGTGAATCTAAATCGCCCCGCACAAAAGCTTCAATCTCAGACACCCCGGCAGACTTGAAATGTTGCACAAGCCGCTGATAGCGCTCTTCAAGAATTGGCATTTCCGTAAGCAAATCTTTGAGACCCAGCTGAATATCTTGCAAGTCTTCTTCAGCATAAATTCTAAGTGCTTCTAATAAGTGATTTGCAAGACCTATGTAATCAACAATAAATCCACGCTGCTTGTTTTTTGTGACTCGATTGACGCGAGCAATCGCCTGCAAAAGGTTATGTTCTTTCAATCGTTTATCGATGTACATCACCTGCTCAACAGGCGCATCAAAGCCCGTCAGCAACATATCGCACACAATTAAGAAAGCAATCCCTGTCAGCTCTTTTTCAGAATCACTGAAATCAAATGGCTTACAGAAATTCTCAACGGCATTCCATCGCTTAGTTTCCTTTCGAGCTTCCGTTATAACAGCCAACTCATTCGTCGCGTCGGATGAAACAACGACCACAGCCTTTAAGAAACTAATCTTTTTGATCAAATCAAAATCCGGCTTTGGCTTTAACTTTTCGCGATCAATGCGCTGTGATAATGCTTCGCGAATTGCCTTTTGGTATCGAATTGCGGCCAACTTTGAATGGCAAACTACTTGGGCCTTAAACCCATCCGGTAAAATGTTATCCACATAATGATCAACCAGGTTGCGAGCGATTGCACCAATTCGATTTTCAGCTTCTAAAATGTCTCCGCTCGCACCATACTTTTTCTTAATTGCTGCAATTTCTTCTTCGGTTCGCTCTTTAAAAAGATCCTCAAACTTAGTATCAAACCCATGCTTGTCTTTCAGAGCTGTGTCTGCTGTTCTTCCTTCATATAAAATTTGAAGTGTGGCTCCGTCATGGACGGCATCCATAAGCTTGTAGGTATCAATGTAATCCCCAAAGCGCTTCACAGTTCGCTGCTCACCGTGTTTTTCAGTAATAAGCGGAGTTCCAGTGAATGCAATTCGAGTTGCATTAGGAAATGCTTCGAAAAGATTGTTTCCCAGATCCGAACTTTGAGAGCGATGAGCTTCATCGATCATCAATAAAATTCTTGGGGATGGATTTACAACGCCAAAAGTTTCTGCTGATGGTGGCTTACCATAACTTGCGAGCGCTTCCGCGACTTTTAAGGGCAGCTCTTCTTTTCTTTCCATAAATTTATGGATCATGACCATGTTCACATCGGATGCGCCCGTACTTAAGTGTTCGCGCGCCTCCGCAGAACTCTCAACCACATTGACCCTACCACCAATCAGCTTAGCCGTCGCAGTAAGCTGCTCTTCAAGATCAACGCGATCATTGATTAAGAGAATTTTGAAATCGGAAAGATCTTTTGACGCTCGTAACATTCTTGCTAGAAAAACCATGGTAAGCGATTTTCCCGAGCCCTGAGTGTGCCAAACCACACCAGATCGTTCTTCAGGGGTTTTTCCCGCTCTCAATCGTTCAACAATTCTTCGAGCGGCACGATACTGCTGATAGCGGCACACAACCTTGATTCGCTTTCCTGAGTCTGTATCCATAAAAACAGAACAAGATCGCAAAACATCAAGCAGAGTGTCTTTTGCAAATAAACCTTGGATGAGCTTTTCTTGCTCGCGCTCAACACCAAGCGGCTTTGTGTAAGTTTTGCGGCTCTCGGGCCATATATCTTTCCAAGCATAAAAATGCTCATGACCGGAGGTAATTGTTCCAAACTCTGCTTTTTCTCCGCATGAGCGAATAACAAAAAGATTAGGATAAAACAAGCGGGGCTCACCCTCTCTCAATCCTGCTTTTTGAGTTTCTGCTCTTCCATTACGATAACGCAGCAACTGCTCAAAGGCTGCGTGCATGGGATTCGCAGTTGTGGCGTCTCCGATTTTCGCCTCAATCACTACCAAAGGAATACCATTCACAAAAAGAACAATATCGGGAATGATGCAAGTCTTCACACAGCCTGGGGTATCGATTCGAAATTGATTGATTGCGTGAAAACTATTCTTTTCGGGGTTTTCAAAGTCAATCAACATTACGACTGGGTCAGGCTCTCCGGTCGCCTCATTCATATCAACTTGCGCTTTAAATATCAAGGCCTGCGCTGTTTCGTTTGCCTCTAGCAAGCTTCGATTGGGTTGACGCAAAATCTGACTTTGTAAATCATCTAATTGATTGTCTGTTAACCATGATTTGCCTTCGCTGGTTAGGTTAATCGAGCGAACGCTATCTCGAAAAATATCTGGCAAAATCATTTCACGGAAATTTTTCCGTAGGCTTATAGCCGGGTTGGATGGAATAACTCCGCACCCTTGATCAATTACTTTCCAATCAAGTGATTTCAACTGATCAAGAAATGGTTTTTCGACATGCAGGTATTCAGACATATCAGGCAACGACCTTTTCGGTAATTTTTACGGGCACGCAACCACGCAAAAGATCATTCATCAAGCCAGCTTTTAATTTAAAAAGTTTTTCTTTTTTAGATTTTTCATTTTCTATTTGCCTCTCACAAGCTTTGAGCCTTTCTACTGCTTGATTTTGCTCATCTATACTTGGAAGCATAATAGGAAGTTTTGCCAAGTCGGGTCCAGTCACGCCAGACACAGCAACCTGTCGAATTATTCTTAAACGAAAACGATAAAAATGTGCAGAGCTCAAATAAAAATTTATAAACTCTGGGACCGCGACCTTCTGATCCAAACGAACGCGAATAATTGAAGATTCAAAAGTTGTCGGTTCTTGAAGCTTGGGAACCAGCGAACATCGACCGGCGCCCTCTAATGTTAGAGATCGCCGCGCAAACAGCAAGTCAGCCTCTTCTAAACCAAAACGCACTAATTCAGAAGGCCCCACCTGTACGCGAACAGCATCAGACAAATCAACGGTTAATGAGCGAAACATCTGCGGCATATGCACCATCGGAGATCCACTTCCATAACTTGTGGAAGGCTTGTAAAGTCCATTTTTTGACGGTTCTAAATATAAACTAGAAAACTGCTTATACTCCCAAGCTTTCGGAACATATCCTGCGGGTGTATTTTTATAAAGCTGCGGCACTTCTTCGGGCGACGATCGCAATTTCCCATTCGAATCAATTCCACATGTAATTAAATCCTGCATCAAACCCGCTTTAATCTGCTCATACTTTCCAATCAATTTATTTGTTTGCTCAATTGAGTTGTCCACCGTTGAAAGAATTTTTGAAATTTGATTTTGTTCTGTAGGCGAAGGCGCATAAAAACTAAATTTGGGCAAAGCCTTGCTTTCAAGATGAAGAACTGTCGATCCAGCTGAATGCGCCCACATAAAACGCCGTGCATCTCCGAGCATCAGTCGGTAAAAAAGAAATCGAAGATTTGTTTCGCTGTTAATCGGCCTAAGAATACACAAATCCATTGAAGGAAGGATCTTTCTTCCTTTACCAAAATCAGGCGCAAGCATTGGGCTGCCAATAATATCCCCATCTCGTGTCAGATCCGTTTTGGCAACCAGTAGTTCCCCTGGAAGAACTTCTTGTTCTGATGTAAAAAGGCCCTTGAAGTATTTTACGCCATCAATATTAAATCCACCCCCCTTAGCAAAGCATTTTATCGTAAGGAAAACATGCCCTCTGTCCTCCGAAGCATAATCGCTAGAAGCATAAGTGATGCCTTTGGTAATTTTGACGCTTTCAGCAAGCGTCTTTTCCTTCCAAGGCTCACTCATATCCCAACTCCGCAAGAAACTTTTTAAGCTTGCTTGCTTCTTTGTTGTGACATTCTTCAATCGTTTTTACTGTCACTGCATATTTGATGTAAAGATTTTCAATCGCACTAAGACATGCACGCTGACCAGCAAGTAAATAACTTTCGTAGGTTTGAATTAAAAGACGGTGGAGTCGCTTAAGAATGACACGACGAGCTTCATCGTTATCAATTTTGGTTCGGGCAGCAGCGACCAACTCTTCTTTCTTTTTCTCCGTAATCCGCAAGTCTGACTTTAGCTGCCTTGCCTCATCTTCAAAAGCCTTATGCCTTGCAAGCTTTACATCAGCTGATTCTGCTTTTTTTATAAAACTATCAAATGTTCGTTTTTCCTTTTTTGCCAACCTTGCTTGCGCACGAGCTTCTTTAATTTCTGCCTTAAGCTTTTTAACTTCATCATCTGGAAGTATGCCCGTTTCATCAACATCCTCATAATCTTCTTCATCTGCTGCAGCTAACAATGCTGAAAGCTCGGCAAGGCGCAATCGTTTTTGTTCCATTTCAGTAAGCAGTTCAGGAAACTGGCTTTGTAAAATCTCATCATCAGGAATCAATTCTGCGCCCCAACCGCTAGCTGCGATCGACTTCAAATCTGCTTTAAGATCATCAACATAACGGGCAAAAGCGCCGCGCACCTGATGATCGCTCAAAAGAGTTTGCTTTGAAAAAGCCTGTGAGATGTCCGCAAGAAGCTGTCTGCGAAGTTCATAGACATTGCCATTCTTACGCTTTTGAGGAGCTAGCGCCTCAACTAGCGGCAAATTCTGGATCCACCAGGCATTAAGCCTTTCAATAAATTGCTTGTGTGCCTTGCTAACGCTCGGATCAGATTTTACTAATTCAGAAATGACTCTCTGTTCATTTATGACGGAGGCAAAATCTACATACCGAGCATCCCCTTTCCGCGCCACAAAGCATCTGCTTCGCAAATCAGAATAGTTCTTCCAAAAGTGGCTTAAGGCATCCACCTCTGATACTGGAACACCACCCTGCAAATGAGCTCGAACATCATGCGGTTCTGGGGGTGGCGCATTATCAACATAGCGACGGATATTACAGTTGTATTCTTCAGCAACTATTTCACTCTTTGGAACACGGCGGGCGTATCCCGGTACATCCTGCATGGTCCGATAAACATGAACTATTTTAGAAATATCTTCCGGCCGTAAGAAATTTTGAGCTTTGCCTTCTCGATATTCGCGATCAGCATTGATAAAGAAAACATGCTCACGCTTATTAGCATCTTTTTTGTTCATTACAAGAATACAAGCTGGAATTCCTGTTCCGTAAAATAGTCCGGCAGGCAACCCAATTACGGCCTCAAGCCAACCCTTTTGAATAAAAAGTTCACGCGCTGCACGCTCTTCACCGCCACGAAACAAAACACCATGCGGCATGACTGTTGCCATTTTTCCGTCAGCCTTGAGAACAGCCAGCATGTGCTGAACAAACATGAGATCTGCTTTTTTCCCTTTTTCCGGCATCCAAACCTGAAAACGGCCAGGATACTCCATATCCTTTTTAATATAGTTTTGGCTGAAGGGTGGATTAGCTAAGACACGATCAAAGCGTTTAAGCTCGTTGCTCTCACTTTTATGCTGGGGATGTCTAAGAGTATCTTCTTGCCGAATATCAGCATGTGATATGCCATGCAGCAACATGTTCATTTTGCAAATGGACCATGTCGTTCCAATGCTTTCTTGGCCAGAAAGGGATAAGTCACGCGGGTCGCCATCACATTCTTGGATATAATCACGAGTTTGAATCAGCATTCCGCCAGATCCTACCGTCGGATCATAAATGCTCATCCCCGGCTTGGGATCAACGATCTCGACCAGCGTGCGAACAACATCGGCAGGCGTATAAAATTCACCCGCCTTTTTCCCAGCAGAGTCTGCAAAGTATTTAATGAGATACTCGTAGGCAGCACCAAGCAAATCAGGAAATTCAAAGTTTTCATCGCGAAGTGGGATTTTTTCAAAATTCTGAATAAAGTTGGCAAGAGTATCATCGTCGAGTGTCCGCTGCCCAATCTTGCGATTGAAATTGATATGCTTAAGAACATCCTGAAGAGCATCGACATTGGCATCTTCAAGAGCTTCTAGCGCCTTGTTGAGAGCCGAACCCACATCGGTTTTAAGATGCCTAATCTTTTCCCAGCGAGCATTCTCCGGAACATAAAACTCATATTTGTCAGGGTTGGTTAATTGCTTCGCAATAGCCGCTGGAGACATTCCCCGTTCTTTTAAGTCCTTAGCGATATCTTCACTCTGCTGATCAAATAAATCTGACATGCGCTTTAAGAAAAGCATACCAAAGATATATTCTTTATATTCGGAAGCATCCATGTTGCCGCGCAAATCATCGCAGGCCCGGAAAAGAAGACTCGAAAGCTGGCTCAGGGTAAGTTTTGACATAATTAAATTTAAGCTCCTATCGACAGCTAAGCTAACCAAAATTCGGAGAAATTATAGCCCATGTTAGACCAAAGACAGAAGACTAAACCTTCCTTCGGCAGGCAGGGACTGATTACTAGATTTCCAATTGGTTTGGCGCTGCTCACCACAGGCAGTCGAGAATAACAGAGGGCGGTATTTCTTGTTGATTCAGGAAAGCAAGGTTTTGCGGCATTGTTTTCTTAATTTCCGTCCTGATTTGTTCTTTTGGGGTCTGCGGTGCTGAAGTAGAAAGTCTTGGCTTTTAAAGTTGAGAGACCGCTTGAGCGAAGAGGCTCGATTTGAAAAGACTTAGACTTTCACGAAGCCGAAAGAGCAGCCGACAAAAAACAAACAGGACATGGCCCGACCGGCCCGAGGTAAAAGCTTTCTGCAAGAATTAAGGCATGCGCCGTTTGAGCAACCCCGGCGATGAGGACCACAGCCATGCGGCAACTGAGCCCGTTTATAGCCCAAGCCGAAGACGGACTACAAACAAAAGACGGCCTTTTTCAGCGCGTTTTAGCTCGCGCAGGCTTTAATTTGAGCGGAGCCGATCCACCCGCCGGCAAGCACCACATTGCCGTCATAAAGCACGGCACCTTGGCCCGGGGTAATCGCTTCCTGTTTGTTGAGGAATGAAACTTCAATTTGATTGGGGCTGAGGCGCGTCACAATCGCGGGCGATTTTTTATGCTGCGAACGAATTTTGACATGTGCTTCGAAAGTTTCAGCGGGCGGCGCAGCATGCCAATTCACGCGGTCAACCACAAATGTCTGGCCAAGCACATCATCTTTGGTGCCGACAATGACTTCATTGGTTTCGGGTTTGATATCGAGCACATACAATTTTTCTTTGTATGCGATATTGATACCCCTGCGCTGACCATGCGTAAAATGAAAATAGCCGTCATGCTTGCCGAGCACGGTACCGTCTTTCAATTTCACAACCCCGGGCAATGAAAGCGAAGGCACGGTTTCTTTGGGGTTAAATTCTTTTTCAACAAACCCGCCGTAATTGTTATCGGGAATAAAACAAATCTCCATCGACTCGGCTTTGCCGGCCACGCAATTAAGATTGTGCTTTTTCGCAAGATCGCGAATTTCGGCTTTCGAAAATCCGCCGCAGGGCAAATATAGTTTTGATAAAACATCCTGATCGAGCGGAAACAAAACATAGGTTTGGTCCTTCACCGCGTCTTTGCCTTCACGCAAAGCAAACAAACCGTTATCCGCCTTAAACACCTCGGCATAATGACCGGTGGCGATGGAATCAAAACCCATTTCTTGGGCGCGCTTTAAAAACAGGCGAAACTTAATATGCTCGTTGCAAGCAATGCACGGGTTGGGCGTGCGGCCTTTGAGATATTCGGCGGCGAAATAATCGATCACATATTTTTTAAACTCTTCTTCGAAATTAAGCACCCAATATTTAATGCCGAGGGTGTCGGCCACTTCGCGCGCGTCTTCGACGCCGGTAATGCCGCAGCAGGCTTTGGTATTGAGGTTTTCGCAGGAGTTAGACGCCCAGGTGCGCATGGTCGCGCCGGCAACTTCATGGCCTTGCTCTTTGAGAAGCGCGGCGGCAACCGAAGAGTCCACGCCCCCTGACATTGCGACAAGAATTTTTGCCATAATTTAGCGGGGCTGCAGATCTTGGATGAGCGAATCGATGCGGATGCGTTCCTGAAACATTTCGCGCAGAGAACCGAATTTGCCGCGCTCGACATCCATGTCTTCGATATCAGGCAAGGAACCCAAAATCGGAAGATGGGATAATTCGGAAATGACTTTGGGGTTACTCATTTCGGAAATAGAAAGATTGGCGCGCGGAACACGGTTAAAAATAATGCCTTTGATTTCAAGCCCGCGAATGCGCGCGGCATCAATCGTGAGCAAGGTGTGATTAATGGTGCCAAGGCCGGGCTTAGAAACCACTACGATAGGAAGTTTGAATTCGCGGATTAAATCCGTCACATAATATTTAGGGTGAATCGGCACCATGAGACCGCCAATGCCTTCCACGATAATAAAGTCATAGTGTTTTTCAAGCTCGGCATAAGCTTTGCGGATTTGGTCGAGATCGACTTCTCTTTTTTCAAGCTCCGCTGCCACATTCGGCGCCACGGGATGTTTGTAGCGCGCGGGGCTGGAAAAACCCGTCCATTCGTTTTCGGCGGCTTCCATGAGAAAAGCGGCATCGGCTGAAACAAGGCGCTTGCCATAATTAAGACAGCCGGTGGTAATCGGCTTCATTACGCCGACACGAATGCCCCGCGACCGCAGAACAAGCGCGAGACCCGCGGCGACCACTGTCTTGCCTACGTCGGTATCCGTCCCAGTAATAAATATTCCCGGCTTCTTCATATTAACTAATAGCTTAAAATTTAAAGGCTAAAACCATAACTAAAAATCCAAAACTGTCCGAACAATTGAAACTTTTGGGCTATGATTTTTAGATTTAACTTTTTACTTTTAACCTTGTTTTGTTTCTTCCTGGATAGATTCGTACAGAATCGTAAGTAGTTTATCAATTTCGGGCTCACTTAGCGAGAGCGGCGGCATCAGTACCAGAACCGGGCCCAGCGGACGCAAAATGGCGCCTTTGGCACGGGCGCGGCGGATAATCTGATGGCCGATATTCTGTTCGAGCGAATAATGCCGCCGGCTTTCAACCGATTCAAAAATCTCAATTCCCACCATCAGCCCTAATTGCCGAATATCGCCGACACAGGGTAATTTCCAAAAATCTTTGAGGCGCTTTTCGATGAATTTAATTTTAGGCTGAAGACCTTCGATAGTTTTATTTTTTTCAAATAAATCGAGCGTCGCAATCGCCGCGGCACAGGCCAAGGGATTCGCCGTATACGTGTGCCCGTGAAAAAAAGTTTTCAGCTCTTCATATTTACCCAAGAAAGCCTGATAGATTTTCTCCGTGGTCAGTGTGGCAGCTAAGGGCAAGTAGCCGCCTGTAATGCCTTTTGCCAAACAAAGAATGTCCGGCTGAACGCCTTCATGCTCGCAGGCAAACATTTTACCCGTGCGGCCGAAACCGGTAGCAACTTCGTCCAACACCAAAAGCACATTGTATTTTTGCGTCAGCTCGCGCGCTTTTTTAAGAAAACCGGGCGCGTGCAAAAGCATGCCGGCCGCGCCTTGCATGAGCGGCTCCATAATGAGCGCCGCGATTTCGTGATGATGTTTTTTAAGCGTTTCTTCCAGCTGATTTACCACCGCATCAAGAACTTCTTTTTCATGCAGGGCTTTTTCGATCGGATTTTTTTTGCCGTGAAACACCGCCGGGGGCGGAAGCTTGATGGTTTTGAAAGTGAGCGCACCGTAATGATGGTGAAACAAATCAATGCCGCCGATGGAAACCGAGCCGAGCGTATCGCCATGATAGGCTTCGCCGAGTTTAATAAATTTCTGCTTCGCCGTTTCGCCTTTTTGCTGCCAATATTGAAACGCGATTTTCACGGCAATTTCAACGGCTTCGGAACCGGAGTCGGAATAAAAAACACGCGCCAGACTTTGGGGCGCGATTTTCAACAATTTCTCGGCAAGCTCAATCGCGGAAGGATGCGTCAACCCTAACGCGGTGGTATGCGCGATTTTTTTAAGCTGGTCTTGCACGGCTTGATTAATTTCAGGTACTTGATGGCCAAAGACATTGCACCAAAGCGAGCTGACGCCGTCGAGATATTTGGCGCCGTCCACATCGATTAAATAATTGCCTTCACCGCGCTCAATCACCGGGAAAGGTTCGTTTTGCCAATCTTGCATTTGGGTAAACGGGTGCCAGAAGACACTTCGATCTCGTTTGCGCCAATTTTCTGAAACTTCCTTCTTCATTCATTCTCCAAACAATCTAGGTCAAAAATTAAAGGTTAAATCTAAAAACTATAGCTCAAAAGTTTTAACTGCTCGAACAGTTTTGGGCTATAGGCTGTGGTTTTAGTCTTTGAGCTTTAAGATTTAACCTTTCTCATCGCTTCTGTTAATTTTTGAATATCCGCATCTGTATGCGCCGCGCTCACGGTAATGCGCAAACGCGCTTTGCCTTTTGGCACCGTGGGATAACGAATCGCCGGCACAAAAATACCCTGCTCCAAAAGCTGTTCAAAGGCATCGAGCGCTTTTTTCTCATCGCCCAAAATCACGGGCAGCACCGCGGATTGCGGCGCTTCCAATTCAAAGCCCAGTTTTTTCAGCTCGGCATAAACGGCATGAATATTAGACCAAAGCTTTTGAAATAAAGCCGGCTCCTCTTCCATCACACAAAAGGCTTCATAGGCGGCTTCGCAAATCATGGGCGGAAGCGCGGTAGCAAACATAAACGGCCGCGCGCGGTTTAAAATCAAATCGGCTAAATCTTTGGAAGCAACCGCAAACCCGCCGATACTGCCGACCGCTTTTGAAAGTGTGCCCGTAACAATATCGGCTTTTTTCATAGCGGGAATTTTTACAACGCCCGTGCCGTGCGCGTCATCCACAAATAAAAGCGCATTGTGTTTGGTTTTAATTTCTGCCAGGCGTTCTAAGTCGGCAACATCGCCATCCATGCCGAAAACAGACTCGGCCAAAAGAATTTTCCGTGTGGCGGTGGACTTAGCGAGTAACTCTTCGCAACGGTCATAATCACTGTGCGGAAAAACGCGAAAAGCCGCGCCGGAAAGTTTGACGGCATCAATCAGCGAGGCGTGGCAAAGTTTGTCGAAAATAATTTCGGTTTTTTCATCGGCAATTGCGGTGAGCGTGCCGAGATTGGCGAGATAGCCCGCAGAATAAACCAAGGCTCGATCAAAGCCTTTATGCGCGGCGATTTTCTCCTCGAGTTTGCGATGCGACGGACAAGACCCAGACGTAAGTCTTGCTGCGCCTGCCCCGACGCCCATTTTTTCAATGGCACGGATGGCGGCAGCTTTCACGCGCGGATGCCGCGAAAGCCCGAGATAATCATTGCCGCAAAAAAGCGTCATGGCCTTGCCGCGATAAGACGCGTGCGTGCCGTCCTGATAATCCAATTCGCGGATTTCGCGGTAAAGATGCTTCGCTTTCAGCTCTTCGAGTTCTTCTAAAATGAAATTCATAAGCGTATTTTAACGGATAATTTTATTTATGGTTTTCTAAGAATGATGGCGGCCGCTTGCCCCCCAAAACCCATGGAAATCGACATGGCAACGCGAATTTCTTTTTCCGCCGCAACACCCGCGGTATAGTTCAAATCGCATTCCGGATCGGGCTGGGCTAGGCCTAAGGTCGGAGGGACAAACCCGCCGTCCATGGCTAAAAGTGTCGCCGCAATTTCCGCCGCGCCCGAAGCGCCCAGCATATGGCCTGTCATCGGTTTAATTCCGCTGGTGGCAATGTCATAGGCATGCGCGCCGAAAGCTTTTTTGATTTCGCGAGTTTCATATAAGTCACCATGCCCTGTCGCGGTGCCATGCAAATTAATATAGTCCAAACTGCGCGGTGTTTCATCGGCGCGCGTCAGCGCCAACTTCATCGTTTGGGAAAGCGTGCCTTCGTCGTCGCTGAAAAAAAGCGCGTGGCTGTTTTCCTGACCCAGTCCCACCGCCGCGACTTCGGCATAAATTTTGGCTTTGCGTGCCTGCGCGGATTTCAGGGTTTCCATAAAAAACATCGCGGCGCCTTCGCCGACTAAAAATCCACCGCGCTCTTTGTCAAAAGGCCGCATACGGTCTTGCGCCAAGACTTTCATTTGATGATAGCCCGCCAAAAACATCGGGACAATCGATGCGTCGGTGGCGCCCGCGATCACGGCATCAGCATAGCCTTCGGATAAAAGATAATAGGCATCGCTCACGGCAAGATTGCCGGTGGCGCAAGCGGCAATCCAGGATTTGACCGGCCCCGAACAACGATGCTTCGCGGCAATCCGCAAAGCCGGTGTACTGGGAAAAATATCTTCGAAAAGATTTTTAGCGCGCGCGGGGTAATACGATTTAGTTTGTACGCTTAAAAGTTCCGCCAAAGTTTCAATGCCACCCTTGCTTGAACTAACCGAAACACCCAAACGATACGGATCGATTGCGGTTAAATCAGCGGCGGAGTCGATCACCGCTTCATCGGCCGCGGCGAGGGCATACTCCAAAACGCGGTCGCGCGATTTTTGGTTTAAATCAAAATTGCGCACTTCATGCGCGAGGCGAAAAGGATAAGTGTCGCATGGAAAACGGGAAATCATGCCGCAGCCGCTTTGGCCTTTTCGCAATGCCGCGGCATAAGCCGCGCGGCCGAGCCCGATCGAGGAAACGACGCCTAAGCCGGTAATAACCACACGCTTTAAGGGACGAGAGGATTGGCTTTTCATACTCAACCGGCGCAGCCGATTAAATCAAACGGCAAAAACTTTTTGCTCCGTCAGCAGAGCGCGAATTTTTTTGACGCTTTCGGCGGCGGGAGCATTAGCCTCAAGCTGGACATCGACTAAGCCCTGACGGAATTCATTTTTTCCGACATTGACGATCATAACCTGATCACGGCTGACGACTTCCTGAAGCATGCGAAGCTCTTCATCGTTTAAGTTGCTCGCGGTCGCAACCACAATCAAGCCGGCATCCATCCAAATATGCGCGACTTCACCCATGCGGCGAACATGTTCATGCCGCGCTTTTTTGTCGAGATCCACATCCAGGCCGCGCAATAAATTTCCAATGCCGAGAAAATATGTTTTACAGCCCGATTCGAACAGATCTTTTTCGATTTCTTTCGCGATGGTTTTTTTATCGACGCCGACTTTGCCGGTCAGCAAAATAAATTTGGGATGATGGCCGTATTTTTTTGCACGCTCCCCGCGGTCAACAATGCTGAAGTCCCATTTCTGCTCGCGCAAAACAACCTGATCGCGTACATCGGCCTGTTCATCGCGGATCATCGAAGTAATAATGCCGCCGCCCGAAATATCATATTCATCCACGATCACAAAACGGCCTGTGGCTTCAATGTCGCCCGTTAAATCAAAAGCGACCGGTGTTTTGGTTTCGAGCACAAGCTCGGCGACATCATGACGCTCTACTTGTGTTTTCTGCGCGGAATTCAGATTCGACGCATCCAGCACATGATTGATTTTTTTGACATAGACGGAAACTTTTGCCGTGCCGATTTTGAGCTTATATTCTTTGCCCATCACAAGCGGGCGCTTGTTCATCCAAAAAAGTTTAACCTGTAAAAGCGAAGAAACCTGCGGCAGTGTTTCGCTCAGGCGGCACATAATATCGCCGCGTTGCAAATACAGTTCTTCGGTAAGCGTCACACCGGTTGAATGACCCGCCGAAACCTTCTGTTGCGCGGGAACATTGAACCCTTCGATGGATTTGATTTTGCAGCGTTTGTTCGACGGCAGAAAAATAACTTCGTCGCCCACCGAAATACTTCCGGTTTCGACTTTGCCCGCGATAATGCGGCGGTCGTCGCCGTCAGCGGTAAATTTATAAATACTCTGCACCGGCATACGGAAAACCTGATTTTCCGGCGGCTGAGCTTTTTTGAACTGATCAAGCATTTCGAGAATCGACGGCCCTTTGTACCAAGGCATTTTGTCGGATTTCGAAACCATGTTGTCGCCATGAAACGCGGCGATCGGAATAAACTGCTCGGGCACGACGCCGATTTGCTGTAAAAACGCGCGATAATCTTTTTCGATTTGGTTGAAAACTTCTTCGCTGTAATTAGCCAAATCCATTTTATTGACGCAAACTGTAATTTGCTTAATGCCGAGCATCGAAAGCAAATAGCCATGGCGTTTGGAGTTTTCGCGGATGCCTTCTTTAGCGTCGATCAAAAGCAAAGCGGCTTCAGCGCGCGCGGCACCGCTGACCATGTTTTTTAAAAATTCGATATGCCCAGGCGCGTCAATAATGATGTATTGACGTTTTTTGCTTTTGAAAAAACAACGCGCCGTATCAATCGTAATTCCCTGCGCGCGCTCGTCTTTTAAAGCATCGAGTAAAAATGCATATTCAAACGGCTTCGCATTGCGCTGGCAGTCGGCTTTGACTTGATCGAGCTTCCCCTGCGGAAGCGAATCAGTATCCGCCAATAAGCGTCCTACGAGCGTGCTTTTGCCATGGTCGACATGTCCGACGACAACAATGTTCATCTTCGGCATCAAATCGATGTTCATGGTTTCTCCGCCGAAAAGTTTTTTTGCTTTATCGATGAGATTTTCCATTACATGTACCCTTGCTTACGCAATGTCTCGAGCCCGCCGTCTTCTTTGTCTTGGGCGCGGCCGGATCTTTCGGCAATGTTTTTGAATTTGCCGGTTTTGAGTTCGGCGATAATTTCTTTGATGTTTTTCGCGGTGGACTTCACCGGAAAGGTGCAGGGATAGCAGCCCAATGAACGATAGCGTTCGCCTTTGCCCTGATCAAAATAAAGCGGCACGACGGGAATGCTTTCGCGTTCAATATATTCCCAGATGTCGAGTTCGGTCCAGTCGAGCAGCGGATGAATACGAATATGCGTGCCGGGTGCGAAGTCCGTTTTAAATTGATTCCATAATTCAGGGGGCTGATCGCCAACATCCCAGTCGCTGTATTTATCGCGTGGCGAGAAATAGCGCTCTTTAGAGCGGCTGCCTTCTTCGTCGGCACGCGCGCCCACAATCACTCCGGTATACGGTTCCTTATCTTCATCGGGCACATATTTTTTCAGGTTGTGGTCCATGCGCCAGCGCGGCCAGGTTCCGGCCAACGTATTTTTTAAAGCGTCGGTCTTTAAATTTTTGCAGCAGGAAAGGCGGTCGATGGTACCGTCGGGATAAGTCTGTTTGTTTTTCAACGCTTCCGTGTTCTGCCCGTAAACCATGTTGAGTTTATATTCGAGCGCGAGACGGTCGCGGTATTGGATCATTTCCGGAATTTTATAATTCGTATCAATGTGCACGAGCGGAAAAGGCACATGGCTGAAAAAAGCTTTGCGCGCCAGCCACAGCAAAACCGTGCTGTCTTTGCCGATTGACCAGAGCATGACGAGGCTTTTAAAATTAGCGTACGCCTCGCGCAGAATGTATACCGACTGTGCTTCCAGCTTGTCTAAGTGATTCATTTCTTTCGTCGACATTTTCTTCTCTTCTTTATTTCTAACTCTTATTCAGCCTTCAGCTGCCGCTCGCCCAAGACATTCTTGATTCTAAATTCAATACTTGTCCCGTAATCTGCGTATTTTCATCCGAAAGCAAAAACAAAATCGCTTTTGCTGCCGCATCCGGATTCGACAGCTGCTTCAGCGGACTTAAATTCCGCTGCGCTTCTTTCGCTTTCTCCGGAACTTTCGCCGTCATTTCCGAGAGCATGAACCCAGGATTCACCGCGTTCACCAAAACTTTTTCGCCCGCTTCCCTTGCCAGAGTTTTCACCCAGGCTTCGAGGGCCGCTTTCGATGCGGCATAATTCGCCGCTCCGTAAACACCCGACACCGCCGCGCGGCTTGTGAGCGCCACGATGCGTGCAGGCTTGGCTTTTTCAAGCGCCGGCATCAGCTCGCGCGTGAATAAAAAGGGCGCTTTCACATTGGCGCCCATCACACTGTCCCAGTCGTCTTCCGACATATTTTCAACGATCGCATCGCGCGTTGCGGCCGCGTTATGCACCACGCCGTGCAGCGCTCTTACCGCGCTGCATATTTTTTTTGCGGCATCACGGATCGCGTCAGCTGAATTCAAATTCAGTTTCAGCGGCTTCGCACCCGTTTTTTCAAGCATCTCGGCGGCAGCTTCATTTTTATGCCAGGTGAAAAACACCCGCGCTTGTACCGCAATCGCCTGACGCACCAGGCATTGGCCCAGAGCACTCGTGCCGCCTGTTATTAATATGTTCTTACCTGTCAGCAAGCTCTATGCCTCGCGGTTGCGCTTTGCGCAGAGCTAAAGAATCCAGCGCCGCCCGTAACCAAAATGTTTTTTCCTGACAGGCTCATCAGGCTTTCGCAGCTGCAACTTCCGGTTGACGACCTTTGAATCCGGCACGCTTCAGCATGTCAAAGTCATCGCGCATGGGATTGCCTTCGGTTGTGAGATATCCGCCCACAATCAATCCGTTGGCGCCGCCCTTTAAAGCTTTCTCCTGATAATAATCGCCTAAATTTTTTTCGCGTCCGCCCGCAAGTTTAATGTTGGCGCGCGGATGGATAAAACGGTAAACCGCAATCGTTTTTACCATTTCAATCGGATCCGGCGTTTCCTGCTTTTCAAGCGGGGTGCCCGGAATCGGATTTAAGACATTCATCGGCAAACAATGCGGCGCGTAAGGCTTCAATTCGAAAGCAAGCTTGATGCGATCGGCGCGGGTTTCACCCATACCCAAAATGCCGCCCGAACAAAGCTCCATACCGCCTTCAACAAGCATTTTGAGTGTCGCAATGCGCGTGTCATAACTGTGCGTCGAAACAATGTTGGGATAAAACTCGCGAGAAGTTTGCAAATTGTTGTTAAAGCGGCGCAAACCGACTTCTTTTAAACGCTGAACGCGGTCGGGCGTTAAAAAGCCGAGCGAGCCATCGAGGCTCATTTTAGTTTTGGCTTTTAAGACACGGTAGATTTCGAGAACCTTGTTAAATTCAGGCTCGGTTAAAGCGCCGCCGCTTGTAACGACGCAAAAATTTTTGGCGCCTTTTTTTTCAAATTCGAGCGCGGCATCCAAAACTTCCTGCGGCTCCATCAAAGCATAAGTATCCACGCGGGTATTGAATTGAACCGATTGAGAACAAAAACCGCAGTCTTCGCCGCAGAGATTGCTTTTCGCGTTAATGAGCGAGCAGAGACCGGGCTCATCGGTATTAAAATGAAAAGTCATTTCGCGCGCGGCATCCAAAAGAGCGTCGAAGTCTTCTTCTTTTTCGATATTGATTAGGCTCATCGCTTCATCAAACGAAACCTCACCGCCGCCGAGCACCCTATTTTTTAATTCTACAATCAACTCTTTCATGATTTCCTTTTTACAAACCTTTTCTTAATTTCATTCAAAATGCTGCGGATGCAAGGCGGAAACGAGGATTCAAGGAGATGTATTTAAAATACATCGCACGCAGAAGCCGAGCTTCCAACGCCGCAGACGCGGTATTTTCAATGATAATTAACCCCCGGCGATAGCGGGGACAATCGACACATCATCACCGGACTTCAATGCGGAGTTTTCTTGCTGAAGAAAACGAATGTCTTCTTCGTTCACATAAACGTTCACGAAGCGGCGGATTTTTCCGCTTTCGTCGCAAAGACGTTCTTTCATGCCGGGATATTTTTGCTCAAGCGCAACAAAAAGATTTTGAATGCTTGTCGCCTCAATTTGAACCTCGGCTTCGCCCGCCGTTAATTTCTGAAGCGGTGTCGGAATTCTTACTTTAACACTCATGCTTTTCTCCTCTATTTCTATTTGCTAATCGCGGTTGGGCGAGGCCCAGAGCCAAAATAAATCAGACCCGGCAGGGCTTACCCTGGGTCGCCTTCTCAAATGAATCCATTGTCGGCTCAATCGGAATCACATCACTAACCACATCCTGAATCGCATCTTGTGTTTTCATTCCATTGCCAGTGATCGCGATCACCACCTCATCGTCCGGACCGATTGCACCGGATTCGATTAATTTTTTGGTCGATGCAACCGTAACGCCGCCCGCGGTCTCGGTAAAAATACCTTCGGTGCGCGCCAGCATCAAAATGCCTTCCTGAATTTCCGCATCGGTAACCATCGCCGCGCTACCGCCCGATTTTTTCACAATATCTTTGGCATAGTAGCCGTCAGCCGGGTTGCCAATTGCCAGCGATTTCGCGATGGTCTTTGGTTTTACGGGCTTGATGAAATCAACATTATCCAAAATCGCGGTCGAAATCGGCGAACATCCCATTGCCTGCGCGCAATGCATTTTGGTGTTTACGGGGCCGCTTAAAAGCTCGAGCTGTTCGAATTCTTTGAGCGCTTTCCAAATTTTGGTCAGCAATGATCCGCTGGCCGCGGGAGCGACAATATGCTGCGGCGCACGCCAACCTAACTGCTCAGCGATTTCAAAACCAAAAGTTTTGGAGCCTTCGGAATAATAGGGGCGCAAATTCACATTCACAAAACCCCAGTTATATTTCGATGCAATTTCGCCGCAAAGACGATTCACATCGTCATAGTTGCCATTGACAGTCACAACATGCGGATTGTAAACAAGCGAGGCCATGATTTTTGCTTTTTCTAAATCGTGCGGAATAAAAATATACCGCTCAAAGCCGGCGTTGGCACCGTGCGCGGAAACTGAATTCGCGAGATTGCCGGTCGATGCGCAAGCCACGGTTTTAAAACCAAGCTCGCGCGCCTTTGAAAGCGCCACCGCAACCACGCGGTCTTTAAAAGAAAAAGTCGGATGACAAACGGAATCATCTTTCACATAAACAGTACGCACGCCAAGTTCGCGCGCGAGATTATGCGCTTTCACGAGCGGCGTAAATCCAGTGTAGAAGCCAACCGTCGGCTCGCCGTCAATCGGCAAAAGCTCGCGGTAGCGCCAAATGCTTTTGGGGCCTTTTTCGATTTTCTCGCGGGTCAAAACTTTTTTGATGCCGTCATAATCGTAAAACGCTTCGAGCGGGCTAAAGTCATATTCGCAGACATACAGCGCCTTCTTCGGATATTCGCGTCCCGTTTCTTTGCTTTTCAAACCTAATACAAAACTCATCTTATTTTCTTCCTATTTAATTGCTCGTATCGATGCGTTCGATAAGTTTTAACTTATCGAACCAAACAATACAGTCTAAATGTCTCCGCCGGAATCCTTCGGCTGCTCGACTTCTTCGTCCTTGCCGGTTTTCACTTCTTTAAAAGTATGAATCCCGCATTCCTGCTTACTTTTGCCGGCCCACCGTCCCGAGCGCTCATCGTCGCCATCCTGAATCGGGCGCGTGCATGGCCAGCAGCCAATGCTCATATACCCTTTTTCATAAAGCGGGTGTAGCGGAATTTTCCGCTCTTTCAAATACCACCAAGAATCGCGCGAAGTCATATTCGCCAGCGGGCTGATTTTGTAAACCTCGCCTTCATACTCTTCCACAATTCGGATCGACTTGCGATGATCGGTTTGGTGCCGGCGTATTCCGCTCATCCACGCGCCGTAAGCCTTCAGCGCTTCATCCAGCGGCTCCACTTTATTAATCTGACAGCACAAATCCGGATTTGCTTCGTAGGGCTTTCCCTGATAGTCCGCGATCAGCTTTTCCCGTTTCGCCGGGGCGGCTTTCAAATCAACAACTTTTTTCAATCCCAAAAGTTCGGTCAGCTGATTTTTGTATGCCAGCGTTTCCGGAAAATGAAACCCGGTTTCCAAAAACAAAACCGGTGTGTTCGGATCCGCTTTCGCGATCAGATCCAGAAGCACGCCGCTTTCCGGTCCAAATGACGACGTCACCGCGATTTTCGGCGCAAAGGTTTCCGTTGCCCACCGCACAATTTCAAGCGGCGTGGCCTTTTCAAAGTCATTATTCAGCTTCTCTAAATCAAGTCGCATCGTGTCTGCTTTCGCACGCGTCAGCGCGCTTGCATATACCCAAGCTCTTTAAGCCGGGCCAAAATTTTTGCGACTGAAACTTCCGCTGTTTCTGATTCTGTTTGAACCGTGACTTCCGGATTCAAAGGCTCTTCATAAGCGTCGTCGACGCCGGTAAAGCCCTGAATTTCACCCGCGCGCGCTTTACCATAAAGACCCTTCACGTCGCGCTGTTCGCAAACCGCCACCGGCGTTTGCACAAAAACTTCTACAAAATTTCCGACTTGCCTGCGGCACCAATCCCGCGCTTCACGGTATGGGGAAACAGCCGCAACAATCACTGTCACGCCATGCTTAGTTAGCAGGTGACTGACAAATCCAATTCTCTTCACATTTAAATCGCGGTCTTCGCGCGAAAAACTTAACCCTTTGCTGAGGTGGGTGCGCACGACATCTCCGTCCAAAACTTCAACCGGCACACCCTGAGACTTTATCTCGCGGGCTAACCCGTTTGCCAGAGTTGATTTACCGGAGCTCGGAAGCCCGGTCAGCCAAATTGTAACGCCCTGTCGATTTTCAGCCATGCATTCCTTTAAGCCGGATTCGGCTATACAGAAAAGCCGGCCTACTTTTTACTTTCTTAGGTAAAATGAGTTAAAACTATACAACTAATTCAGGGGGGGGTCAAGCTGAGGGACCGAGGGCAATTTGGGCTCAAAACGGCCGCAAATCAAAAGCGAAACTTCAAATAAAACCCAAAGGGGCACAGCTAACAACAGCTGAGAAAAAGGATCAGGAGAGGGTGTCACCACCGCGGCAATAACCAAAATGGCAACCAGAACGGCTTTACGCGCTCCGGCCATAGCTTTCGTGGTCACAACCCCCAGCTTCACCAAACCGATCATGACAAGCGGAAAATCGAATAAAGCCCCGCAAGCCAAAATCATTCCCAAAAAAAATGAAACATAGGGGCCGACCATCAGCATGGGCTTCAGGCTGTCGGACCCAAACGCGAGCAAAAAATGCAAGCCGGCCGGAATCACAAAGTAGTAAGCAAACGCGCAGCCGGCTAAAAAAAGAGCCAATGAAGCAACAATAAGCGGCACCAGGCTCTTTTTTTCTTTTTCATAAAGTCCCGGAGCGACAAACAGCCAAAGCTGAGTGGTCCAGACCGGTAAAGACAAAAGCACCCCGCCCGCCAAGGCCGCTTTCATGTGAACCATAAAAGCTTCGTAAGGGGTTTGAAAATAAAGGCTGGCTTCAGGATCAGTCCGTAAAGGAATAGTGAGAAAATCTAAAATCGCGCGCGAAAAAAAGAAACAAAGCAGAGTTCCCACACCGAGAGAAATAAGACAAATGATTAGCCTGCGGCGGAATTCTTCGAGATGATTTAAAAAGTCAAAATTCATAAAAAATTTGGGTTTTTAAATTCGCTCAAAATGCTTCGGTTGCACGGCGCGATTGAACGCCTGAGGAGGCGTATTCGTTAATACGCCGCACGAAGAAGTGAAGATTGCAACACCGCAAACGAACATTTTCAGCGGATTTACGCCTGAGCGAAAACTTCTCGGGCAACGATGCCCACAACCCCCAGCGCCACCGCATTTTCACCGAAAGCGGAGGGAATGATTTTAACCTGCTCCGAAGCCTCTTCAACGCACCAGTCCTTGATCGCGAGCTTAACAGCATCAAGTAAAGGAGAGCCGCAATCTTCTATGCCGCCGCCAATCACAACCACTTCCGGGTTAAGCAGATTAACCAAAAATGCGATTTTCTTACCCAGCTCATCGCCGGCACGCTGAACGACGGTTAAAGCAACTTGGTCTCGTTCTTTAATGCCCTGCACAATATTTTTAAACCCAAGTTTTGATAAATCCCCTTTTACAAAATCCTTCAGCACCGACTTTTCTCCAGCGTTAATTAACTCGCTCGCGTGGCGAACCATGCCCAAATCCATTTCCCATCGCCCAAGCTGGGTTTTAATTTCGAAAGCTTGTTCTTTGGATTGCTTAGGGCTGGTAATGCCCAATTCCCCTGCCGCACCCGCCGCGCCACGGTAAATTTCTTCGTTGATCAAAATGCCGCAACCTACACCCGAAAACATATAAAGCATGTGCCGCACATCGCGGTCGAGACCCAGCCACTTCTCGCCAAGAACCGCCGCGTTCGCGTCGTTTTCAACGAAAGCAGGAATGCCAAGACGGGTTTCAAATGTATCCTTGATCGAAGAACAAACATTAATATCTTTATCGCCTAAGCTTTGCGGCCAGCGAATGGTGCGCCCGCGCTCATCGATAATGCCCGGCACACCGACACCAACGCCGACAATTTTGTCTTTTTCTACTTCGGCTTGATCAATAATTTCTTTGGCTAAATCCACCATTTGATTAATGACGGCTTCGGAGTTTTCAGGCAATCTCTCGCGCTTAATTTCTTTGATAACGTTGATTTCTAAATCCACCAAAACAGCAACCATGCTCAGCATATTAAGACCCACGCCGACGATATAACCGGACTTAGGGTTAAGCTCAACCAGAACGGGCTTACGTCCGCCGGTTGATTCATCCAGCTCACCCTCAATCACGAGGTTTTTCTTGATATAGTGATTGATGTAGTTCGAAACGGTAACAATATTCAGTTCGGTAATTTTGGAAATGTCAGTACGGGAGATCGGTCCGTTTTTACGGATAGTTTCTAAGATAGCAAGATTCTTGCGCTCTTTGTCAGTAAGAATCCGATCGCGCAAAAGCATCTGTTTAATCAGCATATCCCTGTGTCTCCTTATCGTATCTTCCGCAGCTTAAGCACCCGCTAACTGCGGCGGTATTGTACCGCTAAAAAAACTTTTGTAAAAGCCCTGTTATTCTTCAAAAAAGCGTTCTTTTTTCCAAAGCTCAAGTGCCGCTTTCCCGATGGGGTCCTGGTGAAAAAGCTTTTGGAGAATATCGCCTTCCAAATAGTTTGCCAGCGCCAAAAAGGACATTCCTTGATCCAAAGCAAGGTATTGTGTGTTCATCTTGTTGGTTTTAACCTGAATCGAATCATAAAAACCATATTCACCGTACATTTTAAACTCAAGCATTTTGCGCACATTCGCAATAGCATCCTGAGGCGCAGCATTTAAAGCCAAAAAGCTGACATGCGGCGTTACAACCGCCTGATCCGGATATCCTTTAACGCCTACGTCTTTTACGCCATATTCACCATACTTCCAGGTGCGCCCATTCGTGGTAGCTGCCGGAGAAAGCCCCCAAACGGGGTAACCTTGCTTAATTAGCGCATAATCTTTATGCGCCTGAACGGCGCGGTAATTATTCGTTCCGAAAGATTCTTGGGCTTTTTCTTTTTCATCCAAAATCAGCGTCGGCATTAAAAACTCGAATAAAGACCCGCCCCAGCTGGGCACGATTTTCATGCTTCCGTACTGATAATAACCCTGAAAATAATAGACGTGTCCGTTATCAATTTGCTTGCCCTTGGGTTTTTGACTTTGCCAACTCCATGATGTGGGCGGCGTACGATAAAGCGACCACCAATGATCTTCCGTTAAATCGCCTTTACCAATGCCAAGCAGGCTTGTAGCGCGCGCTTCACTGACGAGCATGCCATAATGCGTTTGAATCAGTTCGTTTTTCTCTGAATCAAAGCCGAGTGAAAGCTGGTTGTTGTCATAATCCAAAAACTCGCTGAAATCCATGCGGTTCAAAATTTTAGTGGCTTCACGGTAAAGCTCTTGATCAAACGCCTGCCTTACCACCACAAGCGCCACGCCCAACCACCCGTTATCCACGCTCGAAATAAATCCGCGCGTCACCGAAAGCTTGGTGGTTTCATAAAAGTTGTAGTATAAATTTTTCCAGCGCCTTAAGTTTTCAACCACCTTCAGTTTTTCCCTGGTTCGGCGCACAGCCTCTTCGCTTGAAATAAGGCGCATTTTTTCTGCCGCGACAAGCCCCATCAAATCCATGGCAATGTTGGTCGGTGAAGTATAGTTGCTCGCCAGCGGCGCATCTCCCAAGCGAACATGATCCACGATCATTCCATTTTGTTTATTTTGAGCCGCTTCAAAATATTTCCATGTGTCTTTCGCGATTTCTCTCATCAGGGCTTTATCTTCTTTTATTTTTAAAAGCTGTAAACGGCGCGCTTCCGCAAAAATAGTTTTGGGAAAGCCTTTTAAATTATCTAAATTGCTTTCAAAAAAAACATCATTCGGTCCGTAAAAAGCAATCTCATCAAATTGCATGCCGCCCCGCGCGGGCTGAGCCCCTGAAACCAGCACAAACGAAATAGAGTTGAGCTGATCCCAGTCCAGATCTCGAAAATCATCTTTTCGAAGAGTGATTTCATTCCAGATTTTTTCTCCGGCGCACGAGGCAGTGACATCAACAACAGCGCGCTTGGCTCTCCAATCTTCTAAAACAACGCGCAGCGAACCTGAAAAAGGCTTTTTTCTGTCGGGGTAAAATTTGCATGAAAAAACAAGTAAATCAGCCTGGCTGGCATCCAGTTTTTGCAGAGAGCTGGTAAACGACATCTCTTTACTTTTGGGTAAATCAAAAAGCAGCTGCAGTGAAGATCCGAATTTAGGGTTGCGGGCATCTTCTTTCGTGCGGCCGACTTTAACCACTTTCGCCGTAGCGTTGCGCAAATGCCAAATGCCTCCGCGTTTATTTTTCCATTCCGGCAAATTAAAATCATCGATTAAAACAAATTGAGGAGAGGCAGCAAGGGATTTATGCGGGGGAACAGCGCGGTAGGTGGAGTTCGCCGCGGGGCGATTTGTTTCAACTGTTTCCGCCCAGGCAAAAAACACGAATAACATCAGGACGGTAAAAATAAAAAACCCTGTTTTCCATCTTTGGTTATTTTGCCAAAGAAAAAAAACAGGGTCTTTCATAAGCTTAACTGTGCTATTTCCGCGGTTGTGCACGAAGCGCGCAGAGCGAAAACATCACAGAACGAATCAGCCGAGCGTCACTTCAACCGTGTGAGTCTTGCCATCGCGAAAATCAGGGGCAACATTGCCTGCGATGCGTTTCCCGTCAACGATAAGTTCTTTCACGCCGTTATTCTTCTTGTTCGGATTTTTAACTTCGATTTTGTAATACGTGTCACGGAAAAAGCGCTGTGCTTTAAAGCCTTTCCACGCGGCGGGAATTTGCGGATCAATGATCAGCCCCTTGCGTGAAGCGCGAATGCCGCAAATCCAGTTATATGCAACCTTCTGCATCCATGAACCGGAACCGGAATACCAAGTCCAGCCGCCGCGGCCAAAATTCGGGGAGTCGGGACCGTCCACGTTTCCGGGAGTCACATACGGCTCACCATCATAATGGTCAGCATTTTTTTCCGCGCGATAAACCGGGCACATATTGCGGTAAGCTTTGTAAGCCATTTCCGCGTCGCCCATCATCGCTGCCGCCTGAACGCCCCAGCACGCCGCATGCGTATAAACACCGCCGTTTTCACGTACCGACGGAGCATAACGCGACAAATAACCGATAGTTTCGTCGAGCTTGTCATATCCGGGGGTGAAAAGCAGCGGGCCATATTCACGGTAAAGATATTTGTACGCGGAATTCATCGCGGTGCGCGCGCGCTCCGGCGTTGCGGTCCCGCAAATAACCGCCCACGTTTGCGCGTTCAGGAAAATTTTTCCGCGCGTTTCTGTTTTGCTTCCAAGCGGAATGCCGTTATCGCGGGTTGCGCGAATATACCATTCTCCATCCCAGCCCACTTCATTGATGGCTGCTTTTAATTTCTTCGCGCGATCCAAATAGTTGGCGGCACGATTCTTCTCGCCTTTCTTTTCGCAATAAGGCGCGAACTGGTTAAGCAGCCCGTAAAAGAAATGCGCAAGCCAGAAAGATTCGCCCTTCCAATTAACGCCGACATGGCTCATGCCGTCATTCCAGTCGCCTTCTCCCATTAAAGGAATGCCGCGGGGAGACCAACGTGAAAGCACTTTTTCATAAGAGCGTACAATGTGATCGTAAATCGTACCTTCTTGCTTCGGTTCACCGGGCTTCGTCACATACGGCGCGACCGCATCAAGAATCGACTCATCGCCTGTCTCTTCGATATAGTTAAAAGTAATCAACGCAAGCCACAATAAATCGTCCACCATGTCGGTGTGAGCGGCGATGCCCGCGCCGGGATGCCACCAGTGGTACACCGTTCCATCCGGAAACATTTGCTCAGCGTGCACTAAAATTTGTTTGCGCGTAATTTCAGGCGCGGATTCGAGCAAACAGTTGGAGTCCTGCAGCTGATCGCGGAAACCGATACCGCCCGAGCATTGAAAGTAAGCGGTTTTGGCCCACATGCGCGCGCACAAAGCTTGATAGCGATACCAGCGGTTTGTCACAAAGTTAAAGGCTTCATCCGGTGTTTCAACCCAAGATTTACCGACGAGCCCTTCCCAGAAGCCGGTTACTTTTTCGAGCTCGGCTTTAACGGTTGCAACAGATCGGTATTTTTCAACAATGGCCTTCGCTTTGCTTTTATCTTCGATGCGCGCCAAAACAAAAACCAATGTTTTGGATTGTCCGGGATTGAGCGACACGTTGGTTTGAAGTGACGCTATGGGATCTCCCCATTTTTCGAGATCGCGTACATTCTTTACTTTGCCCGCAACGACCGCTTTCGGCGCGGCGTAAGTTCCGTACATGCCGACAAAAGTTTCTTTATCGCCGTCGTAGCTTGCTGTCTTGGCATTCGTCAAAGCAAACACCGCAGTAAGCGGCGAATCCGCGCCTTTATTTACGTGCGGCGGAACAAGCGGCGGCCGTTTTAAACCGATAATCGCGCCGAGCTTGCGATCAACCTGAACTTCGATAAATGTTTTTTGAAATTCACGATGAACTTCGTTGCCGCTGCCGAGACACCAATCCAAAAACGGAAAAACACTTAACGAGCGTTTTTTCTTGGTTTCGTTAGTAAGTGTCACCTGCCAAATTTCAGCGGAGTCTTCGCGCGGAACAAACATCAATTGTTCCGTCTTGATGCCCTGATATTTCGTAATAAATTTCGCGTAGCCCAAACCATAGCGGGCTTCATAAGAATCATATTTAAAATCGGTCGGCTTCCAGGTGGTCGACCAGATTTTTTCGGAATCGTTATCGCGAACATAAACATATTTTCCGTAAGCGTCGCGAATCAAATCCTGACTCCAGCTGGTCAGACGCGAAAGCTGAGAATTGCCGTACCAAGAAAATCCGCCGCCGGTTTGCGTTACGACAAAACCATAGTTTTCATTGGCGCAAACATTAATCCACGGACGCGGCGTGCGCGGATTATCGATCACAAATTCGCTTCCGCACGCGGTGAAATACCCATATGGGTTACGAAACTTTTTAACATCCGCTCCCGAAGCTGCCGCATTTTTTTTTGCCGGCTTCTTTGCTTTTTTTCTTTGAGTCGCGACCGCTGTGGACATGAAGATGCTCCTTTTATATTATTTCAAAGCACTGTTAATTTCGGTTTCAATTTCAGAGAAAACCTCTTTGGCTGTTTTCTTTCCGCTAAAAATCAAGTCAAGCTGGGGGCTGAGCATTTTCTCTTCGATTTCACGCCACCGCTCATGAAAAGGGCTGAACACGGAGTAATTCACCGCTTCATTCAGCATTTTTTTATTCGTGGGCTTTGACTGAACATCTTGCGCCCAATGATTTCCTTCCGCGACCGCTTTGCGTGAGGGCTGCGCCAAACCGCCCTGCGCAAATTTTTCTTGCCCTTTAACGCCGGTTAAAGCCTTCAAGACTTCCCACGCGGCTTGTTTGTTTTTGGAAGATTTCAGCATGGCATAGCCGGATCCGCCCGTTCCAAAGGCTCGCTTCCCATCTTTTGATTTTGGAAACATTACGACGTCCCATTCAAAGTCATAGTTGCGCAAGCCGGGGGTTTCCCAAATGCCCGAACCAAACATCGCAAGCTGCCCTTTGGCAAAAAGACGGTCAATGCCCATTCCTAAATTTGTAAGCGCCACCGGTGTCGGCATGACGCCATAGACATTGATCAAATTGGCGTAAAACTGCATCCCCTCTATCGATTCAGGCTGTGCCAAGTATGTGCGGGTCGGATTTTCAACGTCATCAACCAACGCTCCGCCAAAACCGTAAACAAAGTTTTTCCAAGCCCAAGTATAAAAACCGTATTGCGTCACGCGCCCTTCGGCGTCTTTTTTGGTCAATTCACGGCTGATGCGCAGCATGTCGTCAAACGTCCAATCATCGGTCGGATAAGGAATTTTGGCGTCATCGAAAAGTTTTTTATTGTAAAAAACGCAGGCAAACGGCGCAATGTCGCGCGGAATCGCCAACAGATGCTCATTGCGCGTAAAACGGGAAACAATCCCATCGAAAAATTCTTCTTTCGAAAAACCGGTTGGATCGCTTTCAAAGTAAGGGTTGAGATTCTCTAAAACACCTTTGGAAGCAAAGGTAACGAAGTAATCCACTTCGGTGGTGATAATATCAGGCGCAGCACCGCCGGCAATGCGGGTTAAAATCTTACTGTCATATCCGGTGTACGGCGTATGCTCAAACACAACCTTAATGTGCGGGTGCTCTGCCTGCCAGTCTGAAATGGAATTGGTGATGATTGCGATTTCTTCAGGGCTTCCCCAAAAAGCAACTTTCACTTCTGTTGTGTCCGAAGATTTTTGCGACGAACAAGCCATTAAAGCGAAACAAAGAAATACGGAAAAAAACTTTTTAAATAGTTTCATCGATTACACTTTACTTGTTTTGGGTTTTGTCCCGGGAAAAAGATCGCGAATTATAGCACGGTGATTAGACGTGTCAAAAACCATTTGCTATTCACCAATAAAGACTTCCTGCCCCGATTGCGCGGTTACGCGCGGCTTAACTTTTAGGCAATCCGGCTTTTTCCAAAATGCGATCCAGGTCATCCAGCGAAAAATATTGGATCTCGAGACGTCCCTGATTTTTATTTTTGCGCGGATAAATCTTAACCTGCGTTCCAAACCAGCGCGTTAACTGTCCTTCTAAGTCCACGATTTCGGGCGTTAAATGCCGTGCCGGTTTCGCGCCGCGCCGATGCGCAACACTGCGCCCTACAATAGCCTCCACTTGCCGAACCGAAAGATTTTCTTCGCATATTCTTTTGGCAAGGTGCCGTTGATGCTCCGGCGTTAAAAGGCCGAGAAGCGCCCGGGCATGTCCTGAGGAAAGCTGTCCCGCTGCCAACATTTCCCGCACTGAGTCAGGAAGGCGAAGCAAGCGAATCATATTTGCCACAGTCACTCGGTTTTTTCCAACTCGTTTTGCCACTTGATCTTGCGATAAAGCGCTCTGTTCCATTATTTTCTGGTAAGCCTGCGCTTCCTCCAGCGGATTTAAATCCTCACGCTGAATATTCTCAATCAATCCCCACTCTAAAAAGTCTTGCGGTGCCAAATCTTTGATGATGGCGGGTATTCTCTCGATTCCACACAACGCCGCAGCGCGCAACCGCCTTTCTCCACAAATAAGAATATATCCATCGGCTTTGCGAGCCACAATCACAGGCTGCAGCACGCCCTTCTCTTTTATCGAATCCGCTAATTCCTGAATGCTTTCCTGCGAAAAAGTCTGGCGGGGTTGATCCGGATTCGGAGTAATTTTACTGAGTTCAATCAGTAAAAATCCTTGCGGCATCACGGGCGCAACAGTTGCGGAAAAGACTCCGGCGGGTTTTTGCACTTGCGGTGCCTCAGGAGCTTTCAGCGGGTTGTTCTTAATGTAAGTATCTGGAATTAATGAGCTTAACCCTTTACCCAGTGCCTTTTTCATCATAATTCAAAACCTCTTTTTATAAATTGCGGTTGAGCCGCTTGTCGGCTCAGAGCCCAAAGAAAACAGCTATGCTTGTGCGGGAGCGGATTCTGATGCGGTCGCCGCTTTTGCCGGTTGCGTCTTCGGCGCAGAAGCATCCCCATTACCGAAACGCTGCAAAAACTCTTTCGACAAATCAATATAGGCTTTTGATCCGCGATTATGCGGATCATAAAAAACAGCCGGTCGGCCAAAGCTTGGCGCTTCGGAAAGCTTCACGGCTCGGGGAATCACTGTTTCAAAAACCTTATCTTTGAAATAGTTTCTCACTTCTTCAATAACTTGCTGAGTTAAGTTGGTTCGAAAATCGGCCATTGTTAAAATGACCCCGCCAACTTCAAGGTTCGAGTTCAGGTTTTTCTGAACCAATTGATAAGTATTTAAAAGCTGTCCAAGCCCCTCCAAAGCATAGTACTCACACTGCAGAGGAATAATTACATAATTACTTGCTGTTAAAGAGTTTATGCTTATAAGCCCTAGCGATGGCGGACAATCAATAATGATTAAATCGTAATCCCCGCGAAATCCATCCAGCTTCTTTTTCAAAACAAATTCGCGCTCAGGAAAAGAAACAAGCTCAAGGTCCGCGGCGGCTAAATCAGTATTGGAGGGCAAAAGAAAAAGGTTTTCTATATCTGTCTTAACCACCATTTTTTCACCAGGAACATTATCCACAAGAAGTTGATAAGCTGTGAACTCAAGCTCGGTCTTTTCAATACCAAGGCCGCTGGTAGCATTTCCTTGAGAATCAAGGTCAACCAGCAAGACTCGTCGGCCGCTTTTAGCAGCCAGGGCAGCAAGGTTGACCGCCGAGGTTGTTTTTCCAACTCCGCCTTTTTGATTACAAAATGAAAATATCTTTGCAGCCATGAGAAACCTCATATGTGATGGGGTCCAAAAACAAATGTTTCACGTGAAACAAGTACTATCTTATGCATAGACAGAATAAATGCAACCAGATTTTTTTTGGCATATTCAGCGCTTAACACACTGATAATAAATGATTTATAAAATAATAATAAATTAGCTCGTGAAGCACAGCTTAAAACAATAAGAAAATAACGCTGTTTTAGCAGAGACTCAACCTATTTTTGTTTCACGTGAAACAAACAGCAAGTTTGATTATTTTGCTGTCTCGCGGGCAAGCTTCTGGACGTAGATAGATATAAGAGAAATATCACAGTGAGAAATTCCCGGAATTCGCAAAGCCTGACCGATCGACTCAGGACGAATTTTTTTTAGCTTCTCGGCGCCTTCTTTGCTTATTCCGATTACTTTGGAATACTCGATTGTGTCGGGGATTTTTCTTTTCTCTTGTTGCTTAAATTTTTCCACTTCTTTTCTTTGACGCTCAACATAGCCCTCGTACTTTATCAATGTTTCAACAATTTCTGTTTCTTCTTCATTTGTTTTAAATGAGTGTAACTTGTTTGTTTCAAAGTATTTATGATTTATTTCAGGTCGTCTTAAAATCTGTAAAAGGGTGTCGGTGCCATGTCGTTTTGTTTTAAGCGCTTTGATTTCAGTTTGAATGCGGTTCATTTTTTGTTCATGCTTTGCAATGGTTTCGTCGCTTACCAAGCCAAGTTCGCGGCCATGTTTGATCAACCGTTCATCCGCATTGTCTTGCCTTAACACCAGACGATGTTCTGCTCGGGAAGTAAACATACGGTAAGGCTCATTTGTCCCGCGCGTGACAAGATCATCAATTAAAACACCAATATAGGCTTCAGACCGGTCTAAAACAAAGGGCGGACAACCTTTTAATTTGCAGATAACATTCAGTCCCGCCATCAATCCTTGCGCGGCGGCTTCTTCATATCCCGAAGTGCAATTAATTTGTCCGGCTAAAAAAAGATTTTTTATTTTTTTGGTTTCGAGTGAATGCCAAAGCTGGGTGGGCGGCGCGGCATCATACTCAATCGCGTACCCATAGCGAACGATTTTTGCGTTTTCTAATCCGCGAATCGAATGCACCATATTCTCCTGCACATCTTTGGGCAGGGAAGTCGAAAGGCCATTCACATAAACTTCATCCGTATCCAAGCCTTCCGGCTCTAAATAAATTTGATGTGAAATTTTATCGGCAAAGCGCACCACTTTGTCTTCGATGGAAGGGCAATAGCGCGGACCGGTGCCGACAATGCGTCCCGCGTAAAGCGGGGAACGGTTTAAGTTGTCGCGTATCAACGCGTGCGTTTCCGCGCTTGTGTGCGTGAGATAACATGAAATTTGTTTTTGCGGAATATGGGTTGTCCGGAAAGAAAAAGGACGCGGGGGTTCGTCGCCTTTTTGTTCCTCGGTAACGCTCCAATCAATGCTTGGGTGCAAAAGACGCGGTGGCGTGCCGGTTTTAAAGCGCACAAGCTCAATTCCGTTTTTGCGCAAAGAATCAGAAAGTCCCACGGCAGGCGGCTCATCGCGGCGGCCACCTTCATAATTGGTTTCGCCGATGTGAATCAGCCCCTGCAAAAAAGTTCCGGTCGTTAAAATAACAGTGCGGCTTAAAATAATTTCGCCGTCGCCGGTTTGAATACCATAACAAACGCCGTCCTTGACCAGAAGATTTACACCCATGCCCTTTTTTAAATCAATGTTGGGCGTTGTCTTCAAAGCGCGCTGCATATATTCGGAATAAAGTTTTTTATCGGCTTGCGCGCGGGGAGCCCACACCGCGGGACCCTTCGAGCGGTTCAGCATGCGGAATTGAATGCCGGTGGCATCCGTGGCGAGTCCCATTTCACCGCCGAGCGCGTCGATTTCGCGCACCATATGGCCCTTGGCAAGCCCGCCAATCGCGGGGTTACAGGACATGCGCCCGATGGATTCAATATCCATCGTAAGAACACAAACAGGAAATCCGGCGCGGGCAATGGAAAGAGAGGCTTCGATGCCGGCGTGTCCGGCGCCGACAACGACGGCTGCGTATTCTTTGGTTGAATTCATGTTTCTACGGCTGAACCGTTAAGGCCGCATCCTCATTTAATTTTTGTGATGCGTCAAAAGCACAAACGGCTTCGCCGTTTACTCTACTATTTGTCCCGGTCTTCGGGATGAAGTTCCGTTTGAATGCGGTTAATAAAAACCTGCTGAAGCATGGAAAAAAGATTCTGAAAAATCCAGTACAGCACCAATCCCGAGGGAAAAGACCAGCAAATGAACCCGAAGAAAAAAGGCATGATATTCATAATCATTTGCTGTTCGGGCATGGACATCGTTTGCGGCATCATTTTTTGATAGCCGATTTGCGAAGCAACCATCAAAAAAGGAAGAATGTTAAGCCACTCGCCCAAAAACGGAATTTTAAACGGAAGCTGCATAAATTGATCTTGTGCGGAAAGATCCTGAATCCAAAAAATAAACGGCGCGCCATGCAGTTCGATCGCTTCCGGAAGCAGGCGGAACATTCCGATTAAAATCGGCAACTGGATTAACATCGGCAAACATCCTGATATCGGGTTCACCTTGTTGCGCTTATAAAGCTCCATGATTTCTTTTTGCGCGCGCTGCGGATCCTTTTTATATTTTTCCTGAATCGCTTTTTGCTTGGGCGATAAAAGCTGCATTTTTTTCATCGACTTTGAGCTAATCAATGTCAGCGGGGCAAAAACGAGCTTGATTAAAAAGGTTAAAAGCAAAATGTCCCAGCCGAAGTTATGGGTAAACTGATGCAAAAACTTTAAAATCAAAAGCAGCCAAACTTTTGGCGCGCCAAAAAAACCGCGCGAAAGCACTGCCTGAAAACCGTCTTCAAAGCTCTTAAGCGTTTCATAGCGCTGCGGGCCGGCATAAATTTTAAACCGGACGGTTTCCCGCGAACCGGGAGCAACGGTTAGCGGATCAAGATGGTTAGACATCATCACTTTTCCGTCTCTCGCTTCGGCGCGGGTCGAAATAATTTTTTGATCGGGGCGGACAATCAAAGCGAAATAGCTTTTAACAAGCGCCGTCCATGCCGCGGGCTCGGAAACCCAAAAACCTTTTTTTTCGATTTTTCCAGTATTCGCTGTTTTTAGCCCATTCGCAAAAACCATGGCGTCAAAATATTCGCCGGGTTTGGGGTGTCCGCCAAGTGCGTGATAATCAGCGCCGTAAATAAACTCGAGCGGATATGTTTTTTCGCGGGCAGAAAGATTTTCAATATCGATGCTGAGCTGAAGCGCGGGAGCGTCGGAAGAAAGCTGAAATTTTTTTGTCAGGCGAAAAGCGCCCGGCTCTTCATAGGCATAAACTGCTTCGTTTTCCGTTTTGCTCATGAGCTTAAAAGTAGAATGCGTTAAATGTTCCGCCTGCCCGCGAATTGCGACAGAAAAAATCCCGGGCAAATCCATGTCTCCCTGAAAGAAAGTGGTTTGCGTTAAATGTTCTCGTTTGGACTCACCCTTAAACTCAAGCTGTGTGAGGGTTGCGCCGCGGTCGGAAAACTCAGCGAGCATGGTTTTGGTTTCTAGTTTAAAAAGCGCCGCCGCGGAGGTTGGCAGCACTTCCGCTTTTTTTGCTGAAAAAGCACCGGCTTCTTCGGTTGCTTCAGCGGGAACGGAAGCTTTTTCAGAAAAAGCGGGCTTCGCTTCTTCTGCCGCTGGAGCTGGGGCCTGCGGCGGTTTAACTAAAGCAAAATAGGTAAACAACACCAGCGCGGAAAGGGCGATGGCAAAAAAATAATTTTTTTCAAATGGCTGGTTTTGATTCACTTTTTTCTCGATAGTTAAAAATTATTTCCAACAAATCCTGCTCGAGCTCCTGATAGGAAATTTTTTTATCCACATGTCTTGCGATTAATACGCAGGCAGTTTGCTCAGGAAGAATGCCGTGTTTTTTTCTGAAAGCCTCTCGAAGCTGCCGTCGCATTCGGTTTCTCGCAACCGCACGCTTTGATTTTTTGCGGCTGATCACCACCGCGAGAAAGGGCCCTTTCTCGTTTAAAAGAGGGCTTACTTTTTCGGATGGAATAAGGCGAGCTAAAAGATGTTTTCCGCGAAACAATAATCCGTGGTCTAAAACACAGCGGATCTGCTCATCTTTGCGTAAACGCAATGTTGGCTGAGCTTCGCCCTCTGTGTGATGGATCAAGCGGTTGTTAAACGTTTACGCCCTTTTTTCCGGCGTCGCGCGAGCGTTTTGCGTCCGTCTTTTGTGCTCTTCTTCTTGAGAAAGCCGTGCTTTCTTTTTCTGCGCCGTTTTTTCGGCTGATATGTCCGTTTCACCCGATCCTCCTAGATATAAAATCAAAAACGAACCCGCTTGATCAACAAGGTGATTTCTGTGGGTTCGCGCCGCGGATTATAACAAAACATACCCGAATATCCAGCCTTTTTGTTCCGCAGCAGAAAGAACACGTGTTTTTTAATTATTTTTTTGGACATTTGTCTTTGTTTTTAGGTAGAATGCGCACCTTGATTTTATTAACTTTTGCCTGTTGATAAGTTGTTTATAGTTTGTTTCTTCTATACCTACACTTATCCACAGGTTATTAAAAAGCTGTTTATAACACTCATGTCAGCACCGCAAACAGAATCATCGGCCTTGGTTTGGGACAAGGTTTGCGCTTGTCTTAAGCGAGAGTTAAGTGAAAGATCCTTTCAAACCTGGTTTGGCCCCATTTCAATCAGCTCCCTCGAAGGCGCATCTGTCGCCCTGGCTGTTCCCGACAGTTATTACGGAAAATGGCTTTATGAACACTATCAAAACCTGATTGAAAGCTCTTTTCAGGATGTTTTGGGTAAAAAAATGACTGTCTCCTATCTTGTTGTAGAGAAAGCACTTATACAAGAAAAGGCCCCTTCTTTACAGCCTGCTTCCGCGACATCAGCACGGATTGATGGAATGAATCCTAACTATACCTTTGATTCTTTTGTGATTGGTCCCGGAAATCGCTTTGCTCACGCTGCTGCCACCGCTGTAAGTGATGCGCCCGCAAAGAATTACAACCCTTTGTTTGTTTATGGTCGCGCAGGGTTGGGAAAAACCCACTTATTGCAATCAATCGCGAACGAAGTTAAAAATAAAAATCCACGCTTTAACGTTCTTTATATGTCAAGTGAGAAGTTTGTAAATCAACTTATAACATCAATTCAAACAAAAAAAACAGGTGAGTTTCGGGCTCGCTATAGAAATTGCGATCTTCTTCTTATTGATGATATTCACTTTATTGCGGATAAAGAAGCAACCCAGGAAGAGTTTTTTCACACTTTTAATACTCTCTATGATGCGCATAAACAAATTGTTGTTTCAAGTGATCGTCCGCCAAAAGAAATTCCCGGGCTTGAAGAGAGGCTTGTTAGCCGTTTTGCGTGGGGCCTTGTCACAGATATTCAGCCGCCGGACTTTGAAACGCGCGTCGCTATTTTAAAGAAAAAAATAGAAAAGGAAACGGTCGCGGTTCCGGACGATGTTGCTTATTTTATTGCGTCTAAAATTAAATCCAATATTCGGGAGCTGGAGGGCGCGCTTATTCGCGTTGTTGCTTATTGCACACTGACGGGAGCGATTTTAGATGTTAAACTTGCCGAATCCGTTTTGAAAGATTCTTTTCATGAAGAGTCTCAAAAGTTTTCTATAGAGGAAGTTCAAAAGGTGGTGGCGGAGTATTTTCATATTCATGTTGCGGATTTGCGTTCAAAAACACGGACGCGTTCGGTTGTAAAACCAAGACAGTATGCGATGTTTCTTATTCGTGATATGACAAAGTATTCTCTTCCTGAAATTGGTGATTTTTTTGGGGGAAGAGATCACACAACCGTGCTTCATGCCTGTAAAACAGTAACAAATGAGCGGTTAAAAGATCCGGAAATTGCTAAAATGTTAGAGACGCTTAAGAATATGTTGAAGAAATCTTAAGTTATGAACAGCTTTCTTTTATTGAAAAAGGTTGCTGTTAAAAGGGTTATTGTGGTTTTCCACATTTCCACAACCCCTATTACAACGACTACTTCTTTATATAAAAATTTAGATAGGAGCAGAAGATAGTAAATGGATATACGCATCGATAAAAACGAATTATTGTCGAAAATTTATTTAGGGGTGAATATCAGCTCGTCAAAAACGACAACCCTTCCAATTTTAAGCAATCTCCTACTCGAAACTAAAAAAAACAAACTTCAAATTATTGCCACAGATATGGAAGTAGGCGTTTTAACTTCTTGTAGTGCTGAAATTAAAGAAGAAGGAAGTGTGACGGCGCCGGCAAGAAAATTTTATGACATTGTGAAAGAATTATCCGATGGGGACGTGGAGATTCAAGTATCAAAAAACCACACAGTTCAAATTAAATCCGGAAAATCCGTTTTTAAAGTGATGGGAATGGATAAAGAAGATTATCCGCAGCTTCCCGAGCCGTCGCTTGAAAACGCGATTGAAATGGAACAAAACACACTTAAAGAAGCGCTGCAACTTACTTCTTTCGCCGTTTCACGCGATGAAACAAGATATGTTTTAAACGGTATTTTAGTTTCTTTTAAATCTGATATTTTTCGATGTGTTGCTACAGACGGACGGCGACTTGCTTATTACGAAAAAAAACTTCCAAGTAAAATAAAAAAAGATGTCGAAATTATTATTCCAAGTAAAGCTGTTCACGAGCTTTCTAAACTTTTAGGATGGGACGGAACCGTACAAATTTCTGTTTTTCAAAACAAAGTCGTTTTTTGCGTCGCAAATACTTTTTTAAGCGCCACACTTATTGAAGGTAAATTTCCTAATTACGAGCAGGTGATTCCAAAAGGAAAAGGAACCACCGCTGAAATTAACCGAAATGAATTATTGCAATGCTTGCGTCGTGCCGCGCTTTTAACATCAACTGAAGCGCCGGCAGTGAAAGTTGATTTTTTAAAAGGACGCGTCATGATTACTGCGCGGACGCCGAATTTAGGGGAAGCAAAAGAAGAGGCGGTTAGCCGGCACGAAGGAAAAGAAATGACGATTGGTTTTAATCCCGATTACCTAATGGATGTTTTAAAAAATTTAGAAACGGATAACATTGTCTTTACCTTGAGTGATTCGGACAAGCCTGGTGTTGTGGAAGGTAAAGAGGGTTATCTTTACGTGATTATGCCGATGCAAATACACTGACATGTTTTCCTCCGTGCCGAAGGCACAACCGGAGACGATGTAGATGGAAGAAATGAAGGGGCTTGTCGGGCGGGTTTTGGCTGGGATGGTGGACCCTGGGTCGCCGCAAAACAAACTATCGCAGGAATGGGAAAAAGTAGCGGGAAAAAAAATAGCCGCCTTCTCCAGACCGTTTGTTTCGAAAAAGAAAATTTTGTACGTCGAAGTTTCAGACGGGGGATATGCGTTTGAGATTCGGCAAAAATACCAGGCGTCGCTTTTAAAGCGGGCGCAGGCATTGCTCGGCGAAGAAAATATTTTAGATATTAGAATCATTGTTCGTCCTTAACTGAAAAAGGAAAATCGAAATGGCTAAAAAAGACGCAGGAACCGCAACGTACGATTCATCCAACATCCAGGTATTAGAGGGCGTCGCGGCAGTCCGTAAGCGTCCGGCGATGTATATCGGGGATACCACCGCGCGCGGACTCCATCACATTGTTTATGAGGTTGTCGACAACTCTGTTGACGAAGCTTTGGCCGGACACGCCACGAAGGTGGATGTGATCATTCAAAACGACGGAAGCGTCAGCGTTGCCGATGACGGCCGCGGCATTCCGGTGGACATGCACAAAACGCAGAAAAAATCCGCGCTTGAAGTGGTTATGACCACGCTTCACGCGGGCGGAAAATTCGATTCGAATACTTATAAGGTTTCGGGCGGATTACACGGCGTGGGTGTTTCTTGTACCAACGCGCTTTCCGAGTGGCTCGAGGTAGAGGTGTTCCGCGATGGCAACGCTTATTTCCAAAAATATAAACAGGGCAAACCCGTTACGCCGGTAGAAAAAAAAGGTAAATCCGCGAAACGCGGAACAACGGTGACGTTTTATCCCGACAAAGAAATTTTTAGTACGCTGGATTTTAGCTTTGATGTACTAGCCAAGCGTTTGCGCGAACTCGCTTTCTTAAACAAAGGCATCAAAATTACCCTGCGTGATGAGCGCGTCGAAAAAGGAACGCGCGAAGAAATTTTTTCTTACAAGGGCGGAATCGCCGAGTTTATTAAGTACATCAATCGCAACAAGGCGGCGATTCATCCCAAGATTTTTTATGTTGAGCGCGAAAAAGACGGTGTGGGCGTTGAAATCGCTTTTCAGTACAACGATAGCTATAGCGAAGAAGTGATGGCTTTCGCTAACAACATTAATACGCATGAAGGCGGAACCCATCTTTCCGGTTTTCGCACCGCGTTAACACGCGCGACCAACCAGTACGCGAAAAACAAAAATCTTTTGAAGGGCCTTGAGGGCGGATTAACCGGCCAAGATTTAACCGAAGGCTTAGCTGCAATTGTCAGCGTGAAAATTCCCCAGCCTCAGTTTGAAGGGCAAACTAAAACAAAACTCGGCAACAGCGAAGCGGAAGGAATTGTTTATTCCGTAACTTATGACGCGCTCAACGCGTTCTATGATGAGAATCCGAGCTCCGCGAATAAGATCGTGGACAAAGCTTTGCTTGCATTGCAAGCGCGCGAAGCCGCGCGCAAAGCACGCGAGCTGACCCGCCGTAAAGGCGCGCTCGAATCCGCGTCGCTGCCGGGAAAGCTGGCAGATTGTTCCGACCGCGATCCCGCGAACTGCGAAGTTTATCTTGTTGAGGGTGATTCGGCCGGCGGCTCCGCGAAACAGGGGCGTGACCGCCGCTTTCAGGCGATTTTACCGCTCCGCGGAAAAATTATTAACGTTGAAAAAGCGCGTTTGGACAAAGTTTTATCCAACGAGGAAATTCGTACCATCATTACCGCGGTGGGCACCGGAATCGAAGCTGATTTCAATCTGGAAAAATTGCGCTACCACAAAATTATTCTGATGTGCGATGCCGACGTGGACGGGAGCCACATCCGCACTTTGCTTTTAACCTTCTTTTACCGCCAAATGAAACCGCTGCTTGAAGCCGGGCACATGTACATCGCGCAGCCGCCGCTTTACAAAGTGAAGCGCAGCAAACGCGAAGAGTATGTTCAGTCCGAAGGTAAAATGAACGAAATTCTTTTAGATCTCGGAAGCGATGGAATCTCGATTCAGTACGGGAAAAAGAAAACCACGGACAAGGAAGTGAAAGAATTGGCGCAGACGCTGCAGGTTTTGGCGGATATCGAGCGCGCGCTTTTTGAAAAAGGAGTTTTGCTGACAGATTATCTCGCGCAGCGCGGTAAGAAAACAGAATTTCCGCTTCATCTCGTGGATGTTTTGGAAGATGGCAGCCGGCATTATTTCGCGGATGAAGACGAAGTCGAAAAGTTCGTAAAAAAATTCGAGAAAAAACAATCCGCCGAAACGACCGCTGAAGGAGCTGAGCCGGTTAAAGAAATCGAACCGTACGAAGTGGTTCACATTCTCGAGGGCAAAGAACTCGAAAAAATCGAAAAGAAACTTCAGAAAAATGGTTTCGAAATCAAAAACTTTTTTGAAGACGAAGATGTTTCCTATGAGCTTGATTGCGGCGGAAAAAATGTTTTCATGCTGCACTCGTTGCGTGACGCGCTCGAAAAAATCAAGCTGAACGGCAAAGAAGGCATGACCATTCAGCGCTACAAAGGTTTGGGAGAAATGAACCCCGACCAGCTTTGGGAAACCACGATGGATCCTGCAAAGCGCACGCTGGTTCAGGTTAAGCTGGATGACGCCATGGCCGCCGACGAAATGTTTACGGTCTTGATGGGCGATCAGGTTGAACCGCGCCGTAAATTTATCGAGAAAAACGCGCGCATGGTTCGGAATCTGGATATTTAACATTTTTGCTCTGAGCGCGAAGCGCTCAACCGCAGAACACAAAAAATATTTGTTAATAAATAACGAAGGAAACTGAAAAATGGCTGACGAAAAGAATCTTTACGCGATGAATGAAAAAATCATTCCGATTGCAATCGAAGATGAAATGAAAAAATCGTACATCGATTATTCGATGTCGGTTATTGTGGGCCGTGCTTTGCCTGACGTCCGTGACGGACTCAAGCCGGTGCATCGCCGCATTTTGTTCGCGATGAACGAACTGGGCTTTGCCTATAACAAACCTTATAAAAAATCCGCGCGTATTGTGGGTGAAGTGCTCGGTAAATTTCACCCTCATGGCGATACCGCCGTCTATGACACGCTTGTGCGCATGGTGCAGGACTTTTCTCTTCGTTATCCATTGATTGACGGACAGGGAAACTTCGGATCGATCGACGGTGACCGCGCCGCGGCGATGCGTTATACCGAAGCGCGCTTGGCGCAAGTTTCCAATGAGCTTTTGGAAGACATCGACAAGAACACCGTTGATTTTGTTCCGAACTTTGACGAATCGCTGAAAGAGCCAACCGTTCTTCCTTCCCGTATTCCGAATTTGCTCGTGAACGGCTCCGCCGGTATCGCGGTAGGTATGGCAACTAACATTCCGCCGCATAATTTAACCGAAGTGGTCAGCGGTATTTTAGCAACCATCGAAAATCCCGACATCACCATTAAAGATTTAATGAAGCACGTGAAGGGGCCGGACTTTCCGACCGCGGGAACCATCATGGGCCGTGACGGAATTCGCTCGGCTTATGAAACAGGCCGCGGCAAAGTTTTGATCCGCGCGAAAGCCGTGATCGAATCCGGACCGAAAAAAGAAGCGATCGTCATCACCGAAATTCCATATCAGGTCAATAAAACCAATTTGATCGAATCGATCGTCGGCCTTGTTGAATCCAAAAAAGTCGAAGGCATTTCCGATATTCGCGATGAATCTGACCGTGACGGAATGCGCGTCGTTATCGAGCTGAAGCGTGACGCGAACGCTCAGGTTGTTTTGAATCAGCTTTATAAGCATACCCAAATGCAGCAGACGTTCGGCATTATTATGCTTTCGCTCGTGAAAGGGCAGCCGCGCGTTCTGAACCTGAAACAAATGATCGAATACTTCATTGATTTTCGCGTTGAAGTGATCATGAAGCGCACGAAGTTTGATCTCGAAAAAGCGGAAAAACGCGCCCATATCTTAGAGGGTCTGAAAATCGCGGTGGATAACATCGATAAGATTATCAAAATCATCCGCGGCGCAAAAAACCCGGAAGACGCGAAAAATGAATTGATCAAACAATTCAAGCTTTCGGTGCTCCAGGCGCAGGCGATTTTGGAGTTACAGCTCCAAAGATTAACTCAGCTTGAGCGGCATAAGATCGACGAGGAATATGCCGAGCTTCTCAAGAAAATCAACGAATTGAAATCTATTTTGAAGAGCCGGCAAAAAGTTCTTCATATTATCAGCGAAGAATCCAAAGAGCTTGTTAAGAAAACCGGTGATGAACGACGCACGCAAATCGTGGCAGCTGAAAAAGAAATCGACATCGAAGATTTGATCGTTGAAGAAGATGTTGTGATCACACTTTCGCACGCGGGCTACATCAAACGCATTCCGGTTTCCTCTTACCGCAAGCAGAACCGCGGCGGTTCCGGCGTGAACGCGGCCGGCATGAAAGACGACGATGATTTCATCGAGCATTTGTTCCTTTGTTCAACGCATGAAACTATTTTGTTCTTCACTAACACGGGCCGTGTTTACTGGCGCAAGGCTTATGACATTCCGCAGGCTTCACGTATTGCGAAAGGTAAATCTATCGCAAACGTACTGGCGCTGAATCCGACGGAAAAGATTCAAAGCTTTCTCAAGGTGAAAGAGTTTGATGATAAACGCTTTGTGGTTATGATCACGAAGAACGGTATTATCAAGAAGACACGCCTTGTGCATTATTCACGTCCGCGCGCGGGCGGCGTGCAAGCGATTACGCTGCGCGACAAAGACGAGCTTGTTTCGTGCATGATTACCACCGGCGAAGACACGATTTTTATCGCGTCCCGCGAAGGTATGGCGATACAGTTTAGCGAAAAAGACGCGCGTGAATTGGGCCGCACGGCATCCGGTGTGATGGGAATGCGTCTCGATAAAAAAGATTATGTGATCGCGGCTGAATTAACACAGCCCGAATCAACCGCGCTTACTGTTACCGAGTCCGGTTACGGCAAGAAAACGTATTACAAAGAATATCGTCTTCAATCCCGCGGCGGCAAAGGTGTCATCAACGCGAACGTTACCGATAAAAATGGCAAAGTCGTGAACGTCATTACCGTGACCGAAGATGATGAAATTATCGTCATGACGGACAAGGGCATGGTTGTTCGCAGTGCGGTGAATCAGATCCGCACGACAAGCCGTAATACTCAGGGCGTGCGCATCATCCGCTTGAAAGACGGACACAAAGTTGTTTCCGCAGCGCGCGTGGTCGCCGGCGAAGATGACGGTGAGGCTGAGCTGGATCTGAAAGGCGAGAAATAACATGCTCGATTTAAAAAAGTTGCGGGAAACCCCCGAAATTTTTAAAGCGGGCGTTGCCGCCAAATCTCCGAAAGCCGCGGAGATGATCGATCAGATTCTTGAACTGGATAAAGACCGTCGCAAATGGGTGGCCGAAGTCGAAGCCTTAAAAGCCGAGCGCAATAAGGCGAATGACCAGATTGCCGCCGCCAAACGCGCCGGACAGCCTGCTGATGCCATCTTAGTAGCGATGAAAGAGTCTTCCCAGAAAATCAAGGAATTTGATCAGAAAGTGGGTGAAGTTGACTCAAAAATCGGCTTAATTTTATCCAATATCCCAAATATTCCCCATAAAGACGTCCCTGTTGCAGCCGGCACCGCCGGCAATAAAGTGGTTAAAACCTGGGGTGAGCCTAAAAAATTAGCCTTCGAAGGGAAAGACCATCTTGATTTGGGCAATGCTCTCGGCTGGATTTCGATGGAAACCGGCTCAAAGATCACAGGCGCGGGATTTCCGGTTTATTTTGGCGAAGGCGCGCGGCTTCAGCGCGCTTTGATTAATTTTATGCTCGATACGCATACGCAAAAGCACGGGTACAAAGAAGCCTGGTCGCCTGCGATTGTAAACCGCGCTTCGATGATCGGCACAGGTCAGGTTCCAAAAATGGAAGAAGATATGTACTCGCTGTATGAACCTGAGTCCGAGAAAAAGCACGGCGATTTTTTTCTGATCCCGACCGCTGAAGTTCCGATCACCAATTTTTTCCGCGACGATACTTTAACCGAAGAGCAGCTGCCGGTTTTAATGACAGGCTACACGCCTTGCTTCCGCCGCGAAGCGGGAACTTACGGCAAAGATACGCGCGGGCTTTCACGCGTGCATCAATTTGATAAAGTCGAGCTTGTAAAAATTGCGCACCCGGACAATTCGGAGGAAGAGCTTGAAACTTTGCTGGCGAACGCGGAAGCCGTGTTGCAGGCGCTCGAATTGCCGTACCGTGTTTTGCTTTTGGGAAGCGGGGACATGAGTTTTTCCGCGGCAAAATGTTATGACCTTGAAGTTTGGGCGCCCGTAAGCCAAAAATGGTTTGAAGTTTCCAGCTGCAGTTTGTTCGGCGATTTTCAGGCGCGCCGAGCGAACATCCGCTTCCGGCGCAAAGAAAATAACAAAATTGATTTTTGCCATACGTTAAACGGTTCGGGCCTGGCTTTGCCACGCATTGTGATCGCGCTGCTTGAAAACTTTCAAACCGCCGAAGGCAAAATCAATTTTCCCAAGGCATTGAGCAAGTATTTATCTTAATTCTTGCCACGGGAAAAACATTTTTATAAGCTAACGTTTCGTTTTTCGCGGAGGGGTCGCATAGCCCGGCTTAGTGCGGCGGTTTGCTAAACCGCTGTGGCTCGCAAGAGCTACCGGGGGTTCAAATCCCCCCCCCTCCGCAGTTTTATTTTTTGCTCTGAGCGCGAAGCGCTCAACCGCAGGGCTCTCCGCTTAGTTAAAAGAATTCAGAAAATTCAGACAGTCCTCGGCCGAAGGCCTGCGGAACTCATTTTTAAGCTCATGCCTTTTTGATAACGCTCCACTCGGGGCCTCCCCCCCCAAGAAAATTTTCTCACAAGCGCCGAAAAGTGTTTTCAGCTATAATTCTCGCTCGTCGCGGAGAGGTGGCAGAGCGGTTGAATGCGGCAGTCTTGAAAACTGTTATACCCGCAAGGGTATCGGGGGTTCGAATCCCTCCCTCTCCGTTGTTTTCTGTGCGGCTTTATGCCGCACAGAAAACAATAAGAAAGCATGGGGATTCGAAGTGAGCGACGACATGATGTAATTGAGCCGAGAGAGAAACTGACAGAATGTCAGATTCTTAAGAGGTGAAATCGTTATGAGGAGCGAGCGCCCGACCCGTAGCATTTCCGAGCGACCAGCGAGAGAAAAATGCGAAGGGCGGCGGATCCCGCAATTTATTTGGCTCAGAGCCCTCGTTTCAACCGCAATTCAGAAATTGAAAACATATGACCAACAAGCCCGAAGAAAAAATCGAAAACGGTGTTCAGCCCCTAGACGCACTTCTGACTTCACTTAATATCAAAAACAGTGATCTTGTTGCGCAATCGTCCGAGCAGCTTTCACATAAAGTCGTAGCCAAGGCGCGCAAAGGGCGCCGCCTCACGATTAACGCAAAGCATAAAATCTTGAATGCGCTGAATGCTTTTCAAAAAGAAAAAACTTATAAACTGCCCGATTTGTTTAATTACTAATACCAAGGCTATGATGAAAAAACTTATTTTGCTCGCCGCTCTTTTTTTAATTCCCGCTTCCGCGCAGGCGCTGGATTGGGCGGGAATGCTTAAAAAGGTGTCGACATCTCAGCCCGCAACAGGGGACTCCAAAATCGCAAGCGGTCTCAAAGAAGCTTTGCGTGTCGGCGCGGAAAAAGCCGTGGCTTTGACCGGCAAGCAAGACGGCTACTTTAAAAACGAAGCGATTAAAATTTTAATGCCTGAAAAACTGCGCGCAATGGAAGGTGCTTTGCGTAAAGTAGGGCTGGGCGGACAAATCGATCAGCTTGTTTTGAGCATGAACCGCGCCGCGGAGGCTGCCGCGCCGCAGGCTAAAAGCATTTTTGTGAAAGCGATTTCCGAAATGACATTTGATGATGTTCAGAAAATTTACAAAGGCGGCGACACGGCCGCCACGCAGTATTTTCAAACCAAAACTTCGTCCGAGCTGACCCGGCTTTTTAAACCCGCGGTGACAAAGAGCATGGCCGATTACAATGTTTCAAAAATGTATCAGGGCGTTGCCGGAAAATACAATGCTCTGCCCGCGGCAAATCTTTTTCCCGCGCCGGAAGTGGAAGATTACGTCGTGAAGCAGTCTCTCAGCGGCTTGTTTAAGGTTTTGGGCGAGCAGGAAAAGGCAATTCGCAGAGATCCCGCCGCGCGCGTGACTCAGCTTTTGAAGGATGTTTTTACTCAAAAAGCATGATGCCGTTTCTCTCTCGGCGCAGAGGTTTTTCTATACACATTTTGCGGTTTTGGCTATACTCTCGACTCTTCAAAGCCGTCTCACAGAGCGGCTTTTCATGCGCCCGTAGCTCAATTGTTCCGCCGAGGGCGGACAAATGAAGCGGGAGCATCTGACTACGCTTGCTGGACGAGGGGCAGGGATCAGAAGATGTAAAAAGTTCATGCGCCCGTAGCTCAATTGGATAGAGCATCTGACTACGGATCAGAAGGTTTATGGTTCAACTCCATACGGGCGCATTCTTTTTTTGCTCTGAGCAAAGCTCAACCGCATATTTTTCTTTTTATATCCTCTCCAGCGAATATAATTTGTCCGTGACCTATTTTCCTGAATACACTTTCTTTGGTTCCGTTATTTCCAAACAAGAGCAGCCTCTTTTATGACAGAGCCGCAAAAACCATCCGAGCCAACGGATTTTTCTGACGAGCAGTCAACTCTCCAGGATCTGACACAAGATATTCGCCGGCTGCTTTATCAACAGCAGCAAGAAACGGAAGGCGAAAAGAAAAAGAACGCGGAGCTTCTGGAGATTTCAAAAAATCTTCAAACGCTTTTAAATGAGGCGGTTGCGGATCTCGAACAAGAAAAAATCCGCCTGACGGAAGCAAAAAACCAGCTTAGCGCAAGCGAGCAAAGCCTCTCCGATTTTAAAGAAATATCCGCAAAACAAATCCGCGAAAATCTGCAAAAAATCGCCGAACAGGAACGTGTCATCGAAGTTTTAGAAACAACGAAGCTGGAAATTGAAAAAGAAAGCAAAGACAAAATCGCGGAGCACGCCACCGAGCTTCAGGCGCAAAAAAATGAAAAAACGCGCGAGCGGGCTCAGGCTCAGGCAAAACAGCAAGAATTAGAAAACGAGCTTCGGCAGGCGCGGCTTAAAAATGAAGCGATTGAAAAAGAACTTTCCGAGACAGTTGCAAAAATTAGCCGAATCCAAGAAGTCAGCGTGAAAGAAGTCGGCGAAGCGAAAGAAAAATCCGCTGAATACCAAGCCGCTGCCGGAAAGCTTGCGGATGAGAACGCTCTTTTGAAAAGAGAAGCGGAAAAGCAAAAAGTAGCTTATGAAGCCGAGCTCGAAACTAAAAAAACAAAAATAACAGAATTGGAAAAAACAGGCGAAGATTTGCGGGCGGCCGCAGAAAGCAAGGCGTGCGAGAGCGAGCGGGCTGTAAAAGAAAAAGAAGAGGCTCTTGCGAGCGAAAGAGCACAAGCTCAAATAAAAAACAAAGAGCTTCAAGACAGGCTCGACGCGTTAAACCGTGATTATGCCGCGACAATAGTTGAGCTGAAAGAGGTGAAAGAGAAAAGCGTCGCTGATGTTAAAGTTATTGAGGAGCAAAAGAAAGCGCTCACGGAAACTTCTTCGAGCCTTGCTCAACAGCACGAATTAAACGCGCAAACTGAAAAAAAGTTGGCGGAGCAGTCCGCGCAAAGCGAACAGCAGATGCAGGCGCTGCGAAACGAAAAAGAAGATTTAAGCCGGAAGCATAAAGAGCTTGAAGATAAATTTGATATTCTGCGCTGTGATTATGTTGCGGTGACCACGAAGCTAAAGGAAGCCGAAGAGAAAAGCGTCGCTGATGTTAAAGTTATTGAGGAGCAAAAGAAAGCGCTCACGGAAACTTCTTCGAGCCTTGCTCAACAGCACGAATTAAACGCGCAAACTGAAAAAAAGTTGGCGGAGCAGTCCGCGCAAAGCGAACAGCAGATGCAGGCGCTGCGAAACGAAAAAGAAGATTTAAGCCGGAAGCATAAAGAGCTGGAAGGCAAGTTGCAGGAGTTTAGCCACGAGCGCCTCGCGCTTATTGCCAGCCGCACAACAGCTGAACAGCAAACCGCCGCGTATGCTGATGTGATTAAAAGGCAAAGACAAGAAAATGAAAAGTTTGCAACAGAACTCAATCATGCGCAGGCAAAACACAAAGAGCTTCAAGACAGGATCGACGCGTTAAACCGTGATCATGCCGTGACAATAGCCGAGCTGAAAGAGACGAGAGAGAAAAGTGCTGCCGATACGGGAGTTATCGAGGAGCAAAAAAAAACGCTCGCGGAAACCTCTTTAAATTTTACTCAGCAGCGTGATTTGAGCGCACAAGCTGAAAAAAGGTTGGCGGAGCAGTCCGCGCAAAGCGAGCAGCAGCTGCAGGCGCTGCGAAAAGAAAAAGAAGAGGCTCTTGCGAGCGAAAGAGCACAAGCTCAAATAAAACACAAAGAGACGCAAGGACGGATTGAAGAGCTAAGTCGTGATTATGCTGCGATGAGCGCAAGGCTCAAAGAAGCAGAAGAAAAAAATAGGCTTAATTTAAATGATCTGGAAAGTCAAAAAAAAGAACTCGCCGAAGCGATTTCAAAACTCACGGAACAACAAAATCTGAGCATTAAAAAAGAAGAAGATCAGGCGCACCGGCTAGCTGAGAATGAGCGCCAAATAGAAGTATTGCGCGGAGAAAGGGAAGGGCTCTCTCAGAAACAAAAGTCTTTAGAGGCCAAGTTAGTTGAGACACAGGTTAGAGAGGATGCTTTCCGGCAAGAAAGGCAGAAACAGCAAGAGGTTCTGGAAGAACACGTTAAAATAGAACAGGGATTGCGCGATAAGTATTCAGCGCTTGAGGCAGTCAAAAACACGATGTTTACCGGCTGGAAAGACGAGCGGGAGCGCCTTGCCCAAGCCAACGCTTCCTTGGCGGATCTTCAAAGCAAGCTTGCGGCGGCAGAAGAAGAAGCAAAAAAATGGAAAGAATCCGCCGCGCTTCTTCAGTCTCAAAATCCGAAACCGGCCGCAGAAAACAAAGTTTGGATGATCGGCAGGGAAGAAGACGGTCTGAAAAACAAAAATCAAATCCTTACACAAGCGCTTGATTCCGAACGTGCGCGGGCAAAAAAAATGGAAGAAGAATTAGCGCGCTTGAGGCAAGTCATTGCGATGGGGCAGCCGAAAGCGAGCGCGCCTGAAATAAAGCCGGTTGTTTTACCGGCGATGCCTAAGCCGGCATCGGGCAAAGATAAGGTGAATGGACTGGAGCTCATTTTGGCAATGGAAGATAAAAAAGAACCGCCCCAAAATGGGAAAACGAAATAGCGTCGGATTCAATTATGGAAAATATGCACGAACATTTCATGAAAGAGGCGATAAAGCAGGCCGTGATTGCTTTTGAGCGCGGAGAAGTTCCCGTTGGCGCGGTCGTTGTTTATAAAAATAAAGTTATTGCGCGCGGGCACAATCAAATGGAAACCTTGCATGATCCGACAGCTCACGCGGAAATGATCGCAATGACCGCTGCTTCCGAGAAGTTATCGGAGGGGAGCGATAAACATCGCGGCTCTCTGGAAGGCTGTACGCTTTATGTCACGATGGAGCCTTGTCCGATGTGCGCGGGCGCGCTTGTAGTCACAAAGTGCTCGAGCGTCATTTATGGCGCACGCGATGTGAAAGCCGGCGCCTGTGAAAGTCTGTACCGCATTCCGCAAGATGACCGCCTTAACCACCGTCTTTCCGTGCTGGGCGGCGTGATGGAAGAAGACGCCAAGACTCTTTTGCGTGAATTTTTTAAGGCTTTAAGAAAAGACAAACGCTAGGGAAAAATGGCGGAGAGGGTGGGATTCGAACCCACGGAACCCTTTCAGGTTCACACACTTTCCAGGCGTGCGCACTAGACCAGGCTATGCGACCTCTCCCCGTAGAGTGGCGTATATTAGCGCATCCTTAGTAATTTCTCAAAATTTATCTTGGCAGAGGCTTTGAGGAGGATAACTTTTTAGAACGATGCCGCCCGTTAGCTTCTACCGCCATGCATTGCTAAAACAGCCGGCTCACTCTTAATCTTTTTCGGGCTTCCCGATATGCCCATTTCCCTATACGATAGCCGGATGAAATTTTCCAAAAACGACACGCTTCAGCTTAAAGAACAGGGGATCCCTGTTTCCAAAGCCGCGGAACAGATCGAGCGCCTCAAAAAAGGCTTTCCATTTGTACAACTACTGAAACCTTGCACGGCCGGGGATGGAATTTTCCGGCTGGATGCGCGCGAACAAAAAACCGCCGAAAATAAATTTCACACCGAAGTGATCCGTAAAACCGTTCTTAAATTTGTGCCCGCCTCCGGAGCGGCCAGCCGGATGTTCCAGTTTCTGGAAGACAAAGATGCCAAACATGACGCCGCAAAGCAGAAGTTTTTGGAAGCGCTGCCTCAATTTGCTTTCTATTCACAGCTGTCTGTTGCCGTGAAAAAAAACGGTTACGACATTGCGGTGCTCCGTCGCAAAAAAGATCTGAAAACAATTGTTAGCGCGCTTTTGGAAAAAGACGGTCTCGGCTATCGTGAAGCACCGAAGGGCATGATTCTTTTTCACGGACGTGGAAAAAACGCCCGCACGGCATTTGAGGAACAGCTGGATGAAGCGCGGATTTTTGCGGACAAGAAAAAAACCTCCCACTTACATTTCACGTTACCGCCCGCGGCACGTAAAAACGTACGGCTGCATTTAAAGCAAGCGACCCGAGGGGCCAAATTTGTGATTGGAGATTCAATTCAAAGCCCCGCATCCGAATGCCTTGCGATGGAAAAAAATGGCAAACCGGTACGTAGCGACAAGGACAGCCTTTTGCTACGCCCGTCCGGCCATGGGGCCTTGCTTGAAAACCTCAACCGGCTTAAAGCTGATTTGATCTATGTTAAAAATATCGACAATATTTTGCCGGCCGTAAAACGCAAAGAAGCCGACCGATGGAAAAAAATTCTGACCGGTTTTTTTATTTTCAAGCAGGAAGAGATTTTTCGCGCGCAGGCAATTCTCGCGCAAAAGAAAATGCAGCCGCGCGATCTGCTCTTTACGCTGGTGCTCGCGCAAGAGCTTGGCTGGGATGCCGCACACCCCGGCGCGGAGGGTTCCAGAAAATCGCTCGAGCATTTTTTTAACCGTCCTTTTCGCGTCTGCGCCATGGTGCCGAATGCGGGCGAGCCCGGCGGCGGCCCTTTTTGGATCAGAGATAGCCGGGGGAAAGTTTCGGCGCAGATAATCGAATCGGCTGAGGTGAATCTGAAAGACAAAGCGCAGGAAAAAATCTGGCGGGCTTCGACGCATTTTAATCCGGTTGATTTTGTTTGCGGGGTTTATGACTGCCGCGGAAAAAAGTATAATTTGCCCGAATTTCGAGATCCGGAGCGCGGATTGATTGCCGAAAAAAGCTATCAGGGACGCTCCATTCGCGTCATGGAATTACCGGGGCTTTGGAATGGCAGTATGGCCGACTGGCTGACAGTTTTTGTTGAGGTGCCGGGCGTTACTTTTGCTCCGGTGAAAACAGTTTTGGATTTAATCAGAAAAGAACACCAGGTTAAAAAGTAAATGGAAGCCCAGATTCAAAAAGTAAAAACGCAGCCCTTTCAGGATCAAAAGCCCGGAACCTCGGGTTTGCGTAAAAAAGTGTCTGTGTTTAGCAAGCCGCATTATGTAGAGAATTTTGCACAGTCGATTTTCAACGCATTGCGCGCCGGCGGGGAAAGTATCGACGGTAAAACGCTTGTTGTGGGTGGCGACGGCCGTTATTACAACCGCGAAGCGATTCAGAAAATTATCCGCATTGCGGTCGGTAACGGCTTCGGAACAATTCTTGTCGCGCAGAACGGAATTTTATCAACCCCCGCGGCTTCCTGCGTTATCCGCCGCCAGAAGGCTTTCGGCGGAATTATTCTTTCCGCAAGCCACAATCCCGGCGGGCCCGAGGGTGACTTCGGCATGAAATACAACATTTCAACCGGCAGTTCCGCGCCTGAAAAAATTACCGAAAAAATTTATGCCGAATCTTTGAAGTTAACGGAATACCTTGAGGCGCCGGTGCCCGTGGTGGATTTGACTAAGCCGGGCATGACGCGTTGGGGCAAAACCACGATCGCGGTTTTTGACGGATTAAACGATTACATCGAGCTCATGCAAAGCCTGTTTGATTTTGAAAGTATCCGCGCGCTTTTAAAATCGGGTTTTAAAATCAAATTTGACGCCATGCACGCGGTGACCGGGCCTTACGCCAAAAAGATTTTTATCGATTTGCTGGGCGCCGCGCCGGCAGATATTTTGAATGCCTTGCCCAAAGAAGATTTCGGCGGCGGACATCCCGATCCGAATTTGGTTTATGCCGAAGAGCTTGTTCAAGCTCAGTTTGGGAAAAACGCGGCTGATTTCGGCGCGGCATCCGACGGTGACGGCGACCGGAATATGATTCTCGGAAAAAACTTTTTTGTTTCGCCCGGAGATTCTCTGGCGATGATCGCTGAACATTTATCCGCCTGTGCTCCGGGATACGCGCAAGGGCTGAAGGGTGTGGCGCGTTCCATGCCCACCAGCGCGGCGGTGGACCGGGTTGCGAAAGCGCTTAATATTCCCTGCCATGAAACTCCGACGGGGTGGAAATTTTTCGGCAACTTGATGGATGCGGGCCTTTGTACGATTTGCGGCGAAGAAAGCTTTGGAACCGGCTCAGATCATGTCCGCGAGAAAGACGGTCTGTGGGCGGTTTTGGCATGGCTTTCTATTTTGGCAAAAACGCGCAAAACCGTCGAACAAATCGCGAAGGAGCATTGGAAAAAATTTGGGCGCGCTTATTTTGCACGCCATGACTATGAAGCGCTTGAGGCGGCCCCCGCGGCCGAAATGATGCGCGAGGCCGTATTTATTTTTCCGCGCCTTGTCGAACAGCAAATCGGAGACGGAAATGTTGTTTCAACCGATGATTTTTGCTATGAAGACCCGACGGATAAAAGCTATTCAAAAAACCAGGGGCTTCGGATTTTTTTGGATAACGGTGCGCGGATTGTGATGCGCCTTTCCGGAACCGGAACACAGGGCGCTACCTTGCGGCTTTATTTTGAACATTACTCAGCCGAAGAGCTTGACCGCGATCCGGAGGAGTATTTAAAGCCGCTTTATGAATGGACGCGGCAATTTCTAAAACTTAACGAACGCTTCGGCCGCGATCAGCCCGATGTGATTACCTAAGGCGAATGATGCAAGCGGTTGAAATTAAAAATCTAAGCAAATTTTACGGAAAATTCCGCGCGCTCGACAAACTTTCATTTGAAGTGAAAGAAGGTGATTTCTTTGGCTTTCTCGGACCGAATGGCGCCGGCAAAACAACGGCCATTCGTGTTTTAACTGGTCTCGCCAATTACAAAGAAGGCGATGTGCGCGTTTTTGGCCATGATGTGATTAAAGAGTACCGCAAAACCCGTAGTCTGATCGGACTGGTTCCCCAGGAATTTAACTTCGACCCGTTTTTTTCTGCCGAATGGATTTTACGTCTTGAAGGCGGCTATTTTGGGATGGGGACAAAAGAAGCCAAGCAGCGCGCGGAAGAACTGCTCAAAATGCTCAATCTGTGGGAAAAGCGTGACCAAGACTATAAAAAACTTTCGGGCGGAATGAAGCGGCGGCTTTTGATCGCGCGCGCTTTGATGCATCGGCCCAAGCTTCTTATTTTGGATGAACCCACTGCCGGCGTCGATATTGAGCTTCGCTTTGAGCTTTGGGAGTTTTTGCGCAAGCTTAATCGAGAAGGAACCACTTTGATTTTGACAACGCATTACATCGAAGAGGCGGAACAGCTTTGCGATACCATCAGCGTGATTCATGAGGGACGCATGCTAACCGTGGAAAAGAAAAATGATCTTGTGCGGAAGATGTATCATGGTGAGATCGAGCTCGAAACCAAGCAGGCATTAGCGGAAATACCACAGGAGCTTTTAAGCCTCGGCGCCGTGTATGATTTTAAAACGCGGCGGTTAAAATTAATGCAGGCGAACGGTGTTTTAAATACCGCGCTTAAAATTCTTGTCGGCGCCGGGATCGAAATTGAAAAAGTAGAAGTGCGTGAGCCAAAACTTGAAGAAGCGTTTCTTAAATTAATCCGCGAGAAAAAATCATGAATCGGCTGATCGGTTTTCAAACTTTGGTTTGGCGCGAAATCGTGCGGTTTTTTACCGTGGCGATTCAAACACTGTTGCCGCCGCTTGTTTCGAGTTTTCTTTATATTTTTATTTTTGGGCTTTCGCTCGGCAAGCGCATGGGCGAGCTTCACGGGGTTCCGTATCTTCAGTTTATGCTGCCCGGCATGATCATGATGTACGTGATTGAAAGCGCTTATCAAAACACATCCAGCTCGCTTTTTATTTCCCGCTGGGCGAATTACATTGAAGAGCTTTTAGTTACCCCGCTTTCTTATACCGAAATGGTTTTCGCGATTATTTTCGGCGGGCTGGTGCGCAGCATGCTGATCGCGGCGGGTGTTTTTGGCGTCGCGTCGGTTTTTGTTAACTTGCCCTGGGCGCACCCTTTGCTTGTTTTTTATTTTTTAATTTTGGTTTCGCTGACTTTTTCATGTCTCGGAATGATTGTCGCGCTGATCGCGGAAGAATTTGAGCATCTCAGTATCGCCACTACTTTTCTTATTACACCCCTGGTGTTTTTTGGCGGAGTTTTTCACTCGATTGAAATGCTGCCTGCCAAACTTCAGGTTGTTTCTCAGTTTAATCCCATGTTTTACATGATCAACGGTTTGCGTTACAGTTTTCTTGGTGTTTCAGACGCACCGATCGCGGGGTGCATGCTGGTTGTCGCGGCTCTTTTTGTTTTATTGTTTGCCGGAACCGTACTTATGTTTCGCTCAGGATACAAGCTCAGAAAATAATTAATAAAAACAGGCTTTGTCCTGAGCCTGTCGAAGGATAAACTAAGGAAATAAACCATGATTCATTCTTATTTTTATTCTACCGAAACGGGACTCAAGCGTGATGTTACCCGCGCCGAGATGCACGCTATTCTCAAGAAAAAACAAGGCGTGCTGTGGGTTGATATGGATGAAGCAACGGATCTTGAAGATGAGCTTTTGGTTGAGATTTTTAACTTTCATGAGCTCGCGATCGAAGACGCGCTGAATGATCACTGCGGATCAAAATTGGATGATTACGGTGATTATCTTTTTATGAACATGGACGCGGTGACATTAAAAATGAATGAAAGCCATCAGCGCGAGCTTGTTTCTGCCGAGCTTTCCATGTTTTTGGGTTGTAATTATGTGGTGACTTATCACAAAAAAACAATCCTCTCCATTTTAGCGGACCGGCTGGCGGTTGAAAAGAAACCTCAAAGCCAGCTCGGCGAAGGCGCGGGCGCGCTGCTGCACACGATCATCGATCATTTGGTCGATAGCTATACGAGCGTAATTCACCAATATGAAGACAAGGTGGATGAAATCGAAACGGAAATTTTTTCGGACGGCTCGGATTACTTAAAGAAACTCATGAGCGTGAAACAAGATATTTTTAAATTACGGCGTGTTTTCAGCCCTCAGCGCGATATGCTGTATTCGCTCGCGCGCTTCCGCAAATTGGTCGGCACGGAAAACGAATTTTATTTCCGCGATGTTTACGATCATTTGGCGCACATTGTGTTAATGACGGAAGCGATTTATGAAAATCTGACCGGCATTTTGCAGGTTTACTTTTCCTACTCTTCAACTAAGCTCAATGAGGTCATGAAGCGCTTAACAGTGATGGCAACGCTGACGATGCCCGCGCTTTTGATTTTCAGCTTGTATGGAATGAATTTTGAGTGGATGCCGTTTTTGAAAAGCCCCGCCGGATTTTGGATCTCACAAGCCGTTACTTTTTTTATGGCGGTGGGAATGCTGGCGTTTATGAAATATAAGCGGTGGATTTAATTTTTTGAAAACAAGAAAACGAAAATGAAAACGGACCCGAAGCAAACACTTTACGGAATGAGCGTGCAGGAGCTGCAGGAAGCGGTGAAAGCCATCGGTTTGCCCGCCTTCCGCGGGGTTCAGCTGGGCGATTGGATTTATAAGAAAAATGTTTTGGAATGGACCGAAATCAAAAATTTTTCCAAAGCAGATATTGAGAAGCTGGCCGCGAATTATGACCTACGTTCACTGGACGGCTCCGAAGCGTCTTTTTCAAAAGGATTAGAATCGACGAAAGGTTTATTTAAGGCTCGCGACGGACATTTTCTTGAAAGCGTTTTGATTTCGCAAAGAGACCGCCAAACTGTTTGTCTTTCAACGCAGATGGGCTGCAAAATGGCCTGTTCTTTTTGCGCGAGCGGCAAAGCCAAGTTTTTACGTAATCTCACCGCAGGAGAAATTGTCGAGCAGGTGGCCTGGATTCAGCGAAAAACCGAAAAACGTATTTCCAATATTGTTTTTATGGGAATGGGCGAGCCGCTTGATAATTTTGACGCAACCATGAAGGCAATCGAAATTCTGATCGCGGATTGGGGTTTTCAGCTTGGCGGAAGACGTGTTACCGTGTCGACCTCCGGCATTACCCCCAAGATCATCGAGTTTGTGGAGCGTGTTGACGGGCGCGTGCGGCTTTCGGTTTCACTCCATTCTTCCAAGCCCGATGTCCGCGATGAGCTGATGCCGATTAACCGGAGATACAACATTGATAATCTCATTCAAACGCTGACGGAAGTGCATAGCAAGCTGAAACGCGAAATCACTTTTGAGTATACATTGATTGAAAACATCAATGATTCAGAAGAAGAGGCGCGCGGTGTTGTCAAAATTTCTCTTCCTTTGAATGCGAAGGTGAATCTGATTCCTTATAATCCGATTCGTGAAATGGCCGCGGTTTATAAAACGCCGTCCAAAGAACGGATCGAAAGATTCACCAAGATCTTAATGGATGCCGGCATTCATGTTACTTTGCGCAAAACCGCCGGCCGAGAGATTGACGCGGCGTGCGGCCAATTGCGCTTAGACCGCGAAGCCGTCAGCGCAGCGGGAGAACCACGAACCAAGAACCATGAACCAAGAGAGCCGGCGAGTTAATATTTCGAAGCAAATTTTGAGATCATTTTTTCGCAAGAGAAAATTTCTTTCAAAATGCAATCGGCTTTTCCTGCATCGATATAATTAAATGATCTTGCCAGTAAAATTTGTGTTTCAAGCTCTGCTAATGATCCGGCGCTAATGTTTAAAAACTGTTTTAACTCGGTTTTGTGCCAGCGTTTAAAGCCTTCCGCAATATTGGACGGAACAGATACGGAACAACGACGAAGTTGAGAGGTTAAGCCATAAAGTTCTTCGCGAGGAAATTGTTTGGTTGCAGCATAGACTTCTTTTGCGATAGCCATGCTTCTCTGCCAAATAATTAGATCTCGAAAAGATGAGATTTTATTTGACTGAGCCTCAGCAGAGCAAGATGCGCTTGTTGTTTTTTGCGGAGCATTCTTTGTTGTGCTATTCATAAGCTTTTCCCTTGGTTCATGGTTCTTGGTTCGTGGTTCTCGAAGCGCCACAGCACCTCAAGATCTGGGTTTTGCGTGTAAATTCTTTCTAACTGTTTCGAAAGATATCCATCCGTCAGCGTGTCAATTAAAGCGGTCAATTCTTCTAATCTCAACAAGCGGTCCCAATGAGACTTTTCATCAACCGCGGGTGTATAAACAATCTCAGCCTGCAGACGGCGGCGCTCATAAAAAAGGCGCGTTGCCTCCGAAAGCAAATCGTTCCGCTGATCCACCATCAGTTTGGATCTTGAGTCAATTGACGTTTGGGACGAACTGAAAATAAAATTTCCCAAATCCCATGAGAATCCGATATCAGCTCCGCGGTCTCTGTTCCACGGGCCGTCAATGAATCGGTCTGGATCGTTTGTGCCGGCGCGATCCAGGTCAATATTGTTGGATGTTCCCCAGTCTTTTCCCGCGGAAACATTGGGCAGTAAAGCCGCAACGCGTGATTGCGTCTGCCAGCGTTTGATTTTTCCATTGCCGGTGCCCGAGTAACGAATGACTCTTTTATGAATGGCGCGGGCGGAGGGTTCGAGCCGGATGAGCTTGTTGAAAGCAAGCGCGCTGTCGGAACGGATTGGGCGGGAAGGAGATTTTTCAACCCACATCCAAAGGCCTTCCGCGTTAACTGCGAGCAAGGCATCCGAATTTTTCAAGTGCAGCGCTGAAAAAACGTGTGTTTTTGCGAGTCCGTCGTTTTGAATTTGCCACTTGCCGTCAGAGTTGTTGAAAATAAAAAATCCACCTTCGCCAATGCCGATCAATTGTTTCGTCTTAAAGTTCCAGGCAAGGCGCTTCGGAAGGGCGTTACGCAGACCGGAGCCGGGGAGCAGTTGCCAATCTAAACCATTACGGCTTTGAAAAACGCCTTTGGATGTTGCGAGGTAGAAGCTTTCCTCTGTTTCGATAAAATCAAAAAAAGTTTGACGAGAGATTTGCGAGTTTTCATCTTCAAATTCTTTAGGGAGATCATCCGTATCGTCGGCGGTTTGACCGAAGTCAAAGATTTTTAACACAGTTTGCACCGAATCATCCCCCGCAAGACGCCAGTCGCCGTCAGCTGAAAAGAAAAGCCCGATGGAGCTTTCGGCAATTAAAAAAACAGGCAAAGAGTCCGCAAGTTCAGACTGCTTGCGCCAAGCCGAAGTGTTTTTTTGTGCCGACCATAATCCGCGCGCGGTTCCAATCCACCAAGTCTCTTTTCCCGCAAAAAAAGCAAGCGGCGCTTTTTCTTCATCGTGGCTTTCATAAACACGTTTGACACTGCGCGTTTGAGTTGTCCATTCAAAGACCGATTGTTTTGTTTGAATCCAAAGACTTTGATGCGATTCGGAAGAAGCGGAGATCCGCGCAATTTTATCTTGCGAATGAGACAGTGAAAAGACGGTTTGCCAGCGGCCGCTTTCATTTTTAAAAACAGCATGAGGAGTTGCCGCGTAATAGTCAGGGTCTGAATTAGGCACGGACGCTAAATCAATTGCCGCTTCTGTGGAAGGCAATCCGGAAACTTTTTCCCAGGCCGGAAATCCGGACCCGGGCAAGGTAAGTAATAGCACCAATACGATCCATTTCCACTTTTGGGAACCGGGAAGGGTTTTGACTCTGGTGCTTGGCGCGTCATAATAAAAGTGATTCATATGCAAGAAATGTATGCTAATTATAAATATATGTCAACTAAAAAATGATTAATTATTATATTTAAGGATTTTCATCTGGGCCAGGTTGAAATAGAGAAGTTTAACAGGCACATTTCTAAGAACATTTAATAAGTTCAACTTCGGGCATAAAGCAATCTTAAAAGTAAGGATAGTTGATGGGACGGCATCAGCAGTTCTTAAAATTTGTGGCCACAGCTGTCATCATGTGTCTTTTGGCGCAGGATGCGGCGGGGGCATTGCCATCGCAGACTACAGACTACAGACCACAGACCACAGACTCTGCGGAAACTCCCGGAGTTGAGGGATCGCATCTCCGGGAGTTGGGCTGGTTAGGCACAAAAAACCTTGGAACGATTGATGAAGAGTTCCAAGGCACGAACGGTAAAAACGTCACCTTCGTTCTCGATGCCCACGACTCTCTCGACGCGCAAAAGAATATTGTCCGAATTATTCAACGGGCAACAGCCTCAGGCCGGGTTCGAACTGTCTTCGAAGAAGGTTATGAGGACGAGCTCAATACGGATGAATGGTTTGGCGATATCCAAGATGATCAAATTCGCCGCAAAGTTGCTTACTATTATTTGGATCAACTTAAAATTGGCGCAGCAGAGTTTGCGCATATTAATCGGCAGAGCCGATTAGGACAAAGAACAAAGGACAAAAAACAAAGCACCGATTGGCAATTAGTCGGCGCGGACGACAAACAAGCTTATCTTGAAAACGTGCGCGCTTTCGGTGACTCTGAAAAAGTCCGCGCGAAAATCCTGCGTGACACGCAAGCCATTCAGCGCGAACTAAAAGCTGTAGGCGCTAAGCAGCTTACGCCCGAAGCTCAAAAGTGGATTGCCGATTATCAGCGCTTCCATGAGCATGCGCTTCCTCTGCTTGATTATTTAAATCGCTGGCTTAAATTTATTCCCCAAGAAGCTTGCCCGCTTTTACGCCGTATTTTGTCCGCCGCGCAAGATTTAGAACTTGCGCGCAGTATTCAACGGATCCGCGCCGCAGAAGTTTTAATTGAAATCAAACAATTCGAATCCTCGCTGGAAGCGCATTTTTTTGAAGAAAGACAAACTGCCGAGATTTGGCAAGCACAGAAAACCATGGGTTCCGTTGAAAAATTGACTAATCTTAAAATTTCAAGTCATGAACTGGATGAGCTTAAGCAGAATTTGAAAATGTGGGATACGGAAAGCCTTGCGCCCTTGCTTGCTCGCGCGAAGAAAAATCCTGTCGTGCTTTCCAAACGCTGGGAAACACTCATTCAAGACGCGCTGAAATTTTATGAGCTTGCGCATAAAAGAGACATGGCGGTGGAGAGAGCTCTTTTAAGTTGGAACAACTCTTCGGCTTCGCTCAGGGCAAGCGAACAAGAGCCAAAGGACAAAGAAGCGGTTTTGGTGTTCGGCGGTTTTCACCGCGAGGGAATTACCGAAATTTTGCGACGCAACGGATTTTCTTATACGGTTGTCATTCCTAAAATCACCGATTTTTCCAAGCGCCACCAATTGCTTTATCGCGAAGCTATGAGCGCCGGGCCACGGGGCTCGAGCCACGGAGCCCGCCAAATGGTTCAAGCCGCGCGTCCGCTTTCAGGCTTTTATGATCACGGCTTTCGTTATGAAATTCCGCTTGTGGCGGCTCTCGCAAAAGAAAATCCAAAGCTAGATCAAAGAAGCTTTGCCTTGCTTGTCGAAAGAACACTTTTAGAAAAAAGTTCAACAACCGTGGCGCGTGGAGTTAATGGCGAGAATCTGAGCCGTCCCTCGGCTTCTCCCAACACGCGCCGCCTTTTGTTTTCAGCTCGCTCCGAATCTCGAAAAAAAGCAGAGAAGGTTCTCGATTATGAAGAAATTGATTTTGGGACTAAAAATCGTTTTTTAAAGAAAGCTTTGTCCACCTACTTAACTCCCAAGGTGTTTGAAACGGGCGGATTCATTTATAAATGGTTCGGGATCCAATATTTCATTTTTTTACTTAATCAATTTGACCGTCAAAAAATTCTACCGCGGTTACCCGTAAGCCTTTCCACCCCGCTTACGGATTCAAAGCCCGAAGAAGAAATTTCTGTCTCGGGACGAATCAAAATGGGATCTGCTTTAGAGATTATGCATCTCGCGGCATTTTTTATCATATTGGCTTTAGCCTCTATGGAGCATTTAAGTGCAGATAATTTTGGAGCCACGTTATTGCATTTGGGAAATGTAATTGCAAATGTGTACCCCATTTTTGTTCAACGCTATGTTCGGGCAAGACTATGGCCTCGATATATTCAGATAAAAGAAAATGAAACCAACCGTTCCGAAGCCCGCGCGGGAACAGCCAAGAAGGAAACGGTGATTCGGAGCCCCGAAGTGCTGCGCCTTGCTTTGGGAAAATTCAATATTTTAAATTCCGGCGCACTGCATGAGTTGTTTTCTTCTCAACAAACAAGCCTGCAAAAGCTTACAAAAGCTGAGCGGGACCTTTTAAGGCGTATAGCGCTAATAAGAGACTCAACGAAAAAAGTTATGCGTAAAGAGAAGGGTGAGAATGAATTTCATGGGCCCTTTGCTCCTGCAAACGTGAGCCAGGTGATGACGGTTTTGAAGCATCTTGGAGCAAAACAGGGCGAAAAAATAATGGATCTGGGTCACGGCGAAGGGAGCGTGCTTTTTGGTGCGGCGGCGCTGTTTGGTCTTCAGGGTCTTGGCGGGGAGCTGAATTCCTATCTTTACAGGAAAAGTGCCGCGATTCAAGCGGAGCTGGTTGATGCCGGGATTTTAGACGCGGGCGCCGTCGAGCTTAGAAAAGAAAACTTTAATCAGCTTGATCTTCGAACCGCTGATTATGTTTTCTTTTTTTCATTCGGAGGAAAAGTTGATCAGGAGAAGCTCTTGCGAGAGTTAAAGCCCGGCGCCAAATTCATTCTTTTGGGACTCAAAAACACCAATTGGGAGCAGGAGGAATTAACCGGCTACTCTGATTTTTCAAAATTATTGGAAAACGGGCAGTTTGAACTTGTGCGATTTCCGGAACTGAGAACTTGGGTTTTCACAAAGCTGTCCGCGCGTTCCGAAATGCGCGAAGCAACTCGCGCGCAGATTTTGGAAATTTTAAGGAATTTCGAGCAGTTTCGTGAAAATATAAAAGTCAGCGAGCCTGTTGTGTGGGATTTAGAGGGGGTTGAATTAAACCGCGCGCGGCCGCTGTTGGTGCTTCCTGATATTCATGGCGACCTGGAAGGCATGCTCGCCATGCTTTATTTCAGCGGCGTGATTGACCGCGAGGGCTTACCGACCGGCAGAGCGGATGTGATTCAGCTGGGAGATGTTATTAACGGGCGCGAGCAATGGTTTGAAGCGGATGATTACCTGCGTTTTTTACAGCAAGAATTTGAGGAACGGGGACTTAGTCTGATTCGCCTGGCGGGCAACCACGACGTAAAAGTTTTGAAAGCCTTTGATCGCAAGAAATATTTTTTGGAATGGGTTTATGGCCCGTCCGAACGGCAGTTAAGCGGGTTGCGGGAATTTTTTCAGCAGTATTTATGGAAAAACCCGGGCAAACAAGGCCGGCAACTATTAAGAAAAAAGTTTACTTCCGTCGGTCTGCCGCTTCATATTTATTTTATTTTGGAAAAAGCGCGGGATTTTTATCAGGCAGTTAAAAACGATATTCAAACCGGAAAAATCAAAGTGGCGGCAAGATTCGGCAATCTTTTTGTCACACATGCCGGATTGTCCCCGGCCGCGATGGAAGAGGAGTCTCTCGGTGCGGATTTTGATGAGAAAGCGGACGTTCTCAATCGGGCTTTTCAAGCGTGGCTTTTAAAAGAAAGCAAGCCAAAGCAAGATGAGAGAACCGCGGACGAGGAAACTGCAGACGACGAAACAGTCGATGAACGCATCAAAATCATTCTGAAAAAAGCTCTCGGAATGAAAACAGCCGAAGGATTTAAAAAATCAAGCGTTTGGCAATTGACAGGGCATCGTCCTAAACGGCATAAACGCGTGAGCTCTGATGAGCGAATGATTTCCGCCGACTTTGATTTAGCGCGCCGCTTTGAAGTCTCCGAAGACGATCCTGTTTATCCGCGCATTTTATTTTTGAAGGAAAACCAGTTAATCGAGCAGGAAATTAAATTACCGCGTTTTGAAAGTCTGCCTTCGCCTGCAGATGACGGAGAAACATTGAAAGAAGAGTTTGTTGCCCGTTTTTCAACCGAAGAATTAAAAGAGTTTGAAATAAAGCCTGTCTCCCGAATTCGACTGATTAATTTGATTCAGGCCGCGATTAGCCAAAGCGGTGTATTAGAAAGCGCGTCCATCCAAAACGACTCCGTTTTTGTGAGAGTCATTGAGACAGCCGCCCACGGGGAAAGCAGCATTACGTTGCCCGCGCAAAATTATCATATTGGGGGGTATCATTCGACACTGGCAGAAGCTTATTTACAGCAAAACTATTTGGCGGGCGATGAGTTTTTGAACACGGTGCATGCGATTGAAGTTTGGCGCCGCTCCGAAGCACGGACAAGCGATGAAACCGCGCTCCAACAAATTAAAAACACGGAAATTGCTTTGACGCCGCGCGCGTTTCACGGCCGAAATTGGCTTCGCTATCCGTGGATGACCACAAGAAAAAAAGTTTGGGAAGTTTTCGGACTGCCCGACCCGCGCGATGCAAAACCGGCGCAGCAAAAAACATCGCGCGACATCACTTTTATTAAACGCAAAAGTGACCGTCATCCGGTTTGGGTGATTTTAGAAAAAGACAAAGTCCGCTTCGAAGAAAAATTTGCAAGAGAATTACTTATGCTGCGCGGCAAAGCCCGTTCCGAATCTCGAAACGACCCCAAAAAACAGGCGACGGAGTTTTCAAAAAAAGCGAATGCCATTATCAAAGCACGGGGCAATTTAGAAGAAGCCGCGCGGCTGGCGGAAGAAGCCATCGAACTTGATTATACAAATGCATTTGCGCATGTGGCGCTTATTCAGGCGCGGCGGGGGCTGGGTCAGTATAAAGACGCGCTTGAAGCATTTATCTCAGCAGAGCGGGATATTCCCGATAACCAATACGTGCGCGCGATGTTTCCGAGTATTTTAAATTCTTTCGCGGCTCAATCAGCGGATCAAAATCAGCTTGATGATGCCATAGACACTTTCCGAAAAATTTTTCCGGATACGCCGGAAGAACTTCAAGAAAGCGTTAAGTTAACGGCTATGCGGGCGCGTGAAGCCTTAGCGTATCAAGCCATTGAAAGAGGCGATTTTGGAAAAGCGCTTCAAATAGCCGAGCAAATCAATCAGATTTTACCTAGCAATCAAACAACAGATCTTATTTTAGCGACAGCATTTATTCATCAAGGCCAGCCCGGGCGCGCAGAAGCACAGCTTGATTTCTCACGCAGAAAATTTTTAGCGCGGAATCCCCGAAGTTATTTAATTAAAGCTTTGAGCGCGGCACATAAACTTCGGCCGAATGAAGCGAAGGCAATATTAAATGAAGCTCAAGACGTATTTTCAGCCGAGAAAAGCATTGTGGGGGTGATTCAAAAGCACTCGAAGCTGATTGAAGCCGGCGCGGATGTTGGCGAATTACTTAATCAAGTAAATCGAGATCCCGTGCTTGCTGCGCGCGAAGAAAGAATTATTGCCGGAGTTTCTCGCTCCGAATCGCGCCGGCGCTCTCAAGATGAGGGGGAAAAAATTTTAAAACTCCATACGCTTTATATGGATGTGATGCGCAGAAAAGCAAATGCGTGGAAAGATGGAGCTGAAAAAGTAGAAAGCGCGGGTTTTTTAGTTACGGACGTTGGCTATTATCCGATTGATACGGACAACGAATTCGAACACTTGCTGGCGATTTTCCCCAAAATTCGTGATAAGACAAATTTTAATCAACCCCTTCGCTTTCTTGATTTAGGATCAGGCGCCGGCAAGCTTTTGATACAAGTGCTAATGCTGGACGCCCATCTTAATGGAGTTGGCATCGAATATGATCAGGCGCTTTATGAAGTTTCTTTAGACCTCGCTGAAGAAGCCGCAAAACAAAAACTTATTTCTCGTGAGCGCGCGCATTTTTTAAAAGGGGACTTTTCTGTCCCTGAATTTGAAAAAGAAATTTCTTCCGCGGACGTTCTTTTTCATTATCAGGCAAGCTCATTTGACCCCGCGCTGCTTGAACAAGCATTGATTCGCTCGATGCGCCCAGGAGCCAAGCTTTTAGTATACGGGTCATCTCGTGATTATTTCCCAAAACTATCAGCGCGCGCTGGTTTTGAACGGGCGTTTGATGAGACAGCGCGAGTGACAACTTATAAAAGAAATTTCATGCCGCGCGAGCCCATCTCTTATCAAGATACAGCCGTTGTTTTTGTGCATACCGCGGGCATGGGGGATCACTCACTGCCTTTGGCGCTGGATAACCGGCGTGTGATTAAAGATGCCGTGAAAGCCATGCAAAATTTAGGCGGCAAAGAACTTGAATTTTATATTGACGGTCATCCGAGCTATTTGCCGCCGCGGCCCGATCGCATTCGTTCCCGACAAGAAAACACAGCCGCGCTGACTTCGCCCTTTAGCTACGATTTTGATCCTGTCCGCAATCTGCGAAGATTTGTTATGGCTGGGGGAGAGTGTGAAGCTTGTTTTCAAGCCGCGCTCACTTCGCTATTGGAAGAAAGCAGCGGGCAAGCAGTACCGAAAGAAATCCATTTAGCCGCGGATGCTGTGTACCAAGTTGTTCCGGTCCCAGATGAAGATGATCTTCGCGGAGTGCTCCATGAATCAAAAGCTGTTTCTAGCGAGCAGGTTTTTGACATGGCAGCCAAAACGTTGGTTCGAAACAGATTTACTTCGATCGGCAAAATTTCTCGAGCTGAAAACTTTTTGACCCAAGGCACATTCTCAGAAAGCTCCCAGGTTGTTGTTTGGGACAATTATCGTGAAATGATTGATTGGATTCGTGCCGATCAAAAGAGATCTGAGGCGAGAGCCAATTTCAAAGCTGTTTGGAAAAGTGCGACAACCGCGGATGGCCAAATGCGGATGGCTTTGGGCTTGTTGCGCCGTGTCGAGCAATCACGAAAAACGCGCGGCTTAGATCTTCCGGACAAGCTAATTGAAATTTTAAAAAATGCGGATGAAATCGGCGTCGGACCGCATGCGCAGCTGAACAATACCATTGCTCTTTTGCGTATTTTAGGAATTCACGTCGCTTTTAAATTGATCCCCGGCCTTGGAACGGTAGGCGCGGCGGGATTGGGGATGATGGCGCTGAGTGGGCCTTGGTTTTTTGCGGGCCTTTCTCTTTTTATGCTGCAGGGTTTTTTGCGCGCGGCAACCACCGCGTGGTTCTTAACGGGAACGCAATTGCCCGCAAAAACAGGGCTGGCTTTTCTATCGGCAGTTCCGGCGCTTGGAATTTTGGCGGTTCCGGTTTATATGCTTGCTTTAAAAGATCAGCGCGGGCTGGGTTTCGCTATTTTAGATTACTTTTGGAATTCCGCTTGGGACAAACTTCTTTTTCCATCATTGATGGCTTTAGGAGCGGGACTTTTTTGGGTATTGCGTTGGGGGGTGAATCTGGGAGTTTTTGCTTTAATAACAGCGGCTTCTGTTATTTTTTTTACTGGGTCAAAATACATGGAATGGCGTGATCAGGGACGGACTGTCTTGCAAAAAACAGTTGAAGCTGTTTCGGTGATAGGCGCGCTTGCCGGCTTTGGGGCAACGATCTTCTATTTTGGATTTTTCAGTCTGGCGACACTTTTTGTTTTTACCGCAATGGCTGTTCTTTTTAAGGGACTGCAAATATTTTTTGATTTTCGAGAGCAGCTTTTCCGTAAATCTTTGAGAGAGCCCGGCTCGCCCGCAGCGGCTGAGAAAAAAGAGGGCGATTTTAAAAACCGCTCAGAAGAGCGAAGCGCATTAGAGATTTTTGATGAAGCGGCGGACAATTTATTAGCTTATCCAAAAGCGCTTCTTCATTCACGCGGCTTAGAGCCCTATCTGGATGCGTTCGACCGCGAGCATTATGCCTGGGATGAAACGCATCAGCATTGGGCGTCGAAAGACTTTCATCCGACGATTACGGGCGCGAAGCGGCTTATTTTAGGGTCTTGGGAAGATATTCGGCGCGCCTCGCCTGGTGAACACGCGCGCATGAAAAATTTTGTCGCCATTCGTTTAAACACAACAGAAGGAGCGCGCAGTTTTTATGCTTTTGATGACCACGGCTGGTCGCTTCAGGCTTATGCCGAGGCGCATTGGCGCGGAGAAATTCCGGCGCTCGGCAACACACAGATATTTATAGACAAGCACGGTGATGATCGAAAAGTACGTGACGGGCAATATTACGCGGAAAGGTTTACCGCGATGCTCCGTCAGGATGCCGGAACGAACAATAATATCGAATTTGATATGGGCGGTTTTAATAACACGCTTTGGTCTTCGGGGTTTATTCCGAAAGAAAATCATCATCGATATCATGCCCGCATGAGCTGGCTCAAGGAAATGATGATCGGTTTTCCAAACAATCGGGCTGTTTTGCTGAATGTCGATACGGACGTGACAGAGTTTATCGTGGGTGATTGGGGGAACGAAATGCCGCTTGGTTTGGGAGAAGAGGATTTTGAGTCGCTTGCCGTTGATTTAACCAATTTACGCGATCAATACGGCTTGACTCCGCTTACGGCGCATTTCACCACAACGCATTTTGAAAATGAAAATTTGGCAGATTTTTCTTTGCATTCAAACCGCATTCAATACGGCGACACCGAGCTTGCGCGTTTTCTTGCCCGCATCGCTCCGTTTATTTATTTTGTGAAAGATCAGCCCGTCGAATTGCGCGATCAGGCGATTGCGCAAGCGGCGCAAGAACATGCCGCGCAATGGAAGCAGGATTTTGGCGCTAAATTTAACCGTTCCGAAATGCGGGCGGAAATCATTTTTCCCGATGCGCAAAAAGTGAAAGATGTTTTTGAGAAAGCGGAGGGGCCCGCGGTGCTTTCAGAGGAAGATCTTGAAACTGCTGTTCAACAAGTCGTGGCGGAAAGCCGTGCGTGGCTTGCCGACCGTGTTAAACAAGAAACGCCCGAAAGCGAAAGACGGGCCATCGCGCTTCAGGCCGCTGAAGAAAAAATTGACGAAAGAACTTTGTATTTAGAGCCCGAGCATTGCGGTCAGCAATGCGGTTTTTCTTCGGGGGATGTCAGAGACAGACTGTATTCTCTTTTGGGGGCGAAGGTCAAAATTCGGCGTATTCAGGCTAAAGATGGCTTTGGTGTTGCGCAAAGCCAAAAACACCTTCTAACACTTATATCGTTGCCGGACAAATCCAAAATTTTCCTTATCGACTTAACTTTCGCGCAGTTTATGGATCGAAAGAACAGCCCCTCTCCTTACATTGGGATGCAATTAAAAAGCAATGCGCCCGATCAGCTGAATACGCTTTTGCGCCGCGGCTATGTCGATTTAACCGAGAACAAGGACTTTTTAACGCAATACGCTCAATCTTTTCTATCTGAGGCGGAGGATGATGACGCGCATTATCCTTTAGAGCATTTTCCCGCTGAGTATATTACTGACCACACCGATTTGATTTCACAGCCCATGAGTGATTTTATAAATATTCCGGCAGCCGCCGAAGAGAATTTTAAAAAATCTTTGGAAGAGCGCGGAACAAAATTTCTCATTTTAGCAAAAGAGAGGCGTGAAAGAATTTGGAGGGAGTTTTTAAGCTTTTACCGGAATAGAGCAGGGCAGCAAAGCAATTTAAAAACAGGGGATGGCCGTTTTTTTGAATTTAACGCGCGCTCCGAAATGCGGAATGATGAAGCGGGCAACCCTTTTTTCGTAATGGTTCACGGGGAAGCGCGATATTGGCAAAAATTAGAAAGTGAGGGTTATTTTTCAGAAGAAGACAGGTCTTTGATCTTTGACGCTGTGGATGGATTAATTCGTCCCGATGCTTCAATTTTAGATTTAATGTCGGGCAGAAAAATTAGCTTTTCAAAAAAGCAGCGAAATATCACCGCCCTTGGATTGACGGAAACTATTCTGCACCAAAATAAAATCGACGGAAAGATTGATAATTTTGATGTGCAGGACCTAAACCGTAACTCTCAACTACCTTACGCAGATAAAGCATTTGATAGCGTGGTGATTTCTTTTGGCATTATGTATCTGACGCAGCCGGCGGAGGTTTTAAAGGAAGTGCGCCGTGTTTTAAAACCGGGAGGCAACCTGATCGTGATTTACGCCGAAGATTCCTGGGCAAGTTCTTCCGCGGTTGCCTTATGGAACCAACCCGGATTATTCCGCTATCGGGGAAGCCGTATTTATGGGCCGCCGTTTCTTTTAGATGATCACCAGGAATTCAGTCAATTTTATGGCCAAAGCGATGTTTTAAACTTTTATCTGCGCGGCGCAGGCTTTGAAATTACGGAGCGCAAAAGAGTTTTTGGAAAAAAAGACACGCGGGTTGTTGGTTCTGAAATGTTTGCTGAGATGGAAACGCAGAATATTTACCAAATCGTTTCTTCCGTCTCGTCCGCGCGGTCTGAAGCGCGGCTGGATGAGTTGCTGGATAAAAACCGCCGCAATGCGGATGAATGGAAAGAAACGATTCGTCTTATTAAAGCCACTTTGTCTTTGGCCGAGGAAGTGACCCCTAGGATGATTGTTGAAGCACCGGCGGCAAAAGGAAAATTGCGTTATCAGACTTTAGTTATGGCGGTTCATCAAACCGGAGGAGATTATGCGAGCTTTGGACTTGATGCGGAGGAAAAAAACTCAATTTCTGAAAAAGAAACCAAAATCAAAGCGGCAGCTCGAGCTCTTCTAGCCGAAAAGAAAAGCCCAAGTCCTGAGGCCGTTCTGAGTTATCTTCAAAAACCAGCACATTTCTTTAAAGGGTTAGATGAAGGCGCGCTAAAAAAGTTAGGGCTTGTTTTTCCTGAAAAGAAAAAGAGGACGGATGAAAAATACATGCCTATTTTAGAAGCGCTTGTCCAAGCAGGAGAAAAATTCGAAACGGTTCGTGAGATTGCTATCGCGGCCGCAGGCGTTCCTGAGAGCTACGTGAAAGAGCTTGGCGCACCTAAGCTTGCTGCTATGGGACTTCTCACAGGGGGAACAAACCCATATGAAAAACTCTCGCAAAGATTTCAAGTTGCTCGCCAAGCTAAAATTAATGCAGCGCAGGCTAGAAAAATCCCCGTACGAACAATTGCCGAGCTGTCTGAAAGCACAGGTATTCCAGCCACAACTTTAGCGAAATATACCGCGCAGCAGTTAGAAGAGCTTGGTTACATTCCGCGCCCCGTCAAGCTTGAGCGCGCGGTAAAAGCTTTGTTAGTCGAAAATCCCGGGCAAATTATTTCTTATGAAGTATTGGCTCAGAAAATAACTGAAATGGGCCTTGAAGATCTGAAGCCGGAGCAGCTGCGCGAATGGAATGCTTATCAAAAGCCGTCTTTTACCGCACAGCCCGGCTGGAGGAAGCGTTTCGAGCCGATCATGAAAGCCGTTGAAGTACTTGGAGCAAATGATAGCGAATTAGACTTATTTTTTAAGAACTCACTTGGCGTCCAAACCGTCTGGATTTGGCAGATTGAATATTTTGTGGCTAAAGCGGCGGATATTTTAAAACAAAACCCTTATTTTCGAAGCAGATGGAATGAACAAACGGGAAAAGATTTTACCGCCGCGGTGATGCGCGCGCATACGGTTACAGAACCGGAAAAAGCCGAGCTACAACAGATATCCGCTAAAGACGCGGCTTTAAAATGGCTTGTTGCCACCGGCGGCGCAGAAACACTTAAACCGGTTGGGCCCGTTTCTACGATTCAAATTTCCTTGGAAGGCTTTTCCGAAAACGGTCAAACCTTGTATGAAAAGTATGAGTATGAAAAAACAAACGGCCTGAGTGCTGAGATGCTTGTTGAGCAGCTTGGTTTTTCGGATCAGCCCGGAGCAAAAAGGAGGCTGACGGATATTAAACAGGTTTTAATCGACGGCATTGATCAAGGCCGGTCTTGGCATAAAATCGGTTTGTCTTCCCGGACGAGCGCTTTAGTTGTTAGGCATAAAAACTATCAAAAGCCGCAAACCTCTCTTGCCGAAAGCAAAACAACCGTGAATGTCGAAAAAACCTCTGTTCCAAGAAGGGAATTAAAAACAAAACCATCTTCATCTCGTGCTACGGGACGCCGCGATGCCCGATATTGGACCATTGCCATGCTTTCTGCCGCTCAGAGTCTTGAGGTCGATAAATTCTTTGACGTGACCGAGAAAGCGATTCAAGCAATGAGGCAAGAAGACGTTCGCAAAGATTATCTAACAAGTTTTACGCGTGTTTTTGATAAGCACGCTCGGCAAATGGATCTGCTTAGTCAGGAACCCGAAGATCGAGAAGCTTATCAGCGGTATCAGTTGATTTTAAAGTTAATAGGAGAGCTTCAAGCTTCTGCGCGCTCCGAAACCCGTTCGGTTCCCGCGGAACAATATTTTATTGTTGGGGATATTACCCGCGCGGATTTGATATGGTCGGAATCCGCGATGGGCTTATCTGAAAGCGATGATCCTGAAAAATCAAAGCGCCTTTTAGCCATTCGTGATGCATGGAATTATTTGCGACCGATTCAGCGTGAAATCATTCGGCAAAGACATGGAATGAGCCAACACAAATCGACGGATTGGAAAAGTATCGCAAATCGGATAAATCGACACAAGGTTGGCATTATTCAGCTTCACACACGTACACTTGAACAACTTCAAAGTTTAGAAAATGGCGCAATGGCATTGTTTCAAGACACAGGTATTCCGCCCGAACATCTTCAAGAAGCTTTTAATTTGTTTTCAGGCAAGCCGCTTCATCAGTTAATTTTAAAATTAGAATACGGCTTGGATGGTATCCCGCGAGAAGAAGATGACACAGCCATAGCCAAGATTTTAAAAGAAAAAGTAAGCGCTGAACTCGATCGCGGGCAAGTCGCTGACCTCAGAAAACATTTGCTGAAGCAACTGAAAGTCCTAGCGGTAGGAAAGGGATGGACTAATCTTGAAATCATGCAGAAAAGAAAACGAAAGAAAGCCGCGCCAAAGTGGACAGAAGCTGAACTTGAAAAATTTATGCGCGAAAGATCCGATGAAGGACTTGCGGCCAGAGGCGGAGTTATTGATGGTGGTTTTGAGTATGTATATAACTTAATGAGAGCTAGACATGGAACATGGGAAGCCGCCCTTCGATTTTACGGAAGAAATCCCGAAGCAATCCGTTTGCGCTCCGCCTTGCCAAACCGGCTGGATGAAGCTGCCGCCTTACAAGCAGCGGCAATCTCTTCGGAGAAATCACAGTCAGCGATAGCTCTGGAAATGTCTGTCGTTGCGCCCGCCATAGAAACAATAATTTTAACGGAAGAAGAATATTTTTATATTCAAGATCTTATTTCTCGCGGAATGATTTTGGCAGAAATGGTGCGCAGATCCGACGGGCATCATCTTCGCCCGATTTTTGCAGCGATTATGGGAATCATCAAAGTCACTGCGCCGATTTTTGAAAAATATTCAAATTTTGAAAATCGAGAAACCGCGCTCAAAGTTTTCAATGACCTCAAAGAAATTGAACTTCGAATTCAAAAATTGCCGTCGATTCCGGAACCGGATTTGCCGAGGCATCGCCCAGTCTCTGCCGTGCCCGTTACGGCGCCTCGACCCGTTGTTTCGCCGGTACCGCTTTTGTCCCATGACAAATTAGCGCAAGATTTTCAGAATGATTTGCGTACTATCCTGAATGCCTTGGAGAGCTTTCAAAGCCGTTCAATTTATAATCGGGAAGGATTTGACCGCTTTAAAGAAGAGCTTGCCGGTTTCCGCGGCCGTTTCGACAAAATTAAAAAAGCACTTGAAGAAGAACCGGGTTTAGCAAGCCGCTACGCGCAGATTCAAACGCAGTTGCGGCTTTTTGAAAATGCTTTGCGCGAACCTGAAGCCAAATTAAAAATAGCCAAGACTCGTTTTGAGGGCGGTGCAGTTGCTCGCAAACCGGCGCTATCTGTGCCGCCATTAAATCGGCCTCGGTCTTCAGTTCCGAATATTGTGCCCGCTGACAGAAAGCATGGACATGGACACTATGCGCGGGCAAAGCGTTTAGAAAAAAACGAAAAGCCGGCTCAGACAAATGATTGGCGCACAGCATTAATCAAAACCGGAAAAACGAAAGAGGCGCTGGAAGAAGATTTACTTAATTTGGAAGAGCTCTTGTCTCAAGAGCCTCAGGATGTTTCCGCGACGGAGAAGCCCCGCATTGTCCGACTGTCAGAAATCCAACAAGCATGGCTTCGTATTTTAGCAGCGCTTTTTCTGCCTTCAGAAAAGCCGCGCGCCGAACTAAACAAGGCTGTGAGAGAGTTTGAGCAGCTTTTTAATCAGGATGCGCAAATTACGCGCGATAAACACCGTATGTTAATGGCGGACCCTCGTTATCAGGCTTACGATGCTGCGGTGTCGCGTCTCAACGATGCTTCAAAAACAAGACTTGTTCCAGCAGGCAAATCGGTAAACGGCGCGGATCTTTTTACGTTAAGCATGGCAGAGATCATTGCCACCTCATTTTGGGATAAACATGATCGTGATATTGCGCGCTCCGAAATGCGGGACCCTCAAAAAGCGGCCGAAGATATTTTTAATAATTTCTTTCTGGATCCTGTTTCACGGAAAAAATTTGTAACCACGCACCTAACCATTCGTACGATCGGGGAAGATCGCGGCCTCGACCCAGAAGATGTCGGGTTGTGGCTTTTGGAGTGGGATTTTGCGCGAGCCCTTGTTTTACAGCAGCTTGTCAGCAACCTGAATGGAATTCAAAAAACATCTCCCGAAAGACTTGAAAGCGCGCTTGATTTGGATTTGGCTTATTCGCAAGTCATGGAGCTTGCGGGAGGGCCTCAATATCGGCAAATTTTGAATTTTTTCCACGACAGCGAAGAGCTTCCGATCGACTTTGGAAGGAAAGTCGATGAGGCTATTTCCGGAATTAAAGCGGACGTCGCAGAAGTGCATGCTTCGCAGGGTTCTCAGGAGTTAATTTGGCGGCTTCGGAATGATGCGAATGACTACAAGCGGTACCTGGATTACATTACGGGCATTGTGGAGAAGGAGAATTTTTGGAAATTTGACCTTGAGCTTGAGAGGTTAGAGTGGCAGCAAAGCGTGTTTTTTCGGTCAGAGGCACGGTATCAGCAGATTTTGAACTCAGCGCTCAAACGAGTAAGTCCGGATCAAGCGGCTGAATCGTTGATGGAAATCGAATTCGAATTGTCGGTCCAGGAAGAAGAAAAATTGGACTCGGAATTAAAAGAGCTCGCGATTTATTTTGCTGAACAAGGCGATTTAGAAAAAGCCGCCGTGATGTTTTGGCTGATTAAAGATGACAGCGTTGCGGCAAGTCTTACGCAAGAAACAAAAGGCCTTGAAAATCTTGGAAGACAGCGGGAGGCGCTTATCTCGTCCAATGCCCAGCACTTAATGCTTAGCGCAAATCGAACGGCAAGCGTTGAGCGGTCAGCGTTGAACGGTCCGAAGGCACGAATTTTAATCAGCCGCGAAGAGCTTGTCAAAATGTCAGAAGAAAACTTTTTGGCTTTTTACAAATTTTTCTATCAAAACCAAGAGTTGGAGCTGTCCGTCTACAGCTCCGGCCCAAAAAATCCAGAAGAGGAAACGCGTGTCGGCTTGCTTGAGGCCGTCCCCTCGGCAAAAACCGGCCGCGTTTCTTTCTTCCTGGACCTGTCTTCCGCGGCGCAAGGCGGGGAAGCGATTGAGTTTTCTTCTGTGCCGGGGACAAAAACAGTGCGTGGTAAAAAGATCGCCGCAGCGGATATTCGCACAGTCGAAGGCATGGCATCCGGATTTTTAGCCGCCATGGGTATGGAATATACCGAAGAGAAAGGCTTTGTCCGCGTGACGAACGGGGTCGAAATCAGCCGCTTTTTTGAATTCTTGTCTTGGCAAGTCTTTGCGGCCTCGGCGTAAAGGCTTCTTGTCCGCCCGTCTTTCACCTTATATAATGCGCGCTCTTTCAGCCAAATTTTTTTAGGGAGTTTTATGGGGTTTAAGTGCGGTATCGTCGGTTTGCCCAATGTCGGCAAATCCACTATTTTTAATGCAATCAATAAAGAGTCGCGCGCGCAGGCGGCGAATTATCCATTTTGCACCATCGAGCCCAATAAGGGCATTGTTCCTGTTCCCGACAATCGCTTGGAAACACTTACCAAATTAATTAAACCGCAAAGCAAGGTTCCGACTACGGTTGAGTTTTATGATATCGCCGGATTGGTGAAAGGCGCGGCGGAAGGCGAAGGGCTCGGCAATAAATTCTTAACCCATATCCGCGAGGTCGAAGCCATCATGCATGTGGTGCGTTGTTTCGAAGACGCGAACATTTTGCATGTTTCTGGCAGTGTGAACCCCGCGCGCGACGTAGAAGTGATTGACACCGAGCTTTGCTTAAAAGATCTTGAAACCATCGGCACGCGTTTTACCAAGAATGAAAAGCTCGCGCGCAGCGGTGATAAAGAAGCTTTGGCGATTCAGCCCACTTTGGACAAAATTAAAAAAGCGCTTGAGGCCGGTACGCCTTTGCGCAAAATCGGTCTTACCGAAGATGAAAAGTTTACGGTAAAGGAATGCAGCTTTCTGACTTTGAAGCCCGTGTTTTATTGCGCGAATGTCGCTGAGGGTGATTTGCCTAACGGCGGACCGCTTGTGAATGAAGTGCGCAAAATTGCGGATGCCGAAGGCGCGAAGGTCGTTGTGATCTCGGGCAAAGTCGAATCTGAAATTATCGAGCTTTCTGAAGATGAACAAAAAAGTTTCCTCGAAGCGCTTGGACTTGAAGAGCCCGGTATGCATAAACTGATCCGTTGCGGCTATGAAACTTTAAATTTGATTACCTATCTCACTGCGGGCGAAAAAGAAGTGCGCGCCTGGACAATTATGCGCGGCATGACCGCACCGCAAGCCGCGGGCGTAATTCACAGCGATTTTGAACGCGGTTTTATCCGCGCTGAAGTGATGAGTTATGAAGACCTGGTTGCTTGCGGATCTGAAAAAGCCGTTAAAGAAAAAGGCCTCCTCCGCGTCGAAGGCAAAGAATACGTCGTCAAGGATGGTGATGTTATGTTGTTTCGATTCTCAGTGTAGAGCAAAGGCAAAGAGTTAAAGCTTGGCATGTAAGTCCTGAGACCTTCGATATTGCTCAGGGTAAACCAGTCGAAGAGCGATGTTGTTTCCTTCTGCTTTTTAGTTTTCCTACCCACCACGGGCGCAAGTTAGCGCGTATTTTAAATATAACTATTAAGATCAATTCTAATCAAATTTGACTAATAGTATAGTTGCCTCACCAACTTATT
>ERZ761602.552-NODE-552-length-79374-cov-7.260492_pt1 | contig 79374 bp, 75 predicted proteins | sample MGYA00512165_ERZ761602 | MGnify/ENA primary metagenome ERZ761602 (study PRJEB28899, sample SAMN02445085) | bioreactor sludge metagenome | biome: EBPR sludge; isolation source: Thorneside wastewater treatment plant | place: Australia: Brisbane, Thorneside Wastewater...
CCCTACCCCCTACCCCCTACCCCCTAGATCCTAACCGCTGGCCCTGACGTGCGCGCAGGATGGCCCGGTCGAGGTCTTCGATCAGGTCGTCGGCGTCCTCGATCCCGACGCTAAGGCGCAGAAGATTGGGGTGGACGCCGCGCTCGACGCGCTGATCTTCGGTGAGGCATCCATGCGACATCAGGGTTGGGTATCCGATGAGCGATTCGACGCCGCCGAGGGATTCGGCGAGCAAAAAGCACTCGGTGTGGGTGGCCACGGCCCGGGCGAACTCGGCGTCGCCGATGGTGAAGCTCAGCATCCCCCCAAATCCGCTCATCTGGCGTCGAGCGATGGCGTGGTCGGGGTGATCGGCTAGCCCAGGATAGAAGACGGCTTCGACGTCGTCCCGTGAGGCGAGGTATTCGGCGACCTTTTGTGCGTTTTCGCAGTGGCGACGCATCCGGACGTCCAGAGTCTTGAGGCCGCGCAGGGAGAGCCAGCAATCGAAGGGGCTTGGGGTGGCTCCGGTGTTCTTGATCCACTCGAAGGCTTGCAGCGCGTGGGCATCGCTATTGGTGATGAGGGCGCCTCCGATCACGTCGCTATGGCCGCTGATGTACTTGGTCGTGCTGTGCATCACGATGTCCACGCCAAGGTCGAGAGGGTTTTGGAGCGCGGGGCTCGCAAAGGTGTTGTCAAAAAGGGTGATGAGACCGTGCTTTTTGGCTTCGGCTACGACGGCGGCAATGTCGCAGACCCGGAGTAGGGGGTTGGTAGGGCTTTCGAAGACGAGCATCTTGGTATTGGCCAGCACCTGTTCGGCGATGCTGGCCGGTCGACACGCATCGAAGACCGAGTGGCTGATCCCCTGGCGCGGCAAGATCGACTCAATATAGCGGTGCGTTCCGCCATAGATGTCGCTACTCACCAAGACGTGGTCGCCCGCTTGCAATCCGCTGAGGCCGGCGACCACAGCCGCCATTCCGCTTCCGAAGACGGTGGCGAAGGCGCCATTTTCCATGCTCGCCAAGACCTGTTCGAGAACATTCCGGTTGGGGTTCGAAACCCGGCTATACGCGATCGGCGGCTCGGCGTCGCATTGGTCCCAGGCAAAGGTCGAGGTCTGATAGATCGGGTAGGTCACACTGCGATGCTCTCGCTCGGGATCCTGACCGATTCGGATGGCTTTGGTCGCAAACCGCATGGTGCCCTCTATCGTATCACCACTTTTTGTGGAGCGTCCGACCAAGCTAAGAAGCGGTGTTCAATTCGCGAGATTTCTTAGGAATGTTTGGAGATCAGGCCAGGACTTCGCTCCGGGCTTCTTGCAAGAGGTCCGAGACTCCGAAGTGAACCGCCCAGCGGTCGAGGTACTCCTCATCCAATTCGCCCCGTTGAACTTCAAGCACCTGGATGATGTCGTTCCACTGCTTGTCGCTAATCCGGTTGCCGAGTTCGTACCATCGAAGCTTGGCGATCACGGTGTCTTCTGGCGCGCAGAAGGGCGCACTAAAGTCAGCGGTGATCGAATACGGGCGGGCTCGCTCGAACATCGCCTGGACGTACTCGGATTCTTTGGCTACAAAGAAGTCCACCTTGAACACCTGCTCCATGTGAATCATTTGGAAGCTCGAAAAGGCTTGGTGGCTGGAACTGGCCTCCTCAATCGAGGAAGCCGAGCAGAGATAGTCGCCATGGAACTCGGCGACGATTCGATCGGCGTCCCCCTGTGTAATTGTCACCACAAGGTCAAGGTCATTTGTCTGCCGAGGGATCCCCCAAGCACTGCTTGCGAAAGACCCTCCAACGACGTGTGGGAGCCCCAAACCAGAGAGCCGCTTCAGGAGGTTAGAAATTTCTTCAAGGAAATTCGTCATTACCCACGGTCTCGCTTTGCAATAGATCTTCGAGTCTGGTTTGGAAAGAGCTCTATCGAGGCTTGGGTCAGCTCAAAAGCGCGGCGGATCCGCCATTCCGGACCCTTCTCACGCAGGAGCTTGATCTGCAAGCGGTGCATCTCTAGGCTCGTATCCAGCAAGTCGGTCCGGCGCATCTGCCTCCATTCTACGACATCCCAATTCAGGGAAGAACCTCCCTTGTCACGCATTTGTAACGCTGGGGCACTTTGACCTGTAACGGTCGGGGCGGACAATCCATTCCATAAGTCGCGGACTTCCCGAGGAAGACCGGCGACGAGGAAGCTAACCATGTTCAACGCCCGGAAAACCCTCGCTCTCTCTTGCTTGCTGATCGCCCTCGGATCGGCCCTGCCGACCGAAGCCTCGGTAGGCCAGTATCGAATGGAAAAGTTCTTACCCGCCGGGGCAAAGGGAGCCACGGTAACTGGACTCAACGAGAAGGGGGACGTCGTCGGCCGGTACCTGAACGCCAACAACGTGTGGGTGCCCTACGCTTATCGAGGCGGAGTTGTCCAAGATCTGGCCTACCCAAACAGTCTTTGGGATGTGACTCCGACCGACATCAACAGCCAAGGTCGAGTGGTGGGTTATGGAACCCGGACCTCTGCCAGTGGGGCGATCGTCCAGACAGCTCTGGTGTGGAATCTGGCCACGAACGCCACCGCGAATCCGGTTCAGGTGTACTCGTTCGGGAACCTCAACAACGGTTACTCTCGGTTTAACTCGATCGACGACAACCTCGGAAATCCCGTCGGTGCGGCCAACGGGCGGGACTTCTATGGCACCAACACCATGGTCAGCCAACCGATGGGCTTCGACCCGGATACGAACGTGCAGATGGGATACCCCAATCTTGCCAACCGGGCAGGGATGGGCGGAGAGATCCTCAACGTGAGCAACAACGGTGTTATGGTGGGATGGACACTCACTTTGCAAGGCAACGCTGTTGCCGCCACTTGGACGAACGGCGTGATCAAGGGGATCCAGGCTCCGGCGGAAGCAACCGGAAGCGTCCGGGCCATCTCGAACAGCAGCGCGGGTGTTGTCGGAGACTACATGGTCAGCCCTAGCCAGGCCAAGGCCTGGTTTGCCGGAATCTCCATGGCGCCGATCCCTCGCCTTTCGGGTTCACTCGCGACGGATAGCAATTTTGCCGCGGGCATCAACTCTTCCGGCCACGTCGTCGGAACGTGCGAAATCGGCAACGCAAACTTCCATGGCTTCATCTGGGATCAGCAACAGGTTTTCTCCCTTTCCGGGCTGGTGGAGGGTCTTCGGCCCGGGAACACGATTCCGAGCGTGGCCGACATCAACGATCGCGGCGAGATCGCGGTGACGGTCCGCCAGAGTGGAATCGACAGTCCGGCCCTGCTCAAGCCACTCCAGACCGTCAACTGTGCTCTGACTCTCGAAGACTTCGTCGGCTCGCCCTCGGGCGCGGTTGTACAATGGGCCGCCTTCAACCTTGCCGGTGACCAAGTATTGGACCAAGGCTTGACTCTGATCAACTCCCAAGGTCTGGCCACCATCAAGACGATCGTACAAGGGCCCGCAGATCTCGTTATCAAGACATCGCATTGGCTCTCCCGGCGCATTCGGGTGAACCTAGGCACGTTTGGGAGCGCAAGCTACACGTCATCGTTGGTCAACGGCGATGTCGATGGGGACAACACGATTTCGATCTTTGACTACATCGACCTGAGTGCTTCGTTCGACAAGAACCAGGGCGATGCGGGTTTCAATCCTTATGCCGATCTCGATGGGGATGAAACGGTTTCGGTGTTCGACTACATCATTCTCAGTAACAACTTCGATCGCTCTGGAGAGTGATTACGGGACCTACGACCCGCCCTCTTAGTCGCTGACCGAGAAGGCGGGTTTTTTGCATGTTGGGGCTTGTGTTTCCCAACAAAGATCGCGAGTTCCAGGCTCAAAAAATCGGTTGTCACGCATTTGTAACGGCCTTGTTACGCGTGGCACCGTGGCTTGTCACGGCGACCCCAGAAAATCAAACCATGAGCCGCAGCCAACAAATGGCGCCGCGGTCCAAAGGTAACAAGACAATGAACAGCACTCGCAACACTCTCGTTCTCGCCGGTCTCGCGCTCGCCCTCGTCTCCACCGCCGACGCTCAAATCGGTCGCTTCCGATTGGTCAACCTCCTTCCGGCCGGAGCCCAGTCGGGCACGGCTACTGGCCTGAACGATAAGGGCGAAGTCGTCGGCCGGTACTTCAACGCGAATGGAGTTTCCGTCCCGTTCATCTACCGCAACGGCTCGACCGAAGACCTCCTTCAACCAAGTAACTTCTCGAACGTCGTTCCGACAGACCTTAATGACCTCGGCCACGCGGTGGGCTACGGAAGTCGTCCGCTGGCCGGTGGCGGAACCACGCCAACTGCCCTCGCCTGGACGCTCCAGTCGAATGGGAACGCGGTAGCCGTGCAGGTCTATCCGTTCGCTAACTTCGTCAACGGGAAATCTTGGTTCAACGCGGTCAATAACATCGGCATGGCCGTCGGGGCCGCGAATGGTCAGGATCCACAGGGAACGAGCACGACGCTGATGCAGCCGATGGGCTACTACATCCCGACCAACGTGAAGTCGGCTTATCCCAACCTGGCCACCCAAGCCGGACTGACTAGCGAAGTGCTCGGCAACAACAACAACAACGGCGACCGCGTCGGTTGGGCGCTCAACACCCTGGGCAAAACCGTGGCCGCCAAGTGGAACGGGAACTCGATCAGCGTTCTTCCGACACCCGCCGAAGCGACGGGAGCCGTCTATGCCCGGGCCATCAATAACGTCGGGCGAGTCGTCGGCGAGTACTTCGTCTCGGCCAGCCAGTCCAAGGCGTTCTTCAAGAACAACTTCGATGCCATGATCGCCATCCCACGATTGCCGGGCGCAACCGGAGACGATAGCAACTCGGCCGTGAGCATCAACTTTGCGGGAGAAGTCGTCGGAACCTGCGAAATCGGAAACGGGAACCACCACGCCTTCATCTGGGACGGTTCGACCGTTGCCACCCTCGCTTCCAAGATCAACGGACTTCGAATCGGCAACACCATCACCGGCGTCAGCGAGATCAACAATCGCAGCGAGATCGCGGCGACCATGCGCAGCGCCTCGGTGGACTATCCGGTCCTGCTGAAGCCCGTGCAGCCTATCTCTTGCCAAGTCGACCTCCAAGACTACATCGGTGCCTATTCGGGACGAATCATTGAGTGGGAAGCCCAAGGCGCCAACCAAGAGGTTTTGGACAGCGGCTTGGCCCTGATGGATAGCCAAGGTAATTGTCAAATCGATACCACGGCCCAAGGGGAGTTCGATCTGGTGATCAAGACCTCGCACTGGCTGAGCCGACGGCTGCCGGTGAACCTGAGCACCTTCGACTCGGCGACTGTCTCGGCCTCGCTCGTCAATGGCGATGTCGACGGAGACAACAGCGTTTCCATCTTCGACTACATCGACCTCAGCGGATCGTTCGACAAGGCGACCGGTGACGCTGGATTCGATGCCGAAGCCGACCTCGACGGGGACGGCGCAGTGACGATCTTCGACTACATCATCCTCAGCAACAACTTCGACGTTTCGGGCGAGTAACGCTCGTCGCGAAACGACCACAGCCCGCGCTCCCTCTCTCCGGGTCGCGCGGGCAACCGTAACCCGGATTGAGGCACCTTCGCCCGCCATTCTTTCACTCTGCGACCGGAACTCGGCCTTGTCACAGATTTGTAACGCCAGCTTCCTCGCCCTGTCACGCCCATCTCAGACAATCAATCTCAGAAGCCACGGAGAACAAATCCTTCCCGCGGCCAAGGAAACAAGAAAATGAAAACAACTCGCTCCTCCTTCGTTCTCGCCGGTCTCGCCCTTGCTTTCGGTCTCGTGGCATCTGCTCAAGCAGAGGAGATCAAGTTCCGATTCAAAAGCCTCCTCCCAACTGGCGCTCAATCGGGTGTGGCAACCAACCTCAATGCTTACGGCGTAGTCGTTGGCTACTACATCAATGCAGCCGGAACCCACGTTCCGTTCATTCACCGCAACGGCACCACCCAGGACCTGCCCACACCCAGTGGATATACGAACGTCATCCCGACCGACATCACCTACGGCGGATCCCGTGTTGTTGGTTATGGAAGCAGGGCGCTTGCGGGTGGCGGAACGACTACCACCGCGTTGGCCTGGAACTTCCCGACCGGAGGCGGCGTGGCAATCGCTCAGGTCATGCCGTTCGCAAACTTCAACACGGGCAGGTCATGGTTTAACGCAGTGGACCACACCGGATTTGCCGTTGGCGCGGCCAACGGCGCGGATGCAAATGGAAACTCGACGACCCTCATGCAAGCCATGAGCTACAACGCTCCTTCCGCGTTCAAACAAGCCCACCCCAATCTGTCGAGCGCGAATCCCGCCAGCGCCGAGATCTCCGATGTCAGTTCCACCGGTCTGATGGTCGGGTGGGCAGTGAATTCTGCCGGAAAGACGGTGCCCGTCGCTTGGAACAGTTTTGGAATAACGGCTATCGCGGTCCCCGCCGAAGCAACCGGCCCAGCGCGGGCACGAGCCATTGGAAGCCGGGTCGTGGGCGAATACTTCGTCTCCGCCAGCCGGTCGAAGGCTTTCTACGAAACCCATGAGGGGCTCATCGCCATTCCGAGGCTCCCCGGTGCTTCGGGTGACGATAGCAATGTGGCTGTCGATGCAAACGAATTCGAACGAGTGATCGGCACCTGTGAGATTGGGAACGGAAACCACCACGGCTTCATCTCGAAGTTCGGCGAAGTCCACTCCCTCGCGGCCAAGACTCTCGGATTGCGCAGCGGCAACACCATTCCGAAAGTCGGGGGGATCAATAATTCCAGCCAGATCGCGGCCACGATGCGCAGCGGAACCAAGGAGACCCCGATCCTCCTCGACCCGGTGCAAACCATCACCTGCAACATCACCCTCGAAGATTTCGTCGGGAACCAGTCCGACCATCTGATCGAGTGGGAAGCCCAGAAGTGGGACGGGACCGTACTTGATAGCGGCACCGCGCTCATGACCGACCAGGGCCAGTGCCAAATCGAGACGACTTGGATCGGAGGCTTGCATCTCGTGATCAAGGCGTCGCACTGGCTCACGCGGAAGGTGGAGTTTGTCATGGACCCGTTCGAAACGGAAACACTCACCACGACGCTGATCAACGGTGATGTGGATGGCGACAACACGATCTCCATCTTCGACTACATCGACTTGAGTACGTCGTTCGACAAGTCGTCCGGAGATGCCGGATTCAACCCCGATGCCGATCTCGACGGAGATGACTCGGTCACGATCTTCGACTACATCATCCTCAGCGACAACTTCGACCAAACCGGAGAGTGAACGCACCTCTCGCCGCCCGTGCTACCCAACCCCCGGGGTGGTCGGGCGGCGAAATCCAACCCTAAGCAATCAAGGACTCACAAGATGGAAAATAGCGTCATACCCAACCAACCCAGCGAACTCCCTCCCGAATCTCGACTCATGTCCTCAGAATTTACACCCGAAGAAAGAGCCCGGCTTGCCGACGCCCAAGAAGGTTGGCCCACCCAGCAAGAGTGTGAGCTCCTCTTCCTGAGCTTCGTGCGGTTGATGCCCAAAAGCGACGTCGCCGCCGCTTCCTTTTACGAGTCGCTCTTCGCCAAGCATCCCGAGGTGCGCCCGCTCTTTCCCACGAGCACGCGCGAACAAGAGGAGAAGTTCATGATGATGATCGCCTGGATCGTCGAACACCTGAGGAACCCCGATGAGATGGCCAAGACCTGCATCGAGCTCGGTGAACGGCATCGGGCTTTGGGGACCAAGCCGGCCCACTACGGCCCAGTGGGCGAGATCTTGGTTGAAACCCTGAAAGCCTACAGTGACCCGCCTCTTTCCGATGCCGAGATCGCTGCTTGGGGCAAGCTCTACGGTGTCCTCGTTCGACTGATGGCCTAGCGCCCCAAGATTTCTTCGAACAAGGCCAATGCCTGATCGGGTGACGGCACTTCGGCTCTTTCGGGGATCGCTCCCCCCACTCGTTCACTTACTTCCAGCCGGTAGCTCTCTTCGCCGGAAACCAAGATCACATCCGGATGCCGCTTGAAGGCCTCCAAGAAGCCGAGCACCTCTCGCGCCTTTTCGCTCTCTCCCGTTTCGTGGAGCAACCTCGCAACCGACGTGATCGTCTGGCCCAAACCGCTCCAGTTCTGATCGCGATGCCACAGTCGGGCTGACTTCAGCAGATATTCGCCCACTGCGTCCAGCCGCCCTTGATCAAAGAGCGCCCGGGCGATGTTCAAGTTCTGGTCGGCCATTTGGTAACCGATCCCAAACGCGGTCCAGACCCGGAGCGATTCTCGGAACCGCGCCTCGGCCGCGACCGGGTCTCCAAAGACGAGAAGATTTCTTCCGATGACCTCATGGAGGAAGGCGACTTGACTCGGTCCATTGATTTGCAGGACGAGGGGTTCGAGCTCTTCAAGGATCGTCCGGGCCTCCTCGAACCGGCCAGCGTTACGCAAGTGGAAGCAGTGGACTAGCCCTGAATGGGCCATGGCCGCAGGATCCCCTGCTGCAACCGAATACCGATAGGCCAGCTCGTACCACGGCCCGACATCTCCTTTCTCGGGCATGAACTCGAGCGCACTCGCCATCATCATGCAGACCACGGTGGAGTGGTGCGGATTATCGAAAGAAGCCGCCCGCTGGATTGCGTCAACCGCGTGTTCGTAGGTCGTTTTGGGTGCGACCCCCCGGGCTTCCAGGTACACGATCCAACTCGCCATCGCGGCGCCGGCACCCTCATTTCCTGCCTCCAAGTACAGGCGGCTGCTCTCGCTAAAGGCCTCAATTGCTTCGGCCGTTCGACCCAAACGGGCAAGGCAGGAACCCAGTCCATGAGCCAGATCGGCACGCACGTCCACCGGAGCACTTTGGAGAGTTTCGCCGAGAGCCTCATAACGGTGGAGCACGTCCCGATAGCGACCCCGCAATCCGTCATAGCGCAGCAACCTCCGGGCCAATCGGAGGGCATCGGCGGGGTCGTACTGGATCAGAAAGTTGAAGGCGATCGTGCAGTTGTCGTGTTGTCGGTCGAGTCCGTGGATCGCCGCCACCGACAGTGGGGAGAAGAGGGAAGGGGAGAGGGACTCGCTCCACTCGACCATCGTCGAGGCGGCCGCCTTCTGCGCTGCCTCGCCCGGTTCCGGACCGGAGCTGAGCGCTTTGGCCCGGATCAGCTCGAGCACGGTGAGGTGGAGCTCGTCGGCCTGATCATCCACCACGATCAACGACCGATCGCTCAGCGACTCCAAAATCGTCAGGACGTCCCCGCCGGGGCAGAGCATCTGGGCCTGGCTTAGCGTGCAACCTGACCGCAGGACCGACAGCCGCTGCAAAAAAACTCTCTCGGGTTCGGAGAGTTCGGCCAAGGTGTCGCTGAGGAGTTGGTCGAGGCTGCGGTGCCGGTCGGGAAGATCGGCGGAATCGGTGGCCAACAATCCCAGATTCTCTCGAAGCTCCTTTTGCAAGGACTCGGACGAGAGGAATCGCAATCGGGGTGCCGCGAGCTTGAGCGCCAGAGGGACCCCGCCCAAGAACTGTACGAGTGGGAGCAAGTCCTCCCTCGACGGCGCACTCTTTTGGCCGAGACTTCGCTGCGAGTTGACTAGGGATTCCAACATCTCGATCCCGCCTTGCTCGCTGGGCATTGGCGGAAGGGGAAGCCGGACCTCACCCTGCAAGTTGAGGGCCAGGCGTGTGGTGACGATCACCTGAAGCCCCGGGCAGCGCTGCAGAATCTCTCGGACGGCGTCATTGGCCTCGGGTTGCAGGTGCTCCAAATTGTCGAGTACGACAATCGCGGGTTGGTCGGCGATCGACCGGGCTATGAACTCTAAACGATCGACCTGGTCGCTCGGCTTGAGCCCCATGCTATCCAATATCCCAACCCAGATCTCTCCAACGGCTTGGCATTCGGCGAGAGGAACGAAGAGGGAGCGTGGCCCTTCGTTCCGCTGAAGCCATTCGAGGACCAGGCGCGTCTTGCCCATCCCTCCCGGTGCAAGGACCGTCACGAGGCGATTCTTGGCATCCGCTACGAGCCGAGTGAGTTCGGCGAGTTCCTCTGTCCGGCCAAAGAACCCATCGACCGGAATCGGAGGTCGGCGCCACTCGACTTGACCCAGATTTTGTGGTGCAGGCCGAGGAGCTTCCTCTTCCATGGCTTGCTGAGGCGTGAAGCCGGGCTCCCGATTCTCGGAATCTTGTAACGCTCGCTTGAGCCTCTGAAATTCGGCCAGCGCGCTGGTTAGGCTCCCCAAGAGGGTGTGGGCGCGCATCGCCAGCATGGTTAGACCTTCTTCGCAAGGGTGCTGCAACCGGACCTCGTCTAGAAGGTCAAGCGCCGCCTTTCCATCTTTTTCTTCCAGATGGATTTCGCTCAGGGCCATGGTGGCCTGGAGCTTGAGTTTGTCCGCGACCTGGCGCTCGCCAAAGACCCAGTCCTCGTGCCAACCCGGCAAGAACTCGCCTTTGGTCTCGCGGAGGGCCTCTTGAAGGGTCGCCTTTCGACGTGGGGCACTCGGGTCGATCGAGAGCGCCCGCCTCAGCAGCTCCAGATCGCAAACCACCAGCGACTGGTCAAGCGTCACGAACTGGACGTCGGAGGCGAGGGCCTCCGCAGCTGGGCCCATCCCCTTCCTCAGTCGGCTGAGTTCTTGGCGGAGTCGCAAACGAGTTGCTTCGGGAAAATCGTCGGGCCAGAGGAGGTCGGCCAGGCTAGCCCGGTCCATTCGGCCGTTGCGAGAGAGCCCCAGGAGGACGAGCAACTTCGCCGCCCGTTGGGTATCAAATCGATCCATCGAGGACCCCTGGTCACCGACCAGAGCCACCGACCCAAAGGTTCGAATCCTCCACATGCCGTACTCCTAGTTTAACTTTCTGCGGATCCTTTTGATCAAGGTCACGGCCCCAACCACCAGGGTCCCAGCAACAATACCGGTGCTTCCGTCAATCGCCATCTTGAGCAAGGTGGGCTTGTCTTCGGCAAAGTGGTGGATAAAGGGTGTTCCATGGGCTACGATGCCTCCACCGACGAGGAAGATCGCCACCATCCCGGCGATGCTCAGGGTCTTCATCAAGATCGGGGCCGCCTTCAGGACGAATCGGCCCAGGCCCGCCGTCGCCGGTTTTCGTGTCATCTTGACGCCCGCGTCATCGAGCTTGACGATCCCGGCGACCAGCCCATAGACCCCGACGGTCATGAGAAGACCGATGGCGCAGAGAGTCAGGAGCTGGGTGGCAAAGGGTTTCTCAACCACGGTCCCCAGCGTGATCGCCATGATCTCGGCGCTGAGAATAAAGTCGGTCCGAATCGCCCCGCTGATCTTGGTTTTCTCATCGACGGGTTCCGCTTCGCCCCCATCATCATGGGGCATGAATTTGTGCAGGAGCTTCTCGACTCCTTCAAAGCAGAGGAAGAAGCCGCCCGCCATCAACAGGGGCGTCACCGCCCATGGCGCAAACTGACTGAGCGCCACGGCGGCGGGAATCAGGATCGCTTTGTTCTTGAGCGAACCCAGCGCGACCGCCCACACGACGGGGAGTTCGCGGTCGGCGCTCACCCCGACGACTTGTTCGGCATTGAGAGCGAGGTCATCGCCCAAGATCCCGGCCGTCTTCTTGGTCGCGACCTTCGTCATCGCGGCGACGTCGTCGAGAATGCTCGCGATGTCGTCGAAAAGGGTTAGAAGACTACCGGCTGGCATTTCGGGACCATTATGGCCCAGCGCCGGGGTCGGAGCGGGGTTGACATGTCTGGTAGGTCCAATAGGTCCTATAGGTCCAATAGGCCCTGGAAGAACCCCCGGGCCGGGCGGCGCGCTCAAATGACCCTCAACCCAGCCTCGACTTACCCCCGGAGTGCTTCCCACATCAGCCAGCTACCGAAGCTTCGATACGGTGCCCAGGGGGTCGCCCGGGCGATCATCTCCCGCTTGGTCGGGTTGGAGTCCAGTTCGTAAACGATCCGCATTCCGTTGCGGACGCCGACGTCGTCCACCGGAAGGATATCTGGCCGCCCGAGGTCGAACATCAGAAGCATCTCCACGGACCAGCGTCCGATCCCCTTGACCGTAGTCAGGGCCTCGATGACCTCCTCGTCGGAAAGTTCCACGAGGTCGTCGGTCGAGGGCAGAGGGTGGGCGGCCAGGCCCAAAAGGTAGTGGGCCTTGGGCCGGCTGACCCCGACGGCCCGCATCTCTTCGACACCCAGAGCTAGGATCTGCTGAGGCTGGGGCATGGCGTCCGGGTCTCCGCAGAGGTCGCAAAGCCGCCGAGTGATGGTCGCCGCCGCCTTCCCGCTGAGCTGCTGGCTGAGAATGCAGCTTGCGAGTGTTCCGAAGAGATCGGGCAGGGGTTCCCGGACCCGGATCGGGCACTCACCCGCTCGGTCGATCCAGGGGCCCAGCGCCGGGTCGGCCCGGCGGAGGTGTTGGAAGGCGCGGTCGGTCACCTCACCATTGTTGCCGACGTAGACCTAGGAGTTGTGACGAGCGACCGCTGGACCCAGATGCTTGAGACCGCTGCCCAGAGCCTGGGGCCGTGGCTTTTCCTCGTCATGGCGGCCTATTGCTTTGTGCAGACGGGCCTGCCGATTGGTCCGCTTTTCCCGGGGACGCCGGTGCTCTTTGCCTTCGGACTGTGGGCTGGAGCTTCGGGGCTCTGGATGGCAGCCGGGATTGCCTGCGCGCTTGGTGGAATCCTCGGCCTGCCGGTGGGCTATGCCATCGGAAAGCGGTTTGGCGATGCCCTTGAATCCCGCCTGAAGAAGCCCAAACTTGCGGCTGGGTGGCAGAGAGCCTGCGATGTGTATCAGAAGTGGGGCGGCTGGGCGAGCGCAATCACGCCGTTTTTGCCCGTTGTCCGCAGCGTCGGGCCGCTCCTCGCCGGAGTTTCCGAGGTCCCGCCAAAGGTCTTCTTGGCCGCCGGAACCCTTGGGACGCTGGGCTGGGCTGCAGCCGCAACCGGCGCGGGTGCTGGGCTCGGGCAGATGGCTTGGGTTCAAGAGAACCTCGGGGTTCTGCTCACCGTGGTGTTGGTCCTGATGGTCGTGGCCCCGCTGGTTCTGCGCAAGTTCGCCCCGAAGGCCTGATCCGGGCGTGACCTCAGAGTTCTTGCCCCAGTCGCAAGTGCTCCGGGTAGGCTGAAGGGATGCGCTGGGAAGATCGCCGCGAGAGCGATAATGTCGAAGACCGCCGGGGCCGTTCTCCTCGCGGAGTCGCCATCGGAGGCGGGATGGGGGCCATCGTGCTCGCCATTATTATCATGCTGATGGGTGGAGACCCATCGCAGCTGCTCGGTGGGCTCCAGGGTGGCACTGCGCCAGGAACCCAGGGTTCGGTCGAGGCACCGGCCAACGACCCCGGTAAAAAGTTCGCCTCGGTGATCCTCGCCGATACCGAAGAGGTCTGGACCAAGGTCTTTCGTGAGCAGCTTGGCGAGCAGTACGTCGAACCCAAACTCGTAATCTTCACCGGCCAAGTCGATTTCGCATGTGGTCGGGCCGATAGCGGAATGGGGCCCTTCTATTGCGGAGCCGATCAGAACGTCTATATCGACCTAAGCTTCTATCAGACGATGGCCGACCAACTCGGCGCTCCGGGCGACTTTGCCCAGGCTTACGTCATCGCCCACGAAGTCGGCCACCACGTCCAGAAGCTCCTGGGCACGCTCGACAAAGTCAACAATGCCCGTCGGCAATCGAGTGAGCGACAGGCCAACGAGCTAAGCGTTCGGCTAGAACTTCAAGCCGATTTTTATGCCGGTTTGTGGGCGCACCATGCCCAGCACCTCACCCAGATGGACGAGCAGGATCTGCGCGAAGCGCTCAACGCCGCCAAGCAGATCGGCGACGACGCGCTACAAAAGCGGCAGCAAGGCTATGTCGTCCCCCACGCGTTTACCCACGGCACCAGCGAGCAACGGATGAAGTGGTTCCTCGCCGGATATCGCTCGGGCCGAGTGAAGGATGGCGACACCTTCAGTCTGCGAAATCCCTAAGGCTTAGGGGACGACCTTAAAGGGCCAGTTCACCGTGGCGGCATTTCCTTTTCCGTCGCGGATCGTGACGTAGAGTCGGTAGGCGGCAGTTTCGGTGGGGGCCGGGATGGTCACCGTTCCCGTGCGAGTAAGGACCGATTCGCCTACTTTTGCGGGGACTTTTTCTCCCTCGCCGGCCCAGCGCTTTTCGGTGGCCTCAAATCGGACTTCCCACTCATAGGCCAGCGGATCCTGGTCGGGGTCCGTAGCGGTCACTTGGGCCGAAAGGGACGAACCTGGGTTGATCTGCTTGCCTGCGAATTCGGCCTTGTGCTGGGTGATCCTTGGGGCCTGGTTGGTCACTTTTCCGCCCCATTGGGCGGTCATCACTTCGACCGCTTGGGTCCGCTCGCCGGTCGGCAGAAACATGCCGAACCAAGTCGGAGTTTCCTCTTGCTTGTATCCCCACAAAAAGGCAAAGCTTCCTAGGCACTGGTCGGACTGGGAATTGATCGACTGCTGATAGTTGGTCTCAAAGAACTTGGCCTTTTCGGTGCTGGTGGGCTCAAAGGCGGCTCCCCAGGTGGTCTTGGTAACCTCCCACGGGCCGATCGGGCCAAACTCGGCGATCAGGTAGGGCTTGGTCCAGCCGTACTCCTTAAGGCGTTTGGGCAGACTCGCCAGCCCGCCATAAGAGTTGATGCCGAGGATATCGAGGCTGGGGCAATACTTCTTGATGTTCTGGATCTTTTCGGGGCTGATCTCGGCGACGACGGTGGCGGTGGGGTGGTTCGGGTCAAGCTCCTTGACCATCCGGCAGAGATCTTCGATGGCTTTCCAGAGTTCGGGGGTGTCGTTGTTGATCTCCATCTCGTTGCCGATCCCCCAGATCAGCAAGGCGGGGTGGTTCCGGTGCTTCAGCACGGCCTGCTTAACGGCCTCGTACTGATCCTTCACTTGCTTCGGATTTGCATAGTCGAAGTAGCTCTTGTGACCCAACCAAACGCCCAACATCAATCCCAGGCCATGCTTCTGACATTCAGCTAGGTCCCTTTCGGCGGTCTCCACGCCCCACGACCGCATGGCGTTGCCTCCGGCGGCGACAAATTCTTCGATCCGGTTGACGCCTCCGACGCCCTTGATCACAAACGGTTTGCCGTCTCTCATAAGGCGGAACTTGCCGCCGCGCGCCTCGATCGTCACCGGAATCGGCTCGGCAAAAAGGTTTGAGAAAGTCATGGCGAGTGCGAGACTAGCGAGCATCTTCTCACGTTACCGGTTCCGCGAGCGGAAACGGAACAGCACAAGGCCGAAAAGCTCTACAACGTTCCGCCCAAAGGAGGTGACGAGAAGCCCCACGGCTTTCGGAAACGTGCCAACTCCGCCCGTGCGGCTCGAATGGATTCCTAATGCTCCGCGGCATCATGCGCCCGGTTCGCTGGCCCTGACTGCAAGAACCCATTGGTATACTGAGGGAGTCTGCGGGGATATAGCTCAGCTGGGAGAGCGGTTCGTTCGCAACGAACAGGTCAGGGGTTCGAATCCCCTTATCTCCACCAACAATCCCCTCCTCACGAGGTCCGTAGGCTCATCAAACCACGGCAAATGGTGCGAGCCGGGGTGGCCGAGGGCGGGATTCTCGAACCCTAAAAACGACGCCCGCCCACGCGCTCGGATCCGATCGATCGGGCGCAGGGGCGGGCAGTTTCGGTCGGCAGTCCTTACGGATTGTAGGGCAGCGACGAGTGGTGGAGGACGATTCGGAGGTTGCCTTTGTCGTCCTTCTTGAAGCCCCAGGTCTTGTCAACCTTGGTGACCTTGCCCGAAGCGTCGGTCAAGAAGACGTTCCCCATGGTGATCGCCAGATCGCCGCTGATGTGGACCGCAGCGTTCTTGAACTCGTACTTTTCCCAGCCCTTGAGAGCAAAACCGGTGTCGTTGGGAAAATCCTTGTCTCCGCCGACAAAGTAGGCCAAGGCTCCGGCTCGGGTGGTTCGGAAGACCTGGTCCCCGGTGGTGAGGGTCGGCTTGAAGAGAACCGGACCCATGTTGTATCCGTAGGCCTGGTCCAACACGGCTTCGGCCGTTGCTTTGGCGGCCGCGAATCCGCCGGTCTTGTTGTCTTGCGAAATCTTGATGAGCGCGGCGCCCCAGGCGATTTGCGCGGCTTCGACTTCTTTCTCGGTGATGTTCGTGTTGGTGATCGCCTTGCCAAAGGCCTCTCCGGTCTGTGCGTTCACAGCGGCGGCGGTGGCGAAAACGGCGAGGAGCAGTAGTGAACTTCGTTTGAGATTCTTCATGTTCATGCGAGATGTCCTCCTGAAGCTACCGAACCTGCACAAAGCCGACGAGACTCGGATGAAGTATCGTCGGCTTCGACAGCGGCTGAAGTCGCGGTGGACCCGATGATCCGTGGGTCTATCGCTCGCCTGGATGCCTCAGGTTGATCTGGGGATTTCTACGCTGGTCTTCACAAAAACATAGCGTCCACCCCAAGAATTATTCCGGCTTTTGAACGCTTCAGGCGAGAGTTGTCCTGAATTCTGGACGCCTTCGTCGACGCCTGAACGTACACGGAACTTCGGGCCCGTCATGGGCATGGGTTTCGAATCCCCTCCATCTCAATCAGAATTTGCCCCGGGGGAGCTCGGCCTCTTGGGGCCTCGCGCCTCCGGGGCGGGATTTGCAGAAGGAGCTAGCGCCGGATCGGGACTCGGATCCCGGGTGATCCGGCGGCGGAGGGAGTGCCGGTCGAAAGGCCTGGGAGAACTTCCACGGTGCCGTGCCACTTCTGCGTGCCGTTCAGAGTCGCCATGTACACCGACCGGCCAACTGGGGCGTTGGCGGGGATGGTGTGGCTTACCTCGGCGAATCCCAGGGAGTTGGTCCGGGCGGTGCCGATCACGGTTTGGGCGGCATTCATAAAGCGGATCATCACTCCGGCTTGGGGCTTTCCGGCGTGGCGGAACGCAGCCCGGAGTCGCACGGTCTGCCCGGGGCGGCCTTTGGCCGTGTTCAATGCAATCTGGACCCCGGCCCCTTCGATCGGGTCCCAAATCGTGGGCACGACGGTCCCTTGCAGAGTGTCCTGCAGGGCCCCGGCGACGCCTCCCGATTCATTCACGCTGTTGGCATAGCTATAGAACAAATCGCTGGGGACGGGCAGCAGCTGGGGATTCCCGCCTAGCCAGATGGCGGCCCGAATACGGATCGGGTCGAACTCATCGGGTACTGAGCCAAATCCGACGACATTGTCGGCCGAGTTCACGTCATTGGCGGTGAAGTGGAGCGTAGGATCCAGCGGCTGGATCACGGTGCGGTCGCCGTTGGGGCGTTGGGTAAACCAGGTTTGGGTGAAGCTGGTGCGGCTGTTGGAAACATACAGGGAGGTGCTGCTCTCGCTGACGGCCACCGCGCGGCCGGTATTCCATTCGGCGTCATCGAGCGTCGTAAGGCCGGCCGATCCCCACTTGACCGAAGCCTGATAAAACGGCTCGGAGGAGGAAAAACCGACGATGTAACCCGCCGAGTTGATATCGAGCGCGGCGGAAAACGTCTCGTTGGGGTTCACACCCGGCAAGAGCTCCAAAGTTCCGTCGGCCGACCAACGCGCCGCCCGACTCGATTGGTCGGCGGCATAGACAAAGCCGACGGCGACGCCCTGATCGGTCACGGCGGTGGCGATGCCCCCAAATCCGATATCGGGCAAGACGCGGAGGGCGCCTGTTTCATCCCAAAGCACCGGGGTGCCAGCCGGGATGATGAAGACGTCTCCGCCCTTTCCGACCGCAAACCGGCCATCGCGGCTGATGTTCAGGGGTAAGGCCTCGCCAAAGGTTCCGACATCAAGCACGGACAACACGCCGTCGTTCCATCGAGCGGGCTTCGGAAGGTGGGTTTCCGGCTCATAGACGACGCCGACGGCGTCGCCTTGATCGTTAAGCGCGTAGGCCACCCCACCGGTTCCGAGGTCGGGGAGGATCGTTTGGGCAAAGCTCGCCCCCGAAATCAGCGCGGCGAGGACAATGAGGGTATTTCGTTTACAATACATAGAGATGACAATCCTCTAAGGAGGATATGATGCTTTTACGAAGGTTCGAGGGTTGCCGTTTCCCGGGCATTGTGCTGGGGATGATTTCCTCTGGATAGCGGAACAGCAGAGGCCCAAGGGCCACCTCCCGAGAGACTTCCTAATAGACCTGTCTCGTTGACGGAGATCCTCGCAACTCCGTGAGTTTTTGGCGCAAAGTTTGCGCTGAACATCATTTTTGGAGGACCATCTGCTGGTTTAGCCTCTTTTTGGGCTTATCCTGTTCTGGACTAGGCTAGGAATTTTGAATCGGACGTGAAAGAAAATACAGAAAGCTGTCCTGACAGCGATGGGATTGGGCTTGGCCTTTTCGTTTCTGTGCAGATGTATCAGTTCATTCCAAGTCGCCGGCATCTCGGGGATCTCAGTCTTGCGCTCGGGTAACCAGATTACGCTGAGCGCTGGCTCCGCGCCGAGCCTGCAGTTGGGCAGCAACAGCTACGCGGTGACCGAGGTCTTCGGGGTCTGGGCTCTGGACGATAATGGCGATAAGTCGGCCACCAACGGCGACCAGAGCGGTTGGAAGAAGTCCATCAACTTCGCCGGCACTGGCGGAATTACGGGCTGGAAAACCAACCCCAACAGCGGTCTGATCAACGATCCGCAAGTGTTTACCTATGGCTCACTCACTGGCTCGGTCGAGAGCTTCGGTTATCACATCCGAGTGAGCGGCAACCTTCCGGGAGGAGGAAACACCGCGTTCTTCCGACCCGTCGAGCCCGGCACTTTGGCCGCACTCGGCGCGGACGTGGCCTTGATGGATCGCCGCCGCCGCAACCGATAAAGCGAACTCATTGCCGCCCCCACCGGTCGGGAGCGGCACTGCTTCTCGGTCGCTGGCTCTTGCCGCGTCTCGAAAAGCCCTAGGGGGTCGTCCCAAGATACTCGGCCAGGGCGAAGACTAGGGGGGCGTTCCAGTTGATCGCGTTTTCGTTCGTTCGGTAGCTTTCGGTCAGGTCGAACCACTGCCGGGCCGGGGGCTTTTGGCCGTTGTCGGCATTGGGGCCACCAACCAGAAGACCGGGCCAAGGTTCCTCTAACTTGTCCGCTCCTGACGGGCGGTGGTGGGGATTCTTAGCCCACTTGGTGCCGACCTGGGTCACGTAGCTGGTGCCCCAAAGGTTACGGCCGAGAAGGTGGTGCAGGCAATCCAGGGCCGCCTGGCGATAGCTCTCTTTGGGAATGATCGAGTTCGCCATTTGGAGAACCATGGCGTAGTTCGCTACAACCCCGTTGCTTCCCCAAATGTAATCCGAAGAGCGGAGGGGCATCAAGTACCCGTTCCGCTGGATCCGTTGTACTACGGCGTCGGCTGACTTTTCCAGATCTTGCCGTAGCCGCTTCTGAAACTCTGGATCCACCAATTGACCTTGGATCGAGGCGTATCCCAAAAGCGCCAGCGGACGAAGATCTTGCCAGCCCGGCACTGGCGCCTCACCGAAAGTCTCGGGCCACTTCTTCACGAGTTCCAAGAAGAAATCGTGGTAACGAGCCTCTCCCGTCGCACGATAGAGCTCAACCGCGGCCCAGAGGCGCTCGTCGTCGGGTTCTCCATCGCCATACCCGCCGGTGCCGATGCCCTCGGGCTGTTGCTGATAGAGTTCGCGAGGAAACTTCTGGCACCATTCAAAGGCACTCTTGGCCGCCCTCAGGCAACGGTCCGCGTATTCGGGGTCGTACTTTCGAAACACTCGAGAGGCGATCGCGGCAACGGCGGCCAGGTTAGCGGTCGCCGTCGTGTTCTTGTAAGGGGCCTTTCCGGTCCCAATGATCAGGAGGTCGGCGCGATCCTCGGCCGGCATCACGAACCCCGAGAACTGCGCGGTGGTGGCCTTGTGCCAGGCGCCCCCGTCCTCGTCTTGCATCTTGAGCATCCAGTCGAGGTTCCACTTGATCTCGCTCAGATAGTCGGGGAGTTTGCTCTTGCCCGTCTCGGGAATATCCAGCTTGAGCCCGGCCAGTTTCGCCGCGTTTCGCTCGAATGCTAGGAGGAGGGTCCCGGTGGTGATCCCCGAGTTCACCATGTATTTGCCGTAATCTCCGGCGTCGTACCAGCCGCCCCGCACGTCGCGAGTACCCGTCTTTCCGCTCGACGAGTGGTACTTTGCGAGCTCGGTCTGGCCGGCGGGGAAGCGGTATTCGGGGAAGTCCGGAGCCAGAGAGACATCGATCCCGCTGCGTTGCCCCGTAAAGCTGCGGATGGCCATGCGGAAAGGCTTGGCAAAGATGTTCGGTCCGATCTCGAAGGGGGTTGATTCGCCCAATCCAGGGACCGAGACCACATATTGACCGGGCTCTTGCAAGTGAGAGAAGTCAAGGTGGCTCACGTTGTCGCCCGAATCGGGGTCCATCCGCGGGGCCGAACCCTTAGCGCTCAAGACTTGCTTCCGATCAGGAAGCCGCAGGATCTCCCCCGTGACTTCTTTGCCGGTTGTGATCACGGCGATCTTCCGCTCGTTGGGCAAGAATCCGACTTGGCAGGTCTTGACGGCGGGAATCGGTCCACTGCCAGGCTTAGGCGGGGTGGTTGGTTGCATCATGTCCATTCCGATCACAAATAGCGCGGCAAAGCTCATGTTCGTTTTCCCTTGAGCGATCTCCCGAGCGTCCGCACCGCTTTGGGTGGCAGATCCTTCTCGCTAGTGTGGCCTATCCGCTCACCCTGGAGCGTTTGATGGGTCACGGCGTTAGCCGAAAGGCCGAGATAAGACTTCTTTTGGGACTAGTCCTCAGCTCAGATCCTGGCGTAGAGCGTCACCATCACGAGCAAATGGCAGATCGCCCCGCCGAGGACGAAGAGGTGCCACAGCTCGTGGAATCCAAACCGCCCGGGCCACAGGTTGGGCCGCTTGGCCGCATAGATCACGGCTCCGACGGTGTAGAAGACGCCTCCCGCGAGCATCCAGCCCAGCGTGGCCGGGCCCGCGACGGCCATCACCTGGGGAATGAGGAGGGCGATCATCCAACCCATCCCGAGGTACAGAGCGAGGCGAAGAGGGGTGGGCGTTTTTTCACGAGTCGCGGCAACCACCACACCCAAGAGCGCCATCCCCCATTGCAGGCTGAGGACCACGATCCCCGAGACCTTCGGCAGGGCAAGCAGCGCCACCGGAGTGTAGGATCCCGCGATCATCACGTAGATCGCCGCATGGTCCATCCGCTGAAGCCATTGGTACTCTAGCCGAAGCCAGTGATAGAGGGCGCTGCTGGTAAACATGAACACCGCCCCCAGCCCAAAGATCGCAAAGGCCACGGCCGCCACCGGAGCGGAGAGTGCCAAGAGGGCCAAGACAAAGGCACCCGAACCGACGATCCCCGCCCCGACGACGTGGGAAATGGCGTTGAACGGTTCGCGGATCCGAGTTTGACTTGCCATAGGCCTTAAGTATACAGAGGTCCGGGGGCGGATCCCGGGACCTCTGGGCAGACGAGTCGGGCTCGAGACCGAATCACCGGAGTTCATCGCGAAGCCGGACATAGGCTTCGTACCGAACAAGGCTGAGATGCCCCGAGTCGAGTGCCTCGCGAACTCCGCAACCTGGCTCATGGGTGTGGGTGCAATCGGCGAACCGGCACTCGCACCCGGCAAACTCGGGAAACGACGCGACGATCTCCTCGGAAGTCAGACGATAGAGGCCAAAGCTGCGCACCCCCGGCGTGTCGATCAACACCGTTCCATCGGCCAGGCAGTGACGAGACGAGGTCGTGGTGGTGTGGGTCCCCCGGCCATACCCCTCGCTCACCGACCCGGTATCGAGCTGGGCCGAGGGAGCGAGGCGATTGACGATCGAGGATTTGCCGACCCCGCTGTGCCCGACAAAGGCGCAAACCCGGCCGCGAAGATGGGCTTGCAACTCTTCGAACCCCGATCGCTCGGCGGCGGACCCCATCAGGACGGGGACTCCCGACTTGATGTAGGGGTTTAAGCAGTCGAGCTCCGACGGGTCGGTGAGCTGGTCCAGCTTGTTGACAAAGACGGCCGACTCGGCCCCGCCCTGCTGAATCGCGACCAGATATCGGTCGATCAGTCGAGGGTGGAGCGGCGGACTTGCGACCGAGACGACGATCACCACCACGTCGATGTTGGCGATGATGACTTGTTCACCGCCGGTACCGACATCGGGGCGCGAGAGCTTGGTACGGCGGGGTTGGAGTTTGACGATGGTCAGGTTTCCTCCGATTTCGGCAACCGTGACCTGATCTCCGGCCACCACGGGATGAGTCCCGGCTTCGGCCCGGAGGGTCTCTCCGGCCAGATCCACCAGGGCTGTCGCCCCGAAGACGCCGCTCACGATGCCGCATCGGGTGTTGATGGCCTGGCCAAGACGGCGTTGATCGGCGCGCAGCACGCGGTCGATCCACGCGTCGAGAGGGCCAGCCGGGGCGTTCGACCGCCTTCGGAGTTGGTCCGCTCGGTCGATGAGATTGGAAAGTTGGACAGGTTCAAGATGCGCAAAACGCGCAGAGCACTGCTTGCTGATTTTGGGTTTCAAGGTTTTCTGGGTTCAAATTGGGGTCGCAAGTGGCGATGCCACGCAAGGCAAAAGGTGCCGTGACCCGAAATCCAGAATCAGTACTTGAGGCGGAAGGGGGCCACGAGTTCGAATGGGACGGTTGCTTTTCTCATAGTCTCTGACCTCCTTAAAAAGTCTCTCTCAAGAACTGGAGGAAGTTTGGCAGACAGACTACGCGCAGGTCAACCCTTTGCTTACTGGCTAGCGATCGGCCGAGAGGGCCCTCATGCGGGAGATGACCTCGCTCGCCTCGCCTTCGTCACGAGCCATGAGGTGGATCCCAGCATCGGGATCCTCGGGCCAAGTCAGGATCAGTTGCGCTCCGTCTTGCCGAACCGCTAGCTCGTCCAGAGGGCCCTGAAACTTCCGGAGGGCATCGAAGGAGCGAACCTCCTCCACCCGGACCACTCGGTCAAGAAAGTCCAACCAAACGGAGTACCGAGAGCGTCTGGCCCCGAGCCACAGCGCCACGGGAAAGCAGGTCGCCGCCAGAACGTTGAAGAAGAGGACCTGGGTCAGAGGTCTCGGGGAGAGGGCAAGAGCGAGCCCTGTGGCCGCCACTGCGGCGCAGCAACCGACCGCGATTCGACCGAAGAGAGTCGGATCGGGCCGGACCTCGGCAAAGAAGGTGCTTTCATCAAGGCGACTTGTCCAGAAGAGCCGCACCCAGACAGTTTAGCCCGACCCCACTCCCGGCTAAGAGGGGTCGAGGCCGTCCGCGCAAGGCCGGGCCCTAATCCCCGACTCAAGTTCTAGCTGGCAATCCTTGGTAAAACCGTTTCATGACTCCCCTGGGCCTCATCCTTACCGTTCTTCTCGGTACCGCCGCCGTCTTGGTGCTTTGCATTGAGCTCGGGCACCGGATCGGCAAGCGAGGCTCGCACGAGGAACCGCCCGGCATCTCGACCGTGGACGCGGCGGTGTTTGCCCTAGTGGGCTTTCTCCTCTCGTTTGCCTTTTCGGGAGCCCAAACCCGGTTGGAGACCCGTCGGAATGCCCTCGTCCAAGAGGCCAACGCGATCGGAACGGCCTATCTGAGGACCGATCTCCTCTCCGAACCGGGTGCGGTCCAGCCACTCTACCGAGAATTTTTGGAGGCCCGGATCGCCGGTCAACAGGCGCTTCCCGACCTCACCGCGGCGGGAAAGGAGTGGGAAAGGTCTGGCCTTATCGGGCGCCAGATTTGGGAGGAATCGGTGCTTGGGACCTCGGGCAAAGAAGCGGATCGCCGCCTAGTTCTGGACTCGGTGAATCAGATGCTCGACCAGTGCACGGTACGCGAAGTCGCGGCGCGGACCCATTTACCGATGCCCATATTGGGTCTCTTGGGAATTCTGACCGCGATCGCGGCAGTCTTGGCGGGGCGGGCCATGGCCCAAGCAAAAAATCCGCCGACGTTCCACCGTCTCATCTTGGCCGCGGTTTTCGCCCTCGTCTTGACGGCGCTGGTGGATCTGGAGCATCCCCGAGCGGGGTTCATCCGACTCGAAAGCGGCGACACCGCAATCTATGGTCTCCAGAAGTTGATCCGATAAAGGGATCTGCTCGGGGACCGAGAGCGCAGCCGGTCGTTGGATTAGCCTCGACGCTTCTTCCAGCTCGCGGGCTTCGCCTTGGCGAGGGTCCAAGCTGGTCGGGGGCCGCTCGGCTTACCCTTCTTGTAGCTCACCTTCGACTGAGCTCCGGCAGGCTTGCCCGGTCGGCTCTCCCAAGGTCGGTTGTTGTCCCGGTTCTCGGGTCGGTCGTTGTTCCGGTTTTCCCAGGGTCGGTTGTTGTCCCGGTTCTGGGGTCGATCGTTGCCTCGATTTTCCGAAGGTCGGTTGTTATCGCGGCTTTGGGGACGGTCGTTGCTCCGATTTTCCCAGGGTCGGTTGTTATCTCGGTTTTGGGGTCGATCGTTGCCTCGATTTTCCCAAGGTCGGTTGTTGTCCCGGTTCTGGGGTCGGTCGTTGCCTCGGTTCTCCCAAGGTCGGTTGTTGTCTCGGTTCTGGGGTCGGTCGTTGCTCCGATTTTCCCAGGGCCGATTGTTATCGCGGCTTTGGGGACGGTCGTTGCTTCGGTTATCCCAAGGCCGATTGTTGTCTCGATTTTGGGGTCGGTCGTTGCTCCGGTTTTCCCAGGGTCGATTGTTGTCTCGGTTCTGGGGTCGGTCGTTGCTCCGATTTTCCCAAGGTCGGTTGTTGTCCCGGTTCTGGGGTCGGTCGTTATTCCGGTTTTCCCAAGATCGGTTGTTTTCTAGGTTTTGGGGTCGGTCGTTGCTTCGATTTTCCCAAGGTCGGTTGTTGTCTCGGTTCTGGGGTCGGTTGCCACCGCGGTTCTCCCAGCTACGGGACTCATCCCGAGCTGGTCGCTCTCTGCGCTCCCAGAATCCTGGTTGCTCTTCGCGTCGGCGGGGCTCTTCGACCGGGGCATGGACCACGGCCTTGTCAAAGCTTTCGGAGTTCCGTCGGTTCGATCGTTCGCCCTGTGGGATCCTATCGCCGGTGAGCGAAACGCCGAGGAGCTTCTCGATGCTCCGCACCTTGCCCTTCTGGTCGGGCAAAACTAGCGAGACGGCTCGACCAGTCGCCCCGGCTCGTCCGGTTCGACCGATACGGTGGAGGTAGTCCTCGCTCTGGTCGGGAAGATCGTAATTGATGACGAGGGAGATTCCTTTGACGTCGATCCCGCGGGCCGCGATGTCGGTCGCCACGAGGACGCGGTACCGGCCGGTCTTGAATCCATTGATGGCTTCGCGTCGCTGAGCCAGAGTTCGGTCGGCATGGATTTCCGCCGCTTGGTGACCGTCGTTCTGGATGACCTTGGTCAGCTTTCGAGCTCCGTGGCGGGTGCGGGCGAAGACGAGCACCGATCCGGCGTTGTCATAGAGAAGTTCGGCGAGCTTGGATTGCTTCTCCTCGAACTTCACATAGATCATCTGCTGTTCGACGAGCTCGGGGGCGGTGCCGGGCGGGCTTACTTCAACCCTCTGCGGATCGGACATGAAGTCTCGGGCCAGGTCTTCGACTTCGCGCGGCATGGTCGCACTAAAAAGCATGGTTTGGCGCTCGCCGGGAACCTCGGTGAGGATCCGGCGAATAGCGGGCAAGAAGCCCATATCGAGCATCCGGTCGGCTTCATCCAGGACGAGGACCTTCACTCGGTCGAGCCGGATCGTTCCTTGCTGAAGGTGGTCGATCAAGCGGCCGGGGGTGGCGACGATCACTTGGGGCTTCATCCGGATCTGCTTGACCTGGACGTGCATGCTGGCCCCTCCGACGATCAGGACGCTTCGCATCCGGAGTTTGTCGAGGGTCTCTTGAATCTGGAGGGCGAGTTCACGGGTTGGCGCAAGGATCAGGCCGACCTGCCCGGGGGCAAGGTTTTGCACCATCGGCAAGCTGAAGGCGAGCGTCTTGCCGGTGCCGGTTTGGGCGATCCCGATAACGTCGTGGCCCTCGGCTGCGATCGGAATGGCAGCCGCTTGGATGGGAGTGGGGGTGATGAGGTTGTTTTCGGTCAGCAGGCGGCACAAATCGGCCGTTAGCGGCAGGGCTTCAAAGCCACTGCAGTTTTGGGTTTGAGACATGGATTCTGATTGGTTGTTAATCGGGAGGCCCAAACTTGGGCTGTCGTGTAGATCTAAAAGGCGCACGAGCAAGTCCGCCATTCTCGTGGGCAATTCGGTCGGAAAAATAAGGAGTCAACGGGTCCGCCTTTGGACCAACTACGACCGAATCGATCGAAACTCCCGAGGATCACAACCCTGCGGACGTAGTGACTATACCCACAGTGGTAGAAAAAAGTCCACTCTTCGGGCCGAAAACCCTGTTTCAAAGGGTCGCAAAAGCGGAAACTCCATCTAAAATGAGGAGATGAAATCGTTCGCGTTGGGGTTATTTTTGCTCGCGGTCGTCCTCGCTCCTGCCGCACCGACCACCCCCAAGCCGGGCAGCAAGGTGCGAAAGGAACTCATGGATTCGCTCCGCAGCGCAACGAAAAAGGTGCTGGCGAACAAGCCCGTTGTCTGGAAAGTGAATCACCTCTCGGTCGAGGGAGACTGGGCGTTCATGATGGGTGTCCCGCAGCAACCGAACGGCAAGGCTTTCGATTATCGGGGAACCGAACTGTGGGACCAGGTCCAAGAGGGAATCTTTGACGATTGGGTCTGCGCTCTCTTCGTGAAGTCAAAGGGAAAGTGGACCGTCAAGCAGTGGCAGATTGGGGCGACCGACGTCGCCTGGTTCGGTTGGTGGGAAGATTTTAAGGCTCCAAGGTCGATCTTCCCAAAGGCAGGCTAGGCCACGGGGTATCACTGACCGCGTGAGCAGTAAGCGGATCGCTACTCGAACAGCCCTAGGGCTCTTTACGATCTTGGGCCTTTACGTTGGCTACCGAGCCCTCGAGAACTTCCTGAAGGACCCGGACACCGGCGTGGCCAACACGGTGGGTGCCATCGCAGCCGTGGAACTCTTGCCCGATGGGGCTCACGCCGTGTATTTCACCGCTGACGGAAAGCGCGTGGATTCCCCCGACTACAAGGATGGAAGCACCGACAAGGACCTCGCGTGGCGACCCGACGGGAACCGCATCTTTTTCGTCGGAGATCGCGAGGATGGGGTCTTTCAGATTATTCGGTGGAATGTCGCTAAAGAGACCACCGAAGTCCGCAGCGTCGGGGAGCGGAGTAAAGCTCGAATCACCTTCGGCCCCCCTGGCTATCCGGACCAGCTCACGGCCCTGGTATCGGTGGGTGGATTTGTCCAAGACTACAACCCTCGCACCGGAGAGCTGAAGCAAGTCTTGCCCCCCATCGGCAACACCGCCGCACAGAATGAAGAGGGTGGCGGGGTCGGCTCCTTCGAGGCCGTGTATCGGGATCTGGGTACCAGCTTTAAGGAAGCCAAGTGGGGCAAAGATCGCGAGATGGTTATCGCGACCTTGCGCCGAGACGATGGGGAGGTCCTGATCATCCAAAAACTTGCCCGAGTGGAGGGACCCGCCGGGTCGAGCTTGGCGGCTCCGATCCCGGTCGCGGCAGGTGACCGGATCGAGTTTGACGTCGACCGCAACGGGCGAGTGGCCTACTCCATCCAAGGCTTCAAGTTTCTGGATCCGCGCAATGTGCCTGAAGAGTTCATCCAAGGCGACCGGGTGGTTCCGCCGTTCCGGAATGCCCTAGGACTTCTCGATCCGACCCAAGAGACCCCCCAGCAGGTGCTGATTGGCGCGAGTCCTGAGGATGTCCAAGGGTTTGGCCACCCCCGATTCACCCCAGACGGAGCCGATTTGATCGTGCTACTTGGGGCGGTGGACGAGGCCGGTGATTTCCGATCCCAGTTCCTGGCCCGGATCCCAGCCGAGGAGGCGGGTGTTCAGCGGGGCGTCCCGATCTACGAGGGTGCGGTGCGCGAGTTCGACATCTCTCCCGATGGACAGAAGATCGCCCTAACTCTGGACCGCGATGGCAAGCGCCCTTTGTTCACGATAGGTCTTGACGGAAGCAACCTCAAGCCGGTGGACGAATCGCGAAACTATTCCGAGCCCCGGTTCAGTCCCCAGCAACCGGCAAAGCCGTGACCATCGGGGAGTGGATTCGCTCCGCCCGGCGGACGCTCGAAGAGGCCAGCTTTGAATCCGCCCGGATTGAGGCCGACCTGCTCGCTGGACACGCGCTCGGAGTTAGCCGGGAGTGGCTCCTGGCCCATCCCGAGGCTCCATTCCCAGAGTTGGCCGGGCTGGCACTATTGCAAAGAAGGCTCGCGGGCGAACCGATCGCCTATTTGCTGGGGCGGAAAGAGTTTATGGGCCACGAGTTCCGCGTTCGGCCGGGAGTCTTGATCCCTCGACCGGAGACCGAAATCCTCGTGGAAGCGGCCTTGGACCTATTGTCCCCCGCCGACCACGGAGCTTCCGTCCTAGATCTCTGCTGTGGATCGGGCTGCATCGGAATCTCGATGGCTCTCGCCCGACCCGACATCCAGGTCCTTGCTATTGATCTCGATCCGACTGCCGTCGCCGTCACTCAAGAGAACGCCGAGCGACTCCTCTCCGGCGATGCCCGGTTCGAATGCCGAGCAGGCGACCTCTACGAGCCGGTCGTCGGCGAAAAGTTCTCAGCGATCCTCTGCAACCCGCCCTACATTGCCCATGGAGATCGCCGCGTCGACCCCCAGGTCCACGCCTATGAACCTTCCATCGCGCTTTATGCCGAAGGAGAAGGGCTGGACGTGATCGAGAGGGTTCTGAACGGGGCTCCCAAGCGACTGAGCCCGGACGGCTTTCTCTTGCTCGAAATGGGCGAAGGACAGGAGGTGGCCGTGGTCGAGCGGATCCGTGCTGCGGGTCTCGTTTGGATCAAGACCTATCCCGACCTTGCGGGCATCCCGAGAACGGCCCTCGCGCGACTGCCATAATTTGATTTCTATGCAGGTCGATGTTCCCGCCGAATATCAGCACCTCTACGTGACCAACGAAGAGCGCCCCGTCGTCAAGATTCCCAACCCGGTTCTTCGCCAAAAAGCCACGGAGGTCGACAAGGTTGGTCCCAAGGTCCACAAGTTGATCAGCGAGATGGAGCGAATCATGCGCCAGGCCAATGGCATCGGGATCGCGGCGCCCCAGATCGGGGTGGGCAAGCGGGTGATCCTGATCGCTCCCGATGGGATGCGCCCGATGGCGCTGATCAACCCAGAGATCGTGAAGGTCGAAGGCCCCAGCACCCCGGGCCAAGAAGGCTGCCTGAGCATCCCGGGTCTCTATGGCGATGTGAGCCGCCAACTCCAAGTCGTGGTCCACGCCCTCGACCGAAAGGGACGCGCCATCGAGATGGAACTCGAAGGACTCCCGGCCCGAGTCGTGCAGCACGAGATCGACCACCTTGACGGGGTCCTCTTCATCGACAAGGTTGACACGGCAACCCTGCATTGGCAAGACCCGGACAAGAATCCGGAAGACAACGAATGAGATTCGCCTACTTCGGGACCTCGACCTTCGCCGTCCCCGCGCTCGAGCGTTTGGCTGAATCGGTGGTCCTGGTCGTCACTCAACCCGACCGACCGAGTGGACGAGGCCACCGACTCCAGCCGACCCCCGTCAAGGTGAAGGCCCTGGAACTCGGCCTCCCCGTCGAGACCCCTGAAAAGGCGCGTGACCTCGAGTTCGTCGAACGGATCCGCAGCCTAGACCTGGACGCCCTAATCGTCGCCGCCTACGGCCAGATCCTCAGCGTCAAGCTGCTCGAAAGTGCGCGGAACGGCGGGATCAACCTCCATGGGTCCATCTTGCCCAAGTACCGCGGCGCGGCCCCGATCCAGCGGGCCATTCTCGAAGGCGAGATGGAAACCGGAGTTACGCTTATGCAGATGGACAAGGGCATGGACACCGGCGACATGATCGACATCGTCCGAACCGTGATCCAACCCGATGAGACGTACGGCGAACTCCAAGACCGCCTCGCCCAACTCGCTGCGGACCAGGTGGCCGACTGGGCTCCCCGGCTGGCCCGCGGCGACTACCCCCGGACGATCCAGAATTCCTCGTCGGCGACCCACGCGGCTAAGGTGGAGAAGTCCGAAGCAGAGCTCTCGGTTCTCCGTCCGGCGAAGGGAGAGTACGACCGCTTTCGTGCGTTCACGCCGGCCCCGGGGGCGTTCTTGACCCTGCCCGAAGGGTCTCTGCGGATTCATGAGGCTAGGCTCGGTCCCGGCGGCATCTCGGCGGGGCGGCTGGAGCAACGTTCCGAAGGTTGGGCCCTGGGTTTCTGTGACGGGAGCCTGATCCTCAAGACCGTCCAGCCGGCAGGGAAGCGAGCGATGGCGGCGGAGGACTATGTCAACGGGGCCCGGATCCGGTCTGGCGACCAATTGGTGAACCCCTCGGAATCTGAGTAGCACATCTTTACAGCAATCTTGCTGGTTTTTTCCCCGGGCTGGGAACTTTATCGGGATTGGGCGTACAAACGGTGGCTTTGCGGGTTTCTTTTTCGCTTTCCATGGTGTACCTTGTGGAAGCTTGTGGGTTTGCCATCAATGCTGATGAGTTGCCCAAGGGGAAAGGATCATGAAGAACTTGATGATTGTTGCTTCGGTTGCCTTGCTGGGCGGAATCTTCGCTAGCAATGCCAACGCGACGCTGAAGAACTGCGATTACTACGCCGTGAGCGTGAATCACCCGCACCAGAACAAGGACGGCGGAAACATTTTGAACCTGAAGGCCAGCTATAAGGCCACGGGTGACGACCTCGCCTGGTATGCCACCTTTGGCAAGAGCCCGGCCAACGGCAAGAAGACCAACGGCTTCTGGCTCGCCATCAACGATGGTCCGAACCCGAAGGGCACGGCCGACGAACTGGCGATTTTCTACATGGATGTCACCGACATCAGCAAGCCAATTCTCACCGCCTATGCCTACAACGGCCTGAACGGCGATAGCAGCTTCAAGGACGGGAACGGCGACGGTCATCCGGACGGTGGCGACAAGATTTGGTCGAGCACGGCCGATCCGAGCATCATCAAGGAACTGGTTGCCAAGGATAACGCCGACGGCACCCGCACGATTGGCTTCCGAATCGACCCGACCGTGATCAACGGCCATGCTCCGCTCTTCGGTAGTTCGGCCAATTGGACCGGCGCCAAGTTCGACAAGAAGATTGGCTGGTGGTTCCACCCGGTCAACGGTCTCAAGACCGCCTATAGCAACGACTTCCTGACCAAGTGGCAGTACGACAAGCAGGGTTGGAGTGACTATGAGCACTTCGCCACCCAGTGCAGCGACAACCCGGTGCCCGAACCGGCGACCCTGGCCGCCCTCGGCCTCGGTGTGGCCGCGATGGCCCGCAAGCGCCGCCGCGCCTAAGTTCAGTCAGAAGAGTCTGAAAGGTGGCCTCTCTCGGAGATTTCCGAGAGGGGCCACTACCGTTTTGGAGCCGATTTTGGTACTTTCAAACAACGATGCGTGTCCTCACCGGGCTTGACCGACTCTTAGCTTCCGATCTCGACGCTCTACGAGGCAAGCGGATTGGGGTGGTGTGCCATCAGGCATCCATTGCGTCCGACCTCCATCACATACTCGACCATCTGTTGCTGGGGCATCAGCAGGGGCGATTCTCGATCGGGAGTGTCTTTGGTCCCCAACACGGAATCTGGGGCCATACCCAAGACAACATGATCGAGTGGGAGGGATACCGCGACCCCCGGACGGGCTTGATGTATCACAGCCTCTACGGCGAACACCGCAAGCCGACCCCGATGATGTTCCGCGATCTGGATCTCATCGTCGTCGACCTCCAGGATGTCGGGTCGCGCTACTACACCTTCATCTGGACCACGTTTCTCACGATGGAAGCCGCACATGAACTCGGTCTGCCGGTTCTGGTCCTGGACCGTCCGAATCCAATCGGAGGGATGGCTGTGGAAGGCTCTGGAATCGAGGCCGACCTCCAGTCTTTTGTCGGTTGGAGGTCCTTGCCCCATCGCCATGGCATGACCATCGGCGAGGCAGCCCAGCTGTTCAGGGCCAGAGAATTTCCCCACCTTGACCTTCAGGTGATAGAGATGGAAGGTTGGACTCGACGGATGCATTGGCCCGAAACCGGGCTTCACTGGGCGCTCCCTTCTCCCAACATGCCGACCTACGACACCGCCCTGGTTTACCCCGGCGGGTGCCTGCTGGAAGGAACTCAGGCGAGCGAGGGGCGCGGCACCACCCGGCCGTTTGAGATTTTCGGCGCCCCCTATGTGAACGGATCTGAGTTCTGCGCGAGCTTGAATGAAGCCGGCCTTCCGGGAGCGCACTTCCGCCCAGTTCAGTTCCAACCGACATTCCAAAAGCATTTTGGGGAAGTGTGTGAAGGGGCCTTTCTGCACGTCACCGAACGCGACGCGTTCCGGCCAGTGCTCACTGGGATTGCGATCTTGCAAGCCTTCCTCCGTTATCACCCCAACGAGTTCCGGTGGCAGGTCCCGCCCTACGAATATGTCTATGACAAAGACCCCATCGACATCCTTCTGGGAGCACGATGGTTGAGAGAGGCGGTCGAGAATCAGACGCCGTTAGCGCAAATCGAAGAGAGATTCCGGGCCGAAGAGGCCCATTTTAGGGCCGAAGCCGAACGAATCTATCCCGATTGAGAAATCTCGGTTTATAATGAGAACCCCATGAGGCTCTGCGTCTGCATCATGCATAACCGAGATCGGAATCGGCTGAGCGACGAGCTGGTCAGTGCTGGCTTCAAATTCACCGTCATCGGGTCCACCGGCGGGTTCCTCCGCGAAGGCAACACCACGATGCTGATCGGGGTGGAGGAGTCCGACATGGAGGGCCTTTTCTCGTTGATCCGCAGCCACTGCAAAAGCCGCGAGCAGATCGTGAACGTGGCGCCAATGGAGCCCAGTCCGGCCGGGGCCTTTATGGTGAGTCCGGTGAAGGTTCCGGTCGGCGGGGCCGTCGTCTTCGTCATGCCCGTCGAGCGCTTCGAGCGATTCTGACTCTCCATGCCTGCCGACCACGATCTCATCCTACAAAAGCTGATCCTCGGCCAGAGTTCGGCTCAGTCCGTCCTCTTCTACGGAACCGAAGGGGCTCCGCTGGACCAATGGGCCGACCGCTTGGCTCGCGGGTGGATGTGTCCTCAACCGGTGGAGGGAGCGGCCTGCGGCGAATGCCCGGTTTGTCTGGCGATGGACCGCCGAAGTTCGCTCGACTATCTCCCGATTCGTCCATGGGGAGCCCAGAGGCTGATCAAGTTGCGCGCGGTTGTCGCGGGGTCCAATGACGCGGAATACGATGCGCCCCCGATCTCTGAGTTCGTCACTCGTTCCCCTTTCCAGGCCCGGGTTAGGGTCGTCCGGATCGACGATGCGGACCGGATGAACGCCGACGCGGCCAACGCACTTCTCAAGATGCTGGAAGAGCCTCAGGCGAGGGCTAAGATGATCCTGACCACTCAACAACTGTCGGGAGTCCTGGCCACCATCCAGAGCCGGTGTCTTTGCCTCGCGGTGGCGATTCCCCCTGCGCCGGAAGGGCTCGACGCAATGACCCTCCTCTTCAGCGAGGGGACTCCGGGTCTGCTGCAGCGGATCGAGAGCCAACCCGCCTTCTATCGGGAACTCTACCGGATACTGGAAGAACTTCCCGGACTCGGGCCATCGGGAGCGCTGTTGGGGGCCGAGCGGTTCCGCGACGTTGAAAAGCTCTGGGAAGGGGAAGACTGGACCGCCCGGGCGATCCATGCCGAGCAACTCAGGTGTTTGGGACTCTGGGTGCGGCAGCGGATGCCCTACGCCGCGCCTTTGATCCAGGAAGTTGCCCAGGTTCATCGGAAGATCTTAGGAAATGCGGGATGGTCCCTGCAAACCGACCCGCTTTTTTGCGCGCTTTTCCGCGCTTTTCAAACAAAGGAACTTTCCGCCGTAGCGAAGTAGTAAGCAATCGTGAGAAGATGGGAGTCTTGACGAGCGTATTTCGAACGAGGGAGGTGAGTACAGAGCGTGACCACGAACGCTTTGAGTCGCTCATGCGGGCGACCAGCCGACACGCCTATAACCTGGCCTACCGGCTGACCGGAAACACCGCCGAAGCCGAAGATCTCGTTCAGGAAACCTACGTTCGCGCTTTCCGATTCTTCCACCGGTACGACGACACCCTCCCGTTTTCGAGTTGGATCTACCGGATCATGTCGAATGCCCATATCGACATGGTGCGCCGCAAGTCACGATTCAAGACCACGAGCATCGACCGCGCCTCGGATGAGGGCCAGGGTGCTTGGGAGTTCCCGGATGAATCACAATCGCCGGATCGAGCGCTCGAATCCGAAGGTCTTCCCGACGCCATGGAACTCGCGCTCAAGAGCATGAGTCCTGAGTTCAGAAGCGCCGTGCTGATGGCCGACGTTCAAGGCATGGCCTACGAGGAGATCGCCGATACGATGCAGATCTCCATTGGCACCGTTCGCTCGCGAATCCACCGGGGACGCCGACAGCTTCGCGAATACCTCGAAACCAGTTTCCCCGATTACGCCCGAGGAGGAAGTCGATGAACTGCCTCCGCGTTCAAAACGAATTGAGCGCCTACCTGGATGGCGAACTCAACGGTACCGAGATGATCCGGGTCCGGCAGCACCTAGAGCAATGCCCCGCCTGTGCCGCCGAAGCAGAATACTTCCGCCAAGTCAAGCACCTGGTCCAAGGGCTTGAGGTGTGTGAACCCTCTGCCGATTTCGAAGATTCTCTCGTGGCCAAGGTCATGGGAAATGCATCTTCTTCGGGGCAAGCCTTGTCGCTTCCTGTGCGCAAGCGGTCCCAAATGCTCGGTCTCTCGCTGACTGCTGCGGCAGCCGTGGTGATGGCTTTCGTCGTCTTCAATTTGGGTCGACAACAACCCAAGCCAGGCGCGCCCGCGCCGGAACTTACCGCGGAGGTACGCGCTTATGAGTCGATGTTCGTCGGATCGGACCCGGTCTCTGGATCGGCCCCGGTCTTCACCGTCGGCAGCGCCCCCCGCTAGTCATTTCCAGCCCCTCCTTCGCCTGCTGATCCTCGTCTTGGTCCTTCCCGGGCTGGGCGTTATCGCTGGGCCAAAAGATGATCCGGACAAGATCCTAACGGCGCTCTTTCGCCAGGTTCCCGAAGCCCCCTATCGGCAGGTCGTGACCATGCGCTCGACCCAAAATCGGCCCGCGGTTCGCATGATCGTGGAAGGCGACATGCGGGGCCAGACCAAGACCACCGTTCTGGAACCGGTCAGCCAGCAAGGCCATGTTCGAACCGATAACGGTCGTGAGGTGCGGCAATATGACCCCGATAGTCGAGTCATCCGTGTGATGCCCTCGCCTCGAAACTTCCTTCCCGACCCCAAGGATCGCCTTCGATTGGTCGAAAAGGCGTATCGAATCTCCGTTCGACCCGGCCCCGAGATTGCCGGGAGAGATTCGCTGTTGGTGCTGGCCGAGCCCCGGCACCGGGGGATGCCGACCCGGAAGATCTATGTCGATCAGAAAGGGATGACGGTCCTGCGCCTCGAACTCTCGGGCACCCTCACCGGCACCCTTCTCGATACTCATTCCATCGAGTTCGACCGCGGGAAGGGGATCAACACCGACGGCCCCTCGGGGCGTGGATGGAGGGAGCAGAGAATCTCGGCCCCGACCGCCATGCGTCGGCTGTCGGATGCTGGGACCCCCTGTCGCCTTGAGCTCACTGCCCTTAAGCCCCTGCCGTTCGGAATGGTGGCTCAGGCGATTCACCTTTTGGAGGGCGGAGAAAGTGCCGTCGTCTCGGTGCAGTTTGGCGACGGACTGGCGTTCGGTTTCGCCTATCTCTATAACGCAGATCTGCGGCCCGAACTGGCTACCGCCCCGAGTGACGGGTTCCGGCGGACCTCGGACGGCGTCGGGGTTTCGGTCACCGGCGAGCTGCCCCGGGACGTGATGAAGTCGCTTGGAGAATTCTTCCTCCGCCACGCCTCTCGGCCTCGATAAAACTGCCTTCAGTTTGTACAGCTCGGTAGACTCCAGTTGTGGCCGTTCCTGAGTTTCACAGATTCATAGATCCAGCCCTCCGGACTCTCGCAAACGGCGAGTCTTGGCATTGGCGTGAACTCTTAGTTGTCTCGTCAAAGAAACTAGGGATCTCGTCCTCCGACGCTGAAGAGAGGATTCTGAGTGGGTCAAGAACAAAGGTCGAAGACCGGATACAGTGGGCCTTAACATACTTACGTCAAGCCGGCGTAGTCAAAAGGACCGGTCGCGGTCAGGTTGCGATAACCGAACGTGGAAAGGAACTTCTCGACACGAAATCAGGAGTGATTGAGCTTGAGCACCTGGAGCAATTTCCAGAGTATGTAGCATTCAAAAAGCGTTCGAAAAAGGATATTGTGGAACAGATTCCGGTCGAGGATTTGACTCCCCAAGATCGAATGGCAATTGCTCACAAGGAATATCAGAATGTACTTAGAGTTGAGTTACTCCAGCGACTGAAACTGGTACCTCCCGCAAGGTTCGAAGAGATTGTTGGTGACCTTGTTCACCGTCTTGGTTATGGGGCTCCGGAACCAGACGCTGTGAAGATTGTGGGAGGAACGGGGGACGGAGGAATTGATGGCATCATTCGGCAAGATCGCCTGGGACTTGAAAACATCTACTTACAGGCTAAGAGGTTCAAGGACTCGACAGTTGGTACCGCATCAATAAATGAGTTTATTGGCGCGTTGACCACAAGAGGGGCGACGAAGGGGGTGTTTATCACAACGTCTTCCTTCAGCTCAAGCGCGAGAGACATCGTTAAGAAATTGACGCACGTAAAGATCTCATTAATTGATGGGGAAGAACTTGTGCAGATGATGCTGGAAGTTAGACTAGGGGTCACTGCAGAGCGTGTCTTCGAAATCAACAGGATTGACTCAGACTATCTTGATGAAGGATGAACAAGTCTAGGCTAATCAATCGACGGTGTCGATACAGCTTTATGGATCTGAAACCAGGAGCTTAGCCATGTATTTCTCCATCTTGGTTCTCCACAATCTGACCCGCTGGCTGGTTTTGGGGGCGGGTCTGGCTGCGGTGATCCGAGCCGGCTGGGGTCTCAAGACGGGGCGATCCGGAGCGATCGACCGAATTCTGCCGGTGGCATTTGCCCACTCCTTGACCCTCCAACTCCTTTTGGGCTTCACGCTTTTTGCCCTCCCCGAGTCGATCGGGTCGACGATCATGCAGAATCCCGACCTCGCCCTTGGGACTCCGGGAATTCGGTTCTTCGTCTTGAACCACACCGTGCTCATGATGGTTGCAGTGGGGCTGGCCCACTTTGGGCTGAGTAGGATTCGGCAAGAAGGGACCCTCCGGGGCCAGAGCCGTCAGGCGCTCCTTTGGTTTACTGCCGCCCTCTTGGTCATCCTTTCCGCCGTCCCATGGTCGTTTTTGGCCGGCAACTCGCGGCCGTGGATCCGTTTCTGGTAGGTCGCAAATTCTCACTGGCTTGCGACTCTTAGATGCTGGTCACTGCGCGGTGACTAGAAGGTCTAATTGGTTGGAGACGGAGCCTCAGCCGTCAGTCAAAACGCAAAAACAGATGACTAAAAAGCTGAACTCGCTAGTCCCATGAAGGCTCGTAGCTTTCTTCATGCGGCCAACCCCAACACGGGGGGCGGGCCAGGTTTCCCGTGACCCACCCGTGCCCGCTTTTTAGGCGCCCGGCTTCTTTCGCCGAGCTACCAGTCCAACCAACATGAGGGTAAAAGCGCTCAAGGATGCGGGTTCGGGGACGATCTGGGTTCTCATGTTGCCGATGTAGTGCCGAAACTGCTTGGAGTCTTCGGGATTGTCGATTGTCCCACCCCAGTTCTGGGCTGAGTAGAACGTTCCAAGGTCCGTGACGCCGCTGGGGAGAGAGGCCGTGTTGGTGTTGTAGACGTACCGATTTCCGATCTGAATGAATCCAGCGAGGTAGTAAGTCGTGCTGGGCTGAAGGTTAAACGAGGAGATATTGGCCCAGTAGTAACCATCCTCGGGAGTTGTCGAGAGACTGACGTTCGCCCAGGTCAACAACCTGCGCTGATCATCGAAGAGACCAACCTGTCCCACGCCCCGTGTATCGTTCACTTCATAGCCCAAGGCGGTCACCTGGAGAGCGGTGGATCCCGTCTTGAACCGGTTGACCGACAACATGCTGAAGCCGCCACCGGCGAGTCCTCCGCCCTTTCCGCTCGACCAGCTATAAAAGTTCTGAGCCTGACCAAACGACGATGCCGCAAGTGCGGCGACAAACCAAAGAATCCTCTTCATCTTCGCAAAATTCCTTTCGGATTAATCTCGGTCCCCGTGCCCAGTTCAGTACAAGGCGCGGGTGTCTCGATGGCAGAAGTATGCTTGGACCGCCTGCACAGAAGAAATCCCATTTTTGGGGGAGGGGTCCTCAGACCACCAAGGTCAAGGACTCCCCCTTTTGTGGGGTTATGGGTTCAAACTTGGGGCTTCAGAGGAGGCAAGATCATGAGCATCGGCCACGTCTTTGCGGAGAAATGCCGTGGAAAAGTGGGTCGGTTCGCCTTTTTCGTTGACCTGAACCATCACAAACTCGTAGGCCCAAAACGGATCGCCGTCTTTGGTCTTGCCCTTGAGAAGGGCCAGAAAGTTTCGCTTGCCTTCGGCGACGCCGGCTTCGACGTGCGCGACTAAGCGTCCTAGGTCTTCGAGTTCGAAGAGATCCGCCGGAGAAATTCGCCCCGCCAAGAGGTCCTCGGGATCATGACCCGTGGCTCGCTGAAAATTCCGGGTGACATAGGTCTTGGCCCAAGCGCCGCCATACTGTCCCCGCGAGAAGGTGATGGGGCTGTCCTCCACTGCTCGCTCAAGTTCACGGAGTCGCTCGACCTCTGCCCGGAGCTTCAGAAGTTCGGTTTGGCGCTTATAGGTCAGGTCTGCAAGGGCTTCAGCTAGGCGCTTGTTGGCCTCTTCCAAAGAACTCTCGGCCCGCTGGCGCTCGGCCGTTTCCAGAGCCAGGAGCTCGACGATTTCTTCCGACTCGGTGGGTTGCGTTTGCCCCAAAAACTCGGCCACGATCTGAGTCCGGCTGCTCGCGTTGTAGCGCCGCCGCATCTCCTTCCAGTGCGACCGCACGGTCTCGACGCTGATCCCAAGTTGATGGGCGATCTGTTGGTCGGTTTGGCCGGCTGCGGCCATCTTCAGGATCGTTTTCTTCCGTCCGTTTCCGTTTGCGTCCTTCATCCTTTGCCTCCAGTCAGGAGAATCTCGCGGACCCGCTCGACAAACTCTGGCCGCATGAAAAGGTCGTTGTGGGTGCTTCCTGGAACCCGGAGAAAGGAAGTAAAGGGGAGTTGCCCCGCTTCATCCGTTTCTCCAAACTCGGCCCCGATTCCGTGCACTGGACAGGTTGGCCACTCACCAAGAGGGACCTCAAGTTCGCGGCAACCTTGGGCCCAGGCGATCAAGGACTCACGGTTGGGAAGACCCGCAAACATCGCGTCCACCATCGGCACGGCCTCCTCGGGCAAGCTCCCTTCCGCGGCCAACAGGGCACCCATCGATCCACCCGAGCTCAGGAATTCCGCCCGAAAGGCCGGTCTCGAGTTGGGGATCTGATCGGTGTGCCCGAGCGAGTCGCCCAGGATCAGGCTGGCAACCCGGTCAGGATGCCTCGAGGCAAAGGCCAAAGCGGGGATCGCTCCCATGGAATAGGCGACCAAGTGGACCTGGGGATTGGAGGTCTGTTCCAAAACGTGGAGCAGGTCGGACAGAAGATTACGGCCGAAGCTCTGGATGTCGGTCGACCAGGGACTCTGGCCGTGGCCTCGCCAATCTGGAGCAATCACGGCGAAGTCGCGGTTCAGCTCTTCCACCAGGTTCGGGCTTCCGGGAATGAATGAACCGTCCCACTGGCGATGAGATCCAGCCCATCCGTGGAGCAGCACTACGTGCGGTCCAGTTGCATGAGGCGAGTAGCTGAAAAACATTCTTTCTCCTAGCGGCAACATGTTGAGAGAGCGACCCGGGGGGCTTTGGGTATGAAGGTCCGTAAGCGGTGTCCACGAATGCCAAACCGGAAATCCGCCTTGCTAAACCGCTGGCTGAGGATACTCCAATGGCAATCCCAAGGGACTCAACGTGCTTCGTTCGACGGGTTGAGGATAAACCACGATCGAGATCAGTCGTAGCGTTTGCCAAGGGAGCGTTCCCAAGGGTGGTAAACGTTGAAGCCCGCAATCGGCTTTAGGTCAGCTCTTCTAAGGAAGAAGATCGAGTGCAACGTCCAAGAGTTGGGCCGGCAAACTGGTCACCGGAGTCCCTGCCACGTGGATCCAAATCGTCTTGCGGCGACGCCGGAATTGCAGTGTGCCCTGGAAAAGGGACCGGCGAGCCCCCTGGCCGATCGCCCGGAGATCCGAGTCTGAGCATTTGCGTTGCTCAATTTCGCGGTCATCGTGGACTAGGCTCAGGCGAATCAAAGACCGCCCACGAGCCATGCGGAGTTCGTAGCCTGAATCCAACTCAACTGTAAGGTGCATCTTTTCTCTATTTATGGCACCAATGGCCAAAGTTATGTCGGCCAACTGCCCTTTGTGCCCAACGGAAGGTGATAACATTGGCCGCAGAGAAGGAGTTCCGCCTCGGTGGTGTCGAAAGAGAAGCCAGGAACGGAAATGGTGACGATGTCTGCTTATGATCAGGGTCTGCAACTATATCGAGCGGGTCAATATGACGCGGCGATCCCGCTCTTGACCGAAGCCCTTGCTGAGAATCCCGAATTGGAGGCCGCCTGGGAGGCCTTAGGGTTTTGCCAATTTGGACTTCATCAAGACGCCGAGGCGGACAAGAGCTTTCGGCGGGCGATCGAGCTTGGTCCAGGACAAGTCAATGCCCACTACGGGCTAGGCATCACCCTGATCCGCGAGCGCCGATTTGATGAAGCCGTCAAGGAACTCGAAGAAGCCCACCGAATCGAGCCCAACCACCCCTATGCGCGGCAAGCGCTGGTGCAAGCCCTCGAAGGGTTGGCCGATAAATCTTTTCTGCTGTTCCAATACGAAGAAGGAAAGCGGCACTTGATCCGAGCGATTGAACTCTCGCCCCTGAGTTCGACCCCGGTCGCCCTTCTCGCCGAGAAGCTCATCGAACACCAGCACAAGGATGAGGCGATCGCCCTTGTGCGGGCGGCTTACCAACGGGGGGCCAAAGGGAATGACCTCGACCAGATGGCCTACCGGTTGCACCTCCACGACCTGATCCCTACCCAGGGGGCCGCCGCTCCGCAGATGCCCCCTCCGACCTCGGCCCCGGCTCCCGGTCCTCGTCCGACTCCCACCACAGCCGCCGCCACCTCGGTTACTCCCGCAAACCGACCGACCGTCGCACCGACAGCGGCCGTGGTCTCCACATCTCACCCCACAGAATCAGCCGAGCCGACGGCGAGGACCAACTATCCTCGCACGGATGCCATTCAGTGTCCCAAGTGTCAACAGTGGTTGGCTTTGACGGCGTCCGCTTGCCAATTCTGCGGCACCGATGTCAGCCGGGTTCCACGCCCGGTCGTCCCCGTCAAGCAGAGAGTCCGCGGAGCGACGAGTCGCCACAACATGAAACTCGTCTGGCGACTCTATTACTTCTTCTCGGCTCTATGGATGTTCGATGGTCTGCGGGTTGTGATCGCTTTCTTGGTACCGACGCTGGATGAGTTTGCAGCCGGAAATCCATTTGCCTCTTGGGGCATCGCCGGGATGTTGGTAGGACTCATCAACATGCTGATTGGCCTTGGCTTGATCTTCAAGGTCGAGCGAATCCGGGGGGCGGCGAACTTTCTGTGCGGAATGAACCTGTTGTCTTCGCTCGTTGGCTTCGGGATGTCGATTCTGATTAGCGGAGCGATGGGGCTGATGGGACTCCTAGGCGTCTTCTTCGGGATGTTCTACGTGGTCCTCTATGGTGCGCAAATTTGGGTGATCGGCGAGACGGACTAAACTAGAAGTCCATGCCTCCGCGAGTCCTGTTCGTCTGCCTCGGCAACATCTGCCGATCGCCCATGGCCGAGGCGGTCTTTAGCCATCTCGCCCAAGAGGCCGGCTTTGAGTGCGAAGTCGATAGCGCGGGCACGGGTTCGTGGCACGTCGGAGACCCTGCGGACCCCAGGACTTTAGCCACCCTCCGCACTCATGGAGTCCCCTATCACGGCCGAGGTCGGCAGGTAAGGCGAGAGGACTTCCTCGAATTTGACTACTTGGTTGCTATGGATCAAGCCAATCAGCGGGACCTTCTGCGCATGGCCCCTCCCGGAACGGAGTCGAAAGTCTCGTTGCTCCTAGAATGGGATTCCCAAGCCCCGAGGATTGACGTCCCCGATCCCTATTACGGAGGTCCCGAGGGTTTCGACGAGGTCTATCAGTTGGTTGACTCAGCCAGCCGCGCGCTCCTGACCGCCCTGCGAAGAGAGGCCGCGAAGTAGATCTCAGTGGGTAGCCTCTCCCTGTGAAGCGAGTACTCGGGGTGCTGGCCGGGGCCGATGCGCCCTTGGAGCAGTTGGCAGAATGGGCACGAGGGGCCGAGGTGATCTTGGCCGCCGACGGAGGAGCGGATCGCCTGATGGCCTGTGGGGTTCGGCCTGACCTCACCGTCGGCGACTTTGATAGCTTGACTTCTCCCGACCCCGGCGAACGGCTCTATCTGCCCGAACAAGACCGCACCGACTGCGACAAACTCCTCGCCACCGCCAGGGAGCGCGGCCATGAGGAAATCACGATGATCGGATGCGAGGGAGACCTTCCCGACCACGAAATCGCTACGCTGCTCAGCATCGCCGAATCGGGATTGAGCGTCCGGATCGTGTATCGGACCGGGCTCGGCTACGTGCTCGGTCCCGGAGTGTCTCGAGAACTGAGTTCGATGGAAGGTCACCGAGTCTCCCTGCTCCCCTTGACGTCGATGACCGGGGTCAACCTGAATGGAGTTGAGTGGCCCCTCAAGGAGGCGAACCTAGAGACCCCGGGATTACGAAGTGTCAGCAACCGTGCGACCGGCGACCGGGTCGGGGTGCGGATTGAGAGTGGCTACGGGTTTCTCTTCATCGGGACTGGTGGTCCGCCCGAGGTGACCTGGTGACCTTCGCCGCCCTCGATTGGTGGGTCGTCGGACTCTTTGTGGCTGGGATCTTGGCCTTGGGTCTGAGTGCCAAGTTGCAAGAAAACTCGGTCTTGGGCTATCTGGCCGCGGGCCGCAATCTCAGCCTTCCCGCCTTCGTCGCCACCCTGGTCAGTACGTGGTATGGCGGGATCCTCGGGGTCGGCGAGTCGGTCAGCTACTACGGTTTGGGGACCCTGGTGCTCTTTGGGTTGCCGTACTACGTCTTTGGATTTCTGTTTGCGGTTTATCTTGCCCCAAGGTTCCGGGCGGCGGCCGAAATCACGATTCCAGAGCGGCTAGCGGGAGCTTATGGCCGACCGGCGGGCCTCGTCGGCGGGCTGTTCACCCTCTTGCTTGCGGCTCCGGCGGCCCACATCTTGATGCTGGGCGTCCTGATCATGGCCGTGACGGGATTGTCGAAGCCGATTGCACTCCTCGTCGGGTTGGGGCTGGGATTGGTTTTCTTGGTGCGAGGCGGGCTCTTGGCCGATGTGCGGGTGAGTTTGCTGGCCTTTCTCATGATGTACGTCGGGTTCGGGGCGATGGTGGGATACGCCGTTTGGCAGAGCCCTCCCTCGGTCGCTTGGGCTGATCTGCCGGCGGTGAACAAGAGTTGGGACGGCGGGGCGGGGTGGCCCATGGTGCTCTCGACGTTCATCCTCGGTGCCTGGACTCTCGTCGATCCGGGGATGCATCAGCGGGCCGCTTCGGCGAGTTCGGGGGCGGTCGCCAAAAAGGGGGTGTTGCTGAGTGTAGGATTCTGGATGCTGTTCGATTGCCTGAGCGTCTCGGCCGGGATGTACGCCCTCGCGAACGGGGTGATTCGGCCGGAAGAGCCGCTACTCGCCTATCCAGCTTTGGGAGAGAAAGTCTTGCCCCCTGGACTCAAAGCACTCTTCTTCTGTGGGATGTTCGGTACGATCCTGAGTGCCTGCGTGGGCTATACGCTGGTGGGCGGTGGGGCCTTTGGCCGTGAGATCGTCGCCCGGCTGCGGCCCGAACTCCGGGATGATCAGATCAAGCGGGCTGTCCAAGTGGGGCTGTTTGTGGCCGCCGGGCTCGGTCTGGCTCTGGCCACGACGATCAACTCGGTCGTGAGCCTTTGGTATGCCTGGGCCGGGCTGATTGTTGGCGCGATGTTGATCCCGACCGTGCTCGCCTTTGGTTGGCGCGGTTCCGCCGAGGCGGGACCAAGGCGACCAGGGATCTCGGGCGGGGTGGTCTTGGCTTCGATGCTGGGGAGTTTTGGGATTGGACTTGCTTGGATGATCTACGGGATGCGAACGGGCAACCCCTTCTTGACCGTGGCGAGGGTGGTTCAGGACGGTGAAACCCGATGGATTCTTCCGAACTCGTCCCACAGCGAACCGGTTCAGGCTCTGATCGCGTCTAGTCAACAGGTCAACATCGGCACTCTGTTGCCCGCCCTTCTGATTTCTGCCCTTGTGCTGGGGATTGGCCGGGTACTCGACCGAAAATCAAAGCAATGACCCAGTTTCCGACCGAAGAAAGCGATGTCTTGGAACCCGCGGACGCCCTCTCCGAGACCCCGACCGAAGCCGTGACTGAAGCGGTGACCGAAACCCGAACGGTGTCGGACCGTGCCTCGCTCACGATCAAGCGCGGTGGGATTGAGACCGACATCGTCTTCGAATTCGCTGCCCCCGCCATCATCGGGCGATTTGATCCCAGTGTTGGACCGATCGATATCGACCTTGGAGACATCGAAGAAGGGAGCTACGTGAGCCGAAAGCATGCCCGGATCACCCGCGACGAAGACGGTTGGAAGATCGATGACCTCGGCTCCAGCAACGGGACCTTCTTGCTCCGGACCGACTTCGAGAAAATCGACTCCGCTCCGCTCACCGAAGGGGACGAAATTGCGCTAGGAAACGCCAGAATGATCTTCCGAGAGGTCCAAACCGAACCAAGCGACGCCTAATCGGGGTAAATCCCCGCTATGCCTGCGATTCTCACTTTAGGGGCTGCTCTCGCCGTCCTTGCTCCCGCGTCTTCCTCGCTCGACCTCGGGCCTCGGCTCCGACAGCACGTCGAGATCTTGGCGGCCGAAGAGATGGAAGGGCGCATGACCCTGCAGCCGGGTGAGATCAAGGCCGCGGAATACATCGCCAACGAACTCAAGAAGCTCGGGGTCGGCCCCTTTGCCCAGAGCTACTTCCATTTCTTCGATATCACAGTCAATCGGCAAGTCGGCCCCAATAGCCAGATGAGCTTGACCCTGGCCGATGGTCGCGAAATCAACCTGCGCCCCGATGTCGACTATCGACCGCTGGCCAACACCTCGGAGAATCCGGCGGAAGCAGGGCTCGTCTACGTTGGCTACGGTTTGGAAACCGAGGGGCGCAATGACTTCGAAGGAGTGGACCTCAAGGGCAAGATCGCAGTGGCTCTGCGGGGGGGGGCCGGCGGGACTCCGGTCCCCACCGCAACCAAGGCCCAATCGGCAGCCAGCCGAGGTGCCGTTGGACTCATCGTCGTGGGGCCCCTCGGCAAGAGTACTTTAGAGCTCCCCGTGACAAGCTCGCGGCAGGGTATGCCCCGAAACTCGGCTTTGGCCGGAGCGGGAATCCACCGCAAGTACTTCAAAGATCTGACTGGCCTAGAGTTCGACGCGGCGCTGGCCAATACCGGGTTCCAGAGCAAAGTGCTGGACTCCAAGGCTCGGATGGCCCTGGACCTCGAACCCAACAAGGGTCGGGGCCGGAATGTGATCGCGGTTTTGCCCGGGACCGACCCCAAGCTCCGGCATCAATATGTGATCGTCGGAGCGCACTACGACCACCTGGGTCACGGCGAAGTCGGCTCGACGAGCGGTACCGAAGAGATCCACTGCGGGGCCGATGACAACGCGAGCGGTACGGCCGGCGTTCTGGCTGTTGCCGAATACTTCGCCAAAAACCGCACCAACCGCCGGACTCTGATTTTCCAACTCTATAGCGGCGAGGAGGTTGGGTTGGTCGGTAGCGAGGCCTGGGCCAAGGACCATCCCGAAGTGCTTCGCGATACGCACCTGATGGTCAATATGGACATGATCGGGCGGCTTCGCAACGATACGCTCACCGTCTTTGGTGGTCGGGTGACCCGCGAGATGCCGCGGTTGCTCGAGGGCATCCAGATCCCTGGTCTCAAGATCTCGGCGACCCCATCGATCAGCGGCAATAGCGACCACTTCGCCTTCACTCGGCGAGAGGTGCCCGCCGTGCACGCCTTTACCGGAATGCACGCAGAGTATCACAACGAACGCGACACCCCCGAAACGTTGAACTATGAAGGGTTGCGGCTGGTGACCGAAGGCATGATCCAGCTGATCAAGAACGCCGACGCACTGAATTTCAAGATGATCTTCCGCCCGGCTCCGAACAATCGGACCGAGCGCCCGGCCACCAACGAGCAGCCGCGCCGGGCAAGAGTCGGCTTTATCCCCGACATGGGGAACGCTGCGACCGATGGAATGATGATCCAGGGGGTCGTCGCACGGAGTCCGGCCGAGAAGGCCGGCATCAAGGCCGGTGATAAACTTGTCCAGTTTGGCGACAAGGTGATCAAGGATATCGAGGACCTCCAAGCCGCGCTGACCACAGCCAAAGCGGGAGAAGCGGTCAAGGTCGTGGTGATCCGCGGCGGCCAGCGCCTAGAACTCACCGTGATCCCCGCCGCTCCTGGGAACTAGGGGCGGATCGGGATGGCGGAGGGAAGGGGATTCGAACCCCTGAGGACTTGCGCCCTGTCGGTTTTCAAGACCGGTGCATTCAACCGCTCTGCCATCCCTCCGAGGAAGATGATACCGCCCGCCTAGGGGTTTAGCCGGTCGAGTCCGGCTTGGGCGGCTTGAGCCTGGGCAGAGTTCGGCGGGGCCACTTCGAGGGCGTCATAGAACAGCGCCCGAGCCTCGCGGGCGACGGTGGCTTGCTGGGCCAACGTGAGGTAGATGTCCGCCGAGCGCTGAGCCATGCGGTAGCGTGAACTTTCGTCCGGAGCCTTGCGTGCTGCGTTGCGAAGGTGCACAGCCTCGGCCTGAAGGAGCGGAGTGGCGTTGCCCGACGAGCCTAGCCGAGCCCGGGCTCGCTGAAAGAACATCGCCCGCTCATAGCTCCAACGAGGGTTGACCGGGTCCGCGCTTTCGGCCTTGTCGAGCCACTGCTCGGCTTCCTCATAGCGTCCGCTGGTCTCGGCTGTCATTGCCATCTGATAGTGGTCGAGGGCGAGCTGGCGACCCTCGGCGTCTTTGGCCGTTCGGGATTCCAGGTTCGGAATGGCTTCTTCGCGGGTTTCGATCCGTTCGGCTAGCGGTTGCTCGCTGGTTTCTTGCTGAATCTGCCGCTGGACAGGTGCATCCCGCTGCGCGGCCTGGGATTCTTGGATCGCCGAGGAAACGGCGTTGATCGCGGCAAAGACGAGAGCCATAAAGCCCCCGACGACCAGCAGCATCAGCAACATCCTCAAGAGGACCGACCTGGCTTCGGGCGAGATCAAGGGTTGTCGAGGCGGTGGCGGATAGTAAACCGGAACCGGAGTTGCGCGTTGGTGCGGTGTCCCCATCGGAGGGTAGTAGAACCCGTAGGGCTGGGTGTATTGCGGCAGGGGCTGCTGGTGGTTCGGACAGCTTGGGGAGTACCCGGGCGGATACGGCTGTCCGGGAATGACGACCTGGGGCGGGGGGGGGGTGCCGAAAGCTGCCGGTGGCAGAGTCAGATGCGCATAGGGATCGGGAGCAACCGGGGGCGGGGGGACGACGGGCTGGGTCCGGACGCTCTCGAGGGCCTGAACGAACTCTTGGGCGCTGGAAAAGCGCATGGCCGGGGTCTTGTCCAGAGCCTTCATCAAGACCGTCCAAAGGCCAAAAGGGATCTGGCCTTGCTCGGGCTGCTGGTTCAAGATCGCGTGGGTGATGGCGATGACGTTATCACCCCGGAATGGCTTGGTTCCCGAGGTCATTTCGTAGAGCACCGTCCCCACGCTGAAGAGGTCGCTGCGGACATCAATATCTTTGCCCACCACCTGCTCGGGACTCATGTAGCTGGGGGTCCCAAAGACCTGGCCGTCCATGGTGATGTTGGGCTCGAAGGTCAGGCGGGCGATGCCAAAGTCGGTGAGCTTCACCGTCCCGTTGCTGAGGATCTGGATGTTTTCGGGCTTTATGTCTCGGTGGATGACGCCATTGCGATGAGCGTAGTCCAGCCCGCAGAGGACATCCGTGGCGATTTCGAGGGCGCGGTCGAGGCCGAGGGAACCGTTGGTATCGATCAACTGGCGGAGGGTCTGGCCGTCCAAGAACTCCATCGCCATGAAGTTGCGACCGGCATCCTCGCCGACTTCATAGACCGTGACGATGTTGGGGTGAGCCAGCGAACCAGCCGCCTTGACCTCGCGCAAAAAGCGCCGGAGTCGCTCTTCCCGCTGTTGGGCTGTGCTACTCGTCGGGACGGCCAACTCCTTGATGGCGACACGACGGTTCATCACCGGGTCGTACGCCTCGTAAACGATGTCGTTTGAGCGGGCGATTTCCCGGATGATCTGGTATTTCCCGATCGTGTTGGGCGGGGCGGGTTGCATGAAGCTGTATCTTCTATTGTAGGTGACGGAAAATGACTCGGTGAGGTTTGCTCCTCCAAATAAATACGGAGTCGAATGTGGAATACCTACAATGAGAGTGGTGGGAATGAAGCATTCGATCTGGCATACCGACTGGGCAGCGGTTCGCCGCCGGGCCCGAGCTACGCCCTCGCGACTCGCGAAGCTCGTCGCTCCGACCCCGTCGGCGAAGGGCCGGTTGTGGCTCCTCGGGCTCGCCGTCTTTGTCGAGGTCGGGTGCGTCCAGATGCCCCAGATCCCGCGAGGACAAACCGCCAAGGGCCAACTCCCGATCGAAGAGAAGTTCCGGGACGTTTATCAGGACCAAGCGACCGCTCTCGGCCGGTCCGAACTCGACCAGATCCAGCAGTACGCGACCGAGCGGGTGCTCGCGAGCCGTGGCCAGTCTTCGGCCGCGCCCGAACCCCCGGTCTATCGCCCTTCGATGCCGGCCCAACCCGCGCCCCCCGTGGCCCAAGAGCTCCGCATCGAAGTCCCCCGCGGTGTCGATGCGTTGCCCGCGCCGGCCGTGCGTCTCCCGGGTTGGTAGCCTTAGTCCCGCACGAACACTGCCGCAGAGAGGCCGGGGACGGTGATTTGGCCTGAGGCTGTTCGCAGGGTCGGTAGACCGGCTCGCGTGGCGTCGGCCTTTTGTTGCCAGGTTCCGGCCGGAAGAGTCACCGAGCGGGGAGACGCGTCTCCGTTCAGCACCACCACTGCCGTCGCTTTCGCGGTCTTCATCTGATAGGCGATCGCGTTCCCCTCTACCGGGATCCACTGGAGCGATTGCCGCACAAAGGCCGAGCTTGAAGCCTCACCGAGGTCATAGTGACGCCGTAGGTCGATCAGGCCCTCGACATAGCCGGCCAGGGCTTGGAACTCCACCCCGCGCTGCCAGTCGTATTGGTTCACCGCGTCGCCCGCGTTGTAGCTGTTGTGGTTTCCGCCCTTGGTGCGGCCGATCTCGGGGCCACCTTCTAGGAAGGGCAGGCCATAGCTCAACAAGACGGCGGCATGGCCCAGCCGGACGGCTTGCTCTTGGGCCGCGCGGCTGCTGCGTGGCATCGCCAGGGCCAGCTTGTCCCAAAGGGTCAGGTTGTCGTGGGCCGAAATGTAGTTGACGGTCTCAGCCGGGCTGTCCGTGAAGCCCTCTCCGGCCACCCCGTCGATGTGCCCGGCGATCGCGCGCATCAGGGCCTCGCGGTCGACCCGGCCCCCGCTGATGAAGCCCGCACCCGGTCCATCGAGTTCACCCCGGAAGGCCCCGCGGAACCGATCATTGAAGACCGCGATCCCGAGCCCGCGCTGGGCACCCTTGGGGAAGTAGGTCGGTCCTCCACCGGTCCAGGGTTCGCCATACAGCACCACATCCGGGCGCTCGGCGCGCATGGCCGCGGCCCACTGGCGCACGCTCTCGGGCCGGTGCATCCCCAGCAGGTCGAATCGGAACCCATCGACCTTGTACTCACGCATCCAATAGAGCAGGCTGTCCTGCACAAATTTCCGGGCCATCGGGCGCTCATCGGCCAGCGCGTTGCCCACCCCGGATTCATTAAGAACATCGCCCCGGTCGTTGGTCCGGAAGTAGTAATAGGGGACGGTCTGCCAGAAGTTGGAATCCGCGCCCTCGGGCGGCCAGGTGTGGTTATAGACCACGTCCAAGATGACCCGGAGTCCGCCCTGGTGGACGCCGTTCATCATCTGCTTGAACTCGCGGATCACCTCTACCGGATTGTTGGGTTGGCTGGAGTAGTTCTCTTCGGGGACGTTGAAGAGGTTGGTGGCATAGCCCCAGGTGTATTCGTCGTCGCTCCCGGTGAGGAAGTTGTGGATCGGCAAGATGTGGATGTCGGTCACGCCCAGGTCGACCATGTAGTCTAGGCCGGTCTTGATGTTCGTCCCCGGGACTTTGGTGCCGCGTTGGACCAAACCGAGGTATTTGCCCCGTTGTTTGGGGGTGACCCCGCTGCTGGGATGAACGGTGAAGTCGCGGACGTGAATTTCATACAGCACGGCCTCGCTCTGGTTCTTGTGGCGCAGCTTGGTGCCGGTCAGTCCGCCGCTCGGGTCGGTGCGATCCAGATCCACGACCATCGAGCGTTTGGAATCCTTGCTGGCAGCAAAACTGTACAGATCTGTGGCGACACGGCTCTGGCCTTGATTCCAGAATCGATACTGATAGTAACGTCCGTGGAGGTCTCCAGTCGCCTTTGCGTACCAAACCCCGGCGGTCCCTCGACGCATGGGGATCACCTCGGGGCTGGACCCTTGGCTGGGGAAGAGAAGGACCTCGGCTCGTTCGCTGACTGGGGACCAGACCTTGAAGCTCGTGGCGGTCTTGCTCCAACGCGCGCCCAGGTCGTCTCGCGAATAGACAAAGGCGGGATCGTTGAGAACATCTCGGGCAAAGACCGGTCGTTGCTTCCCGCTCAGTCCGTCATCCACGGTCATCGGGTCGTCGATCTGCTCGTCGGAGATCGGAGTCGCGAGGGTGAGGACGACCATCGGGAACCGGTCGGCGGCGGTCTTTTCGCGCTTCGGAAGATCGGCCTCGGTCGGAACGTCGACCTCCTCGGAGTTTTGGTAGGAGTTCAGGATCCGGTTGTTCTTTCGATCAACCCGGAACCGGACCAGCGTGTCGTCCTCGCGGATCGTGATCGAGAGGTTGGCCCCGCCGCGAACAAAGTTTTGGCCGTAATTCTCGTTCCAACTCCCGTCGACGGTGACCTTGTATTCGTAGGCGCCCTTGGGAAGCTTGACCACTAGCTCGTGGACCCCGGGTTGAACCTCGGTCATCTGGGTCAGGTCGCCATCCGGGTCCCAGGGCTTGCCGCCGAGGGCCTGCTGCAGGGTTCCGGCGAGGATCACGCGTCCGGGGGTTCGGGGGAGGAGTCGCTCGCGTTCGGGTTCGCCTGCCAGTTCGATCTTCTGAATCGGCACGTTGCGCTCGCCGATCCGGACGTTGAAGATCTTGGGCCGCGGGTCGCTTTCAGCGATGGGCTGTTCCAGCCAAACCTTGATCTGAGTTCGAGAGTCCAGAAAGGCGGGTCGCGGAGGATCGTTTTGCAACAGGGCCGCAGCGGCAAGGATCGTGAGCATTGCTCTCATTGTTACTCCCGAGTGGCCCCTGATGTTTCGGGGGGGATCGAGTCATCGTCTATCGCAGGCCAATCGTCACGCATCCCCTGAAAATTGCGGACAAATGGTATCGCAAATCCAACCAACAAGAGAAGATTCCGCGATAGAATGAGGGCAGGTGCTGAAGCAATGGTGATCGCCCTTACAGTCGCTCTACTCGGTCAATCGGTCAATGTTCCCCCGCTCACGGAGGCCAATAGTTTCGTCGTTGAAATTCCCTGGGATGATGGTAAGCCCGGAACCATCACCGACATGAGCCGGCTGAACGTCAAGCCCGCCGGTCGCAACGGTCGAATCTTGGTCAAGGATGGCGTCTTCATCGAAGAGAAGACCGGCCAGCGCACCCGGTTCCTTGGCACCAATATGGGCGGTCGGGTCGCCTTCCCGACGAAGCTTGAGGCCGACAAGCTTGCGGCGCGATTGGCCAAGTACGGCATCAACATCGTCCGGCTGCACCACCTCCACAACGGCTGGGAGCCCGATGGCACTGTCTGGAAGAAGGGCCGAACCTTCGTCGAGATCGACCCGGCCAAGATCGACGAGCTCGATTACCTGATAGCGGCCCTGATCAAGCAGGGGATCTACATCAACATGAACCTGCAGACCAGTCGGGAATATGTGCCTGAGCTCGGCTTCCCCGAAGAGGTCAAGCAGATTCCCAATTTCCAAAAGAAGATCGACAAGGTGGATCGGCGGATGATCGCCCTGCAAAAGCAATATGCCCGCGACTTGTTGGACCGGACCAACCCCTACCTCGGCCGCAAGTACAAGGACGAACCGGGCCTCGCCGTGATCGAGATCAACAACGAGAACTCGCTGGTCGGGTGGCCGGGAGAATCCCCTGGCGCTGGGCTCGATGGGCTTCCGCCGACCTTCCGCAAGATCGTCGTGAATCGGTGGAACGAGTGGCTCAAATCAACCTACAAGACCGACGCGGCCCTCGCCAAAGCTTGGCCCGACATCAACAAGCTTGAGGGTCCCTCGCTCACCACGTCCTCGACCCAATGGACGACCGAAAACCAGAGCAACTCGGACGTTTCGTTCAGCTTCGAGCCCAATGCCAACGGCGCTCCAACTCTCATCGCCGAAGTTCGCAAACATCAAGGTCCCGGCTGGCATATCCAGGCTCACGTCCCCGGGCTTGACCTTGCCAATGGGCAGCCTTACACCGTGATGTTCCGGGCCAAGGCCGATCGCGACTTGGCCGTGCCGATGGATTCCCGACTCGATAAGGCCGATTGGCGGTTCTTGGGTCTGGGCACCACGGTGCGGATGGGCAAGGATTGGCAGGACTATCTCTTCACCTTCGTTCCCAATGGATCCGAACCGAACCACGCCCGCATCGGATTCGTCCTGGGCGAGATCGTGGGAAAGGTCTGGATCTCCGACTTTCGAGTGGTCAAGGGGGTGCGGTCCAAGGGAGTTCCTGCCGGGGAGTCCCTCGCCGCCGCCAATCTGAGCATCCCCGGGGCCGAGGCTTCGCCGCGATTCCGAGACTGGACTCGGTTCCTGGTCGAAACCGAGACCGCCTATAGCAACGAGATGCGGGACTTTCTGCGAAAGGACCTCGGATTCGACCGGGTGAACATCATCGATACCCAGATCTCTTGGGGCGGATTGACCTCGCTCACCCGCGAGGCCCAGATGGAATTCGCCGACAACCACGCCTACTGGAATCACCCGACCTTCCTCGGCGCGGCCTGGGACCCGGTCAACTACCGAGTCGACCGCCGAGCGCTGGTCAACGAACTCACTGGTTCGATGGGGACTTTAGCCGATCTGGCCTACTACCGAGTGGCGGGCAAGCCTTACACGGTCTCCGAATACAACCACCCTGCGCCCAACGACTTCCAGAGTGAGATGATGCCGCTCTACGCGAACTTTGGCGCGATGCACGATTGGGACATCCTTTACACCTTCGCCTATGCCGACCACGTTGCGGGGCGGCCCACGGATCGGATCCAGAGCTTCTTTGACACCGGAGGGAACCCCGCCGTGACCGCGTTCTATCCGGCCTCGGCCATGTTGATCCGCCAGGGACTCGTGTCCAAGCTTGGCCACGAATTGATCTTGGAAGTTCCCAAAGACGCCTATCTCGAAAGCCTGATCCCCCAGGCCCATTGGGGCCTTGCGGGAACCAAGCCGAATCTGCGGGCGAGCCGCATTGCCGTCCGAGCTGGGGAGACCCGCCGGGTCGTGACCAAGGGCACGCCAAGTGGGGACGTGATGGAAGTTCGCCGGGGAACGGGCGGCGACTACACACTGATCGACACCCCGAGGGCGCTGACTGTCACGGGATTTATCTCCGGCCAGAAGGTCGAGACCAAGCTCGGGACTTTGTCGGTGGGAACGATCGGGGCCGGTTTTGGCTCGCTGATGTTGGTCGCGATGGATGGCAAACCGCTGGCCGAGTCTGAGAAGATGCTCCTCACCGTCGTCGGTCGGGTGGAGAATACGGGCATGAAGTGGAACGCCGAGCGGAACTCCGTCGGTGACCAGTGGGGCACCGGGCCGATACGCGCCGAAGCGATCCCGATTAACTTCAGCCTGAAGACGCGCGGAGCCGGAAAGGTCTATGCGCTCGACGGTACCGGGGAGCGGAGGCAACCCGTTCCGACCGCGACTGCAGCCGGTCAACTCGGATTTGAAATTGGGGTGGCTACTGGATCCGTTTGGTACGAGCTCTCCAAGTAGTAATACGGGGAATCCGCCCCCGGATCCGGACCGGGGGCATTGTTAACGGATTCTTAACATTGCGTTGGTAACTTGCTCTTTGTCAGTCGCGATTTGTGGCTGCAAATTCAGTTCAAGAAAGGAAAGCAATATGAAGAATCTTCTTATCGCGGCCACCGTCGTGGCTCTCGGTGGCGTTGCCAACGCTCAAATTATCACTGCATGGGATTTCAACGGTACGCTGAACACCACGAGCCCCGCCACTTCGGTCGGAGTCGGTTCGGCTTCGCTCGTCGGTGGCGTGACCGCTACCAGTGCGGGCGGAAGCCCCAACGATCCGGCGGTTGTGAGCGATAACCGCTGGGGAACTACCACCTACGCGGCCCAAGGAGCTGGTAGCGGAACCCGCGGCGTTCGATTCAACGTCAGCACTGCCCTCTACAAGGATATCGTGGTCAAGTTCGACCAACGCTTTAGCAACACTGCGAACCGCTGGAGCTTGTTCGAAATCACCACCGACGGTGGTGCGACTTGGAGCTCGGCCGGCATTTCTGGGGCTCTCTTCCAGCACACGACTGGTGGAGACCAATGGAGCGTCCGAACCTACAACCTGAGCACCCTCGCCGCCGTCAACAACAACGCAAACTTCGGCTTCCGCATCATGTCGGTCTTCAACCCGTCGACCGGTGCCTATCAGGCAGCCAACTCGGGCAGCAACTACGCGACCACCGGAACCATCGGTTACGATCTCGTCCAAATCAGCGGACAACCGGTTCCTGAGCCGGCCACCATGGTCGCTCTCGGTCTTGGTGTTGCTGCCGCTCTGCGACGCGGCAAGAAGTAAGTTCGACCTTTCGCTCATCTGAAAGTCGAACGGGCCTCCGATCCCCCTGGGAACGGGGGCCCTCACTCTTTATCGAACGAACGCCTATGAAGTCTCTTCAAACTTTGCTGCTCCTGGCCCTCTTCTCGGCCGGACAAGCGAGCTTCACCTACTCTGACAACCTGGATGCCCTCCCGACGGCCCCCAGCTTTACCTTTCTCGACAACTGGGTGGACAACAGCACCCTTCCAAACTGGTACCGAACCCTGATCTCGGACGGAACCCCCGGCGTCGAGAGTCGCTTCCGGGTCGACGACGGTTCGGCGGAGAGCGGATCCCTCTGGAGTCTCGGCACCTTTGGTTCGACCGAGCGTGCCCTCGGATTCACTCCATCCAGCAACTTGCCGACTCAACACATCGGGGTTCGATTGGTGAATACCACCAACCAAGTCCTCACCGAGGCCACTGTCTCCTACTTTGGCGAGCAGTGGCGACAAGGGGCAGATGGTTTTGACGCCCTTCGCTTCAGCTACCAGGTCGGCGCTCCGACGCTTACTGGCGGCACCTGGACGACTGTCCCCAGCATGGACTTTGCCGCTCCTCACCAAGTCGGAAGTCCGACCAGGCGGAACGGAAATCTCCCGGAGAACCGCGCCCAAGTCTCCGGAGTTCTCTCCAGTCTGAATTGGCAACCCGGCGAGTCCCTTTGGCTCCGCTGGACCGGTCTCGACCGACCTCGCGCTAACCATACGCTGGCGGTAGACGACCTTAGGGTGGAAGCCGTTCCCGAGCCCGCCACTGTCTTGGGGGTTCTCTTCGGACTTGCGGGACTCCGGGGTCGGCGCTCGGCTAAAGTGAAGGAGTGAACTCTTGGACTGAGATCATCGAATATCACCGCTGGGCGCTGGAACAATGGCACCCGGTGGTCCCCCGATTCCAAGATGCCGAGCGTGCCGAGAAGGTCTACAGCCACATCTTGCGCTGCTTTGCGGCTTGGTTGCCCCTCTTGCTTGAGGGTCACGACCGATCAATGACTCCGCACGGACTGGATGCGGATCTAGAGGTCGTGTTCGATCAACTCCACCGGGCCAGCCAGACGGATCTCGGGCGTCAGGTCCCGTTTTGGAAGGAAGGCGAAATCAAGGCCGAAGCGGTTCTTCACCACATGTTGAACCACCAGACCTACCACCTTGGCCATCTGCGTGGCCTGGCCGAGGCGGAGGGGCTTACCGATTTCCCCGATACCGACCGGGTCTACTTTGAGGCTTCCCGCCGCTCGGACTTGGGCTCCAACCCGTGACGCGGCGGTAGTGCCGCTCCGATTCCCGGGCGGACTCTTCAAAGTCGACCACGCGATCGGGGTATCCGTTCCTCTGGTCGGGCCGAAGTGTCCAAGGTTCGTGGGCGGCCATGCCCTTGAGGTGCCTTAGCTCGGGGATCCAAGCCCGGACGTGGTCTCCGCTGGGGTCGTAATTCTGGGCCTGTTTGCGGTAGTGGAACAGCCGGAAGCCCCGCGCGTCGGCCCCGATTCCGGCCGCATATTGCCAGTTTCCATAGTTGCTCGCAGGGTCGTAGTCGAGGAGTTGGCTTTCGAACCATTCGGCCCCCATCCGCCAGTCGAGGCCGAGGTTTTTGGTGAGAAAACTCGCGACGATTTGCCGTCCCCTATTACTCAGGTAGCCAGTCGCGGCGAGCTCGCGCATGTTGGCATCGACAATCGGGTACCCCGTCTGCCCGGACTGCCAAGCTCTGAAGAGGTCGGCATCTTGAACCCAGGGCAAATCAAACCGGTGGACCCCAGCGCGGCGGAAGGTTTGGGCTCCGTGGCGGCGCATCCAGAACTGGAAGTAATCCCGCCAAAGCAATTCGAAGATCAACCAGTACGTCGAGTCGTTCGCGACCCGTTCCTGCTCATAGCGCCGCACCTCCGCATAGATTTTCCGCGGAGAGAGACTCCCGCAAGCGAGCCACGGGCTGAACTTGCTGCTGTCGTCCAGATTCAACATCCCGTTTCGGGTTTCCTTGTAGACCCGAAGGCGGTCTGCCGTCCAAAGGTAGTGCTTCAACCGGGCGAGAGCGCGGCTTTCCCCGCCCACAAAATGCGACGACTGGGGCCGGGGCACCGCCTCGGGTCCTCGAACCGGAGACTCCCGCACGAACTCCGCCTCTCCCAGATTGGGTGCCCCGAAGGGTTCCCTAATCACGAGCTGCCGCTCGACAATCCGCCGAAACTCCGTGAACGTCTCGGGCAATCGGTCGAGCGGAAAGGTCAGGTCGTCGGGGTGGATCAGCGAGATCCCCTCGAAAGATTTGGTGCTTCCTCCGGCGGCCCGAACCTTACGGATGACGGCTCGCTCGATTTCCTGCTCATACGGCGCGGCGTCGTGTTGAAAATAAACTTGCACCGTGCCGAGTTCGGCCAGGATTTCCTCGGTGGGTCCCACCGCCTGATGAACCGGGAAGGGAAGATCATCGAGTGCTTGGAGCAAGAACTGGCGACGATGGTCCCCGATGCTCGGGAACCCATAGCGCGTCGTGCGATCCACCCTGGGGTCCCAGACATAGAGCGCGAGGATCGGCCCACCCGCACGAAGGGCGCTGATGAGGGCCGGGTTGTCGTGCACCCGCAAGTTATTGCGAAGCCAAAGGACCTGCATCAAGCAGCTACTACGAGAGCAAGTCGGTAAGGATCCGGGGCACGGTGCCTGGACCGCCATAAACCCAGCCGGTGTACATCTGCACGAGCTTAGCCCCGAGGTCTCTCTTTCGGCGGACGTCGTCGGCGCTAAAGATCCCCCCGACCCCGATCAGCGTCAACCGGTCCCCCACTGTCCGGCCCAGGTGCTGTAAAACAGCGTCGCTACGCGGCGATAGTGGACGACCGCTGAGTCCGCCGGCTTCGTCGATCTTGGTCCTAAGTCCCTCGCGAGAAAGGGTCGTGTTGGTCGCGATAAGGCCGTCGACCTGGCAATCCAGGGCAGTTGCGCAGAGGTCGTCGAGGGCGTCGAATTCCAGGTCTGGGGCAACCTTGACCAGCAACGGCGTGACCGGGTCCACCGTGCGGACGACCCGCAGGATCTCGCGCAGCGAATCGGCATCTTGGAGTTGTCTTAAGCCCGGGGTGTTGGGCGAGCTGACGTTGACCACCACGTAGGACCCGAGTCCGCGCAGAGCTTCGGCAGCCAGGCGATAGTCCTCGTGGGCGTGCTCCAGAGGGGTGTCCTTGTTCTTGCCGATGTTGACGCCGATGGGGATCCCCGGTTGGCGAGCGCGCAGGCGAGCCGCGGCCCGAGTGGCCCCTTGGTTGTTGAAGCCGAGTCGGTTGATCAAACCCTGATCGGCGGGGAGCCGAAAGAGCCGCGGCTTCGGGTTGCCCGGCTGCGGGCGAGGGGTGAGGGTGCCGACCTCGACGAATCCAAACCCGGCCCGCCACCAATGGTTGACCGCGACCGCGTCCTTGTCGAACCCGGCGGCCAAACCGATCGGGTTCGGGAACCGAATACCCATCGCCTCGACCTCCAATCGGGGATCTCGAAGAGGTCGAGCGGACAGCAGTCCCCGGCTCACCACCCAAAGCCCCAGGTGGTGGGCGGTCTCCGCATCCAGCCGAAAGAGGAGCTTTCTGAGCACGGCTTGATAGAGACCCATCCCTCGCATTTTGCCTTTTTCTTGGAACCTCGCACCATTCTCCTCGGTCGGACTTGGAGTTTCGGTTTTTTGCCCTTACAATGTGGGGGCAGGTGAGGGAATGAAGAAGTCAGTTGCATTGCTCGCTTTTGCGCTCGTGTCGGGCGCCGCTATGGCTGGGCCGCGAGGTTCGGAGACCTTTAAGCGCGACCAACACTCCGACGTGATCGAGGGGCGGCTCAAGATCCAGCTCAAGTCCGGAGTCAATCCCGACGCGGTGGGTCGTCAGATCGGGGCCAAGCCACTCGGCAAGCGGCTCGGCTCGACCGGCTGGGAGCTCTTCTCGATCCCCGAATCACAAGATCCCGCACAAGCGGCCAATCGAGCAAAGAATCTCGCCGGGGTTCGGAATGCGGAACCCCTCTTCACCGTTTATGCCCTTCTAAGCGCCCCCAACGACCGCGACTGGAACCGAGTGGCCGACCGCGAAGACCTCTATTTCGAGATCGAGGGTCCGCTTGAGCAATTCAACTATCTCTGGTCCCTCGACGAAGTAAACGCCTTCTCCGCGTGGCAAAACTTCCCGAACACTTGGTATACGGCCCTCACCAAGCCACGTTATCCGGCGACCGTGACCGTCATCGACTCCGGAGTCGATATGAATCATCCCGACTTCATCGCCGCTGGAGGCTCCAGCGCCGATGTCCGGGGCGGGGGACAGTGGGACTTTGCTCGCAGCCGCACGGTGATCGACGGCCGGGTCATTCCTGGCTCCAATGGGGATGATGAAAATGGCCATGGAACCCACGTGGCCGGGTCCGCCCTCGCCGCCGGAAACAACGGCGCCTATGCTGATCACGGCATCATCGGAACGGGCTATGCCAGTCAGGGCATGAACCTTCGGATCATCGAGGCGAACGGCACCGGCAACGACTTCGATGCCGCCCTCGCAATCATGTATGCCTCCGAGCGGGGCTCCGATGTCATCAACATGAGCTTCGGGACCACCGACTACTCCCAAGCCATGCAAGATGCCTGCACCTACGCCTTCCAGCGCGGGTCGCTTCTGGTGGCTGCGGCCGGAGAAGGGGCCACACCAAGCAATCTCCCTCCGTTCTATCCGGCGGCGTGCAGTGGAGTCATGGCTGTGACTGCGGCAACGCTCAACAAGATTCCGGCCAGCAACTACGCGGCACCTGGCAACTACATCGACATCTCCGCCCCCGGTGGAGACGTACTGATCGACCTCAGCTTCAATTTCTACTATGTCTTCGTGCATTCCACGATGCCGACCTATCCGTGCGCGCTCAATGAGGCTGCCTACTATTTCCCCGTTCTCAGTGACTACACCCAATTGAGCGGGACCTCGATGGCGGCCCCCCACGTGGCCGGAGCGGCAAGCCACTACATCGACCGCTGGAACCTGGAGCGCCGCGGCGGATGGGGCAACGTTCGGACGATGCAGGCTCTGGAGCGAGGGGCCAACAACCCCAGCGCCACGACCGCCGCCCCCTGGACCGCAACCAAGGGCTATGGCGATCTCGATATGTTCGAGACCATGAACGAGGCCAACGCACGGGGTGCCACTCGGGGAGCTATCGAAGGGCAAGTCTACTTTGGGACTCCGGCCGTGGCCGCGGTCGTGACTGCGACCCGGGTCGGGCAGACCAACTCGACCGCCACCACGAACTCCAATACCGTCGGCTACTACCGTTTCCCCGGGTTGCCCGAGGGCGAATATGACCTGAAGGCGCGGGCCGGATTCAACGAGAAAACCAAGCGGGTCACCGTGGTGGCGGGAGCCAACGCTCCGGGCGTGGATTTCTGGATTGGGGGCAAACCCGGAGACACCACTCCGCCGGTCATCGCCCGATTCGAGCAACCAGTGACCGCCACCAATAGTGCGCTGTCCCTCGATCGATGGGCCTATGACACGGAGTCGGGCATCGACAGCGTCAAGCTACGAGTTGGCACGACCAAAGGGGGAAGCCAGGTTCGGGGCGACACCGAGGTGGATCCGATGCGCGGCTCGACGGTTTTGAGTGGTCTGGGTCTGGCCTCGAACACTCAGTATTGGGCCCGAATGACGGTGACCAATGGAAGCGGCCTGACCAGTTCTATCGATCTGCCATTTATCGCGACCAAGGACCCGCGGAGAATCCAAGGCAAGGTCAACCTCAGCGACTTTGGCCGTGAGCCCTATGGCGTCCAAGCCATGCTCCAGTTTGTGCAGAACGGGGTCTTGGTCTATGAGCTTCCGACCCTCATCAACCCCGATGGAAGCTATCTGGCTCGCCCGAGCCTTGATGGGAACTTTGAGGTCCGGCTCAAGAGCCGCCACTTCTTGCGCGGAACGGCCGGAGTCAAGACAATCGGAGCGGTCGTCACCACGGCCGACTTCACCTTGACGAATGGGGATGTCGACGGGGACAACGTCGTTTCAATCTTCGACTACATCGGCCTGAGCGAGTCGTTCGGGCTCGCATGGGGAGAAGCTGGGTTCCTGGAATGGGCCGATCTGGATGGGGACGACGAGGTCACCGTCTTTGACTACGTGATCTTGAGTAACAACTTCGACCAAGAAGGTCTCTGACTGCGGGCGGTAGAATGGCGGGCGGTATGTCGCTCGTCCAATACCTGACCGTCCAAGATATGCTGTGGATCCACCTGCAGCTCGCCAAGCGGGTGGAACCGTTCGATTACGCTCGGATGGAAGATGGGACCTACTACCAGTACGCCTATGGCAAGAGCGTGGATATTCCTGCTCAGGCCGGCCGGTTCCTCAAGGGCTTTGCGGAGAAAGCTCCGTTCGAGACCTGCAACGAGGCGACCGCCTTCGTGGCTGGTTTCGCCTTCCTCCGGCTTAACGGTTATCACGTCCATATCAAAGACCACGAGGCGCTGAGTTGGTATCGCGGCTTGTGTAGCCATGCCCAGCCCGGCGAGGCCCTGCGGCACCGATTGGAGATGGATCCCCATCACGACGACCACGAGCCGGCGGTTCGAGAATCTGTCCTCGCGGTGATTGAGGAATTCCCGGAAACGATCCGCGAACTGCTGAAGCCAAACCTTCAGCTTCAAGAATCCTGACCCAAAGGCGTGCGCCTGAGCAGGGAATGGGCCAAACTCGGCGCGATGCCGATCATGATCGCCCCAAAGCCTACGAGCCCGAGTACGGATCGCCAGCCCGTCGTACCGCTCCCGCCGAGGGCTTGCCCGAGCGCGTCCATCCCAAGGATGGCTGGGGGTAGCACCAAGGGCACAAACACTGCAGCCGCCAAAAGCCATCGGTGACTTGCCCCCATGCTCAGCAATCCGGCCACGCTGGACGCCGTCGTTAGGGCGAGGGCCAACCCAAAAAGACCGGCGGCAAAGAGTCCAGGCTGAACAATGGGCATCCGAACGAAGAGCGAGAACAGGACTCCAAGCACCAAGCTGCTGAGGGTCATGACCAGAGCGCCATAGAGCCATTTTCCCAAGTAGATCTGGCTTGGCGGGGCCCAAAGACGGAGGAGGTCGATCGTCCGTTGTTCGTCTTCGCTCAAGAAGAGTCGCGGGATCGCCATGCTGGCACTGAAGATCAGGGTGATGGCGAGCATTCCGGCACTGTCGGCCGGGGTCGGGCTTCCCAGACGTCCCGCAAAGCTCTGCGCCACGACCGCCGTGAGCCCAAACGCGCCCGTGACCAGCAGGCCCTGCCGGTTTTGCCACTCGGCCCGCACTTCCTTAAGAAAGAGTGTTCGAAGCGTGTTCATCGAGGTTCAAGGAATGGGTCGCGTGCCGGAGGTCGTCGGGGTCGTTGGTGGCCATCAGTACGGCTCCGCCAAGGATCTGTTGTTGGATGATTCGTTCGATGAGGGAAACCCCTTCTCGGTCGAGGCTCGCCGTTGGTTCGTCGAGGATCAGAACGGGAGGTTTGCCAAGCAAAGCCAAGGCCAGCTTGAGCCGCACCCGCATTCCGGTTGAGTATTCGCTGACGAGTTGGTCCTCGGCGCGAGCCAGGTCGAACTCGGCCAGATAGCCCGAAGCGGCGGAGGTTCCGGCAAGCGCGGCCCGAAGGTCCACGTGTTGACGTCCCGTCAGGCTGGGGTAGAGGGCCAGGTCGAGCGCCGCATATCCGACCGCCGGAGTCTGCACCACGCGCCCTTCGGTTGGGTCGAGCAATCGGGCGAGAATCCGCAGCAGGGTGGATTTTCCGCTCCCGTTTCTCCCAAGGATGGCAAGCACCATCCCCGGCTGGAGTTCGATTTCGAGTTCGCGAAAGAGCCAGCGAGACCCGAAGCGGTGTCCGATCCCCTGCGCTTTGAACATCACCTAGGAGTATGTACAATCAGGCCGTGAGAGCGGAAATTGTAAGCGTCGGGACCGAAATCCTTTTGGGCCAAATCGTGGACACCAATGCGGCCTATCTGGGAGGCGTTCTGGCCGAGTACGGGATGGAGCACACCCACCGCCAGACCGTCGGCGACAACCTCGATCGGCTGACCGAATCCTTGCGGCTTGCGCTCTCTCGGTCCGACCTCGTATTCACCATCGGTGGGCTCGGGCCCACCCAGGATGACCTGACCCGAGATGGGATTGCGGCCGCGCTTGGGGACGAACTGATCGCGGACCCCGCGCTGGAGGAGCATCTCAAGAACCTCTTTGCGAAACGGAACCTGAAGTGGGTGGATTCACAGCTCCGACAAGCGATGCGGCCCACCTGCGCCGAGCCCATCCCTAACTCCAACGGCACCGCCCCCGGCCTGATCTGCCGCCGCGATGGAAAGACCGTCATCGCCCTCCCCGGTCCCAAGCCCGAGTTCGAGGGAATGGTGAACGCCTCTGTTCGGTCTGAACTCGGGCGTCTGAGCGGCGGTCGTGTCTTCCTCAGCCGGGTCGTGCGCGTGGCCGGGATCGGAGAGGCAATGGTGGAGCAGCAGTTGTTGGACCTCATGGAAGGAGGGAATCCCACCGTCGCACCTTATGCCAAGGATGCCGAGGTTCATCTGCGCGTCACCGCGGCGGCGGAGAGCGCGGAAGGCGCAGAGGCCGCGATTTTGCCCGTCGTGGTCGAGATCCAGGCCCGACTTGGACGTGCCGTCTATGGCCTGGACGAAGATTCCCTGGAGACGGCCGTGATCCGGGCTTTGATCGCTCGTGGCCAGACGGTGGGGGTGGTCGAGAGCTGCACCGGAGGCGGGCTCGGGCGGCGACTCACCGGCGTTCCTGGGTCGAGCGGGGCCTTTGTGGGCGGATTTTTGACGTACTCCAATGCCATGAAAGAGCGGCTGGTCGGGGTTTCGAGCGCGGTGCTGGACGAGCACGGAGCCGTGAGCGCCCCTTGCGCCGAGGCGATGGCGAGCGGTGGAAGAGAACGCCTCGGGGTGGATTGGTGCATCGCCATCACCGGCATCGCCGGTCCGGATGGCGGAACGCCCGAGAAGCCGGTGGGCCTAGTCTACGTCGGCCTGGCCGGGCCCGAGGGGGTCACCAGCCGCGAGTGGCGGTTCATCGGTCGCCGCGAAACCATCCGCAACCGAGCCACCCAAGCCGGCCTCCTGATGCTTTGGGAGCAACTTGGTTAGCGTTGTGAAACCTGCTCTGGGGCTTCTGAGACGACGTTAGCGCTGGCGGCCGCAGATGGTTGGAAATACCGGCCCGGCGGCTACTCTGCCCAGCCCGAGTAGAACGCCTCGCGGGCGGCGCGGGCTCGGGCAACGATGTCGCCGCCGGTCGCGTTGAGGTGTCCCATCTTGCGGCCCGGGCGGCTTTCGGCCTTGCCATACCAGTGCACTCGGATCCCGGGGTCGGAGGCGAGAGCGCGGAGCAATCCATTCCGCCAGTCGCCCGGCTGCGCGATCCCCAGCAGGTTCGCCATGCAGGTGGGAAGCCCGTCCATCGGTGCCGGGGGCAGGCCAAGAACCACTCGCACATGTTGTTCGAACTGTGACGGCCCGCCCCAGTCCAGGGTGTAGTGGCCCGTATTGTGCGGGCGCGGGGCGATCTCGTTGACCAAGATCTTGCCGCCCGAGGTCTCAAAGAGTTCGACCCCGTATAGCCCCCAACCCTGGACCGCTTCGACCGCCGCTACCGCGACTTCGCTGGCATCGGTCGCGGCCGGATAGACCAAATCGCAAACGTGGTTGGTTTGGATCGTCTCCATGGTCGGAAAGCAACCAACCATCTGCGGGGTCCGATAGACCATCACCGCGAGCTCGCGGCTGAAGTTGACGTACTGTTCGGCCATCCACCCGCCGTCTTGCCACAGGCTTCGGAGATCTTCAAAGTCCTGGGGAGTAGCGACGTACCGGGCACCTTTTCCGTCGTAGCCCCCTTTCCGAGATTTCAACATCATCGGAAAGCCGATGGTCGCGATCGCGCGGGTGCCGTCGTCCTCGATGGCGACTGCCTCGGGTCCCGCGAGTCCGGCTTTTTCCAGGGCTTCTCGCTGAAGGAGCTTGTCTTGGATGAGGGCGAGTGTTTCCAATCCCGGCATCAGGGCCTCGGGGTTGCGGCCGACTTTGGCAAAGGCGCGTTCGATCGCGGTGGCGGGGATGAACTCATTCTCGAGCGTGATGCGGGCGCAGCTTTCGACGACCGAGGCGAGGGCATCGGGGTCATTGAGGTTGCCGACTGCGGCGGGGGCTACCTGGCTAGCCGGTGAAGCCGCGTCGGGGTCGATGCTGAGGCAGCGCAACCCCATGCGCTGGGCGGCCTGGATGGACATTCGAGCCAGTTGGCCTCCACCGAGGAAGCCCAGATCAAACTGCATTCCCTATCTTTACCACTTGCGCAGGCAGGTGCGGGAGCCGGGTCGCGGCCAAGAGGTCTTGGGGCCGAATCACACCAATCAGTTCGTTCTCGCTCAAGGCCACCCCGCGCTCCATCGCCTGCATCCAGACCCACTGCAAAATCGGATCGATGGACGTGATATCCGGCAGGGTCAGGTTCATGCTGACCTGGATCTGCTGGCGGCTAGCCAGCGGCAAGCCCAGCGCTCGGACCCCGAGGAATCGGGGATCGCCCTCCGAACGCTTGCGGCGAATCTTGCTCGCAATCTCTCGGGCGACTTCGATCCGCTCGCCCAACAGATTCACGTTCAGTGCGATCAAAAAATCTCGCACCCCGAGGATCGTCGCCCCGAGGTTAGGGTGGGCTTCCCGGGGTCCGAAGTCGGGCTGAAGTTCCCGTCCGAAGAGCCCTCCAAAGCCCCCTGTGCGCAACTCGGGAAGGGTGGCCTCATGGCGGCCCTTTTCGCTCTTTTCATAGAGAAAGATCGGCAAGTGGTGCCGCCCGGCGAGTTCCGCCGCGAGACGCTCGGTGCTGTCGATCGCGGCCGCGATTCCCTCGGGTCCAAATGGGATGATCGGGCAGACATCCAGCCCCCCGATCCGTGGGTGGACCCCGGCGTGCCGGTTCAGATCGATCGCTGGGAGGATCAGGTCGGCGAGAGCCAACAGGACCGCGTGCACGGCCTCGGTCTCGCCCGAAAATGCGGTCACAGTCCGGTTGTGGTCCAGATCGCTCTCGCAATAGTGGACCTCCACCGGGTGCCGAGTCAGTTCCTCGCCGACCTCGCGCAGTAGGGTCTTGCTGCGGCCAAAGGACCAATTGGGGACGGCGAGGATCTGCGCGGTCATGGCATCTCAGAGTCCGGCGATGTTGTACCCCGCGTCGATATAGACCACCTGTCCGCTGACGCCGCGGCTCAGGTCGCTGATTAGCCAGAGTCCGTTGAGTCCGACCTCATCTTGTTGAGCCGGTCGCTTGAGCGGGCTTATTTCGGCCGCGCGCTCCATCTTTTCGCGAAGGTTGCTGATCCCCCGGGCACTGATCGTCTGGGCCGGCCCGGGGCTGAGGGCATTGACCCGGATTCCTCGCTCGCCTAGATCTACGCTCAGGTAACGGACGCTGGCCTCAAGGGCCGCTTTCGCGACGCCCATCACGTTATAGCCCGGGATCGCGCGCTGGCTACCCAGATAGCTGAGGGTCACGACGCTAGCATCGTCGTTCAAGATGGGCTCCAATGCCCGGCACATCGCGATGAAGCTGTAGGCACTCACATCCAGAGCCAGGGCAAAGCCGTCCCGCGAGGTCTCGATGAAGCGCCCCTTCAGATCTTCGGGCTTGGCCGTGGCGGCGGCATGGACCACAAAGTCGATGCGCCCAATCCGCTCGGCGGTGTCGCGGACCATCTGCTCGATGGACTCATCGCTGCTGAAATCGACCTGGAGCGGCACGTAGGCTGGGTTGTCTCCAATGAGCTTATCGACTCCCGCTTGGAACCTCTCATTGAGGGAGCCCACTCCGACGGTGGCGCCGTGTGCGGCGGCCTGTTGGGCGATGGCCCAACCCAGCGAATTCTGGTTCGTCACGTTGAGGACGAGCCCCTTTTTGCCTTCTAAGAGCATGGGGTGATTATGCCCCGGGTCGGGGGGTTGCCGTTCTTGCCGCGTTGGACGGCGGGGGGAGACTGATAGGTCTTATGGGTCCTGTGAGACCTATCAGACAAATAGGACTTATAAGACCTATGAGACCTATGAGACCGTCATCTCTCAGGGGAGCACGACGATCCGGGCCGCCGTCGCCAGCTTCGTGAGCCGGCTGGTTCGGACCCTGCGGCGGAAGACGTCATATTCATGGTCCTCGATCCGGTCCAAGATCGCGGCATAGAGCACTCGAGCTGCGCGGACCGCCTTGCGCATCGACCGCGGGAGCTCTGCGATTCCGGGATCGGACTCCTGATAAAGCGCCCGCGCGCGGTTGATCTCAAACTGCATCATGCGAACGAACCCGGGGGTCACCTCGCGCTGAAAAAGGTCCCGCTCGTTCAGCCCGAACCGGTGCAAGTCTTCGAGCGGAAGATAGATTCTCCCGCGCTCCAGGTCTTCGCCGATGTCCCGCAAGAAGTTCGTCAACTGCATCGCATCGCCCAGCGCCATGGCACACTGGCGCAGGTCGGGGTCGCGGTCGACTCCCATCACGTCGCACATCATCTGGCCCACCGCTGCCGCAGAGCCTCGCATGTATCCTTGCAGATCGGGATACGTCGGGTATCGATCAACCGAAAGGTCCATCGACATGGCGCTTAAGAAAAGCCGGGGCTCTTCGGGGTCCATCCCGACCTCACGAACCACATCGCAGAATGCCCGCAAGACGGGCTGCTGCGGAATCTCTCCCTCAATCCCACGTTCGAACTGCCTTTCGTAATCCTCCAAGAGGGCCCCGCGCATGTCGAGCGTCAGCTCGCCGGGATTATCGACCCACTCATCCGCGACGCGGACAAACCCATAGACCGCATCCACGCGCCTTTGCAACTCGCGAGGAAAAAGGCGGGAACTGAAGAAATAGGTCGTCCCGTGCTTGCGGTGCAACGATGCGCAGATTCGGTAATCCTCAGCGGTGGCGTAAGTCTTCATTTCTTTCCGAACCGGCGGCGCACGTCCCACCGCTCGTTGACATCCAGGGTCCCCCGCACCAGAACCTCGAAGTGCTGCTCAGGATTCTGCATGTGGTGCGTGGTTCTGCGGTGCAATGTTTCGAGCGCTTCTCGAACCGACTCACGGTTGGGATCTGGCACGGGGGCCCCAACCGAAAGGGCTACCTCGGGACGCTCGTGCAAGGACATTTGATAGACGATAGCAACGGGGACGACCTGGCTTCCCGGTACATGTTTTAGCACAGTCTCTAGTGCTTTGCCTAGCGGAAGGATCTCGGGCGGTCGGTGGAGATCAGATTCGGCGAAGAGGATCAGCGACTTTCGGTCCTCATTCATCCGCCGGATCGTGGTCCGTACCGTGGTAGCTCTGCGGGCTGGGTCATCGGCCGGGAAGGGCATGCCTCCAACCTTAGCGAAGAGTGGAAACGCGTCAAACTCCGTGATCCAATCCAGACACTCGATCTGCAGTCTGCGGATCAGGTGAAACATCAGATAGCCATCGTGCCAACCATGGTGATTGGGAACGAAGATCACCGGTTTCCGGAACTCGAAATCCGCCTTTCGCCAAAAAACGGTGTGAAATCTGGCTCGAACACTTCGCTCGATCATCTTCTCAACCGCACGGCCTATGAGGCCTTCGACCTGCGGCATTGTTCTAGATCAATCCTTCTCGTCGCATTCGGTCTTCCACGAGTTCGGCGGAGATCAGCACCATCGGGAGTCCATTTCCCGGCTGGGTGCTTGCGCCGACGTAGTACAGATTGGGATTCGTCTTGCTCTTGTTGCTCGGGCGGAAGAAGGCACTCTGCAGAAAGTCATGGCTTAGCCCAAAGGCCGCTCCGCGGTCTAGGTTGAGCTGGCTCTTCCAATCTTCGGGGGTGAGAGTCTTCACCTCCTTTATGCACTCTCGCTTGAATTCCGTCTCTTTTTCTAGCCGTTCGTAGATTTTGCTGACAAGAAAATCGTGATCGTCTTGGCTCCAAGGCCGGTCGAGGTTTGCGCAGGGTACCAATACCATCAAGCTGGTTCCGCCCAGTCTGGCGCGGTGGGGTTCGGATTTGGAACTCGCGCAGACATAGAAGGCTGGGTCATCGGGGAGAGCTCGCTGGTGGAAGATCTGGTCCAGGTTGCCCTTGAAGTTCTTGCCGAAGAAGACGTTATGATGGAGGATTGAGGGCACTTCTTGATCCAAATCGGCATAAATCATGAAGGCCGAGCAACTATATCTCCTCTTAGCATGGTTCCTTGGAGGCTGGCGAGTGAGGGCTTGCTCCGCATAGGGAAGGTCCGCGTTGCAGATGATCGCATCCGCGGTTAGACGCCGACCATCTTCCAGAACAACAGCCGAGCCTTCGATCTTGCAGACCGGAGAGTTCGTCTGAATCTCGACCCCTTTTTGTTGAGATAGCCGAGAAATTACATTGCAAATCTCAATGATGCCACCTTTTGGGTACCAAATACCTTCTCCGTATTCCATGTAGGTCAGGACCCCGTAAACCCATGGGGCATCGAACGGGCTCAGTCCAAGATACATCGTCTGGAAGCTAAAAAGCATTCTGAGTTTTGGATCTTGAATCTCTTTGTCGATCTGTTTTGCCAGATTGCTCAACATTTTGCGCTTCAGCACGATTCCGAGTTGCTTCGGTCCGGCAAAGTCCAGTGGATTGAGGAAGTTCTTGCGAACGAAGTGGGGAATGCTGTCGTGGTAGAGACCGGCCAGCTTTCCGAGGAACGCCGGGTAGTTTTCCGCGTCGCGTGTGGCGCCCATCGCTTGCATTTGTTGAATCATCTGCGCCACGTTGGGGGTGCCATCAAGCCGGGATCCGTCCGAATAGAAGACCCGGTAGCTGGGGTCGCAGAGCTCGATCTCGAGGTGGTCCTCCATCCTTTCCCCGATATCTTCGAAGAGTTTCTTGAACGGATCGAGCATCATCATCAGGGTCGGCCCCGAATCAAAATGCGCTTGGCCAACCTGCAGCGGCCGGTTGCGCCCCCCGATCTGGTCGGTTTTTTCTAGGATCGTGACCCGGTGTCCGCGATGGGCTAGCCTGAGAGCGGTGGCCAATCCACCGATCCCGGCCCCGATGACGATGAAATTCTTCGGCATGGATGTCTCCCTCTTCTACTTGCCGAGTGGCCCCGGGATTGCAAGGACACCCGTAATAACGAGGGTGAAGGCCAGATGAACCAAAATCACGGACCCTGGTTCCCGGCTCTGGTCAAGATCTGAGGGTGGAGACTGAGCGATAAGCATTGCCGCGAGCAACGAGACAACGATCCAGCCAAGAGTATTGTGCGGAGGCGAAACAAACAACAGCCCCGACTCAAACCATCGCCAATATCCCAGCGAGTGGACCATGGTGTACTCCATCAAGAGATCGGCCCCGGCAGCAAAATACGCGGAGGCCACGATATTGCTACGGAAAGCGAACCAGCCCATCGCTACAGCGAGGGAAGTCATCCAAGGATTTGGTAAGGTCCCCGCAGTAACGATCGCCGCCGAAGCGGCTCGAACCCACTTGGAAGAAACATCGGAAACCAAACGATATGCCGAAACCGCCATCATGCCCCATGCGAAAGGGAGCAGCAGCGGAAAAGGCTTGTCCCCAGGAAGGTGAAATATCGGCTGCCAGGCGTCGGTGTATTCGTAGCGACCAAAAACCAGGCCAGTATAGAGTCCGAGCACCTCGCTCGCGGCGCCGATTGCCAAGATGGCAAGGATAACCATCAGCTTGAGGCCCCGACAGGCGACGGAGAATCCGAGCAGAAGGGTCGCAACCGCGGCGATCGGGGCAACCGGGCCTGGATCGAGGCCCGTCAGCTGGCTGAGAAGGCTGCCCAGGATCGAGAAGCAGACAAGTCCCAGATACCAGCGGAAGGCGGGACTTAGGCGTGCGGTCACCCAAAGAGCCTACCTGCTAGACTCCATGGGTAGATGGACGGCGCAGGCAAAAATGAGCTGGAATCGGCGCTAGAACGGCTGGGGAACCAGCCCGGATTCACGGCTCGGGCCGGACAACGCCACCTTGCACACCTTCTTTATGATTGCCTGGTGGACGGATCTCCGGCCGCGTTCGAAGCGCCGACCGGACTTGGGAAGTCGCTCGCCATCCTCCTCGGGGCCATCACTGCCCACCAAGAGACAGGAGAGAGGATCGTCATCGCGACCTACACCAACGTCCTAGCCGAGCAATATTGGTCAAAGGATGTCCCGTTCGCCCTTCAGCTCTTCGAGAATCCGCCCAAGATCGGATTTCTTTTGGGTCGATCTCGGTACGCCTGTCAGCGGGAGCTGAGCAAACAAGAGAAAACGATTCGGCTCTCCGAAGGTCATGAGATCGAATGGTTTCGGAATCGTTCGGTTGTCAAAGGTAAGCGGCCCGATTGGAAAGAGATAAGTGTTCCGAATGATTGCGAGGGGAGATTCTGTCCGTTCTTTCGCGATTGCTATCTCTACAACGCCCGAAAGCAAGCGCAGTCCGCAAAGATTGTCGTGACCAACCACTCGGTCGTGCTCCAAGACGCGCTTCTCGCCCAGGATTCCGAAGGTGAATCGTCCCTTCTCGGACCCTATGATCGGTTCATTATCGACGAGGGGCATGACTTCATTTCTGCCGCGCAGAGTGGGTTGGAGATGATCCTGTCTCGACCAGGAATTGGCCGTTCTATTGGGTTTATTCAGAGAATTTCTGAAGAATGTCGTCCTTATGCGGTGAAAATTGGCGCATACGAAAGGATTCATGAGATCGCCCAGGGGTCCATCGACGTGATGAAGGGGCTGGACAGTTGGTTAGAGACTCGCACGATTCCGAAGTCCCCCGAGCTTTTCCACGTTTCTCCCGAGCCACTCAAAACGAGTCAAGGGATCTCCGACTATCTTCGCCCCAAGGATGCACAGGCCCTGCTGAACCTCACCAAGGCAACTGCCGACTCGATCGAGAGCTTTCTGGACGAACTAAAGAGTCTTCGCCTGGCCGGTGCCCAGCTCTCCGAGCGCGATCGGTCTCTCTTCGAACTTGCTCTCGATTCGCGCCAAACCATGGTCTCCATGCTCGGCGGCTTCGCCACGCTGAACCGGGCCCTACTGGAGTCGCAAGGGGTTGAGGTGCTGTATTCGATCGTCGAGCGCCAGATGGTTGCGATGCGAAAGGATATCTTGGATCTTAGGGGACTCTTGGATGAGCTGCTCTGGTCCAAAAAGAAGGCCGTCTTTCTCTCTGCCACCCTGGCCATCGATCGGTCGTTTGAGTTCTTTAGCCAGCAGATCGGATTTACTCCATTGGTTACCGAAATACTAGAGAGTCCCTTTGACTTTGGTCGTCAGGCTGCCTTATATTCTCCTGGCCCCGGCGTGATCCCTGATCCAACGATCGCTCGAAGGGAAGGACTCCTCGCCGATTACTATCACCAGGTCGCCCAGCAAATAGAGTCTATGATCACATTGATCGGCGGGCGGACCCTTGCATTATTCCCGAGTCGGGTCGAGATGGAGGCTGTCTATGAGCGGGTATCGCCTCGGGAGGACCTACCGATCTTGATTCAACCGAGGGGGGCTTCGGCCGGGGTCGGTGAAAAGTTCAAACGTCACCCAGAGGCATCGTTATTCGCCCTCCGAAGCTTTTGGACAGGGTTCGATGCGCCGGGTGAAACCTGTGCTTGTGTTGTGATCGTTCGGATACCTTTTGAAGTGCCGTATGATCCACCGAGCCTGGTCCGGTCGGCATGGATGCAGAGTGATGGTCGAGACTCTTTCCGGGAGTGGACGCTCCCCACGGCAAAAACCCTCATCCGGCAAGGCGTCGGCCGATTGATTCGCCGCGAATCGGATCGAGGAATCATTGCCATCCTAGACCCGCGGCTTAGGACGAAGCGGTATGGCGAGGAGATTTTGGAGAATCTCCCGCCTGGAATGAGGGTCTTCGATGATGCTGCAGATGCCGCCGGGTGGCTAGGCCTGGGTGCCGCTCCGCAGAGTTAGGACGGTGGCTTCGGGCCGGCAGAAGAGTCGCGAAGGAGGGCCGGTGGTCCCGAGCCCACGGCTGACATAGAGTGGTGGCACGACGGACTCGAAGTAGCCCTGCAGATAGCGCGATCCGTTGCGACTGGTCACGGGAGCATATCCCCAAGGCGTGATGAACTGGCCTCCGTGCGTATGACCGCTGAGCTGTAGCAAGACATCTCGCGGGGTCCAGTCCACCAGGTCGGGTTCGTGCCAAACACAGATCTGGGGATGGGCGCCCGTCGCAGATTCGAATGCTCCGAAAGGATCGGCTTCCCCAGCATTGGCAGAATCGACCCCGACCCACTCGATCCCGTGATGGACCCAACTCTCGTTCCGCAAAAGGCGAATGTTGAGTTCATCAAAGATCGCTTGGAGCAGGCTGGGGTCGCCATCCAAGTAGTCGCGATTGCCGGGGACGGCGACGACGGATCCCTCCATCATGAGCAAGGGCTCCAATACGCGTCCTAGCATCTCTGGAGACTCGGGCCGCCACCGGCTCACGTAGTCCCCGCCTAGTACGACGATCTCCGGAGATTCGGAAAGTACGGCCGTGACGGCCCTTGCGGCCAAGTTCACGGTCTGGCGGTCGCGAAGGTGGAAATCGGTGAGGAAGCCGATGCGATATCCGTCGAGAATTTCGGGAAGATCAGGAATCCAAAGAGTTACCTTCTCCAATTCCAGACGATCGACTTCGACAAAAGCCCCATACAACAGCGCCCCTGCGCCGATTGTTAGGCCACCTAAAAGATATCTTCCAAAGTGCATTTATGCGGATTGGAGCTCAAGTAAGCTCACCTCTGGGGCACAGCATACTCGGATATGCCGCTTGCTCCCCACTCCTCGCGTGACATACAGCGGGGTGCTTGCCTTGGGATAGAACCCGGAAATATACCGGCGTGCTCCAGCGGGCACGTGGATGGGGATTCCGCCTGGCAAGCAAACTTGGCCCCCGTGGCTATGGCCTGCCAGCATCAAGCTGACCCCTTTTGGCAGGCGATCCACCGCATCGGGCTCGTGCAAGATCGCGACTACCGAGTGCGGCAGCCCCGAGGTGAAGAGGTCGTAGCGGTCTAATCCCACCAGGGCATCGTCGATCCCCCAGAAGGGGACCCCTTGAACTTCCTGAACCTGATTTCGGAGCAATTGGACTCGGTGCTGGGTGAGAATCGAGAAGATCTGTTCCGGGAGTTGGCGGTCCACCTTTCCGCTCGCCCGGATGCAATAGTCGTGGTTGCCAAAAGTGGCCAAGCACGGTATCGAACTATCCGCGAGCGGCACGAGCGCGAGGCTAAGGCTCCTCAGCGATTCAGACGTCGGGTAGTCGAGATAATCACCCGCCATGAGGATGACGTCCGGACGCTCGGCGATCGCCATCCTCAGCGCTCGCTGAGAGCGGCTTGAGCTGAGGGGATCGTTGGCATGCAGATCGGCCAGCAGTGCGACGCGGACACCGTGATGTTGAAAGTTTGGCAGCCGAAGGGTCTTCTTCTCAAGCCGAATCTGATCAGCCTGGTTTCCGAATAGATAGCCTCCCAAACAAAGCGACGCTCCGGCCCCGGTAAAAAGGAGACTGCGGCGGCTGATTTTGCTCGTCTGGAAGTCGTCGGCCATGAGTTATCGTACAGCGTCGATAACAGCCTCGGCGATTCGATGGTTCCCAAAGGGGGGCATCAGGTAGAGCCCCTGGCTGATCGGCTTCAGAAAAGCACTCAAGGATTGAGCTTCGTCGATCCCGATTTTCAGCGCATCATCGTCGGTTGCGCATTCCTGCATCCGCGCTCGGATCCGATCTGGGATCTCAATGCCAGGCACTTCGTTGTGCATGAACTCGGCATGTCGAGAAGAACGAAGCGGAAGGATGCCGACAAAGAGCGGGACGCCCAAGGAATTACAGAAACTTTGAGCCTCTTCGACGATTGCCGACTCAAAAATAGGCTGGGTGTAGACCAAATGCGCACCATTATCGACCTTCTTCCGCAATCGCTCCTTTTCCATTGCCAGGTCATGAGCCAGAGGGTTATAGGCGACGGCGATCGTAAAGGCGCACTTGAGTCCCACCGTGTTTCCGGCGAGGTCGATCCCTTCGTTAAAGCGGGAAAGGATTCGCACCAGTCCGATGGCGTCCACGTCATAGACGCTGGTGGCGCTCGGGTAGTCGCCGATGTTGGCCGGGTCTCCGGTGATGGCAAGGATGTTCTTGACCCCCAGGGCATGGGCCCCCAGCAGGTCACTCTGAACGGCGAGGAGATTGCGGTCTCGGCACGCAAAGTGCATCATAACCTCAACCCCGACCTGATCTTGAAGAATCTTTGAGATGGAGAGCGGATTCATCCTCAATCGTGCCCGCGCGCCATCGCTGATGTCGATCAGATCCACGCCCTTATCCTTGAGCGATTGAGTTCCCTCGATGACCTTTTGGACATTAAGTCCACGTGGGAGGTCCATCTCCACGGTAATGACAAACTCTTTACCAAGCTTTTCCGAAAGACGAGTAGGTTCGGCCTGTGGAGTTGGCTTCTTTTCGGCGCTCTTGGCAGTCGAAACCTTCTGCTGTTGTTTCTTTGCAATTCCGAGATCGATCAGCTTGCGAAGTTCAGCAATATGTTGGGGAGACGTCCCGCAGCATCCTCCCACAATTCGGGCCCCTTCTTCGACTAGCCGTGCCGAAGCCTTGGCAAAATAGGCGGGCGATGTATCGTAGACGATTTGCCCTTTCACCAATTGTGGAAGGCCAGGAGTAGGGAAGGCGATGACGGGCAGGGATGTGGATTCGGAGAACTGGCGAACAATGTCGATCATCCGCTGGGGTCCGACAACGCAGTTTGCTCCAATCGCGGAGACCCCAAGGGCTTCAAGAGTCTTCGCACAAGCACCAGGTAGCCCCTCGGCGAGCGCCTCTCCATCTTCGATAAAGGCCTTGGTGACAAAGATCGGGAGTCGCGAGGCTTCTTGAATCGCTCGGACCGCGATTCGAATCTCTTCCAGGTCTACAAAGGTCTCCAAGAAGAAAGCATCAACACCGCCCTCGGCAAGGGCCAATGCTTGCTCATGAACACTCTCAAAGAGTTCTTCCTCGGTAAGAGTCCCAATAGGGGCAAGGTTCTTGCCAGCAGGGCCGATCGCGCCAACGACAAACTTTTCATTTCCTGCAACCCTTCGGGCCAAATCTGCACCGGAAAGATTTAGTTCTCTTACCGACCAATTCGTGTGGCCGAGTCGAAGACGATTCGCTCCAAACGTATTGGTTTCAACAAAATCCGAACCTGCCTCAAAGTAGGCACGATGGACGGCTTCGACGAGATCGGGGCGCAAAAGGTTGGCCAGATCATAGGGAGTCTTGTCGAAGCCTTGTGCCTGAAGCCAAGTGCCGTTCGCGCCATCTCCGAGGAGAACTCCGCGCTCAAGCGCGCGGAGCAGGGGCGAGTTAAGATCTGCAAGGGGAGATGCCAAAGTTTCCCTATTGTACTTTGAATCCGTCCGGTCAGAGGATCTTGCGGTTTTCGAGAGCCCGCCTCACCTGGGCGGCCGGATCCCGGTCTGGATCAATCTGTACTGCATCCCATCCGCAGTCGAGAGCGCCCTTCACGTTGGCTTCTAAGTCATCGAAAAAGATGATTTTGTCTGCTGAGTATCCCGTCTTCGATTCAAACTTATGATAGATCTCGGGGAAGGGCTTTTCAGCCTTGAGTTCGTGGCTTAGGACAGGTTGGCGCAGAGCCGCAATCGCAGGGAAGAGATCTGGATTGCTCATTAACTCCCAATGAGGGCCATTCGTATTGCTCAGGCAGGAGGTTTCAATACCTCGGCGGTGTAGTTCGTCGATATTCTCTAAGGTCCCATCAAAGGGATGAAGAAGAATAGCGTTGTGGACGCGCAGAGCAGCCGAGGCATCGGTGAGGCCCAGATAGTCCTTAAGCTGGTACAGATACTCGGTTTGAGAAACTGCGCCAGCTTGGAAGGCATCAAAACATGGGCAAGCACTGAGTCGATCAGCGAGTCTCTCGGGACTGCGGACGGACTCTCCCGATTTCGCAACGGCGGCCTCCCATGTATAGGCTACTTTAACCATCACGCCACCCAGGTCAAATACGATGATCGAATCGCTCATAAAGGTTAGCGGAAATTGAGGAAGTCTACGGCAAAGTCGAGGTCAAGACCCTTGACGAACTGGATGCACTTCTGCAAATCGTCCTTGCTCTTTCCGCTCACCCGGATCTGGTCGCCTTGAATCTGGGCATTTACCTTCAGGCCGGTTTCCTTGATCTGCTTGATCAGGGCCTTGGCTTTGTCTTGAGCGATCCCGCTCGTAAAGGTCACACTCTGCTTGACCGTCATTCCCGATGCGGGTTCTTCTTTGCCATATTCGATAGCGCGGGCATCGACCCCTCGCTTGACGAGTTTGCTGTAAAGAATATCGCGGACTTGCTTCAGTTTGCCTTCGTCTCCGCCCAGAAGAGTGATGTTCTCTTTTTCGAAGTCGATCTCCGAGTTGGTCCCTTTTAGGTCGAAGCGATTCATCAGCTCTTTCTGAGCTTGGTCCACGGCGTTGCGGACTTCTTGTTGGTCAACTTTGCTGACGATGTCGAAAGAAAATTCGGTAGCGGCCATCGTTTTCTGACTTCATTTTACCGGGTAACGTGGTTTTCGTTCCCATGCCGATAGACTTGGTGATCTTCGATTGTGATGGAGTTTTGGTCGATACCGAGGCGGCCTGCAATCGGGAGGTCCATCGGGCTCTCACCCGCCGCGGCTATCCGGGATCCGAGTCCGAGATGATGGACCTTCTGATCGGTCGGAGTACTGCGGATAGCATCAAGTTATTGGCTCAAAGCATGCCGGCAGACGGACTCGAGGAGGCGATTACGCAGGCAGAGTTGGCCGCGATTCAGCTAGGGGTGGAGCCCCTGCAAGGTGTCGTCGCGGTGCTGAGCCAGCTCCAGTTGCCCTACTGCGTGGCGAGTAATGGCCCACTACAAAAGGTTCAGGCTTCGCTTAGACAAGCTGGACTTTGGCAGTACTTTAATGCGCGGGCCTTCTCGGCCGAACAGGTACCAGCGGGTAAGCCCGCCCCGGACCTTTTCCTCTTCGCCGCGCGCTCGATGGGCTTTGGGCCAGAGGCTTCCTTGGTGATCGAAGACTCTCGGGCTGGAATTCGCGGAGCGATTGCGGCCAGGATGGCGGTCTGTGGGCTCGTGGGGCATCTCACCGAGTCCGAGATCAGGGCTGAAGGAGCACAGCCGATCCAGGCCGTATCGGAATTGTTTGAATTTCTCTAGGGCCGGCCAAAGGTCCCAGTTGGGTGGTTGCCATCCGTTAGGATAGAACCAGGAGACTCGAACATCCATGCTCATTTTAGGAGATGTTTTCGCCGTAATCGCCACGCTGGTTGGCATCTTTCTCACCGCCACAGCGGCGATGTTAACCCACGGTCTGCTCTTTCCCGAGCGGGTGTCTCTCGCGAGTGAAGGGCTCCGCGCTAATCCCTGGCGCCGTGGACTCTTGGGGATCGGGGCGGGTGTTCCGGCGGTGCTCTTTGGGATCATTGTCGCCTCGCTGCCAGTGCCATTGCTCAAGGCGGTCGGCATCCTTTTCCTGTTGTTCGTCATGATGCTCTCCCTTCTGGGTGCGAGCGGAATCGCTTGGTTGATGGCCGCACGTTGGCGAACCTGGGACCCGAACGTATCTCCGCTCACGGCTTATTCCCGGTCGGCGATGCTGTTGGTCGGAGCCTGTTTGTTACCCTTCGTTGGTTGGTTCCTCATCGCTCCGCTGGTCCTGATCATCGGCATCGGCCTGGGGACCTCGGCCCTGATGAACCGCCGGGAGCAGACGGAGGCGACGCAGGCCTAAGCATCTGACCGCAATTCTTTCCGCCGCCTCGGCCCAAGGCCATTCCCTCGGCCCCGGATGAGGCAAGCCTCCCCCGGGGCCTCTGCCC